>ERZ795060.449-NODE-449-length-56232-cov-7.955978_pt1 | contig 56232 bp, 44 predicted proteins | sample MGYA00375144_ERZ795060 | MGnify/ENA primary metagenome ERZ795060 (study PRJEB30189, sample SAMN05720157) | activated sludge metagenome | isolation source: anaerobic digester from wastewater treatment plant | place: Japan | collected 2015-05-15 ... | reverse complement strand
TCTGTCAGCTACGACGATTTTTCACGTATGGATATCCGCGTGGGTACCATTGTCCATGCCGAAAAGGTGCCTAAGACCAAAAAATTACTCAAGCTTACCATCGATACAGGTATCGACCAACGGACAGTGGTGTCGGGAATTGCCGAATATTTTGAACCTGAAAATATTATCGGTCGACAGGTATGTTTACTTGCCAATCTCGAACCCAGGGAAATTAAAGGTATCGTTTCGCACGGTATGATACTTATGGCCGAAGATAAGGACGGACGACTCGAATTTGTTGCTCCATCTACTACTGTTGCCCCAGGTAGTTCGGTGAAATAATGGGGATATAATTGCTCGAAATGACGGGTATTTTTTCGAGGATACTGATCATGGAAAGCAAAAAGTTAAATTATAGTAAGTTACAAGAAAAATTATTTTTTCATGAAACGAATTAAGATAGGGATTACGCATGGCGATATAAATGGGATTGGGTATGAAATTATTCTTAATACCTTATCCGATCCGCGCATACTCGATATGTGCACACCGGTTATCTATGGGTCGGCTAAAGTTGCAGCCTATTACCGCAAAGTGCTCAACCTGAACAACGTAGTTCTCAACTCAGTCCGTACGGTTGATGAGATTCATTCTAAACGTAACAATCTTGTCAATTGTGTAGATGATAATGTGAAGGTTGAGTTAGGGAAGGCTACCCCCATGGCAGGCGAAGCAGCGTTTGTGGCACTGGAACAGGCTGTGAATGATTTGATGGCTGGAAAAATAGATGCCTTGGTAACAGCGCCAATCAATAAATTTAATATTCAGTCGGATAAATTTTCCTATAAAGGCCATACCGACTACCTTCAGGCAAAGTTCAATGCGCCAGAAGTAGTAATGTTTATGGTCAGTGATGTCATGCGGGTAGGTTTGGTATGTGAGCATGTGCCCTTATCGCAGGTGCCGAAGTATATAACTAAAGAACGTATTTTGAGCAAGCTGAAACTCATCAACGAGTCGTTGGTGGCCGATTTTGCAGTTACCAATCCAAAGATTGCTGTGCTGGGACTTAATCCCCATGCTGGCGACAATGGCTTGTTGGGAAGTGAAGAAAATGAAATAATTATTCCTGCCATTGAAGCGGCGCAACAGGCAGGTATATATGCACTTGGCCCTTTTTCAGCCGATGGTTTTTTTGGATCGGGACAATTTACGCAATTCGATGCCATTCTGGCGATGTATCACGACCAGGGGTTGGCCCCCTTTAAGGCATTGACTGCTGGGCAGGGAGTTAATTTTACGGCTGGACTGCCTATCATTCGTACTTCGCCAGCTCATGGTACGGCGTACGATATTGTTGGGAAAGGAATTGCTTCGTGCGATTCTTTCCGAAATGCGCTGTACGTGGCTTGCGATACATATCGCAATAGAGCTACCTATAAAGAACTTTCCGAGAACAAGTTGAAACCACTCTCGGCAAGTCTTGACCTAACCGGTGATACTGAAATAGAGGAATAAAGAAAAGATATCTTTTTAACCAAAAACGGTCAATAACTTTAATACAACACAGCTATGAGAACATTTGTAAGTGCAGTATTAGCTACTCTACTGGTAGCCGCCTGTTCGACGAAGAAACAGGAAAACAACCAATTTGAAGCTGTCGATACGCTGGTGAAAGCTTCTGCTTTTCAACGCGAAATTGATGGAAAACAGGTTAATTTGTATACCCTCACCAACGACAGCGGTATGGTCGTTAAAATTACCAATTATGGTGCTCGTATCGTGTCCATGTTGGTACCCGACAAGAATGACAAGTACGACGACATTACGTTGGGCTATAACTCTATTGATGGGTATCTCAACGACAATATGTACCTGGGTTGTGTGGTGGGCAGATATGCTAATCGAATTGGAAAAGCTACGTTTAAGCTTGATGGAAAAACCTATAAGCTGTATGCCAATGATAATGGCAACTCATTACATGGTGGGCTCAAAGGTTTTGACAAGAAAGTTTGGGACGCTACGCAGCAGGGCGATACCCTTACCCTAACGTACACCTCGCCCGATGGAGAAGAAGGCTATCCTGGTACCCTGAAAGTTACCGTTCAGTACATCCTGACCAACAACAATGAATTGATTATGAAATACGAGGCTACCACCGATAAAAAAACGGTTCTCAATCTTACCAATCATGCTTATTACAACTTGCATGGTGAAGGTAACGGTGATATACTCGATCATTATCTTGAAATTTTTGCCAGCCAGACTACTGCTGTCGATAGCTTGCTTATTCCTACCGGTGAACTTGCCGATGTTACAAATACCCCATTCGATTTTAGAAAACCACACAAAATTGGTGAACGTATCAATGAAGACAACGAACAATTGAAGAACGGTAAAGGATACGACCACAATTGGGTACTCGATAAAAAAGATAATGAACTTGCTTTAGCCGTACGTCTTACCGATAGCATCAGTGGTCGTGTACTTGAACTATATACCACTGAACCCGGAATACAGGTATATTCTGGTAATTTTATGAATGGTAAGGTTGTGGGCAAATCGGGTAAACCTTACAATTATCGAGGCGCCATTGCCATGGAGCCCCAACATTTCCCCGATTCACCCAATAAACCGAATTTCCCTTCAGTGGTCCTGGAACCTGGTAAAACATATACGCAGACCAGCATTGTAAAAATTGGTATTGTGAAGTAACTCAAATAACCTTCATAAAAAGAAACTGCCCCAGCATTTGGGGCAGTTCTTTTTGCACACATGCGAATCTTTTGCTTTATTCTTCAATATCAATCGCTTTGCTTATTTTCTACATGCAGGTAAACGATGTCTTTTTCCAGTTCTGCAATGTCGAAAAATTCACATACATAATTGATAGGAAGCGCATAGCCATAGGTAAAAGAGGCTTTTCGGAATACTTCCTGAGCTAAATGCTTAATTTGATATTGATTAGCAATAAGTACCTGAATAGGATCGATATCGTTGAGGGTAAGCTTTCCTTCGGAAAGTTTAAGCGACTCAATGTTAGCGTTGATCACATTCATCAATGCCTTGTATTCTTCATGGATTGCGCTCAGACGATGTCCGATGATACCAATGACTTCACATGTTTCAGCATCGATAAGGGGGGCTCCCGCATTACCCCTATCGGTCGAAACATCAAACATTAACAATTTTTTTCCCTGATGCAGATAGTAGGAAGACACAATACCTGTCTTGATGGCAATATTATTTTGTTCCCATTGATGCCCGATGATGGCTACCGGTGAGGCGACGGCAATGTTGTCGCGATTGCTCAGTTTAAGAGAAGGAATGTTGTCAAACTGCGGAAAATCAATGTCAATGAGCGCAAAACCACCAAAGCTTTCCTGCGCCCCTTTAATCATGCGATTTTTAAAGTCCATGTAGGTAATCTTCACACTTTCCCGCAGGGTGGTCCCATCTTCTTTCATGAAGCCTATTTCAACCTCATAGGGTCGATCAATCTTTCCCACTTCGTCGGTGGTTATTAGATACCTTCCATACTTGAATCCCGTGTATGATTCAAATCTTATACCCTTAACGCTGTAAAAATTTAAAATACAAATTCCTCCGTAACATCTATTCCATACTTTTTGGTACATAGCAGGTTGGTTTAAGGTTAATGGTCTGGTTTTTGTTAGTTAGTTTGCATTTATCTTCTCGCATGCGATTTATTGATTATACGATAACGCAGCCAACTAATGTTACATTGGATGTCGATTTTTTTTTAAAGGTAACTCAAAAAGTAAAAATTTTTTATTCCTTACTTCCTATCGATAGTTAGTGTTGATTTAAGATATATTTTACTGGCTGATTTGGTAATATTTTCCCGATATTTGCAAAAAATATGAACCTTGGGACGGATTTTGGCGTTAGATTATGGATTAAAACGAATAGGGATTGCTGTAAGCGATCCTTTGCAGATAATTGCACAACAGCTAATAACATTAAGTCCATCGGAGATATGGCAATTTCTTGATGGATATTTTTCAAAGGAAGAGGTCGAATTGGTTCTTATTGGTTATCCAGTTCAAACTAATGGAAAAGGTGGATCGGATGCTTTACGTTTTATCAATCCTTTTATTGAGAGATTTTTAAAACGTTACCCACATATACCTTTACGTCAGGTCGATGAGCGATTTACCTCAAAAATAGCGCAACGTTTGCTTATAGAAGGTGGCTTTAGTAAATCGCAACAACAGGATAAAGGGCGTATCGACAGGATGAGTGCAGCCATCATGTTGCAGGAATATTTGAATGCAAAAAAATGTTAACAAACACAATAAAATCATGATTTACCCGATTTATGTATACGGTCAACCGGTATTACGGCAGGTGGCTAAAGAAATATCTTTTGATTATCCAAATTTAAAAACGCTTATAGCGGATATGTTTGAAACCATGAAAGTGTCGGATGGGATAGGATTGGCAGCACCGCAAATTGGACTGTCGATCCGACTTTTTGTTGTAGATGCTACGTCAATGGCTGAGGAGGAACCGGCGCTGAAAGATTTTCGCAAGGTTTTTATCAATCCTAAAATACTCGAGCGTTGGGGTGAAGAGACAATATTTAATGAGGGTTGTCTTAGTCTACCTGGTATACGCGAAGATGTTAAGCGCGAGTCAATTATTCGCATTGCCTATTACGATGAGGATTTTAAACCTCATGAGGAGGTATACGATGGTTTTGCAGCACGCGTTATTCAGCACGAGTACGATCATATTGAGGGAATTCTTTTTATTGACCGTATTTCACCCTTACGAAGGAAAATGCTAAAAAGTAAACTTCTCAATATCAGTAAGGGACTTGTCGAAGCAAATTATAAAATAAAAGCATTGAAATAACTTGGATTTTAAATTTTGGCACGATTATTGAATCATTCAATAAATGAGTAGCAAGTTGGTTAGTTGGTTAATAGTTAGTTAGTAGTTGGTTAGTAGTTAGTTTTCATGTTTTTGGGTTAATAATTGGTTAGTAAGTCCCGCTGTAAAAGGCGGGATTTACTTTTTTATCGAACGTCTTATTCAAACACCACTTTGAACATTGGCTTATACCCCTTCACCAGCCCATTATCATCGTATGTTTCGTAGCCAAAAATAATAGCATAAACTTTTTTTAGGAAAACCTTTTTCTGGTAGTCGTAGTACCATCCCTCGTAAAACTGAAACTTTCCCACAATATTGCGATTGAAGTCATTTCTGTGCTCGAGTTCCTTAATCTGACTGATAGATAAGGGTTTACCCGAATAATAATCGTAGGCAATTAATTGCTGGTGGTATAGCTGTTGGAATATTGTGTCAACAAATGTTTTACGTTGTAAACGTTGTACGCATTTTTCCGTCCACCAATCGGCCGAATCGGGATTTTTTACTACCAGATCGGCTATAAAGGTGTCGGCAATGCAGGAGAGCGTCAATGAGTCCATTGGTACCGAAGTACGTGCAACGACAAACTTTGGGGGCTGTTCCCGGCACGAAAAAAGGGCAAGAAGAAGCAACAGCCAATATAAACCTACTTTTCGCATAGCATTTTTTTTAATGATGTACTAATTGTTGATAGTAATGATACTGAAGGTCGGCAATGTGTTCAAGTGAATAATATTGTTGGGCAAAGCTACGGCATTTTTCACTTCGATGGTCCAAATCGTTCAGATTTGTGGTCAAATGTTCCAGTATTTCTTTTATGTGTGTTTCTTCAGGCAGAACCTTAATAGCAAGCTCCTGTTCAAAAGCTTCGGGGAAGTTACATCCTTCAGAAATAATGGGTATTAGGCCGTATTGCATTGCTTCGACTACACTGGTGGGAAATCCTTCGCTGAAAGAGGGAAGAACAAAAAAGTGCGCCTGTTGCAATAATTGATTTTTCTCTTCACCAAAAACAGGACCAATATAGCTCACATTGCTGGTGCCAGGTAGTTGATTTTTGAGCCAACCTAAAAGGCCGTCATCGGGTCCTGCAATGATGAGTCTGAAAGCAGGATTATTATTTAATGAGGACCGCTTCCAGGATCGAAGCAGGGGTATGAGTCCTTTTTTTTTATGCAAACGTGCAAGAAATAGAAAATTTAGGGGAGAAGAAGTCCAATTTTTTGCCGGGATATTTTTTGGGGGAAAGTTTCCATTAGGAATGTGTATTACATGGGAATAGATGCGTTGTAAATTCAGTTTTTCGGGTAAACTTACAGCCCTAACCACGTCGGCATGGGTCGATTGGGGTTTTTCGAATAGCCAATAATAGGGAAACTTAAGATACCATTTTTGCGACATACTCCAGGGTTCCAGCATACCATGGGGTACAAACATCCATGGGTAACCTTTTTTCTTGAGGCGATATCCCAATCGTGTAGGTAAACGCCAACAACCATGGGTTACCACAATTGTATCGGAGGGGAGGGAAGGTAAGTCGTCGAGGTTATCGATAGGAAACAGGTCTATCATGCCAGGCAAATCCTGAGGTATAGGATCGGTTGTTCGGGGGAACCACAATTGAGAAATAACGCCATATTTGGCTTTAAGTATAGGGGCAGTTGCGGTAGCTGCATTCCAGATACCAAAGTTTACCATATCAATTCTGTCAACGATATTGACGACGAGCATAGGCAAAGGGATTTATAAATCGTTTTCGATACAGCCATATCACAAAAAAGGCTGGATAAACGGTAAAAAAGAAAAGAGTAAGATGCTGGGTGAAATAATTTCGAGAAATGATTACATAAATGTATGCATTAAATACGGCAATAGCCGTAATAGCAAGTGGATGCTCTTTGTATTTTAAAAACCACAACCAAACTGTTTTAAAAAAATATCCCCAAAGAAACGAGATTACCACAACCCCTAACCAGCCAAAGGCAAGATAGTACTCACTAAAATTAAGGTAGGCCTGACCACGTCCTGTTCCTTCAAACAAATCGTCGTTGGTGGAGAGTATATAGCTTCCATCGGGTTTACCTGGCCATATTTTTCTTGGAATGGGTGCAGCTATAGCATTCACGATAAAGTCGAAATAGGTATAATCGCGGATATCAAGCACTTTATCCATAAACAGTCCTGTTGCCCAGAAAACGTCGGTTTCGTTAAGACTTTTTTCGGCAAGGTCGCCATATTGAACATTTTCGATACGACTCACATCAATACCCCGTCCATACACCCGTGCAATTTCCAGTATGCCCATGAGGATGAAGAAGGGTATCAGTGTGCTTGCCAGGAATATCCAGTTGGGCTTTTTTTGTCGATATAAATGGTACGCAGTAAATATAGCAAGAATGAGGATGACAATTCGATATCGAAAAGCCTCGTTGATAAATAGGGAAATAATGAGCCCGAAAATAAAAAGAAAGACGAGTAAGATTTTGCGATTGTAGTAATAGTAGAAGGTAAGAATAGCCCCTACAACCAGAAAATTAATAGAAAGCATCAGGTAGCTGGCAATGGACCCCGAAAAATCCTGGTTGGATTTTGAAGTGTCCAAAAAATTAATGCGAGAAATAATATCTCCACCTGAAAAAATGGTAAACAGGAATAATGATATGGCAATGGTTGTGAGTCCTACATTGCGAAGCTGTTTGGAAGCAACCGGGAAATTAAGAGCAAAAGCTCTCCCTCTGAATCGTCTTTTAGCAATATATCCTAGCACGATGGAGTAGAAGGAAACCAGGCAACCAGTCATAGCTGGTATAAAGTAATCGCGCAGGTCGTAAGTACGTACAATAACCTCACCACTTGCTATCTTATTCAACGGACCCAGCAGTGCATAATAAAAGTACACCACACATACCATGGTAAGTGGTGAAAACATGGCATAATATTTTTTGCTGAACATTTGCACTATGGGAATGCCAATGACACCGATGGCAAGCAGGATGGCGTATACCCATTCATTTCCAGTAAGCATGCTTTACGATAAAAATATACGTAAAAATACGATGAGTTTTTGAAACCTCGACCATTTTCTTGTTGCTTTTCTGGCGTTGTCGATCATTGATAGCACGGCAATTTTATAGTCTTTAAGATCGTATGCTTGAATAATTTTTTGGCCTTTCATTCCCATCTCACGGAGTTTTTCGGGCGATTGGGCAAAGAACTTTTCGAGTGTAGTCACAATGCCTTCGAGGGAAGGTTCAAATACCCAGCCATTTTCTCCGTCAATAACCAGATCGTCTACACAGCCACAACGATTTGATACCATTACGGGCAAGCCAGCAGCCATGGCTTCGTTTACCACCAGCCCCCATTGATCGCTTGTACTGGCCAGAATCAGTCCTCTGGCATGATGATATAGCGAGGGAAGTTCGTCGTATTGTACAAAAGGATGCAGGCGGATTTGATGGTGTGTATATTTCGATATCCTGGCTTTCAAGGCCGATTCAAGAGGGCCAGAGCCTACAATATAAAGAACTGTTTTTTCTTCGGGGTGTAAAGTGATGTAATGGTGAAAAGCCTCGATCAGCGTGAAAAGGTTTTTTTTAGGTATGTACCTACTGATACATAGCAGATAGGGAGAATCGTAATCAAAGCTCAACATTCTTTTTCCTTCGACCTGAAAGTGGGAATTATCCACCACATCGAAGGGTTTAAAAATAATTTCAGGGGAAACCCCTAATTTTAGCAGATAATTTTCGCTACGTCTGCCTGCTGTTACAAATCCATCGAAGGAAGTAGCGATATAACTTTTAATTGACTCCATTATGGGATATCGTTTGACATCGTTGTATGTGCTGTCGCTCATAGAAAAAACCGGGATTTTTTCTTTTTTGGCCAGGTACAGGGCTGCCATGTAGGTTCGGTTGCTCCAGCCCATGGTAATGATCGCCTGTGGCCGATACCAATCGATGAGGTTACGTATTTCGTGTAGTAAAGCACTACCTTTTAATTCTTGGCCGTGGGCATTGGTTTTCATCTGTACCCGTTGGTAGTTGACCCCGGTGTCAATGTTTTGCCAATCGTATTCTTTCGAATCTGGCAAAATTTCAACGGCTATCAGCTCACAGTTTTTAGCCAGTTCGGTAAAACGGGCATGATGGTAAGGACCTATTTTATGTAGAAAAAACAGAATTCGCATGCTATCAAAGGTTAGGTTTTCCAAGTTTATACATCAGCGATAAAACTCGTTGCTGTCGATTGATGAGGTACTGCGAAGGTTGTGCCGGATTACGTCGTAGCGGTGCAGGCAGTATTGCGGCCAGCATGGCTGCTTCGGACGGTGTAAGCTGGCTGGCACTTTTTTTATAGTAAAATTGTGAAGCAGCCTCAACGCCATAGATTCCACGCCCCATTTCCACCACATTTAAATAAACCTCCATTATTCGGCGTTTACTCCAGCATAATTCCATTAAGCAGGTAAAATATAGCTCAAGTCCTTTACGAAAATAAGTACGCGAAGGGAACAGGAAAACATTTTTGGCTGTTTGTTGAGTAATGGTGCTCGCTCCATGTTTTATCCGGCTATACTTATTTATTTTTCGTGCTTTTTGAATAGCTTGCCAATCCACTCCCATGTGAGAAGTAAAATTGTTGTCTTCGGCAGCGATGACTGCCCATACCATGTTAGGGGAAATATCTTCGAGCGAAACCCACCGATGCTGATGTCGAAACTTTCCCTTAGCCTTGTCATGCTCCACTGCTCGAATAATCATCAGGGAAGTAATGGGTGGATTGACATATTTGTACATCATCACCCAGAAAACGCTAACCGAAATACAAGCAAAAATGAACTTTTTGGAATAGCTCAAAAATTTTTTCCGGAGGGAATAAGCCATGGAAAAACAATTTTTGCAAACCTAACAATTTATTTTTGAAGTTTAATAACTTTGAAAATTCAAATGTAATAAGGTATAAGGTATGAGCAAGGAACTTGTTTTATCGGTACTAAAAAACACGGGTAAGCCTATGCGCCCCGGAGAGATTGTAGCGGCTACTGGTTTGGATAAAAAAGAGGTAGATAAAGCTATTAAAGCATTAAAGGCAGAGGAAAAGATATTTTCGCCGAAGAATTGTTTTTATCAGGCAAAGTAATAGTCTTAGCTGTCCTGCAAGCAAGCCTTATAAGCCTTTACGGTATTTTCGAGACCCAGATAAAGGGCATCGGAAATGAGGGCATGTCCTATAGATACTTCGGCTAAAAATGGTATGTTTTGCTTGAGGTATCGAAGGTTTTGCAGGTTCAGGTCGTGACCAGCGTTCACACCCAGTCCACAACGTTGGGCAACGTTAGCAGCTTCGACGTAGGGAGCAACTGCTTTTTGAGGGTCCAGAGGGTAGGCCGATGCATAGGGTTCGGTGTACAATTCAATACGGTCGGCACCTGTTTCGGCAGCAGCTTCCACCATCTTAATCACCGGATCGACAAAAATTGATACGCGAATACCATATTTTTTAAACTCTTTTACTACATCGGTGAGAAAGGCTTTGTGAGTTACGGTATCCCAACCCTGATTCGAGGTGATAGCATCGTGTGCATCAGGAACAAGCGTAACCTGATCAGGAACTACATCGGTTATCAGCTGTATAAATTTCTCGGTAGGATTGCCCTCAATATTAAATTCGGTGGTAATGACTTTTTTTAAATCATAAACATCATTGACACAGATATGTCTTCCATCGGGACGTGGGTGAACGGTAATACCATCGGCACCGAATCCCTGAATGCGGATGGCGGCTTCCACAACATTTGGTATATTTCCGCCGCGAGAATTGCGTATGGTCGCAATTTTGTTTATATTTACACTTAAATGCGTTTTCATTATCATTGGATTTCGAAAATAAATACTTTTGCAAAGGTATAGAAATACTTAAGATAAAAGGGATGTTTGCCAAAGAAATTATGTCGGATGTTATTCCTGCCCTCCGTACCTCCGATACGGGCTTAAAAGCCCTATCGTATATGGATATCTTTCGTATTTCGCACATGCCTATTGTCAATAATCTCGAGTTTCTTGGGCTTATATCCGACAAAGACATTTATGACCTGAACATGGCCGATGAACCACTGGGAAATCATGCCCTGTCATTGCAACGTCCCTATGTACTAGCTAATCAGCATATTTATCAGGTTGTTGAACAGGTGGCCAGGCTCGATTTGACAGTTATTCCTGTACTTGACGAGAAAAAATACTATCTGGGAGTCATTACCTTGCATTCCCTGGTAAAATATTTTGCCGAATTACTTGCAGTTAAAAACCCCGGGGCTATCATTGTTCTGGAGCTTAACATGAACGATTATTCGCTGGCTCATATTTCACAAATTGTTGAAAGTAACGATGCTAAGATTCTCAGCATGTACATTTCCAGTAGTCCCGATACTACAAAGGTTGATGTGACGCTAAAACTGAACGTCACGGATATGACTTCAATTATTCAAACTTTTAACCGCTATAACTATATTATTAAGGCCTCTTTCATGGAAAGTGATGCCATGAATCAACTGCTTGATGATAGATACGAATTGTTTATGCGTTTCTTGAATATTTAAGGCATGAAACAAACCTTTGGAAAAGTTAATCCTGGTAAATGCGAAAATGTTATTACCTGTATGCTTGAAAGAGTGAGGTGCTTATTACTTGTGAGGTCTATTTTACCATTTCTATATATCTAAAAATTTTTTTATAGATGAAGGTTGCTATTTTTGGACGTCGTATAGATCCTGCCTACAAAGAGGGAATTGATATATTTTTCTCGAGCATAAAAAAATATCATCTAAACCTTTATCTACATGAAAAATTTGTAGAACATCTGGCTGGAATGGGGGTGGCTTTATCTTTTGAATATAATCTTTTCAGCCAGGCTCAAGATATTACTTCAGATTTTAAACTTTTTTTCAGTCTGGGCGGAGATGGTACCTTATTGGAATCGATTCGGTATGTGCAGGATAAAGGGATACCCATTGCAGGGATTAATACGGGACGACTGGGATTTCTGGCTAATATTTCGCAGGATGAGATTGAAGAATCGGTGTCGATGTTGGTAGAGGGGAAGTATTGTATCGACAGTCGTACTCTGTTGAGTTTTCATTGCGAGAACAATCCTTTTTTTGCATTCCCGTATGCCTTAAATGAGATTACCATACAGAAACACGATACTTCGTTGATTTCCATTGAGACAACGATTGATGGAGAGGAAGTGAATCGGTATTGGGCAGATGGGTTGATTCTTTCAACCCCAACGGGTTCCACTGCCTATTCGTTGAGTACGGGTGGTCCCATTGTGTCGCCAGATGTTAAGGCTATTATTATTGCCCCTATTGCCTCACATAATCTTTCGGTACGACCGCTTATTATCCCGCACCATCAAACCATAGGACTACGGGCTTCTTCGCGATCGGGGAAGTACCTGGTAACGCTTGATTCGCAGTCCAAGGTGTTTGACTGTGATTACCTGCTCGAAGTTCATCTTGCACCTTTTGAGATTGCTCTCGCCTGTTTGCCCAATCACTCGTTTTTTCAAACTATTCGTAAAAAACTCATGTGGGGGGTTGATATTCGCAACTAATTGCCAACCAAAAATATATTATTTTGTTATTTTTGTAAAGCAAAGCAAAATATCGATGCGTAAATGTCTGATCATATTTTTTTTATTATTGTTGAGTCATACCGCAATGGCTCAGCGCTGGAAGATCACGCGCTATGAGGCTATTGCAGGGATAGGCTTTGCTAATTATTTTGGCGATATCGGAGGCACTTCGCCTACTAAAAACAACTTGTTTGGTTTGCGCGATATCAACCTGCTCACGACACGTCCCGCTCTGATGGTAGGTGCAAGATATAAGACTTCTGAGGTAAATGCCATAAAACTTAATCTTGTACTTCTTATGATTAGTGGTACGGATAAAGGTGGAGATAATGCCTATCGCGGGTACCGTTTTAATACCTTCGGGCTTGAACATACGCTACAATACGAACATGCTATTATTAAAGAGGAACGACGTCGTTCTTCGTTTGCTATTTATAATCGGCGTGGGTTGCTTAGTACTTATTCCAACAAAGGGTTATATGTTTTTGGAGGGTTAGGTGGGATAGTGCATTATACGGGCATTAAACGCAATTCGAGTGACTATGTGCCTCGCATCGATATTGTGAAAGATGGATTTCATTATGCTGCAACTGCCCTGGGGGGAGTGATGGTAAAATTGATTTATGATAATCGCTATGCATTCAGTGCAGAAATAGGTCTGCGGTATGTCTTTTCCGATTACCTTGATGGTTTTTCAACCTCGGTTTCTCGTTTTAATGATATTTACTATTACACCAATTTTAGTATTATTTATCGTATTAAAACTTCCCGGAAAGGTTATCCTATTCTCTTTAGAAGATATTATTAGCGTATTGGGTTGTTTATTTATAAAACCACGGACAGGTTAAATGCACCTGTCCGTGATTATTTTTTAGCCCATTACCACTTCAACGTGATATGTTTTACCAGCTGGTTGGATGGGAATGAGGTTTCCTTTAAGTTCTTTTCCATCGAGGGTAATTTTACTTACACCCTTTTGTACCCCTGAGGGATTTTTTACTTCAATTTGGTAGGTGGCCCCCCTGAATTTTCGGGTAATTGTATATCCTTTCCATTCCGAGGGGATACAGGGGTCGATAATCAGGCCATCGTAATCGGGCTGTATTCCCAATATGTACTGAGTAATGGCATAAAAGTTCCAGGCAGCTGTACCGGTAAGCCATGAATTTTTAGCTTCACCTGGGCGATAAGCGTCCTTGCCTGCTATCATTTGCGAGTATACGTAGGGTTCGGTTTTATGTAAATCGCTGATATCCTCAAGGTAGGCAGGACAAATTTTCTTGTAGTATTCCCAGGCTCTGTCGCCTCTGCCTATTTTGGTTTCGCCGATCATGATCCAGGGATTGTTATGACAGAAAATACCTGCATTTTCTTTATATCCGGCTGGATAACTCGATATTTCGCCATATTCGATGTAATACCGGGAAAAAGCTGGTTGATTGAGCACAATTCCATATTCGCAATCGAGGTATTTTTTGACCGAGTCGAGCGCTTTGTGACAAAGCCCCTCCTCTTTGCCAATTTCGGCCATGGTACACCATCCTTGCGATTCAATGAATATTTTTCCCTCTTCGTTTTCTTTACTACCTACCTTACGTCCATAATAGTCGTAGGCCCGAATAAACCATTCGCCGTCCCAGCCATATTTCTTAACGGCTTCGATCATTTTTTCGACATGCGACATTGCGCGTTGGGCTTCTTCGTGTTTACCCAGTTTCTGACACAGTTTTGCATATTCTTTACCGTATACAACGAATAGTCCAGCAATCATTACCGATTCGGCTTTCGAACCTTCGGTTTTGTTTTCAGTAGTCTGGAACGATTCATCGGGGTTGGTTGAGAAGCAGTTGAGATTAAGGCAATCGTTCCAGTCGGCTCGGCCAATAAGGGGTAGACCGTTTGGTCCAAGGTTGTTGATCACATGGTCGAACGATACTTTCAGATGGTCGAACATGGATTTTGCAATAGCAGGGTTGTTGTCGAAGGGAACCATTTCGTCGAGGATGGAAAAGTCGCCTGTTTCCTTAATATAGCTAATGGTACCCAGAATAAGCCACAGGGGATCGTCGTTGAAACCGCTGCCAATATCATTGTTGCCACGTTTGGTGAGTGGCTGATATTGGTGGTAACAGCTACCGTCGGGGAACTGGGTGGAGGCAATGTCGATGATACGCTCGCGCGCCCGCTCGGGAATTTGATGAACAAAGCCAATGAGATCCTGATTGGAGTCGCGAAAACCCATGCCACGTCCAATGCCCGATTCAAAAAATGAGGCCGAACGGGAGAAGTTGAAGGTGATCATGCATTGGTATTGATTCCAGATATTGACCATTCGGTCGAGTTTTTCATCGTGCGAACGGACGTTGAAAATACTTAGCAGGTTATCCCAGTACTTTTTCAACTCTGCCAATGCGGCATCGACCTGTTGGGGTGTTTGAAAACGAGCAATGGTTTCTTTGGCTCGCTTTTTATTGATAACTCCTTTGCTTTCCCATTTTTCTTCCTCGGGATTTTCGACGTATCCCAGCACAAAAATAAGATCTTTACTTTCGCCAGGCTGTAGGTCTATTTCGAGATAATGAGAGGCAATGGGCGACCAACCATGTGCTTCCGACATTCGCGGTTTGCCTTCAAGCACAGCTTGCGGTTCATCAAAACCATTGTATAGGCCAAAGAAGCTCTCCCTATCGGTATCGTATCCCTGAATAGAAACATTTGCAGCTGCATAGTATGCATAGTGATTGCGACGTTCCTTGTATTCGGTCTTGTGGTAAAGCACCAAACCCTCAATTTCAACTTCGCCCGTGGATAGGTTACGCTGAAAATTTTCCATGTCGGTAGCAGCATTCCAAAGAGCCCATTCCACAAATGTGAAAAGTTTCAGCTTTTTGGACGTTGAAGTCTCGTTGGTTAATGTAACTTTATGAACTTCAGCCCATGTTTTCAAGGGGACAAAGAATAAAACTTTTGCTTTTACGCCATTTTTACTACCGGCAATGATGGTGTAGTTCATGCCATGTCGACATTCGTAGCTGTCGAGGGGAGTTTTTACGGGTTTCCAGGCGGGCGACCAAATGGTATCGCCGTCTTTGATATAAAAATATCTGCCCCCTGCATCCATGGGTACGTTATTGTACCTGTATCGCAGGATTCGGCGAAATTTAGCATCCTTGTAAAAACAGTATCCTCCGCCAAAGTTTGAGATTAGCGAGAAGAAATCTTCCGTGCCCAGATAATTAATCCATGGCCAGGGAGTTTGCGGATTGGTAATAACATACTCCCTTGATTGATCATCAAAAAATCCATACTTCATAGGTGGTGAATTTAAGTTTCTCAGTTATTTTGCTTCAATTTTGTCATATTGTTTTTAATTTCTGTGATTAATTTTTTGTCTGGCTTAATATCTTTGATTCGCAATTGAATGCTTTTTTGTCCTCTGTATTCGTTTTCTTCGATGCAGTAGCAAATGTCGAATGGGGTTCCGTTGGCAATTTCGGGGTATAAATGGGCAAGGTTGAATCCAATAGCTGAGTATGGCTTAAAAGGTTCGTCTTCGTGCAGCAGGTTTAGCTTTAGATGTTCTTTTTGCGAGCCCACCGGTCGACCGGTTCCGTTGTCGACTACGTTTTCGGTAAAAAACACCGGCATCATGTTCTCTGGACCAAAGGGCTCAAATTGCTTCAGAATGCGTAAAAATTTTGGAGAAATATCTTTAAGTTTAAGTTCCATATCTATTTCAATAGAGGGAACCAACTGTTCTTGAAGAATGTTTTCAGTTACAACCTGTTCAAATTGTTTTTGAAAGGCAGCAAAGTTTTCTTTTCGAAGCGTAAGGCCTGCTGCATACATGTGACCTCCAAAGCTTTCGAGCAAGTGGCTGCAACTCTCAATAGCCCGATACAGATCGAAACCCGGAACCGACCTGGCAGAACCTGTTATGAGTCCGTTGGAGTCGGTAAAAACAATGGTGGGCCGATAATAACTTTCGATTAATCGCGAAGCCACAATGCCAATCACACCTTTATGCCAGGTGGGTTTGTATACTACCGTAGTGCGTCGGTTTTGAAGTTCCTTGTTTGATGCAATCATTTCAAGGGCTTCTCGGGTGATGGTGGCATCGATATTTTTACGCGTATTATTGAAGTCATTAATAAGATCCCCTTTGTCTAAGGCGACCTTTTCATCTTCGGCTATGAGCAGTTCAACCGATGATTTTCCAGTGTCGATACGACCCGCAGCATTGATGCGTGGTCCTATTTTGAATACTATGTCATCGATGCAAATATTTTTGCCCTCGATACCGGCAATGGAAATGATAGCCTTGAGTCCACTACGTGGGTTAGTATTTAGTTTTTTAAGCCCATAATGAGCCAGTATACGGTTTTCACCGGTAATGGGAACGATATCGGATGCTATGCTTACAGCTACAAGGTCTAAAAACTCATATAAATTTTGGGGGTCGATATTGTTTTTCTGACAATAAGCTTGAAGTAATTTAAATCCAACGCCACAACCTGATAATTCTTTGTAGGGATAGTTGCAATCGGGGCGTTTGGGGTCAAGGACGGCAACTGCTGCTGGTAATTTATTTCCAGCGGTATGATGGTCGCAGATGATAAAATCTATTCCTTTTTGTTGGGCATAGGCCACTTTTTTAACGGCTTTAATGCCGCAGTCGAGTGAGATAATCAGCGTTACTCCCTGAAAAGCTGCATGGTCAATCCCCTTAAATGATATACCATATCCTTCGGTGTATCGATCGGGAATGTAATAAGTAAGGTGAGGGGTAAATTGTTTTAAAAAGCTTAAAAATAAAGAAACGGCTGTGGTTCCGTCGACGTCGTAATCGCCATAAATCATGATTTTTTCCTTATTCTTAATAGCCTTTTCCAGACGAATGACGGCAGCCTCCATGTCTTTCATCAGAAAGGGATCGTGTAGGTCGGATAAACTGGGTCGAAAAAATGTTTTTGCCTGTTCGAAGGTAGTAATTCCCCTTTGTACAAGAAGGTTTGCAACAGGATACTCCACCCCCAAAACTTCCATAATGTGCTTTACTGCAAAAGGTTGACCTTGTTCTTTGATGATCCAGTTTTTTTCCATGCTTGCACAATATCAGGGTGGCAAATTTTGACCTTCCAAAGATACACAATCCGATGGTTTCGTATATGCTTTCAATGATGATTTTTCGCATGTCAAGATTCATATTGGTGCCTGTAAAAGTAGCAAAGCCCTACCATATCTACTTAAAGTTATTTTTACACCTATATGGTCACAGATAGCCATGGATTAAATTTTTTTCATAAATTGGCATGTTGATGAACAATTGGTAAAGAAACGGGTTTTAAAAAAATAAAGGGAGAGTCTATGCGCATACATATTTTACAGCACGAGTTGTTTGAGGAACCTGGATATATTTTGCAGTGGGCTCAGGAAAGGCATTTTGAAGTGAGCTTTACGCGGTTTCATATGCTTGAGAGTCTGCCAGATCACAGTGCTTATGATATGCTGGTGATTATGGGTGGTCCAATGAGTGTGCATGACGAGGATAAATACCTGTGGTTGTCGGGCGAAAAAGAATTTATTCGTCAGGCAATTGCAGCCAATAAAAAGATTGTGGGGGTATGCCTGGGTAGTCAGCTATTGGCACAGGTAATGGGATCCAGGGTTTATCGTAATCGTTGGAAAGAAATTGGGTTTTATGATGTGTTTCGAACCGATACCGTACACCCGGTTCTCGAAGGGCTTCCCTCCCAATTTACCGCTTTTCATTGGCATGGCGATACCTATGACCTTCCACCAGGGTGTGTGCTGTTATACCGTTCAGAGGCTTGTGAAAATCAGGCCTATATATGGCAAAATCGGGTGTTAGGATTACAGTTTCATCTCGAAGTAACCCCCGAATTACTTCATCTTTTTTTGGACAGTGCCGATGAAGAATTACAGGAGAATAGCCCATTTATTCAGTCTGCTGCTGAAATGTTGAAAAAAAAGCATATTTTGCCAGAAATCAATGGTATATTGGGGCGAATGATTGATAATTTCATCCGAAATTAATTTTAATTTTTTTTTAATGGCCGGATGGAACTCGCATGTGATGAGCTTTCTACACATAGGCAAGTTCGAAACTGATAAATATTTTCATACTCGTTTGTGAATACTGCTATACATGCTCGTTTCATCCGAATGTAATTTTTTAATAGGTTAGCATGTTACCTGTCTTTGCCTGCATTGAAAGACATGGCAAAAGATAGCTTTGTGATTATGGAGGTTTCTTCGCTGTTTATCGTGTGGTCATAATTTGCTTTGTTGTTTCTTTCAAAGGCACTACTTTTGCATCAATTTTATAAAAATTACGAACTATGCCTATTAATGTACCCGACCGACTTCCTGCAATAGATGTTTTGCGGCAAGAGAATATCTTCGTGATGACCGAATCGACGGCTATTCATCAGGATATCCGTCCTTTACGCATTGCAGTACTCAATCTGATGCCTATCAAGCAGACTACTGAAACTCAGATAATTCGAATGCTTTCGAATTCGCCCCTGCAGATAGAGTTAGAGCTGGTACATATTGCAAGTCATATTTCGAAGAATACCCCTCAGGAGCACCTTAAAACTTTTTATAAGGATTATCGAGAAATTATGCAGCATAAGTACGATGGATTTATCATTACCGGTGCTCCCATCGAACATCTGGAATTTGAAGAGGTTGATTACTGGAAGAACATCCAGGAGATAATGGATTGGACAGTACACAATGTAACGTCAACGCTTTTTATATGTTGGGCAGCTCAGGCAGGGTTGTATCATTTTTATGGTATCCCAAAATATAAGTTGCCGGCAAAGATGTTTGGTGTTTTTGAACATGTTGTTACAGACCCCATGCTTCCACTGGTACGTGGATTCGACGATGTTTTTATGGCACCGCACTCTCGTCATACGGAAGTTAGACGCGAGGATATAGAAAAAATTCCAGAACTGCAGATAGTAGCATATTCGCGCGAAGCGGGAGTACATATTGTGATGGATCGGGATGGACGAAAGATATTTGTAACTGGACATTTTGAATACGATCCTCATACATTGCATCAGGAATATGTGCGCGATAAAAACAAGGGTATGGATATCGATATTCCACAAAATTATTTTCTCAACGATGATCCCTCTCAACGTCCGGTAGTGACCTGGCGTAGCCATGCCAATCTGTTTTTTTCGAACTGGCTCAACTATTACGTATATCAGAGCACTCCCTACAACATTGATTCGATTCAATAGATTTTCCAGATGCAGGCAACCATCATTGCCATAGGAGATGAATTGTTGATTGGTAAAGTTGTTAATATCAATGCGGCCTACATAGCACGAAAACTCAACCTTATAGGAATTCGTGTAAGGGAAGCCACTGTGGTTGGTGATAATCGTCAGGAGATTTTACAGGCACTTGAACGTGCCCATGAGCAGAGCAAGGTTGTTATTCTTACCGGTGGACTTGGTCCAACGTCCGACGATATTACCAAACCTGCACTTTGTGAATATTTTGGATCAAAGTTGGTTTTTAATCCGGATGTACTGGAACAAATTAAAGTTTTTCTTACCAAACGTAGAGGTATACTTAATGAGCTTAACCAGAGTCAGGCATGGGTGCCCGATAATTGTGCCCTGTTGACCAATGCCATTGGCACAGCACCGGGAATGTTTTTTGAGAAAGAGGGACGGTGTTATTTTGCTTTGCCCGGCGTACCCTTTGAAATGGAGAAAATGCTTGACGAGCAGGTGATTCCGATTTTGATAGAAAAATTTAAGCTGGAGCATATATATCATCGAACTATCCTTACCACAGGAGTCGCCGAGTCGGTATTGGCCGAAACAATTGCCAATTGGGAAAAGTCATTACCCCAGGAAGTAAAATTGGCCTATTTACCTTCTCCGGGAATTGTAAAGATTCGTCTTTCGGTTTACCATCATCCCCAGGGACAGGAGATGATTGCACAAGCCGAGCAACAATTGCATGCAATCATTCCAGAATATATCTTTGGATACGACGACGATACGCTGGAAAGTGTGGTAGGAAGATTATTACTCGAACGTGGGGCTACAGTTTCAACAGCCGAAAGTTGTACGGGTGGGAATATAGCTTTGTCCATCGTCTCAGTAGCAGGCGCTTCGGCCTATTTTAAGGGCGGATTAATAGCCTACTCCAACGAGGTAAAAATCCAGGAGCTTGGAGTTGACCCAAAAATTCTGGAAACCCATGGAGCTGTAAGTCGTCAAACGGCAGAAGCTATGGCATTGGGCTGCTTAAAAAAATTCAAAACGCAATTTGCGTTGGCGGTTACCGGGATAGCTGGTCCCGACGGAGGAACACCTGAAAAGCCTGTTGGAACTGTTTGGATTGCTGTCGCCACTGAATCAAAAGTGATAAGCAACGATTTTCTATTTGGCGATAATCGCATGCGGAATATTCAGCGGAGTACCATAGCTGCGCTTAATTTATTGAGAAAAGCTATTCTTGATTGCTAAATCTATTTTTTAGGGAAGTCACTTAAGTAATTTTGTAAATTTGTCCTTAAAAAGTTTAGATGCAATTAAAGTCTCTTGGACATACGCTTCAGTTTCGTTTGCGTAGTTTAGTTCTTAAATTACCCAAACGTACGGTCATTATCCTGGTTTGTGTGTTAATTGGTATAGTAGCTGGTTTTTCGGTTTTCCTCTTAAAAAATTTATTGATATACGTTCATTATTTCATTCAATTTGTTATAAATCAAAAGTATTCCAATTTACTTTATGCTCTTCTTCCGTCTATGGGGTTATTTTTAACTCTAATTTATTTGCAGATATTTCACAAGGAAGGGCTAAAGTTTGGCATTAGTCCTATACTTTATGCCATAAAGAATAAGTCCTCCAATATCGATCGTAAGCATATGTATGGTCATTTGTTTTCCAGTGCTTTTACGGTGGGTTTTGGGGGTTCAGCGGGTTTCGAGGCTCCGATTGTAGCTACGGGTTCGGCCATTGGTTCTAATTTAGCCCGATATTTTAAAATTACCGACGATGATCGGAATGTTTTGCTGGCAAGCGGTGCGGCAGCTGGTATTTCTGCAGTTTTTAATGCCCCCATAGCTGGTGTGCTTTTTGCTATCGAGGTATTACTTGCCGAAACGACAGTAGCAGCTTTCATTCCCTTGTTGTTTGCCAGTGCCACTGCGGCTGTGGTGTCACGAATTTTGTTTCAGGGTCAGCTATTTGTGCTTATTACCACAGGCTGGAAAATTGATGCTATTCCGATTTATGTTTTACTGGGTATTCTGGCTGGGTTATATGCTGTAATCATTATTCGACAATCGTTCAGCATTAAAAGGCGCTTTGAAGCAATATCTAATAAATGGTATCGTGCGGCTGTTGGTGGAGTTGCATTAGCCTTGCTAATTTTTCTTTTTCCTCCGTTGTTTGGTGAGGGATATTTTTCAATACAGGCTATTTTCAATCAGCAGGAGGTTACAATAGTCAATAATCAATTGTTTCAGCCGTATGCATTTCTGCCTCTTATTAGCATTCTTGTATTGTTGTATGTAAAGATTTTAGCAACCAGTATTACTATCTCGGCGGGTGGGAACGGTGGCATTTTTGCCCCTTCACTTGTTATGGGAGGTTTTTTGGGTTATTGGCTTGCAATCGCCCTTAATTACACAGGACTTTTTAACTTGAATGTCATCAATTTTACTGTAGTTGGCATGGCGGGAGTCCTTTCAGGAGTTCTCAAAACACCCCTAACGGCAGTGTTTCTCATTGCCGAAATGACTGGTGGTTATTCACTTTTTGTGCCCCTCATGTTAGTTTCGGCTTGTGCTTATTATGTGGCTTCGTTTTTTGAGCACAAGTCGATATACGCAAAAGAGCTAGAAATACGTTTATAAATTAAAAAAGCTATGATTAAAATTGGATTGATGGGCTTTGGCCGGGCAGGCAAGGCCGTTGCTACAGTGTTTTTGAGGCATCATGAATTTAGTCTCGAATGGGTGATGCGAAAACAAAAATTGTTGTCACATCGTTCAGCTGCTGAATTTTTGGGTATTGATACGCCGGATCCAGGTGAAATTATATCGGTGGATGAATGCGACATCAATGATGTGTTGGAAAAGAAACCCGTTGATTATATAGTAGATTTCTCTAATGAGGAGAGTATTTATCAATATGCAAATGCTGCTGCTGAAAGAAGAGTTAAAATTGTTTCGGCTATTTCGCATTATAGCGATAAAACTATTAGTTTTTTGAAAGAGATAGCCCAAAAAACCGTTGTATTCTGGTCGCCCAATATTACCTTAGGCGTTAATTACTTAATGTTTGCGGCTAAATTTTTAAAAAAGATTGCCCCGTGGGTAGATATTGTGGTGCTCGAAGAACATTTCAAACAAAAGCAGGGGGTTTCGGGAACAGCCTTAAAAATAGCTGATGTTCTTGATGTAAATTATTCGCAAATAAGCTCCATACGGGCGGGGGGCATAGTTGGTAAGCACGAAATCATTTTTGGGTTTCCATTTCAAACAGTTCGACTTATCCATGAGTCGATATCGCGTGAAGCGTTTGGAAATGGGGCTATATTTGTAGCAAAGAATCTGGAACATAAGGAGACCGGGTTCTATCGTTTCGAAGACTTATTATTGCCTTATTTCTCTGAATAAATAAAACCATGACAGGTGCCATTATCATAACGCTTTGTATTTTATTACTACTCTCGTACGTTTTTGATATCACGGCTTCAAAAACAAAATTACCCTCTGTAATACTTTTACTTGTCTTGGGATTGGTAATGCGAAAGGCAGTTGATACGCTGTCGATTAGTATGCCTAATCTTGCACCCGTATTACCTCTCCTGGGTACCATAGGGCTTATTCTTATTGTGCTTGAAGGTTCCCTCGAACTCGAATTCAATAAATCTAAGTTTCCCTTGATTGCTAAATCCTCTTTGTTGGCTCTGCTGTCGATTGTTGTTCTTACTATATCTTTTGCAACGGCATTTTTTTATTTCACCCATTTGCCTTTTAGAAGTTGCTTGATTAATGCTCTTCCGTTGTCTATTATCAGTAGTGCTATTGCAATTCCTACCAGCAGAAATTTTAGTGCTGAAAATCGAGAGTTTATTGTTTATGAAAGCAGTTTGTCGGATATTTTTGGAGTTATTTTGTTCAATTTTATAATATATAATGATTCTTTGGGCATAAATGCAGTAGGTCATTTTTTTATTCAAATTGTTCTCATTGCGTTTCTTTCTTTTATAGTAACGGTGGGACTATTGCTGTTGCTTCGTAAGTTAAATCATCATGTACGATACACGCCTATCATATTATTGATAATTCTGGTATATGCAGTTTCTAAAGAATTACACCTGCCTGCTTTGTTATTTATCCTGGTCCTGGGCTTATTTTTTGCTAATTTTGAAAAGTTAGCGCACTTTAATGCGATTCAAAAGCTACATCCTGACGTTTTAAAAATTGAAATCAAACGATTTAAAGAACTTACTGTGGAAATGACCTTTCTCATTCGGTCGCTTTTTTTTCTTCTGTTTGGTTTTATGATTGAAACGTCCAAACTGTTTGATTTAGGTTCTTTTCTGTGGTCATTGGGAATTATTGTGGCTATTTATGGAAGTCGTTGGGTCTTACTAAAAATATTTAAACTTTCGATTCAACCCTTATTATTTATAGTTCCACGTGGATTAATAACTATTCTATTATTTCTTTCAATTCCTACCGAACATGCTGTATTTATTGTGAATGATTCGTTAGTTATACAGGTTATCATATTTACAGCTTTGCTCATGATGTTTGGAATGTTTGGGGTAAAACGTTCGATGTCGGTGTGAAAAAAACCGGTTTTTCATTTTTTTCGAAAAACCGGTTAGAATCAACTACGGCCAGTTGTTTATTGAACCTTATTAAATTCAAGTTTTAAGGATACATTGACTTCATTGCCAACTACTGCACCACCAGCTTCGGTAAGGGCATTCCACTTAAGTCCGTAATCAAATCGGTTGATTACAGCAGAGGCCTTAAAACCTGCCTTAATATTTCCATAGGGATCTTTAGCGGTTCCGCCATAGGTAACATCAAATTTTACTGTTTTTGTAACATCCCGGATGGTCAAATCGCCTACCAGCTCGTACTTATTACCACTCACTTTTTTAAACGACTTGCTTTTAAAGGTCATTTTGGGAAATTTAGCTGCATTGAAAAAATCATCGCCTTTTAAATGGTTATCCCGCATTTCATTATCGGTGTTAATGCTATTAACGTCGACCGAGAAATCAATTACGGCGTCAGTGAAATCGTCATTCTTACTTACAATGCTACCATCAAAGGTACGGAAGCTACCCTCAACCTCAGAAATTACAAGATGTTGTACCGAGAACTTTACCGTTGAGTGCGCCTTGTCTACCTGCCATTTCGACTGTGCTTGTAATCCGCCCTGAGCAAACAATCCAGCGAGCAAAAACGCTGCTGCTAATCGGAAATGAACAAAGAAATTTGCTGTTTTTTTCATAATCTTACAATTTTAAATTTAACAATAGTTACTTATTGATACTAAATGTATTTTTTATACTAACATAATAACAAGAACCCTGGAAATTTGTTTATAACTTTGAGGGTTTTTCTGTTGAAATCGTTGAAGAATAGAAAAAAACATGAGTGAAGAAAAATTTTGTCCTATTAAGGATGTACTGGACAGGGTAGGGGATAAGTGGTCGATTTATGTTATTACAACCCTGGGGAAAGAAGGAGTATTGCGTTTTAACGAGCTTAAGCATCATATTCAGGGTATTTCTCAAAAAATGTTGACATATACCTTGCGTCATCTGGAGGAAGATGGTTTGGTAGAACGTCATTATTTTGCTGAAATACCTCCAAGGGTTGAATATCGACTCACTCCAATTGGAATAAGTTTACTCGAACAGCTCAATAATCTTTCTCAGTGGGCAATGCAATACCATGAAGAAATTCTACAAGCCAGGAGGAACTTTAAATTAAAATCTTAACTTTGTTTGTGATTCTCAAATCCCATGAGTTCCCTGGATACACCTGTAAAATATTTACCAGGTATTGGTCCCAAACGTGCTGAGATTCTTGCAGCAGACCTGAATATCGTCACGGTTGAGGATTTATTGCTGTACTTCCCTTACAAACATGTTGATAAAACGCGTTTCTATAAAATTAATGAGCTCGCCCCTGATTTACCCTACATACAGATTATTGGTAAGATTGTTGGTTACCAGATGGTAGGTGAAGGCATAAAAAAAAGATTGGTAGCCACTTTTATTGATGATACTGGCGCAATAGAGCTGGTATGGTTTCAGGGACATAAATGGGTACAGCAAACCTATACGATTAATACCTTGTACATTGTTTATGGAAAACCCAATTTTTTTAATGGAAAATATAGTATTCCCCATCCAGAAATAGATCCCTTCACAGATGATCAAAGTTTTAGGCCTGCATTGCAGCCCTATTACAACACCACTGAACGGATGAAGAAATACTTCATGACTTCGCGGTGGATACACAAACTCATGGGACATTGCCTGGAAAAATATCTGAAGGAAGTCGAAGAAACCCTCCCAACCTACTTGATTAAAAGTTTGAATCTTGTTTCGCTTCGCGATGCCTTGCAAAGTATACATTACCCCCAATCTATTGCGGAACTAAAAAAAGCAGAGTACCGTTTAAAATTTGAAGAGCTTTTTACCATTCAACTCAACCTTGCCTATCAAAAGTCGATTCGAAAAAAGATGCCCTCGTCCCTGATATGTAGGCAGGTAGGCGATTTGTTTCATTCGTTTTATCAGCATAATTTGCCTTTTGAGCTTACTAATGCCCAGAAAAGGGTAATCAAGGAAATACGTAAGGATTTGGGCTCGGGACATCAGATGAATCGTTTACTGCAGGGCGATGTAGGGAGCGGTAAAACGCTGGTAGCGCTTATGACCATGCTCATTGCGCTCGACAATGGATTTCAAACCTGTTTGATGGCTCCTACTGAAATTCTTGCAAATCAACATTATGAAAGTTTTGTCCGTCTGTTGCAGAATTTACCTATTAATATCCAGTTACTTACAGGATCGACAAAAAAATCGGCACGACGACAGATAATGGAAGGTCTGTCCGAAGGTACTACGCACATACTCATTGGCACTCATGCCCTCATAGAGGATAATGTGCAGTTTAAAAATCTTGGGTTAGTTATCATCGATGAGCAACATCGTTTTGGGGTGGCACAGCGGGCCAAATTATGGCAAAAAAACACTTCACCCCCCCATGTGTTGGTGATGACGGCGACACCCATCCCGCGAACGTTGGCCATGACTCTGTATGGCGACCTTGATGTGTCGGTTATTGACGAATTGCCGCCAGGAAGGAAGCCTATCATCACCCGACATTTCACCGACCTACAGCGCGAAAAGGTAATAGCCCTGATAAAGCGGGAAATTGAATTGGGACGACAGGTGTACATTGTTTTTCCCCTCATTAAAGAGTCTGAAAAACTCGACCTGAAAGCTTTGGAAAAAGGGTTTCATCAACTTCAGAAGCAGTTTCCCCCTCCACAGTATAGCCTTTGTATGGTTCATGGGCAAATGAAAGCTGCAGAAAAGGATGAGGCTATGAAAGGTTTTGTTGAGGGGAAGCATCATATGCTGGTATCAACCACTGTCATTGAGGTAGGGGTGAATGTGCCGAATGCATCGGTTATGGTAATTGAGAATGCCGAGAGGTTTGGTCTGTCGCAGTTGCATCAATTGCGTGGTAGGGTGGGTAGAGGGGCCGATCAGAGCTACTGTATATTGCTTACCAGCCATAAATTGTCGGAGGATGCCCGAAAACGGATGCACATCATGGAAACTTCGAATGATGGATTTGTAATTGCAGAAGCCGATTTAAAACTCCGTGGCCCTGGCGATATTGAGGGAACGCAACAAAGTGGAATGCCTTTTGAACTTCATATCGCCAATCTGGCGAAAGACCAGCAAATACTGCAAATGGCTAAGGATATAGCAATGGATATTGTGGAAAAAGACCCTCTACTCAATTCTCCCGAAAACGTCAAACTTAAATTTCTGGTCTCAAAAACAAGAAAGGAAAACATTAATTGGAGTTTAATCAGCTGACCAAGCTTTTTTCCAGAGAAAAATCCTCCCCCTTTTTTATATCGATAATTTAAAAACATTCCAAACTACGCTGGTTGTCAGGTAAATTAAAAACCGACTATTATATTTGTTCGCATTTTTTAAAAAAATTTTGGTTGTTGAAAAAAAATTAAATAGGATGGGACTTAAAATTATAGTATTAGCGAAGCAGGTTCCGGATACGCGCAATGTAGGCAAGGATGCAATGAAAGCCGATGGGACAGTCAACAGGGCTGCATTGCCTGCTATTTTTAATCCCGAAGATTTAAATGCGCTGGAACAGGCATTACGTTTAAAAGATCAGATTCCTGGTACAACTGTTACGTTGCTCACCATGGGGCCCGTTAGAGCGGCAGAAATTTTGCGCGAAGGTTTATTCCGTGGTGCCGACGATGGTATTTTGCTTACCGACCGGGCATTTGCTGGGTCGGATACCCTGGCCACTTCTTATGCGCTTTCGTGTGCCATTCGAAAGATTGGTAAGTTCGATTTAATCTTTGCGGGTCGTCAGGCTATTGATGGCGATACGGCTCAGGTAGGTCCCCAGGTAGCCGAAAAGCTCGGCATACCTCAAATTACCTACGCTGAAGATGTTCTGTTTGTTAAAGATGGAGCAATCCGCGTTAAACGCCGTCTCGAAAGGGGAGTAGAAATTGTTGAGGGTAAACTTCCCATATTGGTTACCGTCAATGGGTCAGCTCCCGCATGCCGTCCCAGAAATGCCAGGTTGCTAATGAAATACAAACACGCTACTACCATTAGCGAACGGGCTGAAAAATCGGAAGATTACATGGCACTAATCAACGAAAAACCCTATCTGAACATAAAAGAATGGAGTGTTAACGATATCGAATGCGATCGCGAACAGTTAGGTCTAAGCGGTTCGCCAACCAAGGTTAAAAAGATCGAAAACATTGTTTTCCAGGTCAAAGAAGCTAAAAGACTTACCGACAGCGATTCCGATATCAATCAGCTGATGAAAGAGTTGATTGAAAATCATACCATCGGATGACATTCGTTTAATGAAAAAATTTGAAAACATGAATAACATAATAGTTTTTTGTGAAATAGAGGATGGGAAGGTCCAGGATGTGAGCCTGGAACTCTTGACAAAGGGGCGTAAGCTTGCCAACGAGTTAAATTGTAAGCTGGAAGCATTGGCAATAGGCTACAAATTGGAAGGAATAGAAAAGCAAATATTTCCGTATGGTGTCGATACGCTTTATGTGGTAGATGATGCTGCGCTGGAGCATTATCTTACATTACCATACACCTCGATAACGGTTAAGCTCTTTGAAGAACAAAAACCTCAAATAGCTTTGATGGGGGCAACCACGGTAGGCCGAGACCTGGGTCCGAGGGTTTCGTCGGCCTTGCATAGTGGTCTAACTGCCGACTGTACCGAATTGGAAATAGGTTCGCATACCGAAACAAAAACCAATAAAACCTACGACAAGCTCCTTTACCAGATTCGTCCGGCTTTTGGTGGAAACATCATCGCTACCATCATCAACCCCGATTGTCGTCCGCAAATGGCAACCGTTCGCGAAGGGGTGATGAAAAAGGAAATAGTTGATCCTAACTATAAAGGGCAGATTGTCAAGCTCGAGGCTAAAAAATATGTTAACGATACCGACTTTGCTGTGCGTATCATTGAACGTCAGATGGAAAAGTCGAAGGTTAACATTAAAAATGCTTCCATCATTGTGGCTGGGGGATACGGTGTTGGTTCAAAAGAAAATTTCCAGCTTCTTTTCGAATTGGCCGAAGTACTTGGTGCTGAAGTGGGTGCCTCTCGTGCAGCTGTCGATGCTGGCTTTGCTGAACACGACCGTCAGATTGGTCAAACCGGCGTGACCGTGCGTCCTAAACTGTATATCGCCTGCGGTATATCTGGACAAATTCAGCATATTGCCGGTATGCAGGAATCGAGCATGATTATTTCCATCAACAGCGACCCCTATGCACCAATTAATAAAATTGCCGATTACGTCATTACGGGAAATGTTGAGGATGTAATCCCTAAAATGATCAAATACTATAAGCAAAATACAAAATAGCTACATTTTGTCAATTCATTAAAGCAGAAAATTATGGGCAACTTTTATACCGATAATCCCGATCTGAAATTTCAGTTGCAACATCCCTTAATGAAGCGGATCGTTGAACTAAAAGAAAGAAATTTTACAGAAAAAAATAAATATGACTATGCCCCTCAGGATTTTGAGGATGCCATGGACAGTTACGACAAGGTATTGGAAATTGTAGGCGAAATATGTGCAGATATTGTGGCACCCAATGCTGAGTCGGTCGACCACGAAGGTCCGAAACTTGAGAATGGAAGGGTAAAATACGCTTCGGGTACTCAGGTTAATCTGGAGGCACTGAAACAGGCTGGCTTGATGGGTATGTCGTTGCCACGCCGTTTTGGTGGGCTTAATTTTCCCATTGTTCCATACATTATGGCGGCCGACATTGTATCGCGTGCCGATGCGAGCTTTGTGAATATCTGGGGACTTCAGGATTGTGCCGAAACAATCAATGAATTTGCCACAGAGGAACAAAAGATGCGATATCTTCCCCGCGTGTGTGAGGGGGCTACCATGGCCATGGACCTTACCGAACCCGATGCAGGTAGCGACCTACAGGCAGTAATGTTAAAAGCTACTTACGACGAAAAAACCAATCAATGGTATCTCAATGGCGTAAAACGTTTCATTACCAATGGTGATGGTGATATTGCGCTTGTATTGGCGCGCTCGGAGGAGGGCACTACCGATGGGCGTGGTCTGTCTATGTTTATTTACGACCGTCGTAATGGGGGCATAACTGTACGCCGCATCGAAAATAAGATGGGGATTAAGGGATCGCCAACCTGTGAGCTGGTATTTAAGAATGCTCCTGCTGAACTCTGCGGCCAACGACGTTTAGGGCTCATTAAATATGTTATGGCCCTGATGAATGGCGCAAGGTTAGGTATTGCGGCTCAGTCGGTTGGTATTAGCGAAGCAGCATATCGCGAAGCACTGAATTATGCACGCGAACGTCAGCAGTTTGGCAAACCCATTATTGAGTTTCCGGCTATATACGAGATGCTTTCGGTAATGAAAGCCAAGCTCGATGCCTCAAGAGCTCTTTTGTACGAAACCGCTCGTTACGTAGATATCTATAAAACGCTTACCCATATCTCCGAGGAACGCGAGCTTACTAAGGAGGAAAAAGAGGAACTGAAAAAATACCAGAAATGGGCTGACTTATTCACTCCGCTGGCAAAGGGTATTGCCTCCGAATTTTGTAATCAGAATGCCTACGATGCTGTACAGATACATGGTGGTTCGGGCTTTATGAAAGATTATCCAGTGGAACGGATTTATCGCGATGCCCGAATAACCTCGATATACGAGGGTACTACCCAGCTGCAGGTGGTTGCTGCGATCAGGGGCGTGACTACAGGGGCTTATCTGGCTCGTATCAAAGAATTCGAAGCAACGGAAATCAAACCCGAGCTCGAAACTTACCGCCGTATCCTGGTTGCCATGACTCAGGCTTACGAGGAGGCTGTAAAAAAAGTAGTTGATGCCAATAATAACGAATTTGTCGATTTTCACGCCCGCCGTCTGGTGGAAATGGCAGGATTTATCATCATGGGTTACCTACTACTCATGGATACCAACCGCGATCATAATTACTGGAAAACGCTGGAGGTATACCTGAAATTTGCTCGTTCACAAAATGAACAACGTGCCGAATTTATCAGGTATTCCAACGTCAATGACCTCGGAAAGTTTAAGGTTGTATAATACCTTGGTAATAAAGCTATTGATAGCTCCAGCTAAAAAAATTGGCTGGAGCTTTTTTTTGTGCTACATTTGAGCAAAAAGCAGGTACTGGAAAATGCGTGGTATTAAACCTCTTTTGCTTGAAAATATTCGCGTTGCAGTCCGATCCATTCGGGCAAATGCCATAAGAAGCACGCTGACTATTTTCATTATTGCCTTTGGTATAATGGCTTTAGTGGGTATTCTTATGGCTATTGATGCTATTAAAAGCACGCTAACCCGCGAGTTTTCCCTTATGGGTGCCAATAGTTTTGCAATTGTTCGGCGCGATATGCAGGTACAGCAGGTGGGTCGTCAGCAACGAAAAATTAATGATCCCAATATCACGTATCAACAGGCACGCTCATTTAAGGAACGATTTACTTTTCCAGCTATTGTTTCTATTTCGGCACATGTGTCGGGGATGACTACGATAAAATTTGGTTCCCAAAAAACCAATCCTAATGTTGATGTTTGGGGGGTAGATGAGAATGATGTTCTTACTTCGGGCAGAGAGATTGAAAAGGGAAGAAATTTTACTTCCGACGAGATTGCAACAGCCAAACATGTGACCATTATTGGCGCTGAGGTAGCCCGAAAACTTTTTAAAACGAACATTGACCCTGTGGGACAATATATTAACATCGCCAATGGCAAATATCGTGTCATTGGTGTTTTTAAGGAAAAAGGTTCGAGTTTTGGGGGATGGGACCGTATTTGTCTCATACCCATCACCAATGCCCGTCAATATTTTCCTACGCCCGATCAATCGTACCGCATCAGTATCAAACCTTACGATCCGCAACTATACGAAATAGCTATGCAGGAGGCAGAAGGCCTATTTCGTATCATTCGTAGGCTTAAACCCTTTGAGGAAAGCGATTTTGCCTTGCAGGCAAGTAATTCGTTATCGCAGATGCTCATCAACAACATTCGATTGGTTACCCTTGCAGCAACGCTCATTGGAATTATTACCCTTTTTGGGGCAGCTATAGGGCTTATGAATATCATGTTGGTATCGGTAACCGAGCGCACTACCGAAATCGGTATTCGTAAAGCTATTGGGGCAAGAGCTTCGACGATCCTTCAACAATTTCTTATCGAAGCTATCCTCATCGGACAGCTGGGGGGTGTCGTTGGAATATTGTTAGGCATTGGCATTGGCAATATGGTTTCGTTGATTATGGGGGGGAAGTTTATCATTCCCTGGCTCTGGATAGGAATGGGTGTGTTACTATGTATGCTGGTAAGTTTGGTATCGGGTTTTGTGCCTGCACGTAAGGCTGCGCGTGTCGACCCTATTGTTTCGTTGCGTTATGAGTAAGCTATTGACTAATATATCATACATATATCCTGGAACTTGCATAATTCCAAATACTTAAATTACTTTTTTCTATGCATTTTTAATAAATTTTCTATATTTGTAACAACCTAACTTTTTAATCATGACCGACCTTTTTATTGAAAAAACTTCCAATACTCCTCAAGCCTCATTCAATGCTTCCACTGGAATTATGACCATCGAAGGACGCTCGATACCTGAAAATCCGGGCGTTTTTTTCGAAAAACTGTTAGCATGGCTGAAGGAGTATTACCAATCCCCCCAACCATTGACGCAGTTTCATATCAAGCTTGAATATATCAACAGTGGTTCGTCGAAAGCTATGCTTGACATTTTCAGATTGGCTAAAGAACAGTGTGAAAAGGGAAATAATTGCCTGGTGGTGTGGTATTACGAAGAAGATGATGAGGCAGTGATGGAACTGGGTCAACATTATCAGTATACCCTTAAACTTCCCTTTGAATTCCGAACTTATTAAGCAGACCGTTTATGACACCCGAACAGGCGCAGGAACGCATCGAGTTTTTGCGTAAGGAACTTCATAAGCACAATTATCACTATTATGTGCTAAATCAACCTATTATTTCCGATTACGAGTATGATCGTTTGCTTAAAGAGTTGGAGATGCTGGAAAACCAGTATCCTCAATTTCATGATCCCTCCTCACCTACTGTTCGGGTAGGAAGCGATATAAGCAATGAATTTGAGCAACGCCCTCATCGTTTTCCCATGCTGTCGCTTGCTAATACCTATTCGTACGAGGAGTTGCAGGAATTCGACAATCGTATTGCCCGTGCTTTAGGACATCGGTCGTATCGATATGTGTGTGAGCTTAAATACGACGGAACTTCTATTAGCCTCATTTACGAAAACCGTCGACTTGCCTATGCGGTTACCCGTGGCGATGGTGAAAAAGGCGATGTGGTTACAGCTAATGTTAAGACTATCCCAACAGTTCCGCTTATCATCAGTCATCCTTCGGCACCCGATGATTTTGAAGTTCGGGGAGAAATAATGCTTAGCCGAAAGCAATTCGAACGTTTAAATCAGGAACGTATAGACAACGGAGAGGAACCGTTTGCCAATCCTCGTAATGCTGCTGCCGGCACATTAAAACTTCTCAAATCGAGCGAGGTGGCTAAACGTAAACTCGATTGCTTTGTTTATTATCTGCTTACCGAACCGCCTCTGGAAACCAGCCATTTTCGTTCGCTTCAATTGCTTGGTGATTGGGGGTTTCATGTTCAGCCATATAGCGAATTATGTGAAAATATCGACAAAGTATATGATTTCATTCAGCATTGGGAAAAGGAACGTGAAAATTTACCCTTTGATATCGATGGAGTAGTGGTAAAACTTGATGATATTACCTTGCAGCAGCAGCTGGGCAGCACAGCTAAGTCGCCCCGATGGGCTATTGCATACAAATTTAAAGCAGAACAGGCTATTACCAGGTTATTAAGCGTTTCGTTTCAGGTAGGGCGTACGGGCACTATTACACCGGTAGCCAACCTTGAACCGGTACCCCTGGGTGGTACTATCGTTAAACGTGCCTCGCTGCATAATGCCGATCAAATAGCACTTCTCGATTTGCATTTCGACGATTACGTGATTATTGAGAAAGGGGGTGAGATTATCCCTAAAATTGTGGATGTAGATCGTTCGAAACGTACAGCCAATGCTCAAAAAGTAACATTTATAGCTAACTGTCCTGAGTGCGGAACCCCTTTGCTGCGTAACGAGGGTGAGGCTCGACATTACTGTCCTAACGAAAAAAGCTGTCCGCCGCAAATCAAAGGTAAGATTGAGCATTTTATTGGTCGTAAGGCCATGAATATAGAATCGCTTGGGGAAGGAAAAGTAGAGCTACTTTTTGACAAAGGGCTTATCCGAAATCCTGCCGATTTATATGAGCTAACCTTTGACCAATTGTACGGTCTGGAAAAGGTAATCGAAGACCCTGTGCTGGGAAAAGTGAAGAAAATAAGTTTTAAGGAAAAGACGGTTGAAAATATTCTCAAAGGCATTGAATCGTCGAAGCAGGTGCCATTCGAACGGGTATTGTTTGCATTGGGTATAAGATATGTGGGGGAAACGGTAGCCCGAAAGCTCGCTACTCATTTTAAAAATATCGATGCTCTTCGTCAGGCAAGCTACGAGGAACTGATGCAGGTACCCGAAATTGGGGAAATTATTGCCCGAAGTGTTATCGACTGGTTTAGCGATAGCGATAACCAGCTTTTAGTGGAACGACTCAGATCGCATGGCATACAGCTTGGGATTGATGACACAAAACAGACTCAAATTTCAAATGCTCTGGCAGGTAAGACATTCGTTATAACTGGAAGCTATGCAACCCCACAACGACGCAAAGAGCTTGAAGAACTGGTAGTAGCCCATGGGGGAAAATTGGTCGATAGCGTTTCGTCGAAAACATCCTATATAGTTGCTGGCGAAAATCCTGGTCCTTCTAAAATTCAGAAAGCCCAGCAATTGGGTATACTCATAATAACCGAAACAGATTTCCTGCAAATGATTAGCTAATGAGCGCTTTGACTTCAGTTTTTGCCTCACTTGCAGTACGTGGTAGAGATATATGAAAAAGAGTACCTTTGTTAAGCACCGAATGTACTTCAATTTTAGCCTGATGTAGCAATGCAATACGATTGACTATTGATAAACCTATGCCGCTTCCAACCTGTCCTGTACTATTTCGGGTACGGTACAAGGGTTCAAAAATGTATTTAATTTCATCTTCGGGAATACCAATCCCCTCATCAATAAATTTCAGATCAACAGTATTTTCATCGTAGTTGATTTTGACCGTGACTTTTCTGTTGGGTGAAAATTTGCAGGCATTGTCAATAAGGTTGGATATCATAATTTTAAGTAGGCGTGGGTTTCCGTTGATAGTAATACTATCTTCTTCTTCTGGAAATTTTTCAAAGTCGACATAAACATTATACCCTTTATTCTGTCGGGCAAGGTCGTCTTTAACGGCAAAAATCAACTCGTCGAGTCTAACTTTTTCGAATTTGATTCGAGCGGGTTCGGTACTGGCCTCAGCAAGTTCAAGAAATCCATTGATAATGGTACTCATGTTGTTTACATCGTCGAGTATTGACCGAAGGACACGTTGGTATTCTTCCGCAGGACGGTTTTTAATGAGTGCGACTTCAATCTGGCCTTTAATTGCCGTAACCGGGGTGCGAAGCTCGTGCGAAGCATTCGATACAAACATGCGTTCGGTTTCAAAGGCTTGCTCGAGTCGCTCAAGCATTTTATTAAAAGTTTTAGCCAGCTCTGCTATTTCATCCTTGTTGTTAGCCATCGACAAACGGCTATGTAGATTCGAAGCCTTGATTTCATCAACCTGCCTGATGAGTTCCTTGATGGGTTGCAACGATTGACGTGTATTTAATATTGCAGCCAGAACCGTTAGTATCATCGAAATGGCAAATACAATGATCAGAATGAAACGTAGATTTTTAAGTTCTGCCATTCCATAGTAATCTTCAGCCGTAGTAAGCACATAATATTTGTGCTTGTTATAGTTATACACGATGCATAGATATACTTTATCGTCCTTGGTACGGAAGTTGCTATCGGTCCAGCGCATGTACGAAAATGCTGGTAAAATTTGAGCCGTAGAGGCCGAATCGGTATTGCTGTACAGGATTTTTTTTGACTCATCAAGTACCCACACCTTCACATCGCGCAGGGTAGAAATGGTTGTTTCGTCGATAATTTTCAAAAGACCAGGACTTATGTCCTTGATGTTAAGTAACAACGTAGCAGTATTGAGCGCTTTGTGCCGTAAACGCAGGTAAAAATCATATTGTCGATAACGTAACGAAAACAGATAAACACTAATAGAAGCTACTGCCAGAATTGCGGCTACCAGCAAAGTAAAGTTTATGGTAAGTTTAGTCTTGATTTTCATAAGCTTGCTTAGCTATGGTATTTACGCTGATAAATGCGGTAATTGTCGTAATTTCTTAATTTTGACGAATCGCATAATTTCAAAATCAGCAATTTTAAAACTGTCTTTTATTTTTGTTTACAGCATTATTTGTCTACGGATTTTCCTCATCTGCTTTAAGGATATACCCCATTCCCACTCGTGTATGAATTAAGCGTTTGGGGAAACCAGTATCAATTTTTTTGCGCAGAAAATTGATGTACACATCCACGACATTGGTACCGGTATCAAAATCGATACCCCATATTTTTTCTGTAAGTTCAAGACGAGATACGACCTTTCCTTCGTTGAGCGCTAAATATTCGAGCAGTGCATATTCTTTGGCTGTGAGTTCTACTTTCTTTCCTGCCCGTGTGGCAGTTTTAGCGTTACGGTCGATGACAAGGTCGGCAATTTGAATTGTTGTTTCAGGTTCTTTATTGCTTCGTTGAACCGTTCGTTTTAACAGTGCTCGAATTCTTACCAGTAGTTCTTCAAATTCGAAAGGTTTCAACAGGTAGTCGTCGGTGCCATAATCGAATCCTTTTACTTTATCTTCGAGGCTTCCCAATGCAGTGAGCATGAGAATGGGCACCTGATTGTTGGTTTTACGAATGGCATGGCAAACCTCAAAGCCATCCATCAGGGGAAGCTTGATATCCAGAATAATCAAATCATAATGTTCTTTGATAGCCATTTCTTTCCCTGATAATCCGTCGTAGGCTAAATCAACTTTGAAGTTATGCTCTTCGAGTCCCTTCTGAATGAATGCAGCAACCTTTTTTTCGTCTTCAATGATGAGAATTCGTGCAACTTCTTCCATGATTTTCTCTTGGCTAAAACACACAAATTTAATCATAATGTTGTAGATTAAGAATGTAGCATGTTGGATATGAAAAAAAAATTATCTTTGTGTCGCAAAAGAAGAAAAGAACAATAAGTTCGTTTAAACTATTAATTATCAAATTAATACACATGGCAAAAATTAATTTTGGTGGGGTTATAGAAGAAGTAGTAACCCGCGAAGAGTTTCCCTTAAGCAAGGCACTGGAGGTTTTGAAAAACGAAACCATAGCTGTTATCGGCTATGGAGTTCAGGGCCCTGCGCAGTCGCTTAACATGCGCGACAATGGTTTTAATGTGATTGTAGGACAGGCTCCCGAATTTAAGGCCGATTGGGATAAGGCAGTCAACGACGGATGGGTGCCAGGTAAAACCCTTTTCCCTATAGAGGAGGCTGCTGCTAAAGGAACAATCATTCAGTATCTGGTTTCGGATGCAGCTCAGCGTGCCCTGTGGCCTGTTATTAAGCCGCATCTGACGAAAGGCAAAGCTTTGTATTTTTCACACGGTTTCTCCATTACCTATAAAGACCAAACCGGTGTTATTCCTCCTGCCGATATCGATGTTATTCTGGTAGCTCCCAAAGGGTCGGGGACCAGCGTTCGTCGTAACTTCCTGGCAGGCTCGGGAATTAATAGCAGTTATGCTGTATTTCAAGATGCTACTGGTAGAGCCCTCGAACGTACCCTTGCACTGGGTATTGCTATTGGTTCGGGATATCTTTTCCCTACAACCTTTGAAAAAGAAGTGTACAGCGATCTTACCGGCGAACGTGGTGTATTGATGGGCGCCCTGGCTGGTATTATGGATGCACAGTACGAAGTGCTCCGTAAGAATGGGCACAGTCCTTCCGAAGCATTCAACGAAACTGTCGAAGAACTTACCCAGAGCCTCATTCGACTGGTAGACGAAAAGGGAATGGACTGGATGTATGCTAACTGTTCGGCAACCGCTCAGCGTGGTGCGCTCGACTGGCGTCCGCGATTCAAAGAGGCCGTTATGCCCGTCTTTGAAGAACTCTATCAGCGCGTTAAAGATGGCCGTGAATGTAAACGTGTACTCGAAGCTACCAGCGGTCCTAATTACAAAGAACAGCTCGAAAAAGAACTCAAAGAACTTCGCGAAAGCGAAATTTGGGCTACGGGCGCCGAAGTGCGTAAGTTGCGTCCTAAAGTATAAAAGCACATTACCTGATCTGAGTATTACAATAAAAAAGCTGCCTCCAAAAAGGCAGCTTTTTGCGTTTAACTACTAACCAATTAAACCCTCATAAGGCCTGTGGGCACGATTGGCTAACCTAAATTTTTGCATTTAAAGTTACAGTTTTATACAAATGTTTTATGCAAAAATTATATGACATTTTGTTTACGTAATGGGTATCAAATGTTAAAGGCTACTGTAGCTTGCTCAGATAAATGAATCCAAACAGGCTTTGATAAAATAGCATCTTAATGATTTTTGTGCCCCGAAATATTACGGATAATCAAGGATAAATCAGTGTGAATCCGTTTTGTCCGCGTAGTCAGTGTGCCATTAAAAAAAGAACACGTATAACACCGATGCAACGGTTAATCACAATTAGTGTAAATCATTGTTAATCAGTCATATCCGTGTGCTATTTTTAAACATGATTACAACAGACGGTAGATTTAACCGCAACGCAAGGAGTATTTTTTCAGTGGGTTTTTAAAAAAGCATCCTGCTCATGGGGAATAATCAATAAAAAAAGACTGACAAAAACAGCCTTAATGACTAATCGTCAGAAAAATAGCCTGAATTTTGTCCATTTCGCATCAAAAAAAGATATTTTTGAAATGTGCCACTGAAAAGCGCTTTCGTCCAAATGTTGAAATTATTTTGGCTACATTTCGTCGGTATTATGGAATCTTTTTCTAAATTTACCCATGCAGCAATGCATAAGCAATCGGAAGATCTCTGAAAGGAACATGCATCCAAAAAAAATGATTGATACTTATTCAAGATATGCACTGTGATGTCGGAAGAATTTTTGTACTACATATGGCAACATCATTTGTTCGACCAGCAAGTGTATACCTTGCGTGATGGCGAACGAATGGAGATAGTCTCTCCTGGAATGCGAAATGTGGATGAAGGTCCTGATTTTTACAATACGCGTGTTAAAATTGGCGGCACCCTTTGGGTTGGTAATTGCGAAATTCACGTATTTAGTTCCGACTGGTACAAGCACGAGCATCATCTTAATCCATTGTTCGATAACGTAATTCTCCATGTAGTTTACAAAAACGATCAACCGACAGTTAACTCAAAGGGTATTGAGGTACCTACCATAGAACTATCGTTTGATGTTGAATTGTTGAAAATTTATCAGCACTACAATTCAATACAATCTGATATACGATGTAAGGATTACCTGAGGAAAGTAGAACCAGTTTACATTACCTCCCTTTTATCGAAAGTTATTGCCGAACGTTTGATTGAACGAGCTCAATTGATACGACGGATATTGGATTCCAATCATAACGACTGGGAGTCGTGCGCGATGATATGGTTGGGTAAAGCCTTTGGATTTAAGGTTAACGAAACACCATTTGAAATGCTGATGCGTTCTGTACCGATGCCTGTACTGCAACGAACAGCATATCAATTACCTGCACTTGAAGCACTTTTGCTTGGGCAGGCAGGTTTATTGCACGAAAATTTTCAGGAAGAATATCCGCAGCAATTGTACAGAGAATATAATTTTTTAAGGAAAAAGTATAACCTAACCCCCATGGACGGGCACATATGGAAAAAGATGCGGATTCGGCCTGCTAATTTTCCAGCTGTACGTGTTGCACAGCTGGCAGCATTTATTCACAAGCATCCTGCCTTTTTTCAGCAATTACTCGAAATTAAAACAAGCAAGGAAGTATTCAGTTTTTTCAATGTTACTGCTTCTGCCTATTGGGACAATCATTACCAGTTCGATGTACTTTCGAAACATTTTCCCAAAAAGCTTTCGCGTTCCAGTGTTTTGTTACTGACCATTAATACCCTTGTACCGCTTATGTTTGCCTATGGGCACGAAAAAGATAAGGACGAATTCCGGGAGCAAGCTATACGAATTCTGGAAGAAATGGAAGCCGAGCAAAATACAATTATTCAAAAATGGACAACGTATGGTTTGGTGCCCCGAAATGCTTCTGAAAGTCAGGCATTACTACAGCTGTACCATAAACATTGTTTGTTACATCGTTGTTTGCAATGTGAAGTGTTTAACCAAATTATGACGAAAAAGCTCTATGCGTTTTAGATCACCGTTTAAAAAAATATATATTGCTTTCTTGCTATTGCTTGTCATAATTGGCCTTGGTGTGACAGGTTTCATGTGGATTGAAAAATACAACTTTATTGAGGCATTTTTCATGACCATCATCACCATTGCCACTGTTGGCTTTACCGAAGTTCACCCCCTTTCCGAAACGGGAATGATTTTTACCTCATTTCTCATCATTGTAAGTTTTGGTATATTTGCCTATGTTGTTGCTGCATTTACTGAGTTTGTCGTTGAAGGTATATTTCAAAATTATTATCTTGGAAAAAAAATGCAAAAAAAGATTGATAAATTAAGCGATCACATCATTGTTTGCGGTTATGGACGTAATGGTTCTCAAGCTACAAAGGAACTGCTTGAACATGGAATTCCAGTAGTAGTCATAGAGCTTGATCCCAATAAAAAAGATGAGTTAATAGATTTTGAGAGGGCTTTTTTTATAGAAGGAGATGCTACGCACGACGAAGTGCTTTTGAAGGCAGGTATTGAAAGAGCCAGGGCAATTATTACCGTTTTGCCCAATGATGCCGAAAATGTTTTTCTGGTTTTAACAGCCCGTCAGCTTAATCCTAAAATCTCTATCATCAGTAAGGCCAGTGACGATAGTGCTGAGATTAAGCTTCGTCGAGCGGGGGCGAATAGTGTAATTTTGCCCGATAAAATGAGTGGTCGACGCATGGCGCGTATGGTGGCTAAACCCGATATCGTAGAGTTTATTGATATTCTCATGCAAACTACCCAGGGAAATGTGGTGCTCGATGAGGTGCCTCTTGAGCATATCACCGATTACTTTAATGGTCGTACCCTGCGCGAATTAGAGCAGTACAACGATACGGGTGCCCGTATTGTAGGCATTAAGCAGCAAGGCAAAACTATTATCGTCAATCCCTTGCCCGAAATTACGCTATCCCCACGCGACAAGCTTTTTGTAATTGGTACTCATCGCCAAATCCAGCAACTCAAAGAATTGATTGCTAATCCTTATATCAAAGGGTAAAAACATATTTTTTAATTGCCAACGTTTTATATTCTGTATGGTAGGCTTATTGTAAACCATTCTATCAAGGGCATTGTTGAGGTTATTTTATTGTAAGGTCAATTATGTTCTCTGCTTTGTAATTTAATAGTTTGGATTGTAAGTCTGCTATAAATTTAAAACTCATAAAAAAACAGGGAGCCATTCATTGGCTCCCTGTTTTTTTATCATTGAGATTTTTATTGTTTTACTACCAGACGTGTGTAATTGTAGCCACCGATCTGGATATGTAACAGGTAAGTGCCTGACTTGATGTGAGAAGTACTTAAATTGAGTGCTGCATTTCCCGGGCCAACAATTTCGCGACGCGATACGAGTAGGTTACGTCCCGTCAGGTCGTAGAGGCTGATACGTAGATTCGAGGATTTTTCAAGCGACAGCGAGATATTCAGCCAATCATCGAACGGCATGGGGTATACCTGCAGATTACTGCTCAGCATCGAAGGATCTTCAATACCTGTAATGGTAACAACGGTGCAGGCAGTATCGGAAGCACCGGTTATTGGATCGCTAATGATGTAGCAAGCAGTGTATGTTCCGGGATTTGCATATACATGGGTGGGTGTGGTAGTGGTGGTATCTTCCGTACCATCGCCAAAGACCCATTTGATGCGTACATCATCTCCCAATCCAGCGCCAATAAAGTCGACAGGATAACCACCAGCTTTATTGGGTGACTTGTTGGATAGAGCTACAACAGCAGCCTTAATAGTACCAGGCATTCCTACATTGATAAGTTTATAGGCTGCGCTACGGCAGGTACTGCTGTTCGATATGTTAAGGTTCGTTAGATAGTACCCATTGGCGGCATAGGTATGCTCAACTTTTCGCCCGCTTGCCTGACCGTTATCGCCAAAGTTCCACTGGTAGCTGGTGGGGTTACCCAACGAACTTTCGACGAAACGTACCTTTCGGCCTGTTTCAATCATGAAATCATAGTCGGCTACGCAGGCATCACCAATAGCCACTTTTTCACACGTAATGTTGCTTATACCTGCAGCATTTACCACAGTTAGGCAAACATTGTAAACACCTGGTTTATTGTATATTACGTTCGGATTGGGCTGGTCTGAAGTAGCACCATTACCAAAATTCCATAAGTATTTGACAATATCTCCATTCGAAAGATCGTAGAAATAAACCTGATTGCCAGGGGCTACCCGATAGGTAAAGATAGCCTCACAGTCGGACGATTGCCCTACGGTTACATATTCTTCGTGCGAGTCGACACAGCCAGAAGCATTAGAGATGGATAAGCTAATTTTGTAAATGCCGGGGGCACTGAAGGAATAGCTTGGATGTTCATTGCTCGAATAGCCACCATCGCTGAAGAACCAGTGATACTGGTCGGCATTCTGCGATAGATTTTGTAAATGAACGGTATGGGTAGCCGTATCGACATAATAGTTAAATAAGGCTTTGCATGGACGAGAGATGTATACATATTTTTCGGCATAATCGTAACAGCCCGTATTGGGATTATACACAATCAGGCTGATGCGGTATTTGCCATCTTTGGGATACGTTTTTGTCGATGGATTTGTGTTGCTGCTGTAGGTGCCATCGCCAAAGTTCCAGAAATATACTGTTTCACCTTCATTAGCGGATAGGGAGGTGTTTGTAACAGTAACTTCGCCGGTCGAACTATTGGCAAAAACATTGAATTGAGCACTGCAATCGAGGTTGCCAGCTGTGATGACCTGTGCGTAACTACTGTTGCAACTTCCTGTTGAATTCGCTACAGTAAGTGTAACCTTGTATTTGCCTAACTTATCATATGTGTGCGTAGGACTTTTTGCAGTTGAGACATTGCCATCGCCAAAATCCCAATAAAACTTATCGCCGGCATTGGAAAGGTTGGTAAAGGTAATTTCAAGCGGATTGCTTATATTTTTGCTTGCTATAAAGTTGGCTTTGATGATACAGGATGGGTTACCGATGCTAATATCCTTACAGGTGGTATGTGTATTGCCCCAGCTATCTTTTACACTCAGGCACACGGTATAAATTCCATCGCTATTATATTGGTGGATTGGATCTTTTACAGATGAAGTACTCCCATCGCCAAAGTCCCACTGGTAGCTGATAATACTCCCAATTGAGTTGTCAAAGAAAAGTATATTATTATTTGCCGCGGTATCGAAGCTGAATGCTGCTACAAGTGGATTGCTGCCAACAATAACCCTGTCGGTATAGGTACTATTGCACAGCAGCGAACTGTCGGATCCATAAAATTCTGTAATAAGGGTAACTTTATAAACGCCGGCTTTAGGATATGTGTGGCTAATGGAACTGAAAATAGCATTTTCATATTGTTGACCATCACCAAAGTCTAATACGTATCGTTTATGGTGAACAGGGCCATTATTGGGGCTATTTTCGGCATAGAGATACAAATTTACAGTTAAGGGTTGGTTGGGATCGTAGGAAGGATACCATGAGAATGTGGTTAGACAGTCTTTGGTTTCAACATCACGCGAAATAACATTACAAACCTCGTTTCCTGTTTTTATAGTCAATACAGCTTTATAGGTAGTATCCCTGCGTGGATAATTATGCAAAAAGTAAGTATTGTATGTAACAGTGTCGATGTCCCCATCACCATACGAGAGGATGAGCGTTTTGTTAGTAGTATCTGCAACTGTTACATAAAAATGTACAATAGTGTCGTTTGAAGAAACATTCAATTCTGCATAGCAGGGGTTTGTGGCCAATTGGGTTGTTGCATTGGTAAAGCAAAAATTGTATGTATCAATAGCCCACACCTGTGCGCTGTAAAGAGTGTTATTTAAAAGTGTGAACTCAAGCGTATTGCTTGTAGTATCGATCTTTTGAGTTCCATACGGGGTATAAATATTCCATGAATAGAAATTAGCATTGGGGTGAACTGTTGTAAATTTATATCTGTTGTTGCCAAGTGTATCTATATCGATACTTGCGTCACAGCCAAAATTGCTACAATTGCCTGAAATTACGATGGGTACATATTCGGTTCGTTCACAAAATTCTTTTATATAGGTAACCCGTAAAGTGTCGAATCCTACGTTGCTGAAGCTATATGATGTGTCTTTAGTACCACTAAATTGAAAAGAGTCTATTCTATTACTCCCTAATTTATCCTCCAGTACAACGGTTACACTATCAGGGTAACTGCTAAATTTTAATTCAATGGTTTTACCAAAGTCAAAACCACAAGCAACTTCATTATTTTGGTATGTATAGGCATTGCAGCCAAGATCAAGGGTTTTAGAGTAATAAGCATAGCAACCATTTTGATATGTATAATTAATATAAAAGTAAAAAATAAAAGATTCATTCTCGTAATTTACAGAGTCACTCACGGTACTATTTGAAGAGATCTCATAATATTTTGGTTCATTAAAAAGACTTCCATAAAGGGTAACAGTAACCGCACTATCACTGTGAATGCTGTAGTACACGGTTTTACTGGTTTTGTTCACGCTGTCGATAACAAAACTTCTTGTTGAGTTGTCGGGGCAACTCTGGCTCCACAACGCTGATGTTGTCATTACCATCGTGAGTAACAACAATAGCCGTTTTAGGTTTTTGCTCGTTCTCATGGTCTTAAAGTTTTGGTTTTACTGGAGTAACTGATTGTATATAAAGATTATCAATTTTTTAACAAATAAAGACCAAAAATGTTTTTCTCCATCGCTACTTTTTTTTTCGGGACTTAAAAGGGGGTTGAAAAGGGTAAGTTGAACAAAATATTATTTTTGTTACAATAATTTCATAGATTTGTCATGAAATAAGGCAGGCTTTTTTGCGTTATGAAGGGTTAATTATTGGCGAAATAGATTTTCGTCGTCAATTGTTAAATTTATTTCGGATGAGACATTACAGACCAACAGTTATTACCTTGTTCCTGGCCATGTTTCCGCTCTGGATGTTGGGACAGGGGGGTAAGCTCAAAAAAGCAAACGATTCGTATGCTGCAGGCGAGTGGCTTAAGGCCATTGAGCAATATCGCGATGCTTACGAAGTGGTAGAGGACAAGAATAAAAAAACAGAAATAATTTTTTACATAGCAGAGTGTTACCGGCATTTACAGGATCCGGTGCATGCCGAGTTGTGGTACAAGAAAACCATTACCCGCGAGTATCAGAATCCAGTGATATATCTATACTATGCCGATGCCTTGCGGGCACAGGGTAAATACAAGGAAGCTGAGCCTATGTATCGTCGATACAAGGAATTGGTGCCCGACGATCCCCGTGGTGAAAATGGAATACAGTCGTGCCAGATTGCTCAAAAATGGGTAGATAATCCTAATGGCTATATCGTCGAAAATCTTAAAGACGTGAATTCACGAGCCAGTGATGTGTGTCCTACCTTTGGACGCAACGATTATATGGTATTGTATTTTGCTTCGAATCGTAATGGTTCGAAAGGCACAGTGCGAGAAGGTACGGGCGAATTGCCATACGATATCTATATGAGCAAACTCGATAAGCAGGGCCGATGGAGTACCCCTGTTCCTATCAGCGGTGAAATTAACACTGAGTTTGAGGAGGGTACCCCTTCGATTAACAGCAACTATACCGTAATGTATTATACCAGTTGTCGTCCTATTAAAGGGAAAAAGGCCAGTTCGCAGATTATGGTTGCTCAGCTATCGGGCGAGTCGTTCTCTAAGGGTGAAGTGCTGGACATAGCAGGCGATAGCGTGGATGTGTTGCATCCTGCAATTTCTCTCGATGAACAGACACTGTATTTTGTTGCCGATATGCCCGGGGGAATTGGAGGCTATGATATTTGGAAGGTAACCAAAAATGGAGATGAATGGGGAAAACCTATAAATTTAGGACCATCTATTAATACTCCTGGCGACGAACTTTATCCCTATGTTCATCCCGATGGTACGCTTTATTTCTCGTCTAACGGACATATTGGACTTGGTGGGATCGATATTTATAAGGCTAAACCTCAACCCGATGGTAGCTGGCAGGTGGAAAATATGCGTTCTCCTATCAATAGTAATGCCGACGATTTTGGAATTGTATTTCAGGCGAATGAAGAAAAAGGCTTTTTTACCTCTAACCGAGGTGGCAACGACGATATTTATATTTTTGTTTTGCCTCCCTTGCGATTTACCATTGCTGGACGTGTGATAGACGATCGTACGGAAAAACCCATTGCCGATGCTACCGTGAAAAGTATAAGCAGTGATGGAATCACAGCCGAGACACGTACCGGTAAAGAGGGCGATTTTCAGTTTAACCTCAAACCCAATACCGACTACGTATTTATTGCCCTGAAAGAAGGCTATTTGAACAACAAATCGCGGGTGACTACCAAAGGAGAACAGCGGAGTCGAGATTTTAAAACTATCATCAACCTTACGCCAATTGATAGGCCTATTGAAATTCCGGATATCGTGTACGACTTTGCCAGTGCTGCCTTACGTCCCGAGTCGAAAGCGGCCCTGGATAAGCTGGTGGAAACTCTCAACGATAATCCCAACGTAACCATACTGCTGATGGCCAACACCGACTATATTGGTAATGAAAAGGCAAATCTTGAACTTTCTCAACGTCGTGCACAAAGTGTAGTGGACTACCTGATTGAAAAAGGTATTGCACCCGACCGACTGGTGGCAAAAGGTAACGGGGAATCGGAACCTAAGGTAGTGGACGAAAAAATTAATCGGCAGTATCCGTTCTTGCCTGTAGGTACGGTACTCACCGAATCGTTTATTAAGACACTCAACCCCGACCAACAAGAGTTTGCAAACCAGATAAACCGACGGACCGAATTTAAAGTGTTACGCACCGATTATGTACCCAAAAAATAGCAAATAAGCTACCAATGGCTCACAAGCCTTTTGATATTAGACAAGTACAGGCATACTTCATGTATGCCTTCTTGTTTATTGCTCTGGCGATATTGCTTGATATTTTTTTTACCTCATCAGCCTACCATCAGTTGTTGTACAAACGATTTCAAGAACGATTTTTACAGGCTGAGAACGAACTCGAACTTCAGCTCGACGAAATTACTACCTTGCTAAATAACCATCCACCCGAAGCTATACCTGGCTATACTTATAACGATTTCCGTCGATTAGCAGCCAAACAAAAAATGTACTTTTACATTTATCAGTCCGATAGCGTTTTGATGTGGTCCAATAATCGTATCCCAGAAATCGATATTTTGCCCTTTATTACCGATTTTCAACAATTTATTCAACTCTCGAATGGCTGGTTTTATGCTATATCGCGGAATGTCAAAACCTATAAAATCATTGGGTTACTGCTCATAAAAGATAATTATGTAATTAAAAACCAGTATCTGACCAACGACTTTAACCCAATTTTTCAAATGCCAGCAAGCGTTGGGGTACGGTCAAGCACATTTAAAGAAAAATATCCAGTAAAAAACATCCATGGTATTGGCGTTTTCTCACTCGATTTTTCTCAACCCCTCCAGCATACCGGCATAAATCGGATGATTATACCGCTGGTACTTTTAATGGCTATTTTTTTCCTTGCATTGGCATTTTATAAAATAGTTGTACAAATAGAAAGCTCGAAGGGAAACAGAATTGTTATCCCTGGTTTTATTATTTTGCTATCAGGGATATATCTGATCGTGCGTTTTACGGGTTTTCCTTCTATGCTCATGGGGCTCGATTTTTTTTCAAAAAAAATATTTTCAATCGGATCATTAACGCTGGTACCCGCTGATATTTTTGTATCCAGTTTTATAAGCTATCTTACTATTTATCTTATTTATGCCCGACATAGGCAGGAGCAAAAAAAACTATCTTTTTATCCATCCTTTCTTCAGGCTATTACCGTAATATTTTTTTTCAATGGATCGGCTTATTTATTTGAGCATACCCTGAAGCATACCAGCATAACTTACAATATTACTGAGCTTTTTGCCGAAGGCATGGTTTCTATTATGATAATCATATCGTTTACCATGCTTTTTTCAAGCTTTTTGCTGTTACTCGATTTATGCATTCGTCAGTTATCCAGCCACAATTTTTTGTTCCTGTGTGTTTTTATGTTGGTAATAAATGCTGGGCTGGGTTATATAGTGTTACAGGAAAGATTTGTTTCGGCGCTTATCTTTGCGCTTTCACTGCTTATTGTAGTTTTTGTCAGAAAAATCAAGGAGCGTGAATATAGCTATTCCCATATTGTACTTATTCTGAGTATCTTCTCATTGTATGCTGTATATGTAACCTACGATATTGGTAGTCAAAGAATTGCAAGGGAAGAAAAAGAACTGGCACAAAATCTTGCTATAGAACGTGATAGAGTGGCTGAGTTGATCCTTAAAGATTTATATAAAAAGGTTGCCTCGGATACAACGCTTCAGCGGCAGCTTTTCGGGCAGGAAGTTGATTATCCATGGATTTATAAGTATATAAAAAAACGTTATTTTTCTGGTTACCTCGATCGATATGATCTGCAATTAACGATATGTACCCCTACCGATTCGGTGCTAATAAAACCTGAGTATCGTTTTAGCCCATGCTTTGCATTTTTCGATTCAGTGGTTCAGAAGCATGCCGAAAAAATTAATACCAACTTTTATTTTCTTAAAAATTATTATGGCCGTATAGGTTATTTTGGCGTGTTTCCATACAAACATACCAACCGGTATATCAATCTCTACCTACAGCTTGAGTCTCGTTTTAATACGGATGTACTGGGATATCCTCAGCTATTGTTGAGTCAGGATGAGCAAAATGATCGGCTTAAAAAGTATTCCTATGCCAAATACTATAAGGGCAATATTTCCTATCAGTCGGGTAGCTTTATATACAATACCAGTACCGAGAAATATCCTGATTTTCAGGGGAAATATTATTACGAGAAATTTGGTGGATACGATCATCTGTTTTTTCGCCCCAATGCTGAGGTGTTGATAATTTTAAGTCGACAGAGTCCTACACTGATTGACCTGCTGGTTTCCTTTTCTTATTTATTTATCATTAATTTCCTGCTCTTTAATTTTATGTTTTTACTGGCCAATAAAAAATCTATCAGTGCCAGGATTCTTCAGCGTGGATTTCGCATGCGTATTCAGTTAACCATTATTGGAATTTTATTGTTTTCCCTATTATTTGTTGCTGGTATTACCGTATACTTTATTCTCCAGCAGTATAGCCGCAAGTATTATCAGGCCTATGGAGAAAAATTACAGAGTATTTATCTGGAGCTATATAATAATTTATCGCAGGAACAAAAATTAAGTTATATATGGCATTCCGATGAGTACAGTAATCTTGAAAGTTTGCTTCAGCATTTATCCAATTTGTTCAGTACCGATATACATTTATATGGTATCGATGGTCGACTTATTGCCAGCTCACGTTCCGAGATTTTTGAAAAGGGATTGTACAGCAACCGTATCGATCCCATGGCATATTATCAGCTTTCCCGGAACAGAAAAACGGAATATGTTCAAAATGAGTGGATTGGAGGGCTTAAGTATTTTTCCATTTATACCCCACTGGTGAATCGACAGGGGAGGGTCATTGCCTACGTCAATTTGCCATATTTTACCCAGCAGTCGAAGCTTTCGGACGAGATTTCAACTTTCTTGCTCGCTATCATCAATGTTTATATCATATTTATTCTTATTGCTGTGACTATTGCAGTAGTGACCACAAACAAATTGACCCGTCCTCTTCAGATTGTACAGGAAAGTATTGCCCAGATGAAACTGGGTAAAGGCAATATCAAGATTCGGTATCCGGGACAGGACGAATTGGGGAACTTGATTGAAGAGTATAACAAAAAAGTCGAAGAACTGGAGCATTCGGTTGAAGTGCTATCGAAGGTAGAGCGTGAGTCGGCCTGGCGTGAAATGGCCCGACAGGTGGCTCACGAAATAAAAAATCCACTTACCCCAATAAAACTGAGCATACAGCAGTTGCAGCGAAGAATAAATACCGAACAAACTATTGATGTTGAGTACTTTCAAAGGGTTACACAGGCTATTATCGAACAAATCGATAATTTATCGGCTATTGCCACTGCTTTCTCGAATCTTGCTCAGATGCCTACACCTCGAAAAGATAAAGTAAATCTGAATCAGATCATCGATGAAGTGGTAACCTTGTATCAGGATTCGAAGGTTAACTTTACCCTTCATCTGGATGATGATGGTTGCTGGATTATGGCTGATAAGGAGCAGATGCGACGGGTATTTATCAACCTTATCAATAACGCAATTCAAGCTATTCCTCAGGGCGAGACAGGTAACATCATCATCACCGTGAAGGGTGGGAGCCGGCGGACGGTCATTGTCGAAGATGATGGAATAGGGGTTCCCATGGATATGCGCGACCGATTATTTCAACCTAATTTTACCACTAAAACATCGGGTAGTGGATTGGGGTTGGCTATCTGTAAAAGTATTGTTGAATATATCGGGGGCAATATTCGATTTGAGCCACGTCAACCCAAAGGTTCGCGCTTTATTTTAACTTTTCCGCCAGTCGATTAGAATTTTCTTTTATGGCTATAAAGCAAAAAGCTCACCGGGGCATAGTTTTAGGTCAGTGTGTCGTGTGTCTATGCTTCCAGTAAGCTTTCGGCTGCTTACACAAACCAATTGCTAACCCAGGAACGATTTGAGCATTTTGCAACGGCTTGAGTTTTTTAATCTTTTTATGGCTTTCTCCTTGATTTGCCGGACTCGTTCACGAGTAAGTCCCACCTCAACCCCAATTTCATCGAGCGAAAGGGGTTGCGTGTTATTTAGACCATAATAGAGTTGTAAAATTTTAGCTTCCCGTGCCGATAGGGTAGTGAGTACGCGTTCAATTTCTTTTCTCAACGAGTCTTGCATAAGTTCCTTGTCGGGGCTGGGCGAGTCGGTGTTACCCAGTACGTCATATAAATTGGCATCTTCCTCAGTGCCAATGGGCGCATCCATTGATATGGGTCGATTGGCTGTTCGTAGTGCCTCGTGAACATCAGCAGGTGCAAGTTCTAAGGCTTGAGCTATCTCAAGTACCGTAGGCTCGCGTTCGAATTTTTGTTCCAATTCGGCAAATACTTTTGATATACGGGTGATTGAACCAATCTTATTAAGTGGTAAGCGGACGATTCGCGATTGTTCGGCCAGCGCTTGTAAAATCGACTGCCGTATCCACCATACTGCATAAGAGATGAACTTAAATCCACGAGTTTCATCAAATCGTTGTGCTGCCTTTATAAGGCCTACATTTCCCTCATTAATCAGGTCGGGTAACGATAAACCCTGATTTTGATACTGCTTGGCTACTGATACCACAAATCGCAAATTAGCATTCACCAATCGCTCCAGCGCCTTTGTGTCGCCATTACGAATACGCCGGGCAAGTTCTACTTCCTCTTCGGCACTGATCATATCCAATCTGCCAATCTCGTGCAGATACTTGTCGAGGGATGGGGTATCTCGGTTAGTTACCTGTTTTGTGATTTTAAGCTGTCGCATAGCGGTTAGTTATTTATTATTAACATTTTACACCCAAAAAACTCAACTTACTAACCATTACCCCCCATTTTTACATTTGCTTGGTTAAATTAAATGATGCTAAAAGAAATAACGTATACGTTTGTCAAATTTTCGTCAAAAAATTTTTTTTTTGAAATTTTCGAACAATTCCGTAATATTGCAGCAAAATTCAACAGTTCTTTTTTTCCTCCTGATAATTCCTATCATTTTTTATGTGTAATTATTAAAAATCATTTGTAATTTTAAGGTATGTACGATATTATTGAGCTTAATGAAAAACAGCTTTCAGAGTTGCAGGAAATTGCTCAGTCGCTTGGTATAACCAAGGTCGAGAATCTGAAAAAGCAGGATCTGATTTATAAAATCCTGGATCAACAGGCTATTCAAGCAACTTTTAAAAAGAGTAAAACGAGTAAAACTTCCGAGGATAGCGAAAAGAAAAAAATTACGGTTCGTAAGCGGCGGCGTAAAGAGGCTGCAGCAGAAGAAACAACTGCTTCAGAAGTTGTACCAACGACTCCAGAGGTTCCAGAAAAAACAATTGTTCAGGAAGAATCGCCTTTATTGCCTTTACTGGACGAAAATGTCGATTTATCCGTAGATGCAGCAGTTTCGGCCGATTCCTATTATCCAACCACCGATAACAGTTATGAAAAACCGGAAGAACCCATTGTCACTGAAGAGTTACCTCAAATAAAAATGGAAGAGCCGGAACCTACCCTTCCTCGGGTAGAACATAAAAGAGACGATAAGATTTTTGAATTCGAGGGCATTGTTACTGCCACCGGAGTACTCGAAATTATGCCCGATGGATATGGTTTTCTGCGTTCGGCCGACTATAATTATCTTAACTCTCCTGATGACATTTATGTATCCCAATCGCAAATTAAGCTTTTTGGCTTGAAAACGGGTGACACGGTAAAGGGAACCATTCGTCCTCCCAAGGAAAATGAAAAATATTTTCCGCTTATCAAGGTGGAAGAAATCAATGGTCGAGATCCTGACTTTATTCGCGACCGTGTACCGTTCGATTATTTGACGCCTTTGTTCCCTAACGAAAAGTTTAATCTGGTATCACCCACCAATCCTAATCTTTCGTGTCGAATTGTTGACATGTTTGCGCCCATAGGGAAGGGACAGCGGGGACTTATTGTAGCCCAGCCCAAAACGGGTAAAACAGTGTTACTCAAGGATATTGCCAATGCTATTGCCGAAAATCACCCCGAGGTATATTTGATTATCCTACTCATCGACGAACGACCTGAAGAAGTAACCGACATGGCTCGTAGTGTAAATGGTGAGGTAATAGCCTCCACCTTCGATGAACCTGCGGAACGCCATGTACGTGTAGCCAATATTGTTCTGGAAAAAGCCAAACGTTTGGTAGAATGTGGACACGATGTGGTGATTTTGCTCGATTCTATTACGCGATTGGCGCGTGCTTTTAATACCATTGCCCCTGCGTCGGGTAAGGTGCTATCGGGGGGAGTTGATTCCAATGCGCTTCAAAAGCCTAAAAGATTCTTTGGGGCAGCACGCAATATTGAAAATGGTGGTTCACTTACTATCCTGGCTACAGCGCTTACCGATACCGGTTCGAAGATGGATGATGTGATCTTTGAAGAATTTAAGGGTACTGGCAATATGGAATTGCAGCTCGATCGACGTCTGGCCAACAAGCGAATTTTCCCGGCTGTTGACCTAAATGCCTCCAGCACCCGTCGCGAAGACTTGCTGCTCGATAAGGCTATGCTCAATAAGATATGGATTCTTCGAAATTACCTATCCGATATGAATCCGGTCGAAGTGATGGAATTCCTTATCGATCGTCTTTCGAAAACAAGCACAAATGAAGAATTCCTTATTTCAATGAATGCTTAAGGTATGTTTTACTGAAACGTAGTGACTAAAAAGAGAAATGAGCCATGTGCTATATTGAGCTCGAAGAAATGGAATTTTTTGCCTACCATGGTTGTTTTCCCGAAGAAAAATTGGTAGGCAATAATTTTTTGGTAAGTTTTGGCTATTGCTACGACATTCAAAGAGCTGCTGTGTCCGATAATATTGTAGATGCTCTTGACTATCAAAATATTTACAATATCATCAAGGAGGAAATGGATAAGCCGGTTAATCTGCTTGAATATCTAGCCACTCGAATCCTTGATCGTATCTTTTATAGTTTCCCCCACATAGAAAAGGCTCGCATAAAAATTACCAAAATGAATCCTTCGCTGGGCGGCAAGATGAAAGGGGTAAGTATTCTCCTGGAAAAAGAACGGTAGTTATATGGCTTTTTACCAGCGTTATTGTTAACTTTTCACAACCCTGAAAAATTTTATGGTGGTACGATTTCGTAAGGTGTATGATGTTTTTCTAATAAAAAGAATTTTCATTGCGTTTGTGTTTTTTATTATTTCTTGTTCTTGTCTAAGTGGCCAGACCAGTCAAAAACCTGCAAAACCTCGTCTGGTGGTTGGACTTATCATTAATGGCTTACGAACCGATATGCTTTATCGATACTGGGATAGTTTCGAAGAGAATGGTTTTCGCCGTCTGGCCAATGAAGGCTGTCGCTTTGATTATCTTCAGCTCAACTATTTTTATACGCAGACTGCGCCAGGCATGGCATCGCTGGTTTGTGGAAGCTATCCTTCGGCTCATGGGATTATTGCAAATGAATGGTACGATCAGCTTTCGGGGAAAGTGGTGCCTGCTACTCTGGATGAAACGGCAAATTGTATTGGGTGTGACAATAATTCCGAAAAGCATTCTGCGAAGAATTTGCTTACTTCTACCGTTGGCGATGAGTTGCGATTGGCCACCTTTAAGCAGTCTAAGGTTTTTTCCGTATCGCTCGATGCTATGCCCGCTGTGTTATTGGGAGGGCACCTGGCTAATGCTGCATTCTGGCTTGATAATACGTCGGGTAAAATGGTCACTGGTTCCAAATATATTTCTGAGTTACCGCAATGGGTAAAAGATTTTAATAGTAAAAAACTGGCCGACATTTACCTTCAACAAACGTGGAATCTTCTTCAAGCCGATAGCATTTATGCACGGGTTAATTTTCCGGATAATAGCCGGTATGAAAATGGGATAAAAGGCAAAAAAACTTTTCCATATGATTTGAAAAGTCTTTCCATACGAACTGATGGGGGAAAAGATTACAATTTGATCAAGTATGTTCCGATGGGAAATAATCTTGTGAAAGATTTTGCAATTACGCTTATCGTAAACGAAGCCTTAGGCAAGGACGATTACCCTGATTTATTGTTGATAAATTTTAACGCTACCGAATACATTGGTCAGCAATATGGGTTACTTTCGTACGAGATGCACGATGCTTTGCTTCGTTTGGATAAGGAGATTGCACATTTGCTTGGTTTTATCGATAGCTATCTGGGCAAACAGAATGTGCTGCTTTTTTTAACTGCCCCAAATGGAGCGGCATATCCTTTCAAGGCTATGAATGAATGGGGAATGCCTGCAGGACAGTTTAATGCCGGACAGGCATACGTATTGTTAAAAAGTTATCTTAAAGCACTCTATGGTGAAGGTGAATGGATTAAATTCTGGAAAGGCCAGCAAATTTATTTAAATCATCCACTTATTCAACAGGATAAGTTAGATATTGAGCAAATGCAGCGAGAGATTGCGCGTTTTCTCCTTGATTTCGATGGAATAGGCTATGTTATTACTTAAGTACTCCCCATCCTTTGGACCACAGATTGGGTTATTTAAATTGAAAATTTA
>ERZ795060.447-NODE-447-length-56367-cov-13.340904_pt1 | contig 56367 bp, 43 predicted proteins | sample MGYA00375144_ERZ795060 | MGnify/ENA primary metagenome ERZ795060 (study PRJEB30189, sample SAMN05720157) | activated sludge metagenome | isolation source: anaerobic digester from wastewater treatment plant | place: Japan | collected 2015-05-15 ... | reverse complement strand
AATTTAAATGTGTTTTTTTGTGTGCCATACAATAACTCGGCTAACACTGCCAGAAAAAGCATAAAGAAGGTGGCTTTTGAGTAATCACGTAAGGATGGAAGTAGAAATAATAAAGCAGGTGCATTTACAACCATTACAGAAACGAAGAATGCATATAATTTTCCCGCAAGTTTGTAGATTGTCCAATATGAGGCAAGTACTGTAATAACAAATAAGACACCCGCATAAATTTTTAGGACACTCCATCGTATTCCAAAGAGACGCCAAAAGAATCCAATGCTTGTTATGAGGTAGCGATGGGTTTTGACGAAGGGGCTATTATCCCATCGCTTCCAGTCTTTGGGCAGATCTGTTTTATTCATGGCGTCTGTCTTTTGCTCGAGAAACAACCGCATATTTTCTGGGTAAGGTGCTACTGGGGTTGTAAAGCCTTGTCCACACGCTACAGAGATAGCATTTACCAACCATTCATGTTCAAATCGGTAATCTTTGCCGATTGTTTTTACTCGTAGGGTTAAGTGGAAGTATGCAACAATAGAAGAAATTACAATAAGGAAGAGGATAATCCAACAATTTATACCTCTAATATTTATTTTTTTTAATATAACTTTATTTTGTTTCATGTTTGAGTTTAAGCATTCTATTTAGACTGTCTTTGGCTAAACCGTCATCTGGATAATATGTTAAACATTCTTGATATATTTTAATGGCATTATCAATATCTGATGTATTTGCATAAACATTTCCAAGTAATCGCATTGCTATTCTTGAACAGGGATATCTTGAATAGAATAGTTGAGATATTTCCATGGCTTTGTTTAGGTCTTTTATTTTTAGTAACCACTCTATCAACTGCATATTTATTTTTTCATCCTCAGGATTTATTTCGTAAGCTTGCTTATATCCATCAACAATTAATTGTTCGATAAAATCTCCAATTTCTTTTGACACCTCTTCTTCTTTTTTTTGAAGAAACTTAAGCGATACTGCATCTGTAATAACGTTCTTTTGCATTTGAATCTGTAATAACGTATTTGCCTTATTCCATCCTAAGTATTCAGCACATTTTTCTATTGGAATTGATAGAGTATTGTTTTCCAGTGAAACTTGTTTTTTCTCTTTCAGTATCGATAGAACAGCATTAAACCATTCCTGAGCCACAATATAGTTGCCTTCAAAAGTAAAATGGATATTATCACAGAAATATTCATACCCAGGAATTCCGTCAGGACTTTTTTGAGCGATTGTTTTATCTAAATCGACAAGGCGAATTAGATGGGTTTGCGTTTTAAAGGTATTACCTACGGCAAGGATACGTTTATTCATCTCCGTTTGTTGAAATGATAAGGATTTGTATTCTGATGGGTCTACACCAAACTTTCTGTTAAACGATAAGGTCCCTAAAACTACATATGCATTGGTCTTAATTCCAATATTTATCATGTCTTTTAGATTTTTTTCAAAAAGTTCCAATGTTTTTGTTTCTTGCCCTTGATGTGGGACAAAAGGCATTAAATTGTCAGGTGTTTGTTCACGCCAATGTATATCTGGTTGTTTTTCGAATAACTGAACAATCCTTAATTTTTTCAGCCAAGTATCGAGCCGAATTACAGAGGTTGTTCTCAATGCAGGAAATTTATATAGAAAAGAATGCTCACCATAAGGACCAATAGTTTCATTGTTCCCCATATAAATAAGGAAAGCATCGGGCGAAAAGTAAACGCATGCCTTTGCTAAAAAATAGAGAATATGTGAATTAATACCTGGACAGGACACATTATAGATTTCCCATTTTATTTCAGGTATAGCCATTTTCAACATCACTTCTAATTGCCTTACGGAACTTTCTAACCCATACATTGCGGATTCGCCGAAGACGAAGATTCGAAAAGCATTTTTATCTTTCTGCTTCGATATGGAAAAATCGAGATGGTCCCAATTGACAAAATCATAAAGAGGAATGCGAAAATACTGCTGGTAAAAACTGCGATTGGGGACAAAAAAGTGGGTCTGATTACATTCTTTTTCAAGAAATGGGTTTCGATTTTCACCGACATTCAAGATGCGTAAGGAAAATTCAATACATACTATTATAAAAATAGGTAAAAACCATAGGCATAGTATGATAATTAGTTTAAATGTTTTTTTCGTGCTAACTTTTGTGTTCATGTGTGTTTATAATAGCAATCAATGTTAGTTTTCCCTCACTCTCTTCCATTTTTCTTTAACGATAAACGCAGGTATTCTATACAATGCTAAAAAGGAGCGAATTGCAAATTCGCCAATAATGGATAAGATACCAATAATAATCAGAAGAGAGAAGGTGATAACGTTAAGAATTAGTCCTGGTGTAATTTCTTTCATGATACGGTAATCAAAGAAGAATGCAGATATGATACGAAGGAAAAACAGGAACCCGAAAAACAAACAGATAACGGCAAACCATTGAAATAATCGTGGTGAGGTGCGAACTAAATTGTCCATGTTGTATTGCCACAGCCGTAAAAAGGTATACCCTGACTTTCCATAAGGGCGGGGGAAATGTTGGACTGGAACTTCAATACAACTCCCAGCACGGGATATAACATCAGCGGTTCGGAAAATGTAAAAAGGCCCATACTCAAATGCACGGACAAGGTCAGCACGGTAGATTTTATATGTGCAACCGAAATCAGTTAGAGGTGCTCCTGATGATTTTCGCATAATCCAGTTTGCAATTCGTGATGGGAAGCGACGTAAAAAACTGTCCTGTCGATGTTGTCGATAACCACTAACGACATCATAACCTTCATCATATTTTTTTATTAATTTTGGTAAGTCTTCGGGTGCCAATTGTAAATCGCTATCAATAAGAACAATGGCTTTCCCTCTTGCCTCCATAATACCCGCCGTAACGCCAGCTTGTTGTCCCGAATTGCGATAGAGGTTTAATATGGCATATATATTTTCATCTTCATTATATAATTTTTTAAGTTTTTCCCATGTGCCATCGGTGCTACCATCGTTAACGAGGATAATTTCATAAGAACGTCCAGTATTATCTAATGTGCTCTTTAAGCGTTGATGGAATTCTTCTATACTTTTTTCCTCATAATAACAGCTAATCACGATGGAAAATTCAATGTCTTGTGTTTTGTTTTCGTTAGTCATTGTTTTTTCCTTTTGAGGAATCGGACGGGTTGGACATGTCGGACACATCGGATGAGTCGGGTGTAGCCTTCCTTGCTATGGCAAAAATTGACCCACATAAATCAGGGTATTCCAGACCTAATTGATATAACCCTTCAATTTGGTCAGGTCCTAAAATTCCTATTTTGTATAATTGGTCCAATTGGAAATCGGCAAGAATTTTTAAGAAGATACCGCCTTGATGGATAATCTCAAACCCAGCTCCTTTTATATCCCTATTGAGTTGTATACGGTCATATACACGCCGATGTCCATGTTGAATATCATGTTCGGTTAAATCAGTAAGTTCTTTTATTAGCCCCATATGCCGTGCTAATTGACGGGAAAGGGCACGAGCATTTGGGACAACTACGAAAAGTAGTCCATGAGGTAAGAGGAGGGAGTGAGTTATTTTTAATAATTTATTTACATCGAGGATATGTTCCAACACATAAATTGCAAATATTGCATTATATTGTTTCCCTGTTTTTTCAGGGCTTAAATCCTCAAAAAGGGTGTGTATAAAACGAACATTTTTCAAATTGTGTTGTAAACCGTTGTTTATAAATTCTTTATTTGCCTCAGCAACATCTAATTGAAATAATAATGGTGCTAATATCTGTGTATCTACACCTTCGGCGTAGCCTAATTGAAGGCACGTCATTTCCGGATTTAAGTATGGTTTGAATGTCCGCACAATAAGTTCACGTATGACTTTATCCTGATGAGAACCTTTTGTATAGGTTTTTCCTACGTGTTCAATAAATTTATATTCATCCATTTACATGCTCCAATCAATCAATGTTTCTATCATATCTACACCAAATACAGGTATGGTTTTAACCTTGGAGACTTCCTGTCGTTCGCTATATGAATCGTCGATAAATATGGAATTATCTTCTGTAATATAATCTGATTTTTTATCTTTCTCAGATAATATAATGATACGTGTGAATATGTTTTCAATTCCATATTGTTTTAACAAAGGTAAAATATTTTCTTTATGTCTGGTTAGTAAAGTAACTGGAATGTGGTTCCCCTTACATTGTATTAAAAACATAAAAATAAAAGAGTTTAGTTTCCCTTTTATGAGAAGTGTGTCATCAAAATCGATGTAAACATGTTCATATTTTATTTTATAATCTGATTGAATATTGTTTTCATGAAGTGAATTGACAAAATGATTAGACAGACAACGTAACATTCTATTTGGGAACGATTGCTCGGAAATATTCAGGGGCAAACCGAGAGCATCGTAGACAGTTAATAAGGGAAGGTTTACTCCACGGTTTCGGAAAAGTCCCATACCTCCACTTACACGTGGGGCAATTTCGAGAAGCACTAATTGTCCGTCGTTATTCCGTTTCATCTGGAAGAACCATGCTCCTCGAAATTTTAGGTGTGAATGAATACATTCTGCAAAGGGTATAAATTCTGTTTTATCGATAATCTGCGTATCTACGCTGATGCCATTTGCTACACGTTTTCGTTCTCTTGCTCCGACAAAAATCAAGGTTCCTTCAGAGTTGGTAAAGCAATCAACTGTATACTCTATACCAGACAAATATTCTAATATAAGTAAGTCGTTTCTGGTTTCAAGAAGCCCTTCTAATTCTTTCATTGTATTTACTTTATATACTCCTCTTGAACCTTCTCCGACTCGTGGTTTGAGAAATACAGGGAAATGGCTCACATCATGAGGATTTTCATAAACGTGTGGAGTAGGTATGTAATCTTTAAAATATTGATATGTTTTTAATTTATCTCGGCAAATAACACAAGTATCATAAGGAGATATAAGGACTTTAGAGGGCAATTTGTCTCTGTTTTCTGAAAGATACAAACCTACTGTGTCATGTGCTGGAAAAATAAATTCGATATCATTCTTTTTCAATAGGGAATTGAAAGCATTGATAAAATCAGGATGGTGAACAAATGGTACGTTTGTGGTGTAATTTTGGAACATAATGTAGCCAGCGTCGCAGTCAAGGCTTGTTGCTCCATATAATTTGATATGGCGTGAATAGGCTAAAGAGCGGAATATTTCTAAACCGATTTCTGTACCTCCTGGAAAAACCAAAACACGGATAGGGATATTTAAATCCCGAAAACATTTTTTGCTCATATTCATTTCCATGTTGGGAATGTTTGAATTAGCTCGCATATTTGTAAAACAATTTCAGGATTTAGACTGCCATACATGGGAAGACATAATATTCGTTGAGATATTTCTTCAGCTATGGGTGTCGGATGTGTTGGTATTTGGCTATGTGTTATGTAATATGGAATTTTATTGCATAAGGGATAAAAATACTTACGAACAATAATATTGCAACTCCGTAGCCGTTGATACAATTCGTCTCTTGTTAATCCATACTGTTCTTTATCTATCTCTATTGGGAAATAGGCATAGTTCCATTCGCATCCTTTTGGTATGGACACAAGTTTAATTCCTGAACAATTCTTTAATCTTTCGCAGTATAAATTATATAACTCGTTCCTCCTCTTTATTTCGTTATCTACCATTGGTAATAATGCTAAACCAAAGGAAGCGGATAGTTCTGACATTTTGCCATTTATGCCGACACCGATTATTGTTTCCTCATCAGCAATACCGAAGTTTTTCATAAAATATGCTAATCTGGCTTGCTCTGGATTATGACAAATTAAGGCACCTCCTTCGGCGGTAGAAAATAATTTAGTTGCATGGAAGCTTAATACAGAAATATCTCCGTAATCACATAGTGCCCTTCCACGAAAACGGCATCCGAATGTATGTGCAGAATCATAAATGATAGGGATGGAATACTTTCTGGAAATGGTTTCATAAGCATCAACATCACATGGAATCCCATAAACATGGACAGGCAAGATGGCTTTGGTACGTGGTGTTATTGCTTCCTCGACCTGTTTTGGGTCTAATCCGTAGGTGTCTTTTTGAATGTCACAAAATACAGGCTTTAAGCCATTCCAGCATATAACATGCGGTGTCGCAGGAAAGGTAAAGGGAGTAGTGATAACTTCACCCTCCTCGATGTTTAAAATTTTTAATGCAATAAGGAGAGCAATTGTCCCATTACAAAAAAGCACTAATTCTTTAACATTAAGGTATTGTTTTAATGCTTCTGTAAATTTTTGATGCCAATACGCTTCATTTGTTAACCATAATGAATTCCAAATTGAAGAAAGATACTGTTGATATTGGTCAAAAGATGGCATAATTGGACGTGTGACATATATACTTTCTTTGAAGCGGTGCTGTTCTATGTATCTATTTAAATCCATAAAAGAACCTTGTTTTATTGATGATGTGATAAATTATACAATAAGAACATTTCTTTAATAATGTATTAAGTTTAACATAGGTGACCCCTTTAATGAATACGACAAATGACTTAACGTCAGAAAATAAATCGACCCAAAAAAGTAGACGAATAGGTAATGTTGTTATTAATATAGGTTTATTTATTGCTGGTCTTTGTGTATCATTTGGAATTGCAGAGATATTTTTTGCTACATGGGAATCATATCTCTTGAAAACGATGGGAGTTTTTGTGCCTGTTGACCCTAAATATGATGGTGCAGCGTGGGAAGTTGACCCTATGCAAGCAGGACGTTTTGTATGGCAGGCTGATGGAAATAGCATAGTGCACATTCGTTCCAAAAATAAAAAGTTAATGTATGAATTGCGACCAAATGCGGAAATATCTGAAATAATAAAGATAAATTCAGGTGGTTTTAGAGACAGAGAGTATCCAAAGGAAAAGCCTTCTAATGTATTTCGTATAGCCGTTGTTGGCGATTCTGTTACATTTGGCTGGAGACAGAGGCTTGAAGATACATACCCCAAAAAATTAGAGGCATTACTTCAAAACCACAATACTCCAAATACCCAGTTTGAAGTGTTGAATTTTGGTATTGGTGGGTATAATGCGGAACAAGAAGCAGAACTGTTACGTGTAAAAGTTTTGGATTATCATCCTGACCTTATTCTTATCGGTTTTTGTCCAAATGATGGGCAAATTGGTTTTGATGGTGGACTATGGTGGCATTTTTTTCACGGACCCTCAAGAACTATTTCTTTTATTCGGCTTATGTCTATTTACCGAGAATACAAAGCAGACCCTCTCTTTCTTTTACGACGTGCATATAGAGATATTCTGAACATTAGTCAGGAAACGAACATACCCGTTCATATTTGTATTTTCCCCATGATTCAAGGGGATGAATTATATGTTACGCCAGGGTTTATACAATTATTGGAGCAATTAAACCTTCCCTACTTTAGTTTAGTTCCTCTATTTGCTGAGAACGATTATAAACAGTTGATGCTTGATACGGTTCATTTTACAGTGGCTGGACATGAGTTTACTGCCCAAAAAATTTATGAATACCTCGTTAGAAATAAAATAGTGCCATTATCTACCAGTGAGATTGCTAACAATTGAGCCTTATCTTTATTAAGTAGGTGTTCTTTTCCAAATATAGATTGCAATAGTAAAAAATATGAAGTTTGCGAACCATGCACTTAACAAAGGTGGTAACACTTCAAGGTATCCTAAACCTGTAAATAATACGAAGAATAATGTATATGTAATAGCGGTAATGGTGGTTACCCCGAAACTTAATATCAGCCCTCCTTTTCTCCATAGTGTAGATAAAGGTAATGCAAGTAATAACATGATAAGGACGCTTACTGGTCGAGATAATCTGGAATACCAATCTACCTCGTATTTATAGGTTGGTATCCCAAATAACTGTGCACGTTTTAGTTCCTGATAAAATTGCCACCATGTTTTAAGTTCTTGAGGCAATTCCAGAGCGAACAATGTTTCTGGTGGCTCTGAAAATGGTGCAGGGATTTGGGTTATTCGTATCACTTGTTGTTCCATATCTTTTTTGGGAAAGAGAATAAAGTGCCTACCATCTTCTAATAGCCATTTCTTTTGTGTTGTATTCCACCAAATATAGCGAGCCCGAATCTCATCAATACGTTCATTCTGAATACGATGGATTACCACATCTCTACCCGTAAGGGCTTCCCGATTGAATCGCAAGATATGGCAAGTCCAACCACCACTTAAATTTGTCCAGCTTACACCAGATTTTGTATCTCCCAGATGATACGAAAAATATTGTTTTTCAAGAGTTCTAAATTGTGATGCACACCAAACCCCCAAAGTATCTTCAAGAAAAAAACTACCAATACTTAGTAATGAAGCTACGATTAAAGCACTAATGGTAATTCGTGCAAAACGGATACCACCAGAAAGTAAGGCGGTTATTTCTCCTTCTTGGGCACTGCGTCCCCAGACTAAAAAAGTTGTTAACATTACCGATGCAGATAGAAAGTGATATTGGAAGAATATTTTAGGCATGGAAAGAAGATAATATTGAGTAATGATGAAAAATGGGATATTGTATTTTCGGACAGATTCCTGTCGTGTAGCGAAAAAATCAACTAAAATATACAAGAAGGCAAGGGCAATAATGACACGTAGGAACGTTTTTATCCATGAGGACAGAAAATACCTATCTATAGTTTTCATAAACGGTCTGCCTTAATCAATAGGATAAATCCAATACCACCTATAATCAAATTAGGTAACTGATGGAGTAGGCATTTCATATATAAAGGCATAAGTCCACCGCCACCAGCGAGTTTATAAAGGAGGAAGTAAAGTCCTACAATTAAAAAACCGGAGGAGAAAGCATAAGTAGTGCCTGCTCCACGCATCCGCACACCGATAGGGGATGCTATTAATCCTAATGCCAAACACATAAAGGGAAAAGAAAGCCTGTCTGCAATCTCACTACGGTACTTTTTTAAATCAGATAAGAGGGGTAATCCTTTTGTTCTTTCATATTCATTTGACAAGTGTGCATGTTCTTTTAACAATTCTCGCAGTGACATTCCTGTTCTAAGTTTAATTGTTTCTAAAGGTTGTAACGGTGGAATCACTTTTTCGAGTCGTTCGAAACTACCACGAATAACCTGATTATCTCTTTCCTGAGATTCAATCCAAAAACCATTTAACATCTCTAAAACATTTTCTTTTTCACCTTTTCGCCAACGTGCTTTATCTGCATAAAAAGCAATAACTTTTCCATCTTCTTCTGGTTGTAGAACCACGATATCTAATAATTCTCCTTTCTCATTTCGTTGGCGGATATATACTCGCAATTTTCCATATTCATACATTTTGCCTGTAGGGATTAAGTCAAGAGTAATTCGTAGTGGTAAATCCATTCTTGCCAATTTCATTAATTGACGAAAAGCCCAGGGTTGAGCGATGTCTTGTACGGCAAAACACACAATACTTAGCATGAACGATAATATTACTGTGGGCAAAGCAATTCTAAACATAGAAATACCACCTGCAGTCATTGCGATAATTTCACGAAATCGACTCATCCGTTCATACGTTAACATCAATCCAAATAAAAATGTTACAGGGATAATCATTCCAACCATCATCGGGAGTGCATATAGGGACATCCATAAAAAATCGGAAACTCGCAAAGGTGCAAGAGGAAATTCATCTAATAATTCTTTAACCTGCTGTTGAAGAATGCCACTAATCATAAGTACAGATACCGCCAGAAACGAAATAATCATTGGCGGAATAACTTGCCGTAAAATATATCGGTCTACTCTTGTTATAATCATTCTCTGAAATGTATTTCCCTAAAAAGTGTTTAAGTATTGGAACTAATATTCTAATGCATGTGAGGATATAAAAGGAATTTGTACATTGCTATATAACAAAGCGAACAATATATAGGTAATACATGCACGAGATAATTTTACTACGAAATAAAATATTACAATGGTATCGGAAGAATGCAAGACCGCTTCCTTGGCGAAAAACAAAAGAACCCTATTTTATTTGGTTATCTGAGATTATTTTACAACAGACACAAATTGAACAAGGAACAAAATACTACTTACAGTTTATAAACACGTTTCCAACGGTTCAAAACCTTGCCAATGCAACAGAAACAGAAGTTCTTAAACTCTGGGAAGGGTTAGGTTATTATACGCGGGCACGAAATTTGTTAAAAACAGCAAAAATTGTTGTCTCTCAATATAATGGACAATTTCCTACATCATATTCCGAATTGTTAAAACTTCCTGGTATCGGTCCTTATACCGCTTCTGCAATCAGTAGCATTTGTTTTAATCAGCCGATACCAACAATTGATGGAAATGTTCGACGGGTATTGTCTCGTTTGTTTGAAATAAAAGGGTTACAGGGAAGTATAGAGTTTGAAGACGCTGTGCAAGATTGTGCCAATAGATTAGTTTCACATAGGTTTCCAGGAGATTTTAATCAGGCATTAATGGACTTGGGTTCTACCATCTGCAAACCGACAAATCCCTCGTGTTATATATGTCCTGTAAAAAAGTATTGCCTTGCACATAAACATGGGAAAGAGCAATTATTACCCGAGAAAAAGAAGAAGAGTGCAATGCCTGTTTTGAACTGGGCGGTAGCAATTCTAATTAATAAAGAAAATATATTATTAAAACAAGAAAAGGAACAAAATTTTTTGAAAGGTTTGTATGCTTTACCATGGTTAGATATTAAAAATAACAGGGGTATGATGTTAGTCCAAAAGAGATTAACACGATGGGTTAAATCGTTGGGGATTAAATGCAATTGCAAATGGACTTATTTGTTTCAACATGAACGAAAATATTCTCACAGAATTATCCATTTTTATGTATTTAAGGGGGTTCTTAATAGAGAGGGACAACATAATGAGATTGCATTATCTTATTTGTGGATACCATTGAGAGATTTGAATCAAATCCCCTTTTCAAGGGCATTTTTGGAAATTATCGAGAAAGCTATCCTATAAGCCACTTAATTAAAATATAATTTCCATTTTACATGGCTTTTAGGTCGATAGAGCGGTATTGAACCGCTTCAGCAATGTGATTGTCCGTAATAGTGTCTTTTCCTTCAAGGTCAGCAATAGTTCTTGCCATCCGTAGAATCTTATCGTATGCACGTGCACTTAACCCGAGATATTCAACAGCCTGAACGAGCAATTGTTGTGCTGTATCTGGAAGTTTGCAGTATTTCCGTAATTGTTTGGTATCGAGATGTGCATTAAGAAGGGTAGATGTCCCATGACGATATGTTTGGCGATTTCGTGCTTCTTGAACCTGACTACGAATATCAGTACTACTTTGTCCCGAAGATTGATTTTTGGTCAATTCATCAAAAGATAGAGCGGGTACTTCGATGTGCATGTCAATGCGGTCTAACAACGGTCCAGAAAGTCTGTTTATGTACCGTTGAATATCACCTGGCGAACAACGGCAAGTGCGTTTTGGGTCAGTACGACAACCACAAGGACAAGGATTCATTGCCGCCACGAGCATAAACCGACTTGGCAAAGTTATGGCATAATGAGCACGGCGGATGTGGATGAAGCCTTCTTCCAATGGTTGACGTAACACTTCTAAAGTAGAGCGGTTAAATTCAGGTAATTCGTCGAGGAACAAAACGCCATTATGTGCAAGACTTATCTCACCAGGCTGGAAATTGGCTCCACCGCCAACCATTGCAACTGTTGATGTGGTGTGATGTGGTGAACGAAATGGTCTTGTTGCAATAAAAGAGGAATTTTGACCTTTCCATGAGGCAACGCTGTAAATTTGTGTAGTTTCAAGGGACTCTTCAAAGCTCATCTCAGGTAGAATCCCAGGAATACGTGATGCTAACATCGTTTTCCCTGTACCTGGTGGGCCAATCATTAGTATATTATGCCCACCTGCAGAAGCAATTGTTAAGGCACGCTTAACATGAGCCTGACCCTTTACATCTTCAAAATCTAATGTGTGAACCCCTTTTTTCTGGAACAATTCTTGATAATTTGTTTTCCATGGTGAGGATATCTCGGGTGTATGGAGATAATTAATCGCATCATTTAAATTGTTGATAGGTATCACATTAATATCATGGACTAAACCTGCCTCTTCCGCATTATCTCTGGGCACAAGGATAGAATAAAATCCAAGTTTTCGGGCAAGAATTGCCATCGCTAAAGTGCCAGGCACTTGTCGTACGGAACCATCAAGAGCCAATTCTCCTGCTATCAATACCTTACTTATATCTAATTCTGGTTTGGCTTGTTCACCTGCGAGAATAAGTCCTAAAGCGATGGGTAAGTCTAAGTAACTTCCCTCTTTACGAATATCTGCTGGTGCTAAATTTACAATTACTCGACCCCGTGGAAAACGGAATCCTGAATTCCGTAAAGCAGATGCCACTCGCTCACGACTTTCTTTCACTGCTGTATCTGCCAAGCCGACAACATCCGTTTTATTATCGCCGTACGTTATATCTACCTCCACAGTTAATGGAAATGCTTCTATCCCTAAAATATGTGCTGATTGAACCCGTGCCAGCATGTTTATTCCTTCTTATCTGTTTCTTTATAAAATCCATTTTGACTTTCTATTATATCACTCAAATTCAGATATTTACTCAAATTTGTAAATAGTGGCTCTGGCTCTTGACATAAATATGAGATATGTTCACAAAGTAAAAGGATTTCTCCACGATTAGTCGTTTTGAATTGCTTGAGGAATTTATATAAATTTTGTCAAATTAGGATTTTATGTCTGGTGATTACTTTTTCGGTTCTGTCTGGTTTGGGGTAGATGTATTTTCTGTGGGTGGAGAGGGAACAACAAAAGTTCCGTCTGGAATTTTGACATCTGTCTTTACATTTTTAAATTCGCATGTAAACATTGGGGTTAGGTCTTTCCCAAGAATTTCTAATTTCCGCATAATACCAATATCAGGATCCATCAGAACATAGGCACCTTGGAAATCCCCTGTTTGGCCTTGTTTCGGTGTAAGTTGTAACGTTATCATTTTCTTGCCGTCATACTCAGTTTCGGGCTTTACTGTAATATCTACCTTGTCTTTAATTACATCAAAAAGATTTTTTCCGCCAGGAGGAATGCTCCCTTTAGTTATATCCGGGGGTGTTTTAAATGTTTCTTGGTTGGTTAATAATTTGTAAGTAACATAATAATCTGTACCATCAAAAAAGACGTGTGCTTGAGCAAATGGATTGTTTAGCAAGGAAGTATCTCCTGATTCAACCAATGTTGCTGGAAATGCAGAGATTTTTTGCATATACTTCTCTTTATCTCCTTCTCTTTGAACCCATAATTCACCGATACCTTTTAGTTTAAGGTTTACATTGTTGACGGGTAGGGTAGCGTCTGCAGAAATATCTGCACTAATAGTTTTTTGTTTTTCCCATGCGGTAATAAGTTTTGCCTTAGTTTCGTCCACAGATGGCTGTGCAAATAGAGTTGTTGAGAAAAGAGTAAAAATGATAAAGAGTGTGAATAGGTTTAGTGATTGTTTGTTCATGGTTTATTCCTTCTAATTAAGTTTAATGTTGTTTCGGTGTAATACGGATAGTGCTCATAAATCCATTATGGTCACTAAGCTGTATAGGTTTTCCACTATTATCAAGTCCTTTCTGAATTTCAATAGTATCCAAAACCTCAAACTGGTAGTAAGGGCTGTTTCGTGCATAAATGTGGTCAATGCTCGACTCAATATTCATAACTCGGGTCAGGTTAGCAATCATAACGAGGCTATCATGAGCCACATCTCCACGGCGAGTGTTGAAGTCTCCGACTAAAATAACAGGGTATTCCGTCCAGCAGGCTGTATTAATGTAATTAGCAAGTTCCTTCATCTGAGCCTCTTTTACATATTTGTATTTTGGATTGCCATAGCCTGCCTGAGCGTGTGTATTAAAAAAGTCTAAGAAGCCTATTTCAGGTATTTCGATACGAGAAAGTCCGCACCCTTTCCCTGCCCACCAATCGCCTTCCCAAAACCGATACCAATCCCCCGTAACTTTATATCTATAGAAGAATATTTCACGAATAGGAAACGCACTCATTGTAAATTTTCCACTACCTACCAAACCACTGGGAAAATATTGATAATACTTTAATCGGCTTTTTGTTGTTAGTTCTTTGATTAAGATATCTCGGTCTTTCTGGATAAAGGATTCCTGAAATCCAACGATGTCTGGGTCTAATTCAATCAGCTTTCTTGCCAGAGCATACATTCGTTCTTGGCGGTTCCTACCCACAACCCACGTATCTTGTATGTTATAAGTAACAATTTTCAAAGTTATAGGTTCGCTTAGCGGTTTTCGTTCCACATTTTTATATATACTGTTTCTAAAATCGTGTGGATTGGGATTATGATTTGCACTGTATACTGCTAATAACAAAAAAGTGATGATTGGAAATAAAACGGGAGATAAAATAAAAATACTCCAAAAGAAAAGACTCTTTTTTCTTCCCATGACGCTAATTACTTTCTTTTTTGATAATGTCATCTATTAGTTGAATAAAATGTTTTACTTCTCGATTTGTCAGGTATGAAATTTGCTGACGACAGCTTGTTCCAGAAGCAACGATTTGTGTCTTATCAGGCAATATTTCAATTTGGTGTTTTAGTTGTTCTCCGACTTCTAATGACAATGAGTATGTATCTTTCATGATGCCGTAAGCACCTGCCATACCGCAACACGCAGACGTTAACTGTTGAACCTGTATGTTAGGTATGAGTGAAAATGCCCGTGTCATAGGGTCAACACCACGGGTAGATTTGGCGTGACAATGGACATGTAATGCAACCTGAACACTTTTCCCGTTTACTATGGGTAAACAATGAGGTTCATCCTCTAATAGATTGTTTAGAAACTCTTCTATTAATATGGAACGTTTCCCGACAGACTTTGCCTTTTCCAAATTTAGTTCTTTATAGTCCTCATAGAACATAGAGAAGCATGATGGTTCTAAGAAGACGATGGTTTCTGTCCGTTCTGAAAGCAAATTTAAGTTATGCTCTCCTTTTTTATGTGCGTACTCAAGATTTCCTACGCTGAAAGCAGGTCTTCCACAACAACTGTGGTTTGGTAGTATTTCAACTTGATAACCTACTGATGTTAATACATTCACAGCACTTTTACCTATTTCCGGTTCATGATATTTTGTAAAGCAATCATCCCAAAGGATAATTGTTCCACGTTTACCCTTCTCTGTTGTCCAACCTTGATATTTTTTATAAAACCATTTATGAAATGGTTCGGTGGCATATTTAGGTAGTGGTCGTTCAGAAACAATTCCTGTAAGTTGTTCCAAAATTTTTCTTATCCATTTTGTTTTAAGACTATAATTAACAATGGTTGGTGTCAATGTGGCAAGTTTACCAAGCGTGTCGATATGACTTAGAAGTAATTTTGTTAATTTTGGCAAGTATTCCTTATCAAGAGCGTGGAGCAATTCTGCTTTTAGTAGAGCCATGTTTACATTTGAAGGGCACTCAACAGTGCAAGCACGGCAGGCAAGGCAGTATTTAAGGGCTTCTTTTAATTCGGGAATGTTCAGTTTATATTTTTCAGAACCAGCGTGTTTAATTGTTTGACGAATAATATTGGCTCTGCCCCGCGTTGATAGAATTTCTTCATGTCTTGCGATAAATGTAGGACACATATTTGGTGTTTCTTTTCGGCACGCACCGCAACCATTGCATTGCTCTAAGTTACCAAGAAAAGAGTTGTCTTTAAATGCAAAAGCCAGATAAGGTTCAAATGGTAGATTAAGTTTCTCCCATCGTAGGTTTTCGTGAAAACGAAATCGGTCTGTATCCACGATTTTCCCAGGATTCATCAAGTTTAAGGGGTCAAATTCTTGCTTAATTTGCCTCATAATCTTGAAGAGGACTTCGCCTATCTGGTCTTTAATAAACTCTGAATGTGCCATTCCAACGCCGTGTTCACCTGTAAAAGTTCCGCGATATTTGCGAACAAGGGCAAATACCTCTGTTGCGAGGTTGCGAAATTTGATTTGCTCTTTTGGTTCGTGAATATCAATTACAGGTCGGACATGTAATAATCCAGCCGAGGCGTGCCCATAAAAAGATGCTACAACACCGTAATGATTCATAATTTCTGTTAATTCTTCTACATATGTAGGTAAATCTTTTGGACGAACCGCTGTATCTTCAACTCCTGTGGCAGGTTTAGCAGGACCGACCATTCCTGTAAGGAGAGACAAACCTGCTTTACGGAATTCCCAGAGCATGTTTCGCTCTTCAGCAGTTTTACAAAAGAATGTTTTTACCCCTATTTTCAATTTAATTATTTTTTGGATAAGGTCATCCGGAGGATCAAAAAATTCAACAAATAGGAGAGATTTTGGAGTTGATTTGTCTAATTCTAAAAATTGGCGGATAGGTTCAAAAACTCGTTGTCCTTTCGTTTGATTGAAAAGGACATCGTCAATATGTTCGATACTCGCTGGTTGAAACTGCATTAATGTGTCGATAGACTCCATAGCATCTTTTATTGTATGGAACACAAAAACGAATAAAGAACGGTTTCGGGGTATAGGAACCAAGTTCAACTTTGCCTTTGTGATTAAAGCCAATGTTCCTTCGCTACCACCAAGAAGTGGAACTGGGCATGGAATTATATTGCAATAGCGGTCTAATGCGTATCCAGGCCAACGCTTTTTTATCTCATCATGGAATCTACTTTTAATTTCGGATATATTTGCTTCTACTGCGGCAGAGATTTTTTTAAATGCGTTCCATGTGTCAGAATTATTTTTGTCTAAAACAAGAATCTCACCTTTTGAAGTAATAACTTCTACCGCAACAACATGGTCTATTGTGATACCATAATGGTGTACAAAAGCGCCAGAAGAATTATTGGCTATCATTCCACCAATGGTAGCACGGGAACTTGTTGCCACATCAGGACCGAACATAAGTCCGTATGGTTTTAATGCTCCATTTAAATTATCCAAAACGACACCTGCTTCTGCCCATACCGTTCTTGCTTCCGAGTTTATATTTGTTATTGCACACATATAACGCGACATATCGATAATCAAACCTTCTCCAAGAGCACCTCCACTCAATCCTGAACCTGCACCTCTTGGAATTATCGGTATCCCTTCTGATGTTGCCTTTACGACAAAAGTTTGTGCTTCTTCTGTGTTTTTTGGGAAAGCCACACCTGCAGGCATGAGTTCATAAAATGAAGCGTCTGTTGCGTAAAGCCAGCGAGACAGTCGGTCTGTTCGAAGGTCGAGATTTGGATTTTCCTTGGCTACCTTTTCGAGAATTTTATTCCAGTCCATCAATTATTTCTCCAATATAAAAGCACTATTTTAGCGGATCTTAGTAGGAAGTCGGAAATGAATATTTTCGGAAGCAATACATACCTCTTCAATCTCGCAAGGTTCAATAGAGCATAAATGTTTAACAACAGATTGAACATGCTCTTCTGGGACGGAAGCCCCTGATGTGATTAAAATCGTTTTTGCTTGTGTTAACCATTCTTTTTGAATTTCTGTCTCGTCCAGTACTAAATAGGAAGGTTTGCCCATACCCTTTGCAATTTCAGCAAGTCGACGGCTATTGGCACTTTCATGGTCGCCGACAACAATAACCATATCTGCTCTCTCTGCAAGTGCATGCACTGCCTTTTGCCTATTGGTTGTGGCGTAACAAATATTCCCTTTGGGTGGAGATTTTAAATCGGGAAATCGTTCCCGTAAAACATCGACTATTCGTTTGCAGTCCTCGATGCTCAAAGTTGTTTGTGTTATATAAGCGATATGTTTCGTATCTGGAATAGATACTGTTTTAGCATCCTCTACATTTTGTACTAATACAACTCGACCTTGTGCCCAGCCCATAGTTCCAATGGTTTCATCATGTCCAGAGTCACCTATCAAAATAATATTATATCCTTGCTCTGCATATTTTTTTGCGGAACGGTGTACTCGTTCCACAAGCGGACATGTTGCATCAATGATTTTTAGTCCCCGTTCTTTTGCTTGTTCCCATTGTTTTGGACTAACCCCATGAGCACTAAAAAGAAGGATTGACCCTTCGGGAACCTGGTTAATATCCCGAACAAAAATGGCACCTTTGTCACGAAGAGAATTCACAACATGAGTGTTGTGAACAATATGATTTAATACATACACTGGCTTACCGAAAAGGTCGAGTGCACGTTCAACACAAAGGATTGCCCGCTCAACTCCAGCACAAAAGCCACGCGGTTTTGCAAGTATAATATGCAATATTCTAACCTTTTTTACTTCTACTAAATTTGTTCTATATATTTGAACTTAGTTGTGAGCGTCCCTAAAGAAATATAGTTTATCTTATTAAAACATCGTTTCGCATCCTTGCTAAGGTGTCTTCGCATTTGTCCCTTCTATCTTATCTCTTTATCTATTCCATCCTATTGATGGGCTGTTAACTTTTTAAATATTTTTCGGATTTACATTTTATTTATCAGGTAAACAGATATATTGTGTTTTGTGAAATGAAAGTAAATATAATATAGTCTTTTATTATGACTTTAAAGTAATGGATTCCTCTTATATTTAGGGACAGCGTTAAACAGATTCATAGTTTGATTTAGTAAATGAATTGAGTAAATAATATTGGAATCATATATGAAGAAAGGGACAGCAGTGAAAATTCATCCTACCGCAATCATCCATCCGTCTGCTGAATTAGGTAACGATGTTGAAATTCAATCCTATGCGATAATTGAAAAACATGTGGTTATCGGTGATAATAGTATTATTGGACCCTATTGTGTCATTGGGGCTGGCACAGTAATGGGGAAAAATAATCATTGTTTCAGTGGAGCACAAATTGGGGTGATGCCACAAGACCTGAAGCATATCAAAAGTAAATTTGGAAGAACTTGTATAGGTGATAATAATACCTTCCGTGAATTTGTAACCGTGAGTTCGAGTACAGTGTATCCAGATGATACCGATATCGAAAAAGCCACGATAATTGGGAATAATTGCCTTTTTATGGCTTGCACACATATTGCTCATGATTGTATCGTTGGTAATCGGGTCATTATGGCGAATAATTCTGCATTAGCGGGACATGTTATAGTGGAAGATTATGCATCTATTGGAGGTTTAAGTGGCATTCATCAGTTCTGTACTGTTGGTCAATATTCTTTTGTAGGTGCTATGTCCCGTGTAAGTAAAGATGTGCTACCATATATGATTACTGAAGGGTATCCTGCCCAATGTTTTGGACCGAATGTTATTGGGTTGCAACGTCAGGGTTTCAGTTCAGAAGCAATTAGCCAGATTCGTCACATGTATCGCCTTCTTTATCGGTCGAATATGAATACCCAACAAGCAGTTGAAGCCATAAAGAAAGAAATTCCTGATAGCCATGAACGGAGAGTCATTCTTGAATTTATTGAAAAGTCTAAACGTGGATTATCAAAAGGACCTTTGTCTCCTCAAGAAGCACAGGTTAACCCTATTAGTGATGAATTGGTCTAATATATAAAAATGGTTTACATAAAATATTTTATGATAGGATAACAAAGGGGTATCTCTATAAACCTTTAGTCAGGAATATTCAATATGAGGAATAATGGCACATTAAGAGCTGGAGTGGTTGGCTTTGGGTATTTAGGATACCATCATACAAGAATTTACTCAGATATTGATGAGGTTCAATTAGTAGGTGTGGTAGATATATCTGAGGAACGACGTATTAAAGCAGAAACAGATTTTCATGTTCCTGCATATACAAATCTAAGTGACCTTTTAAATAAAGGGGTTGATATCGTTTCTGTGTGTACTCCTACCTCAACTCATGCGGAGATAGCAATTCCTTTGCTAGAGACAGGTATCCATGTTTTGGTTGAGAAACCTATAGCATCAAATATTCAGGAAGCAAAAAGATTGATTGAAAAAGCCCAAGAAAAAGGATGTGTTTTACAGATTGGGCATATTGAACGTTTCAATGGAGCGGTTCGAGCCCTATTTAATTTAATTGAGACGCCACGATTTATTGAATGTCATCGGCTTAGCCCTTTCCCCAACAGAGGAACAGATGTAAGTGTTATTCATGACTTGATGATACATGATATTGATATTGTTCGATGCTTAACGAACAGTCCTATTGTCTCATTGGACGCAGTCGGAGTTGCGGTTTTCTCACAATCAGAAGATATTGCCAATGTTCGCATTCGTTTCCAATCGGGCTGTGTAGCCAATCTAACAGCGAGCAGAGTTTCAATGGACCGATTAAGAAAAATTCGGATATTTTCCGATAAAGAGTATGTTTCCACAGATTATAGTTCTCAAAGTCTCTTGATTTATCGGAAAAAACCAGGAGTTATTCCACAAAATTGTAATCCAATGGAATTTATCGAAATTACCCCGATTAATGTGTCAGATGAAGAACCGTTACGAGTAGAATTAACGTCATTTATAAATTCTGTCCGAAATGGAACACCTCCAGAGGTGACAGGTGAAGATGGCTTAAAAGCATTGGAATTAGCTACTCAGATTGTTGAACAAATTCGGAGTATAAAGTGAACACGATTTTTTGGATAGTAGGCGACCCATCCGCAGATTTACATTGTGCAGAAGTAATTCAAGAGTTAAAACATTTACGCCCTGAACTTGTTAATGTCGGTTTAGGCGGTGAAAACATGAAGGAAAAGGGGTTTGTATTACTCCATGACCTTTGCTCAAATGCAATTATGGGTTTTTTCGAGGTATTAAAGCATTTAGGACAAATAAAAATATTAATGCAAAAAACCTTAGAATGGATTAAAGAATATAAGCCAGAATTAGTTATTCTTGTAGATTATCCTGGCTTTAACCTCCATATTGCTCCCCTTATAAAAAGATTGGGGATACCGATGATTTACTATATTAGCCCACAGGTTTGGGCATGGAAAAAATCACGGACAAGGAAAATTGCTTCATTAGTTCAAAAAGTACTTGTGATTTTTCCTTTTGAAGTGCCTATTTACCAACAAGCAGGTGTTGATTGTGTATATGTAGGACATCCATTATTGGATCGAATCCCTGAACCCCGAAAACTATTAGATTTTTCCGAACCTCCTTATCGCATTGCGTTATTGCCTGGTAGTCGTTATCAGGAGATACAGCGGATTTTCCCTGTAATGTTAGAAACAGCTCAAAAGTTTTTAAGCCTATATCCCGATACCGAGTTTATGGTTCCTGTTCTAAGTAAAGAGAATATGAACGTGGTACAGGCAATTGCAGGAGATTTTCCCTTAAATATTTGTGAGAAGGGGATGGAAACAGTATTACGAAATGCTCACACAGGTATTGTAGCCTCTGGCACTGCCACATTAGAATCAGCCCTCTTTAAAATGCCTTTTGTGCTTGTTTATCGGACTCATCCGTTAACATATTACATTGCACGTCAATTAGTAAGCATACCGTATATCGGAATTGTTAATATACTTATGGGAAAACAGGTCGTCCCTGAATTAATCCAAAGCCAAGCCACCCCAGAACATATTTTGTCTTTAGTAATAGATTTGATAAAAAATTCGACTTTTAGGGATAATATGTTATATGCTTTTGATGAGGTAAGGGAAATATTAGGTCCCTCTGGAGCAGGGAAACGAACCGCAATAGAAATTTTAAAAACTTTGGGCTTATACCCTGTAAAGTGATTATATAAAGGTTATGTTTCATGAGTCAGGGAGATTTATTTTCCTATCAACAAGAAAATACAGAGCGAAAAAGGCTATTCCTTTTTGATAGTATGGGTTTTATATTCCGTTCATTTTATGCTATTCAAGCTCCATTAAAGGATAAAGAGGGTAGACCCACTAATGCGGTATACGGCTTTGCACGTGCTCTACTTAAAGTATTGCGTGAATATGAACCTGAATACGTCTCCGCAGTATTTGATGCTCCTGGAAAAACGTTTCGAGAGGAAATGTACGCAAAATACAAAGCCAACCGCCCTGAACCACCTAAAGAATTAACAATCCAAATTCCTATGGCAATTCACCTTGTTGAGAGTTTACAAATACCACATATTTTTATAGAGGGTTATGAAGCGGATGATATTTTAGCTACGCTATCAGAAAAGGCTAAAAACGAAAATTATGAGGTCGTTTTGGTTTCTGGGGATAAAGACATTATGCAGTTGATTTGTTCTGACATTCAGATGTATGACCCGTACAAAGGGGAGAACGGAAAGTGGTATTCTGAAAAAGATGTGTGGGAACGTTTTGGAACAGACCCGCAACATGTGCCAGATGCACTTGCGCTTATTGGAGATTCTGCCGATAATGTTCCAGGTGTCCCAGGCATCGGTGATAAGACTGCAAAAAAACTAATGGAAAAATATTGTTCACTTGAAAATCTTTATAAACATCTCGACGAAATTTCAGGAAAAATTAAAAAATCATTAGAAGACCATAAAGAGGATGTGTTTTCTTTCCGCAAATTATTAACACTTCGCAAAGATGCACCAATAGGTTTTAGTATTAAGGATTTGAAACGTAAACCTATCAACGAAGAGATACTACGTGAAGAACTGCACAACCTTTCTTTTCTGTCCTTAATTCGTGAACTACAACTAACCTCATCAGAACACAAAAAACAAATGGAAATAAACAAACAGCCATTTGTTGTTATAAATAAGAAAGATGATTTAGAACATTTTTTAAATAAAATCGAATCTGAGGACTGTTTTTCATTTGACCTTGCTACCCATAATGGTGGTATACTTAATTCAGATGTAGTGGGTATTGCAATTTCCCTCAAAGAAAAACGTAATTATTTTATTCCCTTCAAAAATTTAAGAGACGAAAAAAGTGACCTACATTATGCCGAATATCAAAAGGCAATCAGGTCTATTTTTCAAAATGAAAATTTAAAGAAACTGGGGTTTGATTTGAAGAAATCCATCCAACTGCTTCATAAGTATGATATTGAATTACAAAGGATTGAAATGGATGTTATGTTAGCTTCCTACCTTGTCGATACAAATGTAAATAACCATTCGTTGGAGGCATTAGCAGGTAGATTTTTAGGTGATTATCGCCTGTTACAAGAAGATACTTCGCACTCTTCTCAGCAAGAAAATGATGACCGAAATGTAAAAATTAACAAATCTGCTCAACGCTCAGAGATTATCTATTTATTATATCCCATACTTCAAGAAAAATTAAGAGAACAATCATTAGACACATTATATCGTGAAATAGAAGTACCTCTAATTTCGGTGCTTGCCCGAATGGAAGAGAATGGAATCACTATGGACCTTAACGTATTCCAAGCACTGAAGGAAGAGATAAGTTCTCGCATACAATTATTGGAACAGGAAATTTATAAAACGGCAGATATGCAATTTAACATTAACTCGCCAAAGCAACTCCAATCTGTCCTTTTTGATAAGTTGGGGCTAAAACCTTTGCGAAAAACGAAAACAGGGGCTTCTACAGATATTGAAGTTCTGGAGGAATTAGCAAGCCAACATCCACTGCCTGCTTTGATTATTGAATACAGAACATTGCAAAAATTGCTCAATACGTATGTGGAAGCATTACCAAAATTAGTAAATCCCAATACAGGTAAGATTCATACAACATTTAATCAGGCAGTAGTTGCCACTGGAAGACTTTCCAGTAGCGACCCCAATTTGCAAAACATACCAATACGTACTGATTATGGTAAAAGAATAAGAGAAGGTTTTATTGCGTCCAGCCCAGACTGGACATTGATATCTGCTGATTATTCGCAGATTGAGTTAAGAATATTAGCCCATCTTTCTGAAGACCCAACATTATGCAGTGCTTTTTATAATGACCGCGACATTCACCGTGAAACGGCTGCACAGATATTTGAGATTCCATTTGATAAAGTAACAGATGAACATCGACGTCAGGCTAAAGCCATAAACTTTGGTGTTATCTATGGTATGACCCCATACGGATTATCGAAAGCGGTCGGATTTAGCACTTCTGAAGCAAGTCAATTTATCGAATCATACTTTAAACGGTTTTCAAAGGTGAAACAATGGTTAGACCAGACTATTGAAGAAGCACGAAAACAAGGATATATAACAACGTTGTTCAATCGGCGAAGGTATATATCGGATTTGAATAGTTCAAATCAGGTCGTAAGAAGATCTGCAGAACGAATGGCAGTAAACACTCCTGTACAAGGTAGTGCTGCTGATATAATTAAGAAGGCGATGATTGAAGTTGACCATTTTTTACAGGATGTAGGTGCACGATTATTATTACAGGTTCATGATGAATTATTGATTGAGGTACCAAGAAAACAAGCAAAAGATGTTGCATATCAGGTAAAATCAATTATGGAGAAAGTAGTAACACTGCGGGTGCCTCTAAAAGTTGATATAGGTTTAGGTAATAATTGGGCTGAGGCTCATTAATCATTACAAAGTAGTAAATATGAGCGGAATAGTTCCGCCTTAAAATTAAGGGTTTATTTATGAATGAACATCATTCCACTGTAAACAACAAACAACAAAATCAATGGAAGTATAGGTCTATGGGAAACAAGAAAACTTATTCGCATCGTTCAAGTTCTCATCAAAGCCAAAATCGTAGTAATCGGAACAATCGAAACAACCGCACTAATCACCAGAATCAACCTAAAAAACCACCAGTTCTCGATATTGCGGAGGAAGAGTTTGATGAAATTCGGACAGACGGTCCAGAAATTGCTATTGCGGACCTTAAAAAAATGTCTGTCCAGCAATTGAGTGAAATCGCAACGAATCTTTCCATTGAGGACCCTGGGTCACTTAAAAAACAAGACCTTATCTTTAAAATTTTGCAAAGGAGTTTTGAACATTCAGGGTCTGTAGTTGGTGAAGGGACACTTGAAATCCTTCCTGATAATTACGGATTTCTTCGTTCTCCAGACGCATCTTATCTGCCAGGACCTGACGATATTTATGTATCACCTTCACAAATACGTAAGTTCGGTTTGCGAACAGGGGATACAATTCGCGGGCATGTACGGCCTCCAAAGGAGGGAGAACGATATTTTGCCTTATTAAAGGTGGAGTCTGTAAATGGAGACCCGCCAGAAATGGCTCATCAACGATTACTTTTTGATAGTCTAACACCTTTACACCCTAATGAACGTTTTGTGCTCGAAACAACTCAAGATGAAATTGCAATGCGAATTATGGATTTAATTTCACCTATCGGAAAAGGCCAACGAGGACTTATTGTTGCCGCCCCATTCACAGGAAAAACAGTGCTACTGCAAAAAATTGCAAATAGCATAACAAAAAATCATCCTGAAGTAACTATTATTGTTTTGCTTATTGATGAACGACCTGAAGAGGTTACTGATATGCGTCGTTCGGTTGCTGCTGAGGTGATAGCTTCTACCTTTGATGAACCACCCGACCGACATGTTCAAGTGGCAGAAATGGTACTGAACAAGGCGAAACGGTTGGTTGAGCATAAAAAAGATGTTGTTATTCTCTTGGACTCAATGACACGACTTGCCCGTGCTTATAATGTGCTTGTGCCTTCCAGTGGAAAAGTTCTTTCTGGAGGTATTGAAGCCAATGCCTTGCAAAAACCAAAGCGATTTTTCGGTGCAGCACGAAAAGTTGAAGAAGGTGGAAGCTTGACCATTCTTTCTACCGCCTTAATAGACACAGGAAGTCGTATGGATGATGTAATCTTTGAAGAATTCAAAGGCACTGGCAATATGGAAATTCACCTTGACCGACGTCTGATGGAGAAACGAATATTCCCAGCAATTAATGTTATGCTTTCTCGAACACGAAAAGAAGAGTTGTTAATTCCAAAAGAAGACCTCGAAAAGATTTGGTTATTACTCCGTGTTCTGAGCCCATTAGATACAGTTGAAGCCACAGAACTCCTGATTGAAAAACTCAAAAAGACAAAGAACAATGCCGATTTCCTGAACAGTATGCAAAAAATGTGAAAATAACTTCACAGTTATATTAAACTGTTCTATAAAAAGAAGGATTTCTAAGCCAGGAAGTAAAGTTGCGAGTTGTTCTCAGCGATAAAGAGTGGTTTTACGGCAAATACGCTCTCATAGCGGTTATTATTGCAATTTCTCTTACCTCCGCTGCGGTTATCTATTGGAATGAAAATAAAAAACAAACAAGCAATAATAACTCTGCAACTCAGACTATTGAAATACCTACTCAGGTTATCCCTATAGCTCCTATTCCTACACAACGTATTGATACGGGAATAAAAATAGAGGAAACAAAACAGGAACAAGAGTCGCAGGATAAATCTCATCCACAAGAAACCTTGATTGCTGTTGCAATCCAAGGTGCTGTACAAAAGCCTGGATTGTACTGGTTAGAAGTAAATTCAAGATTACAAACTTTAATTGATATGGCAGGGGGTATAAATCCTAATGCAGAAACTCGATATCTAAACCTCGCCGCACCATTAATAGATGGGACAACAGTTATCATTCCTGAAAAACGAAAAATCGAGTTTGATGGAAAAAATCTTAAAGCAAAAGGCCCCTCTCAACCTTCTTTTTATACTTTACCGACTAATATATCACTCCCTTCTAATACTAAAAATGAACAAATAAATGGAGCAGACCCAGATACAGGGGGAAGCATATCAAATTCGGGGAGTAATTCCAAAGATTCTACGACGAATTTAATTGATATTAACCATGCTACACAAAAGGAATTAGAAACATTACCTGGAATCGGTCCTGCCCTTGCTAATGCAATTATTTCCTATCGCCAAACAAAACCTTTCGATTCTATTGACGAACTTACATCTGTTTCAGGTATTGGTCCTAAACGTTTTGAGAAAATCCGTCCCTTTGTTACAGTAACTCCACCATAATAGACGTTTATACAATGTCGGGGAGCATAAAAACTTTATATAAATTACAGAAGGGTAGTCCTATTTAGGAAGTAAATAAGAGGGATATAGTGTCCCTAATCAAGAGTCATAATTTATGGAATCATCATTATTTGGGGGGTATTTATCACTTTGTTTAATCAACCTCAAAAAACAGAAAAACTAATTTTATGTGAATGTGTATAAAATTAAAATTTGTCATCTATTTTCCCCTACATTTTTAGTGGCATAATATATAGGTTATGTCATAACTAATTGATACAAAATAATTTGCAAATTATTTGCCACGATAACCCTAATTGATAAATTTATTGTGTATAAGTTGTGGAAAAGTTAATTTCAGACTCATTATTTCAGGTAAAAATACATGTGGAAATCTTAAAACGGGATATGTTGTTCCAGTTTAATTTATTTATTTTTAACAAAAGAAAAAGTATGTTTGTTATTTGGTAAAAATAAAAGAAAAAATGGTATTCTAAATATTTAACAATATTGGAGATGTTATTATGGGTCACATTGTAAATCCTCAGAGAGAATATCAATTATTACAGAAGCAGATGGATCATTTTATAACAACTGCACCAGAATCACCTATTTTACTTGAAATTCTGAAAATGTTATTTACGCCAGAAGAAGCCAATCTTGCACGTCAACTCCCGACATGTCCTACTCCACTATCTAAACTATCGAAAAAACTTAAAATGGAACCGCAGGCTTTAGAAGATAAACTTTCAGAATTAGCATTAAGAGGACTTGTAGTTGATGTAAAGAAAGGGCAGGAACGTTTCTTTGCTCTTGCTCCTGTTTTAGGTGGCATATTCGAATTTATTATGATGCGTATTCGAGACAACCTTCCGGTTCCCCAATTAGCCGAGTTATTTGACCAATATATAAAGAAAAACCAGAATTTTATTTACGCCTCCTTTGATACAAAATATCCATTCGCTCGTGCATTTGTAAGAGAAGAGTCACTTCCTGACGAAAAGGAGGTATCTACTGAAGTTCTAGATTGGGAACGAGTTTCAAAGATAATTGAAACCGCATCCAATGTAAGTGTTGGCTTATGTGCATGCCGTCATAATAATCAGCATCTTGGTAAGGCATGTTCAAACCCATTAGAAACTTGCATCTCGATAAATGGTGGTGCGGATGCAATGATACAAATGAAAATATCGAAACAAATTACCACCAAGGATGCAATGAACATTGTTGAAAACTGTAAAAAACATCAATTAGTACAGATTGGAGATAATGTCCAGCAGGGAGTTACATTTTTATGCAATTGCTGTTCTTGTTGTTGTTCCTTGATTAATGCTATCCGCACATGTAATATTAAACATGCAATTAAAACCTCTAACTGGGTTATGTCAGTTGACAAAGAGAAATGTAAAGGTTGTGGCAAATGTACAGCGGTATGTCCAGTTCAAGCTATTGAACTAAAGAAGGTAAAGGAGTTAGATAATCAACCATCCACTGCTGATGTAGATGATACACTTTGTTTAGGATGTGGAGTGTGTTCAACAGTGTGTAAATCTGGTGCAATAAATATGAAACCCCGACCACAACGCGTTCTTCCTCCAGAAACGGCTTTTGAACGAATGGTCCAAAGAGCAGTTGAAAGAGGTGTTTTATCAGACCTCATTTTAGAAAATCCCGAGAAATTGTCATACCGTGCATTCGCTTATATTTTATCTGTACTCGAAAAGACATCTGCTGGTAAAGCGTTATATTCTATAAAACCATTAAACTCTATTTTCTTTAATCAAGCCATAAAAATCCTTCGTTCAGAATAATCTATAACTTAGAAGTCAAAAGGTACTATTTATGACGATGACAGCTAAAAACAGGTTTTTAACGGCATTATCACTCCAAAAACCAGACCGATTGCCTGTCACAACTCATCATGTTATGCCTTATTTCTTGAATACATACCTTAATGGGATGGATGTCCAGCCATTTTTTGATTATTTTGGTTTAGACCCGATATTGTGGCTTGAGCCTTTAAAGCCTAATCCACAACTCAATGAGTACTGGGATGAGAAAAAACGATTTATCATATCAGACCAGTGGCGAATTGACGTTGAAGTCCTATCATGGAATGGGACATATCCAACAGAAAAAGTAACAATACAAACTCCTAAAGGTAAATTAAGTGCTGTTCGGCAGTTCAATGAGTATACCATTTGGCTTTTAGAACGACCCATTAAAAAAAAATCAGATATTGACCTGCTTCAATATATGACAAAGCCTATCTATGATGTCATGCACATAAATCAATCAGCAGAAACCTATGGTGAACGAGGACTTGTACGGGGAACAATTATGCCGTGTTTTGATATATTTGGACAACCAGGATGTTGGCAAGATTTGGCGTGCATGTTTGGTATAGAAAACCTAATTTTACAAGTATATGATGACCCTATGTGGGTTCACGAATCCTTAAAAATTCTTCAGGATAGAAAAATAACAACCATAAAATCACTAAAAGGAGCCAAGTATGATATTTTAGAATTAGGTGGCGGAGATGCTTCATCCACCATAATTTCACCTAAAATTTTTGAAGAATTTGTTGCCCCGTATGATTCTATACTAATCGAGGAGGCTCACAAACAAGGACAAAAAGTGGTTTATCATACCTGCGGAGGTATGATGCCGATACTGGAGTTAATTGTCAGTATGAAGCCTGATGCAATTGAAACATTAACACCGCCACGAATGGGTGGTGATGTTAATCTTGCGGAAGCTAAACGAAGAGTAGGGGACAAGGTGTGTTTGATAGGTGGTTTTGACCAATTCCATTATTTTATTAATTCTACAGAAGAAGAAACACGAAAGGCCGTTAGACAATGTTTTGAGCAAGCAGGCGAAGGAGGAGGATATATTTTATCACCATCAGATCACTTTTTTAATGCTTCACTTGACCTCATTTGTGCTTATGCAGATGAAGCAAGGAAATGCAAATATTATTAGCGGAAACAAAAAAGTTTTTAGGAATAGAAAACAAAAAAGTTTTGTTGTCGGTTTATGGATAGGAGAAATTTATATAAAATATTATTATAATTGTGCATAAAAAATCATTAATTTACCAATGAGGAACTAACTATGCTTAATGATGCTTTAATGCTTGCCCGTATCCAATTTGCTCTAACTGCAATATTCCATTATCTTTACCCGCCGTTAACAATTGGTTTGGGCTGGATTATGGCTTTTATGTCCTATAAGAGATTTAAAACAGAAGAAGACCTTTACGACAAAATGTCCCGTTTCTGGACAGGAATATTCGCTATTACTTTTGCTATGGGAGTTACAACAGGGATTGTAATGGAGTTCGAATTTGGTACAAATTGGTCAGAATACTCACGTTTTGTAGGAGATGTGTTTGGTTCGCCTCTCGCAGCAGAAGCGTTAATTTCATTTTTCCTTGAATCTACATTTTTAGGGATTTTAGTATTTGGTTGGAATCGTGTCTCGAAGAAGATGCACTTTTTCGCTACATTAATGGTTGCATTAGGGGCAACACTCTCCGCTCTTTGGATTATCGTGGCAAACTCATGGCAACAAACGCCTGCAGGTTATCATGTTGTAGAGACAGCCTTAGGACCACGGGCAGAAATTACAAATTTTTGGCAAATGTTCTTTAATTACTCCACAATAGGAAGGTTCTCACATGTGATTTTTAGTGCAATTGTCAATTCTGCATTTGTAGTAATGAGTATATCTGCATACTATTTATTGAAAGGCAAGTATGAAAACTTTGCTAAATATTCCTTAAAGGTAGCATTGGTTTTTGGATGCATAGGTGCGTATTTAGTTTTATTAGCAGGGCATCATCAAGCCATTGTAGTTTCCAGACATCAGCCCGCTAAATTGGCAGCATTTGAAGGGCATTTTAAGACGACTGGGGAAGGTACACCCTTTTATTTATTCGGAATCCCAAATGAGCAGGCACAACGTGTCGATTATGGAGTTGCCGTCCCAGGATTCCTGAGTTTCCTTGTGTATTTTGATTTTACAAAGCCTGTTACAGCCTTAGACCAATTTCCACCTGAAGATCGACCACCAGTAGCACTGCCATTCTTTTCTTTTCACATTATGGCAGTGTTAGGTATGTTTTTTATTCTTCTTACAACGTTGTCTATGTTTTTATGGTGGCGAGGCACGCTGTTTAATTATCGGTGGTTATTATGGATTTTTGTTTTTTCATTTCCGTTGCCTTATATTGCCAATATGCTCGGATGGATAGCAGCGGAAGTGGGTAGACAGCCATGGATTGTTCAAAATTTGCTACGTACAAAGGATGGAATAAGTCCTGGAGTATCTGCAAGCCAAGTTTTAGGTTCGATGATAATGTTTACCACAATATACTCAGTATTGTTTATCCTTTATATATTTCTTTTATTGAAAAAAATCAAAAAGGGACCTGAGGTCCTAACTCACTAAACTCTTCAGAAGAGGAGATAGATTATGCTACTGAATGTTATCTGGTTTATATTGTTAACGGTTCTAATTATTGCATACGCAATTTTAGAAGGATTTGATTTAGGAGTAGGTATTCTTCACCTTTTTACAAAGAGAGATGAACATAGACGGATTATGATGAACGCTATCGGTCCCGTTTGGGATGGCAATGAAGTGTGGCTAATTACATTCGGTGGGGCTTTATTTGCCGCATTTCCAACAGCGTATGCTACTGTATTTTCTGCCTTTTATACACCATTTATGTTGTTATTATGTTCATTAATTTTCCGTGCCGCTTCGTTGGAATTCCGTAGCAAAGTTGATTCCCTATTCTGGAAACGGATTTGGGATTTTTTATTTTCTATTTCAAGTCTTGTGGCAACATTACTCTTAGGTGTTGCAGGAGGAAATGCGATAACAGGAATTGCTATTAACGAAAAAGGAATTTATATTGGCAATTTCTTTTCTTTTCTAAATCCCATAGGAGTGTGTACTGGTATTTTTGTCATTGTTCTTTTTGCCCTACATGGTTCACTTTATCTTCAATTTAAAACAGAAGGTGAATTGAATTACCAAATGAAACAAACAGCAAAAGTATTAAGTTTTTTAGTCCTTATTCTTTTCGCTGTACTAACGTCAGTTAGTTTTTACACAGTTCCATGGGCAAGACCTAATTTGTTAACTTCTATAGCTGGTTTATTTGCTGTTTTGTCATTGGCTCTCACTTTATTATATTGTTGGAGAGAAGAGGGTAAATTAGGCTTTTTTTCTAATGTGGCTTACATTTTTATGCTAATTCTTATCTTTGCTTCAAATATGTTTCCATACTTAGTCCGTTCTTCTATAAATCCCGCTTTTAGTCTGGACATTTACAATACCGCTTCCAGTCAGAAGACATTGACGATTATGTTGGGAATTGTATTAGCAGTTTTGCCTATTGTTCTTGTATATACAGGTTATGTGTATTGGGTATTTCGTGGTCCTGTCAAATTAGACGAGACTTCCTACTAAGGCAGGTTTAAATTGAACCCACCAAAAATGTAATATACTTAAAACAACATAAGAATAGGTTTTTGTAAGATAGGAGCATGAGGACCATGAAAGAAAATTATGCACTTGGTTTGGATTTTGGAACAAATTCAGTTCGTGCATTAATAGTAAACGTGCAGACAGGCGAAGAGATAGGAACTGCAGTTGTAAACTATGCTCATGGCGAACAAGGAATTATATTATCAGCCAAAGATCCCCATCTTGCACGTCAACACCCGGAAGATTATCTTACAGGTTTAGAAGTTGTAGTTAAAAAGGCTATAGAGGATGCCAAAAACAATCATAAAGGCTTTTCTCCAGGAACTATTATAGGTATCGGTGTTGATACGACAGGAAGTACACCACTACCTGTGGATAAAGAAGGAATACCTTTAGCCTTTCATCCTGAATTTGCTAACGACCCAAACGCTATGGCATGGCTCTGGAAAGACCATACCTCGTATGCAGAGGCAGATGAAATTACACAGCAGGCAAAACAACAACGCCCACATTTCCTTGCCAAATGTGGAGGAACATATTCCTCAGAATGGTTTTGGTCAAAACTCTTGCACTGTCGGAGAGTTGCTCCGAATGTATTTACTTCAGCCTATACATGGGTTGAATGTGCTGACTGGATTCCCGCTGTTCTGACTGGAACATCTCATCCCAGTAAGATAAAACGAGGTATCTGTCCCGCAGGACATAAAGCGATGGCAAATCCCGCTTGGAATGGTTATCCAGACGAGACCTTTTTAGGGTCACTTGACCCAGAGTTGGCACGGGTACGTCAGACGTTGCCTGACATTTTGTATTGCGTTAAAGATAAAGCAGGTGAATTAACACAGGAGTGGGCGGAAAAATTAGACCTACGTCCAGGGATACCTGTGGCTGTAGGTGCGTTTGATGCACATTTAGGTGCAGTCGGTTGTGGTATTGCACCAGGAGTGCTAACAAAAATTGTAGGCACATCTACCTGTGATATGATGGTTGCTCCATTAGAGGAACAACTACCGGATATCCCCGGTTTATGTGGGATTGTCCCCGAATCTATCTTGCCAGGTATGTTCGGTCTTGAAGCTGGACAGTCCGCCTTTGGAGATATTTATAACTGGTATGTCCAATATATCCAACCTGGAGGACCAACCCAAGGTTCCCATGAACAACTAACTAAAGAAGCAGAAAAGTTAAAACCTGGAGAAACAGGACTTTTAGCGTTGGATTGGCACAACGGGAATCGTACTGTTTTAGTAGACCCACAATTGACAGGAGCGATTCTTGGCTTGACTTTAATTACAAAGCCTGCAGAAATATACCGAGCATGGATTGAGGCGACTGCCTTCGGAGCACGGGTTATTATGGAACGATTTGAAGAATATGGGCTAAAAGCGAATCGGGTTATTAATTGCGGAGGTATCGCTATGAAAAATCCGCTGGTAATGCAAATCCTTGCGGATGTCATGGGCAAAACAATGGAAATATCTCGAAGTCAACAAACCTGTGCTTTAGGCTCTGCTATTTGTGGTTCGGTAGTCGCAGGTAGTCAAAACGGTGGACATGATAATTTTGCCACAGCAGTAGATGCTATGACGGGTGTACAATCTACAAAATACATTCCAAACCCAGAAAATCAAAAGATATATAATCAATTATATAAACTGTATCGTCAATTGCATGATGCATTTGGAACAAAAGAGTATCAGGGTAATCTCGCCAATGTAATGAAGGAACTTTTAACTCTACGTCGAACTGTGACTCAGGATTAATTATCAACAATTATGTATTCTTAAGGTGGGGTTATTTTACCTAAAATAACAGGATGTGATGCACCTGTTACCTGAGGAATATTAGCAGGTGTTCCGCAGATAGTTTCATTTCCAAGAATAGCGAACGCAAGTGCTTCCCTACACGAATTAGGTATCCCATACTGGTCACTGGTAAATACAGGTATCGGTGCAAAACTACGTGCAATCCACTTAAATATGGTTTTATTCTTTGCTCCACCACCACCAATAATCACATGGTCAATTTCGTATTTTGGTTTTACAAATCTTTCATAAGCATCGACAATGGTTCGTACTACTACTGTTGTTACTGTTGCAACGAGGTCTTCGAATGAGTATTCCTTCCGACTCGCAAGGGCATCACGCAAATAAACCTCTTCGCTAAAATCTTCTCGACTCGCCGCTTTCGGTGGAACCTTAATGAAGAAGGGGTGGTCAAGCAAATACTCAAGAAACTCATCAATAACTTGTCCATGTTTTGCAGCTCGACCATCCCTGTCCATGTTTTCTTCACCACGAGTTAACAGTCGAACTGTTGAATCAATAATCATGTTTCCAGGACCCGTGTCAAAAGCAAAGATATTTTCAAATTCAGGTGTGATTACTGCCATATTTGCTAACCCACCAATATTAATACAAAGAATAGTTCTTTTAGAACGGCGAAAGAGAATCCAATCTGCATAGGGCATTAATGGCGCTCCTTGACCACCTGCTGCCATATCACGTGCTCTAAAATCAGAAACAACAGGCAAACCTGTACGTTCTGCAATAATTGCAGGTTCACCAATCTGCAAAGTTCCAATCTTAGAAAAGGTAGGGGGTGTTAAATGTGCAATGGTATGTCCATGAGAGGCAATTAAGTCCACATCAAAATTTTGTTCCTTTGCAATCTTAATCATTTCTAACCCTGCTTGGGCAAACAATTCCCCTATCTGAAAGTTTAATTGGCATACTTCACGTTCCGTTTTATGTTCCGATAATAATGCCAGTCGTATGTCTTCTGTATATGGAAATGTATTTGAAGCAAGAAGTCGTATTGCCATCTCCGGTCCTGTACCCTTTAGGCGAACTAATACCGCATCAATACCATCACATGAGGCTCCAGAGACAAGTCCAACAACATATCGTGGAATTTTATCTTGAAGTGCTTTTAAGTCAAACATACGTAATATCACCTTATGTAAAGTTATTTCTATAATAATATTTTATAATATATTATTTGTTGACATTATTATAAATAATATACCTTTTTAACATTAAGTTCAAATTTTTATTGATAAAAAATTAGGAAATATTCTTCTATTATGATTTATAGCACATTCTCGACATCCGACATAGCAAAACGGCTAACATGCTTTTTTCTGGTTTTATTAAGAAAAACAGGACAATCCTGGAAAATAGTTCATTCCTTGTTATCAATGGGAGAAGACAATGTATTATGTTTTTTGAATGGAGAAGGACAACATTGTAATAACTATTTACAAACGAGGCTTGTTTTTGATAAAGAGGAATTCATAAAAACAGAAATATATCTTAATAAAATATTAGAAGAAGGTTGGTCTATTGCATACATTGGCTCCGATAAGTATCCAAAACAATGGTTACCTCTCGGAAATGATGCACCTCCTATAATGTTCTTTAAGGGGAAGTTTCCATTAGATAATACTGTAAAAACCGTTGCGGTAGTTGGTACAACAAAACCATCCCAATATATGGCAAAACTGGTTTCAGATACGGTTCAATTTTTTGTTCAACATAGTTTTTCACATATCTCTGGAGGTGCAGTAGGGGTTGATTGTATTGGACATGAGACAGTCCTAAGTTTAAGTGGTTTTACACGTGTTATTCTTCCTTGTGGTATTTTTTGTTTCAACATACCTCCGTTGTGGGAAGAAGGAATCCAGAATGGAAATATGCAACTAATAAGCCCATGGTTGCCTGACGCCGATTGGTTAAAATCACAGGCTGTCCGACGTAATCAACTTATAGCAACACTTGCTCATGTCGGTTGTGTATTTCAACCTTCCCATGCAGGAGGGAGTCTTAGTGTGGCTCGAAACCTTTTAATGAGGGGATTGCCAGTATTCGTTTATAATCCACAGGGATTTGCCAAGATATTAGATTATTTGCCAAAGGTAACACCCCTGTTGAAAGATAATCACGAATTGAATTATCCAGAATTAGAAAAAAGTTTAAATATAGAAATAGAAACAACAACTCACTTGCCAAAAGATTTATTTAACTTATAAATTCATCTTCCGTGTTTGGCAAATAGAAACATTTATTTTAGAAATGTTGGGCAATAATAAAATAGGTATTGTTATATGTTGAGCCGTTGTTTCAAAATGGTCTCTGTCTTTTGGAATACTTCTTCGGGAGTTCCTTCCGCAGAAATAGTAATTAGTAACCCCTCTTTTTCATAATAATCCGCTAATGGAGCCGTGCTTTCTTCGTATGTCTTTAATCGCACACGAATAGCTTCTGGTTGGTCATCTTCGCGTTGAAACAATTCGCCACCACATTTGTCGCAAATACCATCAACCTTGGGTGGGTTAAAAATGATATGTGCTGTTCCTTTACATTGTTTGCAAGTTCTCCGACCACTCAATCGTTTAACTACTTCTTCAGTATCTAATGTGTAATTTAGAACCGCATCTAATTTAATATTTAACTCTGCCAATAATTGTTTTAATGCTTCTGCTTGATGCACAGTTCTCGGGAAACCATCAAGTAAAAAGCCATAACCGCTACTTAAACAATTTTTCCGTTCACGAACAAGATTAATCACTGTATCATCCGAGACAAGTTTACCTGCTTTCATGGCTTCCATCGCTTCTTTCATTGCCGGGCTTAACGAATCAGCAGGTGTGTTTTTTGCAGCACGAAATACATCGCCAGTTGAAAGCTGGACAGCCCCATATTTCTTGCTCAAAAACTCTGCCTGTGTCCCTTTACCTATTCCTGGGGCTCCAAGCAAGACGATATGTAAAGGACGTGCAGGTTTTGGCAAATCACTTTTACACTCTGTGCCATAAAGCCATGCATTAATTACACCTTCATTTACCATAAGGATACCCTCCTGTTGTTGTAAGGTTTGTTTATTTGTTTTACTCAAAAAGTGTTTTAAGTATAACTAAAAAAACATTAACAATTCATTTTCTTAGTCAACTCTATTTGAAAGAAAAGTAGATTTTCAATATACTCATAAATAAAGATAAAGGAGAGTGTTATGAGAACAAGTAAATATCTAAAAAAAAGAATATTACGACAAATACTTATTATCAGCTTTATTCTTGCTATCCCGTCTGTGTTTGGTGATGTAATAACGTTGCACCAAGGATGGCAGGTTCAAAGTTCAAAGGGATTAGAACAGCAGGGAGATTACTGGTCAACAGTGGGTAAATCAACAGATGGCTGGTATAAAACGCAAGTCCCGAATACTGTGCTTGCTATTCTTGAAGATGCAGGTGTATACCCAAATTTGTATTATGGCACAAATCTTAAGAATGTGCCTGGTTATCAGGATGGACTGTGGTTAATTATGCCCAAAGATAGTCCTTTTCGAGACCCGTGGTGGTATCGCACGGAGTTTGATGTTCCTGAAGAGTGGAAAGGAAAAGAATGCACACTTCATCTGGATGGAATTAATTACGAAGCGGAAGTTTGGCTCAATGGAAAGAAAATAGCAGACTCTTCCGAAGTGAAGGGAATGTTTCGTAGATTTGAGTTTCTTGTGACTAATGACCTTCACTATGGTGCTCGAAATGCCTTAGCATTGAAAATCTCTCCCCCAGGATTATTGCCAGAAAAAGATTACGATACAAAACAAATTGAAGCCACAACAGGTTGGGACGACCACAATCCGCAACCACCAGACTTAAACATGGGAATATGGCAGGCAGTTTATATAAAAAATCAAGGGGCGGTTGCCCTAAGACATCCTTATGTAGAAACGAAACTATCGTTGCCAACGCTGGACAGTGCTGATTTAACGGTTTCTGTTTGGGCTACTAATTTAACAACATACGAAGTTGAAACAACAGTGAGAGGACAAATTGAAGACCGTGTTTTTGAACAAAAGGTTCAGTTAAAACCTGGAGAAAAACGTGAGATTATATTCACCCCACACGATTATCCTATTCTCCATATAACCTCCCCTCGCATTTGGTGGCCTGCTCCATTAGGAGAACAAAATCTGTATCAGCTTTCACTACAAGCCATTATAAATGACCAGTGTTCTGATATTGCCCAGACCCGTTTCGGAATTCGTGATGTATATACAGAACTAAACAATGAGGATTGGCGAACTTATTATGTAAATGGTGAAAAAATATTGATTCGTGGTGGAGCATGGATGACCTCTGACATGCTATTACGTTTAACACGTACACGTTATGAAGCCCTTATCCGATTTGCCCGAGAAGCAGGACTGAATATGCTTCGTTCCGAAGGATTCTCAATTCGTGAAACGGATTTGTTCTATGATTTGTGCGATGAGTATGGCGTTATGGTTACACAACAGATTTTCGGGCGGACTATTTTAGATGAAGACCTTGCTATTCGTTGTGTTGAAGACATGATGTTACGAATACGGAGCCATCCCAGTCTGGTTCACTTTCTTGGACATGATGAAACATTCCCATCAGATAAATTGGATACTGCATATAAAGACTTCATAGAAAAACATAGACTTCATAGAACCTATCAACCACATTCTGGAACATTTGTTACCACTACCCGTCGTTCTACAGGTGGAACACGTACAGGCACTCGGGAACTCTGGACGTATGCAAGTCCATCACATTATTATCTTAGGACACATGATGGTGCATGGGGATTTGCACAATCAGGAGGTATTGGTGGAATTATCGCTTCGCCTACGAGCATTAAGGAAATGTTACCCCCTGACCAGCTCTGGCCTGCTCTCGACACAGAGGCGTGGTCATTCCATACTGTAATTCAGGGAGGGACATATTTCTATGCTATTCGTGAGGCAATGAACCGCTGTTATGGACAGGCAGATAACTTAGAAGACTTTTCCAAAAAAGTGGAAACAATGAATTATAACAGTGCTCGAGGGATGTTTGAGGCTTACGCACGAAATAAATATTCAGCTACAGGGATAACAACATGGAAGTATGATGTTGCCTGGCCTGCCACACTTACATGGCATTATGTTGATTGGTACCTACGGCCTACATCCGCATATTACGGGGCGAAAAAAGCATGCGAGCCATTACATGTCCTTTTTGCTTATGATGATGAATGTGTGTGGTTGGTCAATAGCTACCGAAAGAAGTTCTCTAATTTGAAGGTCTTAGCAGAAGCATTTTATTTGAATGGTGAAATTTTCTGGTCAAGGGATAAATCTGCTGTCGAGGTTGCCGAAGATGGAAAAACAAAGGTAATGGAAGTAGATATCTCAAAAGAGCAAAGAAGTCCCATGTTCTTTTTACGATTACAACTTTTTGATGAAAACAACCAACTGATTTCAAGAAATACTTATTGGTTATCCGATAAGCCAGATATTCCAGGAGACACTGGCCATAACCTCAAAGGAATATTTTACACTCGCCCAAAATCTGTAGCTGACTTTACGAAGTTAAACGAGTTAACACCAACACAGATTCGTCTCAAAGGACAAGAAGCACTAAAAACGAATAATGAACGATTATTTAACGTACAAATCAAAAATGAAGGGGATACTATCGCATTTATGATTATTCCTGAATTATACTTGCCTGATAAACCAGGGTATGAACTCCCCCGTGTCTACTGGTCAGAGGGTGGTATAGTTCTGCGTCCAGATGAAGAAGTAGTAATACAAGCAAAGGTACCTCTGGATGTGGTTTCTGAAAATATACAACCAATTTTCGGAGCACGTGGTTGGAATGTTACATTAGCTCAATAGAGTAGTTATTATAACCTAAAATAGGAAAATCTTATGAGAAAAATTATCCGTTTATTATTAGTAGGGGTATTAACTCTTCTAATCGTAATTCTTGCTATTGTCCTTTCTCGAGCAGAAAAAGTAAGGTGGCATAAAAAAGAAGTCCCCAGAGTAGAAGAAGTTTCTGTTTCATTAGAAAAAGAAATGATAGCAAATAATTTGGGTCGAGCATTACAGTTTAAAACCATCTCTTATCAAGAAGAGATGCAAAATGATTGGGAAGAGTATAAGAAATTTATACGATATTTAGAGGAAACATTTCCCGAGGTGCATGCAACGTTAAAAAGAGATATTGTCAATGAATACAGCTTACTTTACACCTGGGAAGGGAAAAATCCATCATTACCACCAGCATTATTCTTGGCACATTATGACGTTGTTCCTATAGAAGAAGGCACTGAGAGTCAATGGAAATACCCTCCGTTCTCGGGAGCAGTAGCAGAAGGTTATATTTGGGGGCGAGGTGCTATTGATGTGAAGTGTGATGTAATGGCTTTACTGGAATCAGTAAATTATTTGCTAAAGGAAAACTATCAACCGACAAGGACGCTCCTGTTTGCATTTGGTCATGATGAAGAAGTAGGTGGTAGAAAGGGAGCCAAAAAGGTTGCCGAATTATTAAAAGAACGAGGAATCAGACCAGAATTTAGTTTAGATGAAGGAATGGCAGTTACAGAGGGACTGCTCCCAGGAATTAATGGTCCTACTGCCCTTATTGGAATTGGTGAAAAAGGATATTTATCCTTAAAACTCATGGTTACTACCGCTGGCGGACATTCTGCGGAACCTCCGAAAGAGACATCTATTGGTATTCTTTCCAATGCCATATCTAAAATAGAACGAAATCCTATGCCTGCAACCCTTGAAGGTCCACTACGTTGGATGTTAGAAGACCTATCGCCTTATATGAATTTCTCGATGCGGGTTGTTTGTTCTAATTTGTGGCTATTGGGTGGAATATTAAAAAAAGCACTTGAAAATATTCCGAGTGCTAATGCGGCTATTCGAACGACTTTCGCTCCTACATTGTTCCACGCTGGTGAGAAGGAAAATGTGCTCCCTTCAAACGCATGGGCTGTAGTTAATGTGCGGATGTTACCTGGAGATAATAGCGAAAAGGTAATAAACTATATTAAAAAAGTGATAAACGACCCGCGAGTTGAAATACAACCGTTCTCCCCTGAGAAAACAGATGAAGCAAGTCGTTTATCTGACCGTAATAGCGAAGGGTATAAAGCAATTGTCAATTCTATTCATGCTATATGGGGTAATATTCCTGTAGCGAGTGCATTAACTTTAGGTGGGACAGACTCAGTTAACTATATGGACGTTGTTAAGAACACATATCGATTCCAGCCTATGAAGTTCACCCGTGAAGACCTCGATTTAATTCATAGTACTAATGAAAGACTTAGTATCGACAATTACACCACCGCTATCAAATTTTATATCCGTTTATTAAAAAATACAGGTAGTAATTAGTGAAAAATGATTTAATTAGGGTTCTTAAAATGATATTTTTATGAGTGAACGCAACAGACCATTAGTTTTTGTGTATTTTACCAATTTTTTTTGTTACCTAAATTTGTGTAAAATGGTCATAAACTTAAAATACAAATATAAGGAGAAGGTTTATGAAGAAAAACTTTATTTTAAACACATTATTTCTGTTTGTATTATGTTTTGCATTGGGTTTCACATTTTCAGCGTCAGTCGTTGCTAAGACTCTTGCAGAATCATTAGCAGATGAAAAAGATTTTACAGCACATCGGATATCAAGTTATGACAGGACGGGAGGTAATGCCGATGGTATGCAAGAGCAACCTATTGCCATTGGCGAAACAAGGACATTGGCAAAAATTGAAGGTGCAGGTGCTATTACCCATATATGGGTAACAATATCCAGTAAAGACCCAAATCATTTAAAGAACCTTGTATTGCGAATGTATTGGGACGGTGAAACAAATCCGTCCGTAGAGTCACCTATCGGGGATTTCTTTGGATTAGGACATGCCCAATACTACACGTACAGTAGTTACCCTATTCAGATAGGAACATCAAATGCTCTCAATTGCTTTTGGTATATGCCATTTGCCAATGGTGCGTTGGTTACTATCACAAATGAAGGGACAGATGTTTGTGGTGCTTTTTATTATTATGTAGACTATCGCCAAATAGGAAAAGTAGATACACCGTTACGTTTCCATGCTCATTACCGTCAAGAATATCCTTGCACTGAAGGAACCGACTATACTTTCCTCGAAGCAAAGGGGAGAGGACATTATGTAGGTGTTAGTTTATCCATTCACAATCGGGCAGATGGTTGGTGGGGCGAAGGTGACGACAGGTTTTATGTGGATGGCGAAGAAAAACCGTCTCTGCACGGCACAGGTTCCGAGGATTACTTCTGCGGTGCATGGTGTTACGGACCTGCATTTAGCTATCTTTTCTTTGGTTGTCCTTTGCGAGGAGAACATAAACGTGGTGAAAAATGGAATGTATATCGATTCCATATCCTTGACCCAGTCCCATTTAAAGAATCTATCCGTGTAACTATAGAGCATGGGCATGCAAATGACCGCTCTGATGATTTTAGTTCTGTTGCTTATTGGTACCAAACAGAACCACACATCCCGTTTGAACCATTACCTGCTCCTGAAGATAGACTTCCTCAATCTGCCCCAGCTCAAGCGACCCATTATGAACCTGGGGCAATTGAAATTGAAAGTGGATTATTAGCATTCCAGAATTTAGATGACACTGTAGTTGAACAGGATTTGTCAGGGTTTGGGAATGAATGGAGCAATGGAAAACAGTTATGGTTTAAGCCTGAAGGTCCGAGGAATTATGTAACCACTGTGGATGTCCCATCAGATATGGCAGGAGATAAAAAAATAACCCTGTGGTATACCAAAGCACCTGATTATGGAAAAGTAGAATTATGGCTTAATTCCCAAAAAGTAGCGGAATGGGATGGCTATAATAAAGATAAAGTAGTACGAGACTCTATTCAATTTAAAGCGAATGTCTTGGCTGGACAAAATAAAATTGAATTGAGAATTATTGGTAAAAATGAACAATCTACAAGTTATATGGCTGGATTAGACTGCATAAAAGTCGAATAACTATTTAGAAAAAGGACACATCTAAATAAGCTTCTTCCTATATTTTGAGAAGGGAAAGATGATTTTTTTTCCCCATCAAAAATAATTTGAATTTATTTGAGATTTGTTAAGACGATAGTGTAATTTATATTAATGGTTTGCATAATATGCAGATTTTTTAGAATGGGAAAGGAGACCTATTTTTATGCAGAGACAACCTGAACCCGAACTTATGGACGACCCATTAGAAGCAGAGGCATATTCGATAACTGATTTTTCTGATGTAAACGAAAAATTTGTAGAGAAATTATGTTCTATCCTTCCTCTGTCTGGAGAACTGATAGCAGTCGATTTGGGATGTGGTCCTGGCGATATTACGTATCGAACATTTATGAGAAATGAGGATTGGCATATTATAGGTGTAGATGGTTCAGAAGCAATGTTGAGATTTGCACAGAAGCAATTTGGAATTAGGAAGCCGATTTGGATACTTAGTGATGCTAAGTTCCTACCATTTGCTGACTATTCTATCGATGTAGTTTTTACAAATAGCCTATTGCATCATTTGTTAGACCCCATGCCCTTTTGGAATGAAATCAAGCGGATTATTAAACCTAATGGTTTCCTGTTCCTACGTGATTTATTCCGACCTATATCGACGGAGAAAGCCCAAGAAATTGTCGATACCTATGCTGGCGATGCATCAAGTCTATTGAAAAAAGAATATTTCCGTTCACTTTTATCTGCATTTACGCCTGAAGAAATTCAGGAACAACTATCTCAATGTGGACTTCATTTTTTAACCGTAGAACGAGTTACAGACCGCCATGTTGATGTTTATGGGGTTATGTCTGAACCGAATAGGTAGTTATGCATAAAACAATTTGGCTTACAGCAGAAGACCCATTCCCACCAGAACATAAATGGCATGGCTGGGTAGTTGCGTATGGCGCAGATTTGAGCCCTCAACGATTGTTAGATGCCTACCGAAAGGGTATTTTCCCATGGTATAGTGAAGGTGAGCCAATTCGTTGGTGTTCCCCTGACCCACGTGCAGTCTTACCAACACATTTATTACACATTCCTCAACGGTTATGGCGAGAATGGAAAAGAAAACCGTTTGAAATAACAGCGGATACGTCTTTTCACAAAGTTATTCACGCATGTGCAAGAACCCCACGAAAATGGGAAGATGGGACGTGGATTACTTCTGATATGGAACAAGCATACAACCGAATGCATGATTTAGGTTATGCTCACTCAATTGAGTGCTGGCAAGACTCACAATTAGTCGGTGGATTATATGGACTTCAATTAGGTCCACTATTTGTGGGTGAATCCATGTTCTACCGAAAGTCAAATGCATCAAAGATTGCTTTTCTTGCTCTATGCGGATTTGCCTTAATTCATAATATTTCACTTATTGATTGTCAGGTGTTTACAGAGCATTTAGAACGGTTTGGAGTTTTTGAAGTACCACGAAAAAAATATTTGAGCTGGCTTAAAGTAAAATTGCCCGAAGAATTACCTCGCCATCAATGGACATTTAATTATGATGATGTTAATCATGCTCTAATTACTCTATGGAACAAACAAAAAGAAAAGAGTAGATGAAACGTTGATAAGAATAAATATCCGCTCAAAAAATATAATTTCCTGTCAGATTTTCTCATAACGAAAATCAGTCTTGATTGAAAAAATGAAACAAGTGTAATTAATCGTAGTATAATTGACAATAAAAGATAAAATATGCATAATATATAGAGTGAAAATATTTTCACATGATAAATTAAATTTATAATTTACACTAAGATGGAGAAGAAATATGTCCTCAGTTCCAAATCCTGAAGAGTCAAAAGCAAAGAGTAAGGCATTAGAAATAGCGGTAAGTCAATTAGAACGGCAATATGGGCGTGGTACGCTTATGCGTTTGGGTGACGTGCGATTTACCCAAGGGATAAAAACTATCTCAACAGGTTGCTTATCGTTAGATATTGCGACGGGTATCGGTGGTTTACCATTGGGACGTGTTGTTGAAATTTTCGGTCAGGAAGCCTCTGGGAAAACCACACTTGCCCTGCATGTGGTGGCTAATGCCCAGAAAAATGGAGGTGTTGCCTGTTATATTGATGCCGAACATGCCTTAGATTCGGCTTTCGCTGAAAAAATTGGCGTTGACATTAATAACTTGTTGGTATCTCAACCTGATTATGCTGAACAAGCGTTAGATATTTGCGAAAATCTGGTAAGAAGTAATGCATTTGATGTAATTGTTATTGATTCCGTTGCTGCACTTGTCCCAAAAGCGGAAATAGAAGGAGAAATTGGTGACCAACATATGGCATTACAAGCACGCCTTATGTCGCAGGCACTGCGTAGACTTACAGGAGCCATCAGCCGTTCTAAAACGTTAGTCATCTTTATTAATCAAGTTCGCGATAAAATAGGTGTCTTTTTTGGCAATCCTGAAATTACGACAGGTGGTAAAGCCTTGAAATTCTATGCCAGTATGCGTATTGATATTCGTAAAGTTACCTCTGTAAAAGAAAAGGATATCGAAATAGGAAACCGTGTCCGTGCCAAAGTAGTCAAAAATAAATTAAGTGCTCCATTTCGTACTGCTGAATTTGACATCCTTTTTGAAGAAGGAATTTCTTATGAAGGAGATTTGATTGACCTCGGCATTAATGAAAAGATTATTCAAAAAAGCGGTGCATGGTTCTCTTATAATGGAGAAAATATTGGACAAGGAAAAGAATCTGCAAGAAGATACTTAAAAGAACATCCAGAAATAACCGAAAAACTTCGTAATCAAATCTTAGAGAAAGTTGGCTTATTAAATCCTGCTGAAACGAAGGAAACGTAATTAAAATTATTAAAGAAGGAGTCCCTGAATCGTTCAGATACCCGACAAAATTCCAACAGATGTAGTAAGACATCCGAATTATAGGTTAAGGTTTATTTCAGTCCTTTTTGTTATTCTCGCAATTCTTCTCTCAACTGGGTTTTTATATGGCAGGTATAAAATTTTATCGGTGAAAGAAAATTTTGAGCGAGATATTAGCAAAAAGGTTAACGGGCACCTTGTAATTGGCAAAATAATCCCAAATGGATTGAGAGGACTCCGCATTGACGACATCCAGTTTCGGATGGATTATCAAGGCATTCAACTTCAGGCGGAAATACCCCGCACCGTTGTCCATGTAAACTGGGTTAATCTATTCTATCGGGAATGGAGTTTTGACATGATTCAGATTGCCCAGTCTGATATAAAGGTAAATATTAAAGACCCATCATTTTGGGAGAACATTCGTTCTGAGAAAAATGCCAATTCCGCAATAGACTTAAAAGATATTTCTTTCAGAGTTGTAGGGGAACGAAATAATATTGTTATTCAAGGACTTATTCCTGAACATGAAATTCAACTCAAGAAGTTTAGTTTTGATTGTTATAGACTTTCTGATTCATCAGAAATTCGAATGAAGTTAGACACTACAGTATCATACCTCCCAGAAATTCCAGATGAAACGTCACTAAATTTAGATTTGCGTTTTCGTTCCCTTGAAGACTTTGATTTACGAGCGGAGTCCAACAAAATCCTTTTATCCCAAATAGAAAAGGTAGTATCATTCTCTGATATTTTGTATCCTGAGGGGGCTATTACCCCGTCCTTACGTGTTGCTGGGTATCCAAATCAAACTCTCATTATTGCATTAGAAGCACCCTTTGAAGATATAAAGGTAAAATCTCAAAATGTCCCATTTCAATCAATCACGGGTGAAATTACAGCATTGGCAGATTTGAAATTGGCAGAAAAACGATTACGAATAACAACCGCAGATATTACCTCTGAAGAATTTGATGGAAGTTTATCAGGTTTAATTTTCCTCGACAAACCTACTCCTGAATTAGACATAACTTTAGAAGTGCGGAAGATACCCTTAGAGGATTTAATCACCTCATTTACTCAACAGCAGGTAGAAAAATATGGAAATTTTGTTCTTACTTTTGACCAGCTGAATAATTTACGTTTTGGGGTCAAAGGAACAATAAAAAAACCTATGTTAGAAGCGTTAGCCGATGTAACAAATGGAACAATCCAGTTTAATCCTAATACCGACGAATTACCCACAATCCAAGCCCGACTTGAATTAGTTAAAATTGGTTGGGTTCCAGAAGGGCAACTTCCAAGGGGAACATTAGTCTTAAAGGATGGAATTGTTGAATATCGTCCATTAAAAATAAAAGTAGATAATATCTCAGCAACCTGCATTCTTGATACAAATGAACTGACTATTGATTCTTTATCTGGTATATATAATGATTCATTAATGACCTTAAAAGGAAACTATAAAATTCAGGAAAAAACTGGAATATTTACGATAAATGGTACTCTTAATGGGTTGGAAAATCTGCCATTTATAAAAAAGGATGATGATGTTTCACTTTCGGGCAGTGCTACATTTCAAACAACATTACACTATACACCTGAAAAGATTTCTGCTCAACTGAATGCGGAATTGACCTCTGCGGATATTGGCTATGAATGGTGGTTCCATAAACGAATTGGAGTAGGTGCAACTATCCCTGAGTTAAAGGTCGATATCATCCCAAAGAAATCTTTAATTATTGATGGTATTGGGCAATTAGAATCAACTCCACTGAATGCACGATTTGAGTATGCATATTTCAATAAAAAGTTTAATTTACGCAAAGTGAATATCACTTCCAGTGCTCTTGATATTAATACAGCAAGCAAGTGCCTAAACATCCCCTATCAGGGAAGAGGAGGAGTTGGCAAAAATGGCTCCTTCTTATGGGAAAAGAAAGGTAAGAATGAAAAGTATGGCGAAACTATGAAAATCAGTGTAGATATCGATTGGGCATCTTTTCTTGCAAAAGAAACTGAGATTCCATTAGAAGCGAAGGATGTATCTGTGCAGGCTTTTATTGATGAACGTGACCCGAACAACAGGACACGTATGTTTACAATTACCGCAAAAGAAGCAACAATACCGCCTATTGGTGTAAAATGGCTAATCCCACTTCGTTCCAAAGAAGAAGCAGAGGCAGAACGGATACGCAAGAAGGAACCACCTGGACCTCCTGAATATTGGACTTTTGTTCTAAATTCAGAAAAGATTACAATGCTTCCATGGGAAGGAACAAACTTTAAGGGTATTGCATATGATAGGCCGGATAGTTCCGGTTTAGATCGTTTTTCTGCAAATGTAGGAAATGGAACACTTGAAGGGAGCTACTCTGTGTCCAGCCCCGAGAACGTGAGCGTTCTTAAAGCACAATGGAAAAATATTCCTGTGATTTACCTTGTGCGACATCTAAATCTTCCCGAAGCGATTGAAGGTGAATGTACTGGAAATGTCGAATATTCACTTGATTTGGACGATGCAAATACACTCTCAGGCAAAGGTTCGTTTCAGGTTGTTAATGGGAAAGTAGAAACAGATTTGTTCTTAAGTAGATTTGCACCAGAGACATCTTCTACTGGAATACCTACAACGTTACCATTTTATTCACTGAAGAGTGATGTTACCATGGAGAAAGACCTTATAAAAACTCCTAATTTACAATTCCGTTCGGAAGGCTTACAAATAGATGGTAAAGGGCAGTTTATTATCGATGGTGATATGGACTACGATTTATCGTTTACATTTTCACCGCAGTTAGCATCGCAAATCACAGTAATTCGGGATAGCTTTAATATCCGCGGACACCAAATTATTCAGAATCTTATTCAGAATCCTATCCAATTAGGTTTCCGTGTCCATGGTCCTTCTTTTAGTCCTAAGGGGCAGGTGAAAGAATTACCCCCATTAGGGGTTACTATTGTAAGTGGTGCAGCAGAAATTACCACCGAAGCTTTCCGTGTTATCGATATCCCTCGTCGTATTTTAGTGGACCTACTTAAAATTGGTGGAAGTGTAATAGGAAGCACAACACAACCCCAAACTCAAAAGTGAAGTAAAAAAGCGAATTTTGTCATAATTATATTATAGAAAAAAAGAGGTAGTTGTTAATGGAAATAAAAATCAGCCGAAATGCTAATAAATGTCTTTTATGCCTCAAATCCTTCTCTCACGAAGAGTGGGTATGGTCTCAAATAGTCGAACTAAATAAAGAATGGCAACGACGTGATTTTTGTATCTCCTGCTGGCAACAATCCGAAAAACAACCCGCTTTATCACAATGGAGACATCGATATGTCGACCCCAAAGAACGGAATAAAGAACAGGAAACAAAAGATTCACCTCTCCGAGCTTTATTCTATGAGATGATTGAAAAAGACCATTCCCGTTTGGAACTTGCCATTGCATATCTTGCTTCTCAACTCTTAAAACGCGAAAAGGTTTTTAAACGGATAAAAGAAATGGCAATCTCACCTAAGGAAGGACATATAATAATGTATATTGACCGTATTGATGACCGTGTGATTGAAGTACGCGACCCAAACTTTACCTTTTCAGAAATGGAAGAAGCCAAAAATATTATTTTACGACGACTTGAAGGAAACACAGAGATAGAAAAAACAAACCTACAAAACACTAACAGTATAACCAATGCCTGATTTTAATCAAATTCCGTTTCCAAATAAACCAAAAGACCCATTAGGGATTCAGATAACTGCGAAGCAACTAATTTTTATATTGGTGGGCTTGATATTCTTCTTTATTGTTGTCTTTTTAGTAGGTGTATATATAGGAAAAAAACAGGTCAATATCGATATTGCTAAAGAAGATAAGACAGAGATTTCAGAACCAATAGCGTCTTCACCAGATACTTCTGCAAATCAAACAACTGTTTCCAATAATAATGACACATCTTCCTTAGCATCAACGGTAACTACACCATCTACTGATATGGCATCACCAGCACCTCAACCCGATACACCTCTTCAACAATCGTCAACAACTCCACCTGTAGATAATTCACCATCTAACTTACCTACTACAACAGATACAACGCTACCACCGACACAAACTACCATGACAAGTAGTACACAAAATGACACATCACCTGATAGTAAACCACCCGTGCTCGATTTATCTCCTATAACCCCTCCCATCGACAATGGTATTACAAATCAAACCAAAGACAACTCAAACACTCAACCATCTACTGCTACTACTGATGCTACAAATAAAACGAAGAAAGAAAAAACATATTCCTTACAGCTTTCAGCATTGAGCGGAAAAGATGCAGAAAAAAGAGCCAAAGAGATAGTTGAAAAAGTAAGCAAGAAATACAATAATCAATACCAATTTAAAATTCAAAAGGTGGGTCCATTTATAAAAATAATCGCTATCAACTTTGCTGATGAAAAGAAAGCACGAGAAGCCCTTAACATCCTCTCGCAAGAACCCGATTTTAAAAAAGCATTTATTATAAAGCCTTAAAATATTGTTTACATAGGAATTTCTTCTATAATATAATTTAAGAAAATAAAATCTGTGTGGTTAAAATCCTAAGGAGGAGAATATGAGTAAATCTTATTCAGTTAGTGTAGTAGGGCCGGGAGCATTAGGTTGCTTGTTTGCAGGAAAATTAGCAAAAGCAGGTTTTCGTGTTCATCTCATAGACCATAAACAAGACCGTATCACACGTCTAACAAAGAATGGAATAGAAATTCATGAAGGGGACAAAATCGAAACATACCATGTTCATATTACATCCCATATTCCAGCAGGACAGGACCTTATTATTGTTTTGGTCAAATCATATTCGACAGCCTCTCTGGTTCTTCCTCAGGATACAATCATCTTGACATTACAAAATGGACTTGGGAATGTAGAGATATTATGTAAAAAGACCAATGCAGAACGGATACTCGCTGGTACGACAACAGAATCTGCCACACTTTTAGAAGAAGGCAAAACGAAACATACCGCTTCTGGCGTCACCGTTTTAGGTAGTTGGACAACAGCCCCTGTCAAAATAGCATTGGACATACTTGAACAAGCTGGATTCAAAATTGAAATAACAAATAGCCCTGGGCAGGTAATATGGGAAAAAACAGTTATCAATGCTGGTATCAATCCTCTAACAGCCATTCTTAATGTTCCTAACGGGGCTCTCCTAAAGATTCGTGAAGCCCGTGAACTTTTACGGGAACTTGTTGCTGAAGCTTCAAAGGTTGCAGGAACAGAGGGGTATCGTTTCTCGCGGAGTATGATAGAATATGCGGAAGAAACCTGTGAGCTCACTGCAAACAATATCTCATCAATGTTACAGGACATCCGTAATGGACGAAAAACAGAAATAGAAGCCATTAGCGGAGAAATTATGCGTCGTGGAACCTCAGCCTTCTTAACTACGCCGCGAACAAGAACTGTATATCAACTTGTTCGGAGTTTGGAACAACGTGAGATTTCCTGACATCCCATACGATAGCCCTTATAATTTCTCTTTTTCCCAAAAAATTGCATTAACATTCCTCCCGTCTATAATAGCCATTGCTTTGAAAAGCCTTTTTAGCACATGTAAATGGGAAGTAACAAATATTGAATGTGTTCACAGAATTATTAATACTGAAAAGCGAATCATTATTGCCATTTGGCATGAACACATGGCTTTTGGAGCACATCTTTTCCAGGGCACCAATTACCACACTCTTACAAGCTACAGTTACGATGGTGAACTCGCTTCAAGAATTGTACGCCGTTTCGGCATAGAAGCGGTTCGCGGTTCCAGTTCTCGCGGTGGAAGTGATGCACTAAATGGTTTACAGAAGGCTTTAGAATATACTGGTTGTGTTGGCTGGACAATGGACGGACCGAAGGGACCTCGACGTATTGCGAAACCAGGAATCGCTGTGCTATCAGCACGTACAAGAACACCTATTGTGCCTATGGGTGCAGTAATAAACAAAGCATGGCACTTGAATTCGTGGGATTCATTTCCCGTACCCAAGCCGTTTGCCCAAATCCATGTTGAATTTGGAGAACCTATTGCTCCACCAGATAATGAATCCAATGAAAAAATAGAACAAAAACGGAAAGAAGTAGAAACAGCATTAAATAATCTTATCCGTCGCCTTGAAGGCAAAACAAATATCGAAATTGAAGGGTAACAAACAAATGGGAAAATTTATTTGTTGACAGATTATTACATAAGCCCTTCCACTTCAATCATAGTACGACGAAGTTGACCACACGCTGCTTGAATATCCTGACCACGCTCTCTTCGTAAAGTTGCGTTAAGTCCATTTTGTGTTAGAAATTCTAAAAAGACTTCACATACCTCATTTTTGGGTGGTTCAAATGAAAGTCCAGGTACAGGGTTCCATGGAATAATATTTATTGTACACTTGAACGATTTGGCATAATCAAGAAGTTCTTGTGCGTGGGCTAATGAATCATTAACACCGCCCAATAAAACATATTCAAAAGTAATCATGCGTTCCGTTTTTTTCTGATAATAATGGATGGCATCCGCTAATTTATCAAGTGGATATTTGCGATTTAAGGGCACTAACCGTGAGCGAAGTGTGTCATTCCCAGCGTGGAGAGAGATGCTCAGTCGCACCTGCCAGTCTTCATCTGCAAACCGCATAATGCCCTTAACATCACCTGCGGTAGACACGGTAATTTTCCTCGCCCCAATATTAATCCCTAACGGGTGCATAATCAGTTTTATACTTCGTATAACCTCATCATAATTCCAGAAAGGTTCACCCATACCCATATAAACAATATTAGGTGTCTTATCTCCTAATTCAAGTCGTGACAATAAATGCAAAACTTGTTCTACTATCTCACCTGCATTTAGATTCCTCTTAAATCCGACTTTGCCCGTAGCACAGAACGCACATCGTAGAGGACAACCTACCTGTGTCGAAAGGCAAAAAGTAATTCGTCTGCGATGTGGAATAATTACCGATTCTACAGCCTGACCATCCAAATATTTGATAAGGGCTTTCTGAGTCCCTGACGAATGGCTTTCCTGTATATGTACAACTTCAGATTGACAGGGGATGCTTTGCTCAGTCAATCGCTGGCGTAACTCCTTAGATAAATCAGTCATTTCCTGAATATCAAAAATATGCTTATCATGAAGCCACCGAAATATCTGCCTTCCACGATACAATTCCAATCCAAACGCTTCTGCTATCTCTTCGGGAAAAAGTCGTGTAAGAATTGTTTTATTCATATAATTTTGGCTCCTGTATCATTTTCTAAATCCATTAACGTTTCTCAATCTCTACAGGCGTATACCCTGACTGACGTAATATATTAACCTGTTTTGAAATAGAACTATACGGTGGTTCTACATTCGTGTTAAAAACACAGCGGGTTAATTTAATGACCATAAACGCATTTTCCTGTGGAAATTCACAGCGAATAATTTCGGGGAAATGAATCCCTTCTGAAGTAACAAGGTAGCTCTCCCGTTCACTTTTTGAAATGAGTGTTCCCTGTTTTGAATATCTTTCATTTCGCACAAGAACCCAAGGGACTCCCTCAACAGTAATGCGACGTTGTAATCTATGATGTTGTTTGTCGTAGTAAATTTCTATAATGGCTTGTTGATGGTCTTTGTCAAAAGACGTTAATACGACACGATTTGAAGGAAGTTCTCCCCAACGCTCAGGTAAAAATGTTTCTTTGAATATATCCAAAGGTGTTACATGAACATCGGATGACTCAAAATACTCACTCCCTTTATGGTAATAAAACTCACGTTCTGTTGGTAACTCAATTAGCGACTCATCTTTATAACATGTCATTCGTAAAACCGTCGCAGTATATTTTCGTCCAATGATATGAAGTAAATCAGGAGCACGAAAAGAAACATCGCTCTGATGCAGTTGATAGATAGTATCAAGTTGGGGTGTCTTTAATGTAAATGTGCCACGACCTTTAAGAGACTTGATACATTCATCATTTTTGTGAAGGTCATTTAATATTTCTTCTAACTGTGGTTCCATTGTGGAAACAATTCTATGTTCCAAAGTTGTGCCCCATCGTGAACAGGAACATGCTATTAATAAAAAGAGCACAATGCTAATATTGAGTACTATTTGTAAATAGGAAAGGCAATACTTAAAATTCATTTGGCTGATAATCCGTTTGTTTCCGTTTTCCAATTAAGGATAGGTAGGTTGAACTTGCTTTTAGTTTATAAAATTGATATAATTATATCCCTTATTTGTATATTGTGTTATGGAGATATTATAGCAGTACATCTTCCTTTTTTTCGAACGTAATATAACCTGAACTAAAAAGGGATTCCCCAATGGCATTTGTATGTGAATACAGTGGAAAAAAACCGATAGTCGGAAATTCAATAATCCGCCGTGGTAAAGCAAAGAAAAAAGGCGGTATCGGACAAAATGTAACAGGGATAACGAAACGTCGTTGGAAACCCAACCTCCAAAAAATCCGTGTTATCGATGAAAACGGTAGAGTACGTCGTATCCGCGTTTGTGCCCGATATATCCGTGCTGGAAAGTTTACAAAAGTACCACGCGGTATTCAAAAAATAAAAACAGCCGTAAGTAAAGCCAACAATTAGGTTTCATATAATATTGTTCTGTTAGGCGTAGTTTTAAGGGCAACTCAGTGATTGAGTTGCCCGTTTCTTTTTATAATTAAACCGTCAAACAAGACTTAAAAAAAGGTAGGCATATTAAAAACAAAATTAAAACACAATGAAAATGGGAATATTGTCTTTTATTTGCACATTTTTGTGTTTCTTTCTCTCGAAACAATTTGTATTTTTATTGGTCTTATATAAATAGATACAAAGGAAAGAGAAAATGAACACACAAAAAATACATTTTTATGTTCATGAACTAATTCTTCCAACACTTCTATTTATGGGATTAGGAGGTATGACCTGGGCAGTTCGTGGTTGTTCAGGTTTTGGTGGGTCTAATGGATGTTTATTTGCAGGGATAACATTAGCTACTGCATGGTGGTTCCTTTCCTACGACCCAAACCAAATTTCAATCCGCCCTTATGTAAACGCCGTAGGATTAATGGCAATGACCTTAGGTATTGCTATTTCAGGAGCCCGTGGTTGGATGCAATGGCCCTCATTCTTCGAGGGGAAACTGCTCACGAACTACTCTGCTGGCGAGTTTATCCCAATACCACGGTATTACGGTTTTATATGGATGTTTATTGCGGGTGTTCCTTGGGGTGCTTTAGGTGCGTGCTTCTTGGCATGGTGTAATAACGAAAAAGAAGTAACGAAAAAAGAATGGCTATTACGAATTGCCTCTGCCATTGGAGGTGTTATCATAGCCAGACTCTTTTTCGAATATCTTCCCGAAATATGTTTACCCCTTTACAGCTCCATTAAAGAACGATATATGGACTTGCAAAATAACCCTAATTTGCGAAGGCTTATAAATGATAACCGTTCCGCTATTATGCATTTGGGATTATATCTCGGTATCCTAACGGGAGAGATTATTCGAAAAGACCGAAGAAACATAACCTTAATTCTGACCGTAGGAATTCTCAATGGACTTGGCTGGGCATTACTCCAAAACTGGAAATGGGCAAACCTTATTTGGCAAGATTATAAATTTAATTGGTGGAGATGCTGGGAAACGTCAGGAGGGATAAGCATCGGCTTCGCCTATGGGATTGCCTATTTCCTAACCAACCAGCCATTGAATAATTCAATTATTCATGAGAAAATAAACAAAAAAGCCATTTTGGAACGAATTACCCTATTTCTTATGGTATTTTTAGCCCTTACTCTTTCCCTGCGAAACGGACTAAAAGGCTGGGCAAATATCTACCTCAGCAATGAAGAGTACTGGGATGGCGTCTTATGGTTAGTATTTCTACCAATCCTTTTATCTGGAACCATTTTAATTATTTGCTATGTTTGGAAATCAACTAAAAAACAAATATTTAGCAAAAACCCTTTCCCAAACTACCCAATAATTATTTGGACTGTCCTTTTAATTCAAAACTTCATTGCACAACTTATTACTGGACCATGGTCAAATTGGGTCGAAGTATCCTTCAGCATCTATTATCTGAGACCTCTGAACAAGAGGAGTGAGGGGTTTTGATATAAATTATACACATTTTCATAGAAGAAATTAGATCTGCAAATCAAAATAAAT
>ERZ795060.442-NODE-442-length-56878-cov-71.371927_pt1 | contig 56878 bp, 63 predicted proteins | sample MGYA00375144_ERZ795060 | MGnify/ENA primary metagenome ERZ795060 (study PRJEB30189, sample SAMN05720157) | activated sludge metagenome | isolation source: anaerobic digester from wastewater treatment plant | place: Japan | collected 2015-05-15 ... | reverse complement strand
AACAGAAGTACCAGAATAGACCAAGTTGTAGGGGAAGACAAAGATGGTGGGATTTGGGGATTATTGATTTCAAAATAGTTTATCCTTCTACTCATAATCCATCATGGGCCGTTTTCTTAAATGAAAAAAATTTTTATATAGATAAAGTATTTTATGGAATTTACTCTAATAAACCACTAAATTTATGGGCTTTTTTTAACTCTACTTTAGCGTATTTTCAAGCCGAATTTTACGGCTACTCTTTAGTTGGAGGTGGGGGATCTTTCATAACGGTGGATGATCTTGAGAAAATTTTAATTTTGAGCTCAGATATTTCTAATAAGCTAATTGAAAGAGCTAAAGAAATTAGTAAAAGATATTATAAAGAATGGACAAAGGAACTTGGCTTTGACCCCAATGTGCCCATTCGTGAGCAGGAGCCAAATCCATTACCCGACAGAAAAGCCCTTGATGATATAATTTTTGATGCTATTGGCTTAACAGAAGAAGAACGCAAAGAAGTTTATTGGTCAGTCGCCGAACTTGTAAAAACGAGATTGGAAAAAGCAAAGAGTGTGTGAGTATGAAAAAAGAAGAAACACAAGAGGTAGAATTTAAGTCAATATGGCAAGATGATTATTTAAAAGCTATCTGTGCTTTTGCAAATTCATCAGGAGGGAAACTTTACATAGGTATAGACGATAAAGGAAAAATAATTGGAGTAAAAGATACACAAAAACTTCTTCAGGATATTCCAAATAAGATCAAAAACAAACTTTTTATTACACCTTTTGTAAGTGTTTTAGAGAAAGAGGAAAAAGATGTAATAGTTATAGAAGTTCCACCCTCAACATTTCCGGTTTTCTGTGAAGGGAAAATTTTTGTAAGAAGTGGAAGTACTACACAGGAATTAACAGGATTAGAACTTTACTCATTTCTCCTTGAAAAATCAGGTAAAACTTGGGATATACTTCCATCTGATACTACTGAAGAGGATTTAGACACAGAGACTATAGAGAAATTTATTTCCCTTGCAGAACCAAGATTGCCACTTATAAAAACCATCAAATCACATAAGGACCTACTCAAAAAACTGAATCTTTATACAAAAGATGGAAAACTTACAAGAGGAGCAGTTTTACTATTCGGGAAAAATCCCCAAGCATATTTTCTGACAGCATATACAAAAGTAGGGCGGTTTAAAACAGAAACGGATGTACTTGATACCGTAATTATCAACGGCAATTTATTCACCCAACTTGATGGAACATTAGAATCGATTAAAAAGCATATCAGTGTAAAGTTTGATACTCGCGTGAGAGACCTTACACTTGAAGGTGTTTCAAGGCGTGATATTTGGGAATATCCCCTTGACGCTTTGAGAGAGGCGATAATCAACGCATTAATCCATAGAGATTATCTTGGAACCGCTCCCATACAGATTAAAATCTACGATGACAAAATTGAATTTTGGAATCTTGGTAAATTGATGCCCCCTCTAACTCCTGATGATTTGAGAAAAACACATAGAGCAAATCACAGAAACCCACAAATAGCACTAATTTTCTACTATGCCGGCTTAATTGAGTCCTGGGGTTCCGGAACCATAAAAATGATAAACCTATGTAAGGAAAACGAATTACCAGAGCCTGATTTTATTAACTATGAACATGGAATCGGCGCCTTTTCTGTAATCTTCTGCAAGGATATTTACATGGAAGAAAGTTTGAGAAAGATGGGGTTGAACGAAAGACAGATAAAGGCGGTTCTGTATGTGAAAGACAGAGGAAAAATTACAAATAGAGAATACAGAAAAATAACAGGTTTGTCCGATGAGGGTACAAGGCTTGATATATCCGAGATGATTCGTAAAGGTATTTTACATCGAGAAGGGAGAGGAAGAAATAGTTACTATGTTCTCAAGAAATAATCTTGGCGATTTTTTGGCATTTAGTTGGCGATTTTGGTGATTATTGGGCTTTAAATTAACTGAATGTAAATTCCGCTCAACCTCGAACACCTGTTCCGAAAAACCTCGAACACCTGTTCCGATGATATCCGAACACCTATTCCGAAAAACCTCGAACACTTTTTCGATCTTTTCGGAATTACTCTTAGCACAAAAAAAGATTATATGATCCTCCTTGCCTGACATGATACACTGCCTCCAAAAACTTCTGGAGGGTGTGTAAGTGAAAAAGAAAGGGAGGAAAACATCGATGAACAAGTTAAAAGAGATTGCCAGGTTATTTCTGGAATGTAAACTTGGTATACGTCCCATTGCAAGGGCATGTAACATATCCCCTTCAACGGCATCTTTCTATGTGGAGAGGTTCAAGGCACTGGGTATTACTTACCAGGATGTATGTAACTTAGATGATGATACCCTATCAGGTCTTCTTTCCCCTGAGGCCAGAAACTCATCAACAAAGCCACTACCTGACTTTACATACATTGCAGAAGAGCTTAAGAAGAAAGGTGTAACCCTTCAATTGCTCCACGAAGAATACAAAAGGGATAATCCCGATGGGTATGAAAAAAGCCAGTTTTATCAGCTGTACCATGACTGGAGACAGAAAGCAGATCCATCTATGCACATCAATCATAAGGCAGGAGAAAAGATGTTTGTTGATTTCTCCGGGGATAGGCCCTGTTATAAAGACCCTGCAACAGGCAGAACAATTGAGGCAGAACTATTTGTCTCCGTATTAGGGGCAAGCTCATATATATTTGCTTATGCTGTGCCCAATGAGACAACAGAAAGCTTTATAAAATGTAACATAAAGGCATTTGAGTTTTATGGAGGATGTCCCGAATGTCTGATCCTGGATAATCTCAAAGCCGGTGTAACCCATGCATGCTATTATGATCCAGATATCAATAAAGCCCTTGCTGCTATGGCACAGCATTATAACATTGCCGTCATCCCCACAAGGGTTAGAAGACCAAAGGACAAGGCCAAGGTTGAAAATGCTGTTCTTCAGTCACAAAGAAGAATCCTTGCAGTACTCCGAAACAGAACCTTCTTCAGTCTTGCAGAGCTGAATGAGGCAATTGCAGAAGAAACAAAGAAGCTTAACGAAAGACCGATGGCAATAATCAATAAATCCCGTTATGATCTTTTTATTGAAATCGAAAGGCCTGTTTTAAAACCTCTTCCATCGGAGCGGTTTATCATTGCCTCCTGGACAAAGGCAAAGGTCCACATTGATTACCATGTAAAGGTAGAAAAAACATATTACAGCGTTCCCTATACCTTAATAGGAGAAACCCTGGATATTATGCATACCGGTAACACTGTAGAGATATACCATAAAGGAAAAAGGGTTGCCTCTCATATAAAGGTGAACAAACCCGGTGCCTTTGTTACAGAAAACCTCCATATGCCGGAAGAACACAGGCGTTATCTCGAATGGACTCCGGCAAGGATAAGACTGTGGGGGCAGAAGATAGGGCCTCATACAAGAACACTCATGGAAGAAATCATGAACCACAGGGTACACCCTGAACATGGCTTTAGAAGCTGCCTCGGCATTATAAGACTATCAAAGACATACTCACCGGAAAGGGTGGAAAAGGCATGTAAAAGAGCCCTGGAGATAGAGGCATATAATTACAAAAGTGTAAAGTCCCTTCTGCAAATGGGACTGGAGGGTTCAGTGATAGATGCTGAAAACAAAAAGATTATCCCCCTTCATAACAACATAAGGGGCAATGATTATTACCGGCAGGTGTCCCATGATTGAGGCAACCATTGAAAAGCTTATTGCCATGAAGTTATCAGGTATGGCGGAAGGACTGCAGGAACAGATGAATAACCATGCATACAAAGACTTAAGCTTCGAGGAGCGTCTGGGTATCCTTGTTGATAAAGAAAAGCTCTCAAGGGAAAACCGCCAGTTAAAGATCCTCCTTTCCCACGCCCACCTAAGACACCCAAATGCCTGTTTTGAGGATATCGACTTCAGAACAAGAAGGGGACTATCAAAAGATGTGATGCTCAAACTATCTCAGAATGAATGGATACGATCCAATCAGAATGTCATAATCGTGGGGCCTACCGGGTCAGGAAAAACCTATATTGCCTGCGCCCTGGGTAATAGTGCTGTCAGACAGGGCATACACACTACTTATGTAAGATTACCCAGATTGACCCAGGAAATGAAGATAGCAAGGGCTGATGGAAGCTTTATAAAGTTACTTGCCAGGCTCCAGAGGATAAAACTGCTTATCATTGATGACTGGGGGCTCAACTCCTTTACAGATGAACAAAGGAGAGATTTTCTCGAGATTATGGAAGATAGATACAACGTAAGGTCAACCATTATCGCAAGTCAGTTCCCTGTAGATACATGGCATGACATAATAGGAGAACCCACCCTTGCAGATGCCATATGCGACAGGATAGTCCACAATGCCCATAAGATAATATTAAAAGGAGGTGAGGATTCTATGAGAAAAATATATTCAGGCTTGACATAGGTCGAACACTTTTATAAAGTAGAGATGGCAGAGTGAGGATCATAAAAAAGCCGTTCGGATAAAATCGGAATTAGTGTTCGAATAGATCGGAATAGACAAACTGAATATGTCATTTGACCATAAGCGTCTGGAATGTCAAGGGAAATGCATAAAAATTGCACAATGGATAGCCGAACCAAGCGAAAACGCGTAAAATAAAAACTAAATTTCGTGGATTTTAATATGCTATTCAAAATTAATTTAAATCATCTCGGTGACAAATGGCTTGTACTTAAAAAACAGAGAATGCAAAACCTTTTAAAAATTGCCCTGCCCGATGAAGCGCTATACAGGGAGATTATGCTTTCCCTTGGTTATCCCAATAACAAGGTAAATTTCCTACAACTTGCTTTAATGACCCCATTTTCTGAAATAAAAAAACTCGAAGAAAAAAATTCTATAGAAAAGGCACTTTTATATAGAGCCGGATTCATCGATGATAAAAATGATTTACCAGAAAATTTTGATTTCTCACTTAGAATGGATAAATCTGTGTGGAACCACAAAGGAATAAGACCCGCAAATTTTCCAGAGAAAAGGATCAAGGGAGTATCAGGTCTCCTATCAAAAACTTCAAAGTCAGGACTGGTGAGTTTCTTTTTGGAAAAAATAAAATCTGAGATAAACAACAAAAATCTTAAAAAAGCCCTAAAAAACATAATGAATTTTGAAGGTGTTGGAATTCAGAGAAAGGAGGAAATGTTTTTTAACATAATCATGCCTTTTATGACGGTTTATTCACAGGAGAACGAAGTCCAAAAATTTCTAAGTTTTATGTTTGAAAACTACCCTCCACTATCTGAAAATAAATTTGTCAGAGACTTCAAATATAGTCATCCAGAAATTAAAATCAAAAATGTGAAAGCATATATGGGCGTTATTCTATTTCAAAAAAAGAATATCGAAGATGAATAAGAAGAAAGAAAACACCGGTTCTCTTAAATCCTCACCCTTACCCTATCCCATGATTACGCAACCAACCAGCAATAGGAAGTGCAGGCCAAAACTTTGAAGGTGAATCGGCTTTTAAAATTTAAAAACGGAGATTATGAGAAGGTAAGAATGTTAATCGAAAATGCAACAAGGCTAACTTCTTTTAGAGAAAAGGTAAACCGTTTCATATCTTGGCAAGCCAGGTTCAAAAAGGCCATATTATTGAAAGGCTATACAGCCAACGAAAAAAGATATACTGGCGCATTTTACTGTTATATTATTGAAGGAAAAATATCAGGCCCTTGATGTTGACACAAATTAAGGGGCTGTTGTATGGTATGTGGAATCGAAAGAAAAAAAGCATAGCTCACACAGGGTTAAAAGAGCGCTTATTAAAGAGCTTTAAGGAGGATTAAATATTGCATATATCAATGAATAATTTTAACGGGAGGCAGATGAATAGATACGCTTCTTTGAAAATCTGGGCTTTAACATTTATTTTTTTGATGCTTTTAGTGCTGCCTGGATATGCAGGAGAACAAAAAGCTAAAGAGTCACAGAAGATTTCAAGGGGTTATCTCAGTATAGAGGAACTGCCTGATACAAGGCTTATCCCACCCCCACCCTCGCCTGGCTCCACTGGATTTGCCCATGACGAGGAGATAAGCAAAAAAACCCTTAGATTACAGGGCACACCCCGATTTAAGCTTGCTGCAAAAGATGCGGATCTGTCGTTTCCCAATGCGGCAGATGTATTCTCCTGTGCAGCAGACGCACCTATTACAGAGAAGGACACTCCGAGGCTTTATAAACTCATGCAGAGGATACTTATAGATGCAGGTAATATCTCTGAGATGGCGAAAAAACGCTACTGGCGAGACAGACCCTTTCTTGTAAACAGGCAACCTATATGCACCCCGCAATATGAAAAATATATAAAAAATAGCAGTTCATACCCTTCAGGCCATACGGCAATAGGATGGGCATGGGCCCTTGTCTTAACAGAGGTTGCCCCTGATAGAGCAGATGCCATCATTGCAAGGGGAAGGGCCTTTGGAGAAAGCCGTATTGTCTGCAATGTCCACTGGTATAGCGATGTAATGGAAGGGTTTTTACTGGGTGCAGCACTTGTCGCAAGGCTTCATGCCAATAGCGAATTCCGTTCTGATTTAGATGCAGCAAGGCTCGAGATTTCAAATATTCGGTCAAAAGGCATAAGGCTTACAAAGGACTGCAAAAAAGAGGCCGATGCCCTGAGATATTGAGGCCAAGACATCTACAAAATCTTGTAGAGAACTGGATATGTATCCATTTGGGGATGTGCCAGATATAGACTAAAGGCTTATAAAAAACAAAAACCATCCTGTCTCAGCAAAAGTGTTGCCCCTTGATTAGACCAAGGGTCAAAATCCATAATAACTGATATTCCTTAGGCATTTTATATCTTTGATATAACCTTGCCGGTCTTTCTCAGTTTTTTTGGGAGTTTTCTTGGATTACCCTTTTTTTCTGCCTTCGGGGTGTCTTCAAGGTCTTCTTCTTTAAGGTCTATCCCCATGATGAGCTCTTCAAATCTTATCGGTGTTATAAAGGCAACCCCGTGGCTTTTTGCCTCATCGAGTATGGCCCTGTCTGATGTAACAACTATGAGACCTGAAGGCTTTTTTCTTATCCACTCTATCATAACATCGTCTGCTGTCTCATTCTCCCTTGTATACACCACATCTATGCCCTTATAGTTTTCCCTCTGTCTTGTAAGGGAATAACCCCTGTATGCATCGAATACCACCGTAATCTTGTTGGGCTTTTGTTTTTTATATAACACGAGCCTGTCGAGGAGTGATTTTCTCTGGAGCTCGAGATTAGCCATATTTTTTGTGCCGGGATACCCAATCCTGTTTATATAGTTGTATCCATCTATGACAATATGGGGCATGGCTTTTTAGACTTTTTAGTAAGTTTCTTCAAGACCTTAAAACCTGTCTCATGGGATCTTGAAAATCGAGCACGACCTTGATTTATATGACTGTAAGCCTTTGCAGAGGTCTTGGCTATATATAGGTCAGCCAGCTTTTATACTCTTCGTGTTTACCCCTTGCAACATCAAAGAATTTTTTCTGTATGGCAAGGGCAACAGGCCCTGGTTTGCCTTCCCCTATACGCCTGCCGTCCACCTCACGGACAGGTGTTACCTCTGCTGCAGTCCCTGTAAAAAATACCTCATCGGCTATATAGAGTTCATCCCTTGTGAAACGTTCTTCCTTTACCTCGTAGCCCATATCTGAGGCTATCTTCATAACAGCAGACCTTGTAATACCCGGCAGTATGGATGTGAGGGGGGTTGTCTTTATCTTGCCTTTACGGACTATAAAGACATTCTCACCGCTTGCCTCGGATATATATCCCTCTGTATCCAGCATGATGGCCTCATCATAACCTGCTGCGATAGCCTCTTTTTTGGCGAGTATGGAGTTTACATAATGACCGCATATCTTGCCTTTGGTCATACAGGAATCCACATGGTGTCTCAAAAATGATGAGACCTTTGCCCTTATTCCGTTTGCAAGGCCTTCGTCGCCCAGATAGGCACCCCATACCCAGCTTATTATAGCCAGCCTTACCTGAAATTCCTTCACATAGAGACCGAGCTGTCCATCACCCATAAATGCAATGGGCCTTATATAGCACTCCTTAAATCCATTGACCTTGACTATCTCTTTGCAGATATCTTTAACCTCACTTTTCTTGTAAGGTATATCGAGTTGAACAATATGGGCAGAGTCATAGAGCCTATCTATATGTTCATCCAGCATAAATATAGCGCTTTTACCATCATGACAGTGGTAACACCTGATACCCTCAAACACCCCGACACCGTAATGGAGGGTATGGGTGCATACATGGACATTTGCATCGTCCCAATCAATAAATTTTCCATCCAACCAGATTTTATCTGCTCTCATCTTATGCTGCTCCTTTTTTAAGATATTCTTTTAAAACCCTGTCTAAGACCCCATTTATAAAGTTTTTTGAATCCTCACTGCCGTATTTTTTTCCCAGTTCAATAGCCTCATTTATAGCCACCTTTGGGGGGCAGTCAACAGAGAAGATCATCTCAAATATCCCTATCCTCAAGATATTCCTGTCCACATATGTTATCCTGTTGAGATTCCAGTTTTCGCATGAGTTGTCGATGTATCGGTCTATTGTATCCATCTCACTTTTTATACCTGAGAGGATGTATTTTGCATACTCAACTATATCTTTTTGATGGGGAAATAGCTCACAGTATCGTGCCAATGCCCTCTCCGGGTCATCACCGCCTGTCTCCATCTGGTATAACATCTTTAATGCTAACTCTCTTGACTTCCTTCTTCGCACAGCCTGTTTTCCTTTATAAGATTAACAATCTCTATGATGGAGACTGCTGCATCGTATCCCTTATTTCCTGATTTTGTCCCTGCCCGCTCTATAGCCTGCTCTATATTGTCACTTGTTATGATACCGAATGCAATGGGCTTTTCATATTCCAGGGATACCTGGGCAATACCCTTTGTCACCTCATTGGCCACATAATGGAAATGGGGTGTAGCACCCTTTATAACAGCACCCAGGCATATAACACCATCTACACCTTTCTTTTTTGCCAGAAGTTTTGCTATCAATGGTATCTCAAATGCACCGGGGACCTTATATATATCAATCTGACTGTCCTCTGCCCCATGTCTTTTTAATGCGTCAAGGGCGCCCTCCAAGAGCCTCTCTGTTATAAAACTGTTGAACCTGCTTATAACAATTGCGAATCTAAAACCCTTTGCACTCAATTTTCCTTCGTGAATCATGTCTTCTCCTTATATGTTGTTGAGGATATGACCGAGCTTCTTCTGTTTTGTCTTCAGGTATGCAATATTATCCTTTGTAGGGGAAATCTCAAGGGGGACCCTCTCTACCACAGTGAGGCCATATCCCTCAAGCCCTTTTATCTTCCTCGGGTTGTTTGTAATAAGCCTCATCTTCCTCACGCCCAGGTCATTCAGTATCTGGGCACCTATGCCATAATCCCTCAAATCAGGGGAGAAACCGAGGGCTATATTTGCCTCCACTGTATCATGTCCTTTATCCTGGAGGTTGTATGCCTTAATCTTGTTTAAGAGCCCTATACCCCTGCCCTCCTGTCTCATATATAAAAGCACACCTTTTTGTTCCTTGCCTATCATGGTAAGGGCAGTGTGCAATTGGTCACCGCAGTCACACCTCATAGACCCGAGGACATCCCCTGTAAAACACTCTGAGTGGACCCTCACAAGTATACTCTCGTCCGGTGATATCTCACCTTTCACGAGGGCAAGATGGGTCTTATTATCTATGTCGTTTTCGTATCCTATGAGTCTGAATTCACCACCGTATTTTGTGGGCAGCCTTGTCTCTGCCACCCTCCTTACGAGTTTTTCATTTTTTGTCTTGTATTGTATGAGGTCGGCTATGGAGACTATCTTGAGTTTATATTTTTTTGCAAACTCCTCGAGGTCAGGCAGCCTTGCCATAGTGCCGTCTTCCTTCATTATCTCACATATAACACCTGCTGGTTTCAATCCTGCGAGCCTTGCCAGGTCCACAGAAGCCTCTGTATGTCCTACACGAACAAGGACACCACCTTTACGGGCCATAAGCGGAAATATATGTCCTGGTCTTGCAAGGTCATCCGCTGTTGAGTTGTCGTCTATGGCAACCTGTATTGTCCTTGCCCTGTCATGGGCAGAGATACCTGTTGTTACACCCTCTTTTGCCTCTATGGATACAGTAAAGGCTGTATTATAGGGTGATGTGTTGTCCTGAACCATGAGCGGCAGCTCCAGCTCTCTGACCCTCTCTTCGGTAAGGGAGAGGCATATTAGCCCGCAGGCATTCCTTGCCATAAAATTGATTGCCTCAGGTGTCACCTTCTCTGCGGCAATCATGAGGTCGCCTTCATTCTCCCTGTCCTCATCATCGACAATGATTACCATCTTTCCCTGTCTTACATCATCGATGACATCCTCTATCCTTGAAATAGCCATGATTTAAACCCCTTTAATGTAGCCGTGTTTGTAAAGGAAATCCATATCGATCCCTTTTTTCTCTGATTTCTCTAAAAAGCTATCCACATACTTTCCTATTATATCTGTCTCAATATTTACGCTGCTTCCAACCTCTTTTTCCCCTATTGTGGTTCTCATGGAGGTATAAGGGATTATATTAACTGTAAAAATATTATCATCCTTGCTATTCACTGTCAAGCTAATGCCGTCTATGGATACAGAACCCTTCTTTACTATAAATCTCGATATGTCCTCTGGCACCTCTATACTCAGCCTTACAGAATCACCGGAAGGCTCTTTCCTTCTTATTGTCCCTATACAGTCTACGTGACCTGTTACAAAGTGGCCACCGAACCGAGCGCCTGCACCCATTGCCCTCTCCAGGTTTACCCTATCTCCCACAGACTTTTTACCCAGAGTCGTGACATTTATGGTCTCATATGATGCATCGGCATAGAAGTTGATGCCTGAGAGCCTTGTCACTGTAAGGCATACCCCATCTACGCAGATGCTGTCGCCCTCTTTTACATCCTCTTTTAACAGCCTTGTCTTTATAGAGAACTCCCATCTCCCGCCTGTTTTGTTGATGGCTGTTATCTCGCCTATATCCTCAATAATCCCTGTGAACATACCCCTCCAGACAGATATCTTCTTTGAATCTCTTTAACCCTGTTATCTTCAGTCTGTAGGCATCCCTTAGAAAGTCTATACCTTTGCCGCCTATGAGATTTAATGCATTTTTACCGCCTATAAATATAGGGGCATAGAAAAGTACGAATTTATCTATAAACCCTTCTTTGAGCATGCCACTGTTAACCTCGCCCCCTCCCTCTACAAGAACACTCATAAGTTCTCTCCTGTAGAGCTCCTCGCATACAAACCTAAGTGATACCCTGCCACCCTCATCCTTTGGTGACCTGATAACCTCTATATTGAATGACCTAAGCCTTGCCTCTTTATCCTGTCTCGAATCATCAGAGGTAAATATAATGGTCTTGTATTTATCAGATGTCTTCACCAGGTCGCTTGCAAGGGGGAGCCTTAGCTTTGAGTCAAGGACTATACGTGTTGGATATTTTTTTACCTTTACCATTCGAGGGATAAGCATGGGATTATCCGTTATTACCGTATTGATGCCCACCATAATGGCATCCACATTAGACCTCAGTCTATTGGTATACCTCCTGGATTCCTCATTGGATATCCACTTGGAATCACAGGTCTTTGTGGCAATCTTTCCATCTAAGCTTATGGCTGCCTTCATAATAAAAAAAGGCCTTGATTTTTCCATATTTACAATGAATGCCTCATTTAGCCTCTTTGCCTCTTCCTCAAGGACGCCTGTCTTGACTATTATACCTGCATCCCTTAGAAACTGGACGCCCTTGCCGCTGACCTGTGGATTTGGGTCAAACATGGCCATAACAACCTTTTTTATGCCTGCATTTTTTATTGCCTCTGTACATGGCGGTGTCCTGCCAAAGTGGACACAAGGCTCAAGGTTTACATAAAGGGTTGAGCCCCTTGCCTCCTCTTTTGCATCGTTTATGGCTACAACCTCTGCATGGGGTAGACCTGGCTTCTTGTGATAACCCCTGCCTACTATCCTGTTATCCTTAACAAGGACAGCCCCTACCATGGGGTTAGGTGATGTTGTCCCCTGGCCTTTTTTGGCCAGAGAGATGGCTAAACGCATATATTGTTCTTCACTCATGCCTGATCCTTTTTTATGAGAAGGTCTCTCAACTCCTCCATAAATTCGTTTATGTCCCTGAACTGCCTGTATACCGATGCAAACCTTACATAGGCAACCTCGTCGAGCTTCTTCAACTCATCCATGACCATCTCACCTATCTCTGACCCTTTTACCTCCCTTTCGCTCTTTTCGAAAAGGTTGTATTCAATCCTTGAAACAATCTTCTCAAGGGTTGTTATACTAATAGGCCTTTTCTCACATGCCTTTTTAAGTCCGTTCAAAATCTTTGACCTGTCAAATACCTCTCTCCTGCCGTCTTTTTTTATAACAAGCAAGAGACCTTCTTCAAGCCTTTCTGCTGTGGTAAAACGCTTTGAGCATTTAAGGCACTCACGCCGCCTCCTTATTGTATCCATCTCCTTGCTCATCCTTGAATCAAGGACCTTACTTTCTGTGTATCCGCAAAAAGGGCACTTCATATCTGATTTATCTTATTTAAAACAATCGTGGTCTCTTTTATCAGATCCAGGGTAAGTTCATCAGGGTATCCATCGAGATAGGTTATCTTTGAAATGCCGGCATTTATAATCATCTTCATACATATGGAGCATGGCAGATGTGTGGAATAGAGTTCTGCACCATCTATGGAGACCCCGTGGAGGGCTGCCTGTATGATGGCATTCTGCTCAGCATGGAGCCCCCTGCAGAGTTCATGTCTCTCCCCTGATGCTATGTTCATCTTCTCTCTAAGGCACTCTCCGTCAAGACAGTGCCTTAGACCCCTTGGTGCACCATTGTATCCTGTGGATAGTATCCTTCTGCCCTTTACTATTAATGCCCCTACATTTCGCCTTCTGCAGGTAGACCTCTTTGAGACAATCTGCGCTATCTCCATGAAGTAGGAGTCCCAATCTGGACGTGCATTATTCATAGGTTATAAATACGGGAATAAAAAGGGAATCTCGAACATAAGCCCCTTACCTCTTCCCTTACCTGGTTCTGAACCCTTTCGTCTTCAGGATTTTTAAGGACCCTGTCAATAAGTTCGCATATAATCTCCATCTCTTTCTCTTTCATGCCCCTGGTTGTGATGGCGGGTGTCCCTATCCTGATACCGCTTGTTACCATAGGGCTCTTTGTGTCAAAGGGGATAAGGTTTTTATTAATCATTATACCGCTATTCTCCAGGGATTCCTGGGCAATCTTTCCGGTAATGCCCTTGTTTGTCAGGTCCACAAGAAAGAGATGGTTGTCTGTCCCCCCTGATACTATCCTGTAGTCCCTCTCCATCATTGATTTACACAGATGCCTTGCATTTAAGATAATCTGTTTTTGATATTCCTTAAATTCATCGCTCATGGCATTATTCAGGGCTACTGCCTTTGCAGCTATGACATGCATGAGTGGTCCACCCTGTATGCCAGGGAATACCGCTGAGTCTATGGCCTTTGCAAACTCCTTCTTGCAGAGTATGAGTCCGCCTCTGGGTCCCCTCAATGTCTTGTGGGTTGTTGTTGTTACAAAATGGGCATATTCAACAGGGCTTGGGTGGTATCCTGCTGCTACGAGCCCTGCAATGTGGGCAATATCTGCCATGAGGTATGCACCCACCTCATCGGCTATCTCCCTGAATCTCTTAAAATCAATAATCCTTGAATATGCACTTGCCCCTGTTATTATGAGCTTTGGTCTCTCCTTTATTGCTATAGACCTTATCTCATCATAATCGAGCATCTCGTCCTTTTCAGACACCTTGTAGCCCACTGTCCTGTAGAATTTGCCTGAAAAGCTGACCCTTGAGCCATGGGTAAGATGACCACCATGTGCAATATCCATACCGAGAATGGTATCCCCTATATTCAATACGGCAAAATACACAGCCATATTGGCAGAGGAACCAGAATGGGGCTGCACATTTGCATGCTCTGCATTGAATAGTTTTTTTGCCCTTTCTATGGCAATATCCTCTATCTCATCGAGAAACCGACACCCACTATAGTATCTCTTTGACGGATAACCCTCAGCATATTTATTGGTCAGGACACAGCCCTGTGTATCAAGGACATCCTCATCCACATAGTTTTCTGAGGCAATCATTATTAGGCTATACTCTTCCCTGTCAATCTCCTGCCTTATAAGGTTGTATACCTTACTGTCCTTTTCAGCCAGCTTCATTTTAATATCTTACCTTTCCTTTTAGTTATTTTAGATGCTCTTTCTCCCAGGCCTCTATCTTTTCTATCCTCTTTTTATGCCTACCACCTTCAAAAGATGTGGTAAGCCAGGTCTTCACTATCTCTTCTGCAAGACCTTTGCCTGTTACCCTGCCCCCGAGGACAAGGATGTTGGCATCAAGGTGTTTTCTGCTCTGTATGGCAGTATACAGGTCATATACAAGTGATGCCCTTATGCCCTTGACCTTATTTGCCACAATACCCATGCCTATACCTGTGCCGCAGACAAGTATACCCTTTTCTACCTTGCCTTCTGAGACAAGCCAGGCAACCTCAATACCAAAATCAGGGTAATCCACAGAGCCTAATCCATCTGTCCCCACATCCTCCACATTATGCCCCATCTGGACGAGGATATTTTTTATATAATCCTTGAGCTCAAATCCGGCATGGTCTGATCCTATAGCTATATTCAAGGCACATACCTCTTAAATATAAGGGTGCAGTTTGTCCCACCAAACCCAAAGGAATTAGATAGGGCAACATCAATATTGTGTTTCCTTGCCTGATTGGGCACATAATCAAGGTCACATTCCGGGTCTGGGTTTTCATAATTTATTGTAGGGGGGCAGATTTGATCTCTAATGGCAAGGGTCGTGAATATTGCCTCAACTGCCCCTGCTGCACCCAAAAGATGACCTGTCATAGATTTTGTCGAGCTTACCGGTATCTTATATGCCTTTTCTTTAAACACCTCTTTTATGGCTATGGTCTCTATATGGTCGTTTAAATCCGTTGAAGTCCCGTGGGCATTTATATAATCCACATCATCTGGCACCAGGTTTGCATCCCTCAGTGCCATCCTCATACACCTTATAAAGCCATCACCATCAGGACAGGGTGCGGTTATGTGGTATGCATCGCCGTTATACCCGTATCCTGCCAGCTCTGCGTATATCTTTGCGCCCCTGTTTATGGCATGTCCTAACTCCTCGAGTATGAGTATACCAGAGCCTTCTGCCACAACAAAACCATCCCTATCCCTGTCAAAGGGTCTGGAGGCCTTCTCCGGCTCGTTGTTTCTCCTGGATAGTGCCTTCATGGCATTAAATCCGCCTACAGTCAGGGGTGTCAGGTTCGCCTCTGTCCCGCCGGCAACCATAACATCAGCATCCCCGTATTGAATTATCCTTAAGGCATCACCTATACAATGGGCGCCTGTAGCACATGCAGTGACAATACACAGGTTAGGCCCTTTAATCCCGTGCTGCATGGCAATATGACCGGGTGCAAGGTTTGCAATGAGCATGGGTATAAAAAAAGGTGTTATCCTGCCTGGCCCTCTTTCTAAAAGGACACTGTGATATTTCTCAAGGGTCGGGAGACCCCCCAGCCCTGTTCCCACAACAACACCTACCCTCTCCCTGTCCTCCTTATCCATATCAAGACCAGAATCATTCATGGCTATCTTTGTAGCTGCAAGGCAGTAGTGGATAAAGAGGTCCATCTTTCTTAGCTCTTTGTGGGGGATATAGTCTTCCGGATTGAAGTTTTTTACCTCACCAGCTATCTTTGTTTCAAAATGGGTGGTGTCAAACCTTGTTATGTTTGCTATCCCTGACTTCCCATTGAGGATGTCCTGCCATACATTTTCTATGCCTACACCCACAGGCGTTACAAGACCAACTCCTGTTACAACTACCCTTCGTTTCAATTTGCCTACCTCTGTTTTTTATTTATTTGCAAGACGCTCTTCTATATACCTGATAGCATCACCTACTGTCTCCATCTTCTCTGCATCCTCATCAGGTATCTCTATACCGTATTCATCCTCAAGGGCCATAATAAGTTCTACGATGTCAAGGGAATCTGCACCCAGGTCATCTATAAACTTTGCCTCTGGCACCACCTCTGATTCCTTTGAATCAAGCTGTTTGATTATCATCTCCTTAACTTTTTCTGCAACTGTCATCGAAAACACCTCCTAAAATTTTATAAAAGTCTATAACTTTCTTTCTCAGCTACATATATAAACCACCATTGACATTTATCACCTCCCCTGTAATATAACCTCCATATTCTGAAAGCAGAAAATATACTACACGGGCAACGTCTATTGGTTCACCTAATCTCTTCAAGGGCACTGCCCTTAACATCTCTTCCCTTGTTTTATCGTCAAAGCTATCGGTCATCCTTGTCTTGATGAAACCAGGTGCAATGGCATTAGCCCTTATATTTCTCTCGCCATACTCCCTGGCAATACTCTTTGTAAACCCTATAATGCCTGCCTTACTGGCGGCATAGTTGGATTGGCCTGCATTCCCCATAACACCGGCTATGGACGATATGTTTACAATGCTGCCGCCATTTTTAAGCATATGCCTTATCACTGCCCTTGTGCAGTTGAAGACACTCTTCAGGTTGACCTTTATAACCCTATCCCACTCGTCCTCCTTCATCCTTATCAAGAGTTTGTCTGAGGTTATGCCGGCATTATTTACAAGGTTATCTATCTTTCCGAAAATCTTTATAGTATCTTCTACTGCAGCCTCAACCATCTTATAGTCAGAGACATCCACATTGAAGAACTCTGCCTTTATACCCTTTGAGCTTATCTCGTCTATGACCTCTTTGCCATCTAAAACATCGAATATGACAATATTTCCACCTTTTTCAGCAAGGAACAGTGCTATTGCCCTGCCTATACCGCTTGAGCCCCCTGTTACTATGGTTACAGTATCCTTCATGCAACAATACCCCTTATAGCATCTATATCTTCTATCTCTTCTATGTTATAGCATGGTATATCAGGCACTATCCTCTTTATGAGGTTTGCAAGGACCTTCTGGGGACCTACCTCAAGAAATACCTCTACACCTTCCTTTGCCATCCTCTTTACAGTGGCCTCCCATAACACAGGTGAAAACATCTGCCTGTAGAGCTTATCCATCACCATATTCTTATCCACAACAGGCTCTGCATCTACATTGGATATAACAGGGGTTGTCATATCCATGGGCTTTATCCTGTCCAGCTCACCCTTTAATTTTTCTGCAGCATCTCTCATGAGGGGGCTGTGAAAAGGCCCGGATACATTCAAAAAAACAGCCTTTTTATATCCCACGCCCTTTAGTTTCTCCACAGCCTCTTTCAGTGCATTTATGTCCCCGGACAGGACAACCTGCTCTGCTGAATTCATATTTGCCGGTACAGCAACATAATCATCATGGGATATATCTCGTAGGACAGGGCTTATTTTTTCCATATCCGCACCTATTAAGGCCACCATGCCCCCTTTGCCTTTGGGGCATGCCTCCTCCATATAGAGACCCCTCTTTCTTGTAATCATTATGGCATCATCAAAACTAAAAAAACCACTGGCAAGGAGGGCAGTATATTCACCGAGGCTATGGCCTGCCATAAATGCAGGCCTTAATTCCACCTTATTCCTTAAGACCTCCCATATGGCATAGCTTACAAGAAGGAGTGCCGGCTGGGTATTGTAGGTCTGTCTCAACTCTTCTTCAGGTCCGTTAAAACACAATTCAGTGATGGAAAAGCCCAGAATCTCATCGGCCCTTTTGAAGATGGACTTTACAGAATCGAATCCATCGTAAAGCCTTTTTCCCATACCTATCTTTTGTGAACCCTGACCAGGAAATACAACACCTATCTTTTTCATTTGCATACCCTCAACACAATATCTATTTCTTCCGTGATACAGCCTCTTTTATCAGTTCCATGGCTATGACATTCCTCTGTATCTGGTTTGTCCCTTCGTATATCTGGAGTATCTTTGCATCCCTCATCATCTTCTCTACAGGATACTCCCTCATATAGCCATAGCCTCCGAATATCTGTATGGCATCTACCGTCACCTTCATGGCCACATCGCTTGGGAATACCTTACTCATGGCAGAGACCTTGGAGGTATCCCTCGGGTTGCTGTCAATATATCTTGCCACAGCATATACAAGTGCCCTTGCAGCCTCGACCTGGGTTGCCATATCTGCAAGCATGTGCTGGATTGCCTGAAAACTTATAATCTTTTTGTCAAACTGCTCTCTTTCCCTTGCATAGTTGACCGCTGCATCAAGGGCACCCTGGGCAACGCCTACGGCCTGGGCACCTATGCCGGGTCTTGTCCTGTCGAATGTCCTCATGGCAAGGATGAAGCCCATGCCTTCTCTACCTATAACATTTTCTTTTGGGACTTTGCAATCCTGAAATATGAGTTCCCTTGTGGCAGATGCCCTTATACCGAGCTTCTTCTCCTTTTTCCCGAACAGGAATCCCTCCTGTCCCTTCTCCAGTATAAAGGCTGTTGCACCCCTGCCACCCCTTGTTCTATCTGTCATGGCAATAACAGTATATATCTCTGCCTCGCCCCCATTGGTGATCCACTGTTTTGTCCCATTTAGTATATATTCATCCCCTACCTTTTTTGCCTCGGTTCTTATGGCCTGTGCATCACTTCCTGCATTGGGTTCTGTGAGGGCAAATGCAGCAAGTCTTTCACCCCTTGCTATCTGGGGGAGATACTTCTTTTTCTGTTCCTCAGAGCCTCCGAGTATAATAGGATATGCACCGAGGAGACTTGCAGCATAGCTTACAGATACACCAAGGCATGCCTTGCTTAGCTCTTCAACGACAAGACAGTTCTCCAGGGAACCCCCGCCCATACCACCGTAGGCCTCAGAGATACTGACCCCGAAGAGGCCTGTTTCAGCACACACCTTCATTATATCCCAGGGAAACTCCTCCTTTTCATCGAGCTCTGCCCTTACAGGTATTATCTTTTCCTCTGCAATCCTCCTTGCAAGGGACTGTATCTGCTTCTGTTCCTCTGTGAAGAAATAATCCATGCTACCTCTCCTTTGCTCTGTTTATTGTCTGGTAACCCTTCATTGTATCCTTTATAGAGTCGTTAAGTCCTCTTTCTGCATATTTTTTTGCCATAAAAATGGCATTTCTTATAGCCTTTCCATTGGACTTTCCATGACATATTATACATATGCCGTCGACACCGAGAAGGGGTGCGCCACCGTATTCAGAATAATCGGTCTTTTTTGATAGCTCCTGAAACATCTCCTTGAGGAGCATATAGCCCATCTTATTTTTCAATGACCTGCTTATCTTCTGTCTGAAGAATGCGTTCAGGGATTCTGCAATCCCCTCTGCCACCTTGAGGGCAATGTTCCCTACAAATCCATCACATACAATAACATCTGCATTACCATTATATATATCTGCACCTTCCACATAACCTATGTAGTTTATTCCCATGAACTTCATTATATTATTGGTATCCCTGGTAAGTTCGTTTCCCTTTGACTCTTCCTCACCATTACTTAATATACCCACCCTTGGTTTTGCTATCCCCAGGACAGATTTGGCAAAGGCATCACCCATGATTGCAAACTGGACAAGATGGACAGGCTTACAATCCACATTGCCCCCGGAATCAATGAGTATAGATGTCCCATCATTTACAGTGGGATGGAGCGTTGCAATGGCAGGCCTGTCCACAGAGTCAAAACGCCCAAGGGTGAATATGGCAAAGCCCATGGCTGCCCCTGAATTGCCTGCTGTTACCACTGCATCTACGTATTTTGCCTTTAAAAGCTCAAAGGCCCTATTCATAGAAGAGTCTCTTTTTTTTCTCAGTGCCACAGATGGTGATTCATGCATCTCCACAGAGGATGCTGTATGGACTATCTCTATACCCTTTGAGACACCCAGAAAGGATTTTATAGCCCTTTCATCGCCAGTCAATACCAGCTCTGCTATATTGTCCCTTACTGCCTGCTCTGCACCCCTCACAATCTCACCGGGTGCATAATCGCCGCCCATGCAGTCTAATGCAATCTTCACCATCGCCTTTGCTTTAGATCTCTTCTAATTTAAGAACCTGTTTCCCTTTATAATACCCGCACTTTGAACATACTGTGTGCGGGAGTGCCGGTTCTTTACAGTTAGGGCAAAGCACAAAATTGACAGGTTTTACCTTGTAATGGGTTCTCCTCTTATCCCTTTTTGATTGGGACGTCTTTCTTTTTGGAACAGGCATAATCTTCTCCTTGCTATGTTAAAAAATTTTTAAGCTTTTCACCAAGAAGCGTATCTACATCCCTATTGCAGTGGCACTGCTCATAGTTCTGATTTTTTCCGCACACTGAGCATAGCCCCTTGCATGACTCTCGACAGAGAGGCTTTATAGGTATATTTAGCATTATCTCTTCATTAATAAGGGGTTCAAGCTCAAGCTCTTCCCCCTCATAATAATAGACATCCATCTCATCCCTCTTAAGTTCAATCTCCTGTGTAACAGGGGCCTTTGCCTGGGACACAAGGTCAAGGTCGAACCTGGCGTTTATTAGATAACCGAACTCATCGAGACACCGGCTGCATGTAAGGGATACTACACACTCTATTAATCCCTTTAGTTTTATCCTGTCTTTCGACCTCTTCAGGCTAAACTCATAATGGAGCGGCGAGGATACTGTATAATCCTTACCAGACTTAAAATCCTCCATCTCGCCCTTTAGGGTAAAAATGTCCTCTATTTCAAATAACTTAATAACCATGGCAGTCTTGCCTTTTGAGTTTGATAATATAATTGGTTTAACCTTTTATTGTCAAGCAAATTAACTTTATGTAACTATTTCATTTTATTGTATATTCGAGCACGCTGAAATTGGGCTTAAAACCTTAAGATATGCCATGGGACCCATTAAGTCTGGTTTTTAATCGGTTTTTGGATGCATCAATACCCCGATAACCTCATCAGGTAGTTTATTAGTGTTTTAAAACATGTTGTAAAATTATGTTTAAAATTACACAAGATATGTTACAATAGAAATCCAAATAAACTCAGGAGGTGATTATGATCAGTGTTTCTATTCCGGGCTGGGGAGATATAGAAATAGAATATCTTGTAGTTGACTACAATGGGACATGTGCATTTGACGGAAAGATAAAAGAGGGTGCAAAAGAACTAATGGATAAGATATCGAGGTATATCAAGGTGTTTATAATAACCTCTGATACATACGGTAATATAGATAACGAGGTAAATACTATTGGCTTTAGCATAATAAAGGTGAGCAAAGAGGACAGCGGTGCAGAAAAGGCAAGGATAATCAAGGAATTGGGGCCAGATAAGGTGGCAGCTATAGGAAACGGCGCCAATGACGAAATGATGCTCAAGGAGGCTGTCCTTGGTATAGGCGTCATAGGTGAGGAGGGTTGTGCAGGCTCTGTATTTAAGGCAGCAGATATTATGGTAAAGGACATAAACGATGCACTGAATATACTATTGCACCCAGAGAGGCTGGTAGCAACATTAAGAGATTAATATAAAATGGTGGTTAAGATATGGATCGGGCACAATATAGACCTACAGACCTTAACCATTTTCACTTTTTTTGATTTTTAATTATGATAGGCAATCTACTAAAAAAGATAGTGGGGACAAAAAACGAAAGGGAGCTAAAAAGGATTCAACCCATTGTTGAGAGGATAAACTCCCTTGAGGATGGCCTTAAAAAACTCTCCGATGATGAACTTAAAGCCATGACCCCAAAATTCAAGGAGAGGATAGAGCAGGGTGAAGACCTGGATTCTATACTCCCGGAGGCCTTTGCTGTTGTAAGGGAGGCAGCGAGAAGGACAATAAATATGAGGCATTTTGATGTCCAGCTCATAGGCGGCGTTGTCCTCCACGAAGGCAAGATAGCAGAGATGGCAACCGGTGAGGGAAAGACCCTTGTAGCAACCCTTCCTGTTTACCTCAATGCCCTCACAGGAGAGGGTGTCCATGTTGTAACGGTGAATGATTATCTCGCCAAGAGGGATGCCGAGTGGATGGGCCCTGTCTACAGATTTCTGGGTCTATCTGTGGGTGTTATATTAAACCCCCTTGATGATGACGAACGAAAAGAGGCCTATGACTGCGATATAACCTATGGGACCAATAATGAATTCGGTTTTGATTATCTAAGGGATAATATGAAATACAGCCCTGATGAGTGTGTCCAGAGGGGCTTTAACTATGCCATAGTTGACGAGGTAGACAGCATACTCATTGATGAGGCAAGGACCCCACTTATTATATCCGGTCCTGCAGAGGAATCCACAGACAAATACTACAAGATAAACCGATTGATATATCAGCTAAAAAAGGACAAGGACTTTATAGTTGATGAAAAGGCAAGGAGTGCATATCTCACAGAAGAAGGGGTTGCAAAGATAGAGAGGCTCATAAATATTGATAACCTCTATGACCCAAGGCATGTTGACCTGCTACATCATGTAAATCAGGCGTTGAAGGCCCACAACCTATTTAAAAGGGATGTGGACTACATTGTAAAGGATGCAAAAGTCATTATTGTCGATGAGTTTACCGGCAGGCTCATGGATGGAAGGCGATACAGCGACGGCCTCCATCAGGCCCTTGAGGCCAAGGAAAATGTGAAGATAGAGAGGGAGAACCAGACCCTTGCCACGATAACATTCCAGAATTATTTCAGGATGTATAAGAAACTTGCAGGCATGACAGGCACTGCGGATACAGAGGCAGTGGAATTCAAGAAGATATACAACCTCGATGTTGTTGTAATACCCACCAACAGGCCCCTTATAAGGACAAACTATCCTGATGTGGTCTACAGGACAGAGAAGGAGAAATTCAGGGCTGTGGTGAAAGAGATAGAGGAGCTCTACAAAATAGGAAGGCCAGTGCTTGTAGGAACGCTCTCTATAGATAAGTCCGAGCGCCTTTCTGAGATGCTAAAACGCAAGGGTATCCCCCACCATGTCCTGAATGCAAAAAATCACGAGAGAGAGGCAGAGATAGTTGCCCAGGCAGGCAGGATAAAGGCTGTAACCATATCCACCAATATGGCAGGAAGGGGGACAGACATACTCCTGGGCGGAAACCCGGAATTCCTTGCCATGACCATGTGCAAGGGACAGAAGGGGTCAGAGGAATACGAAAAGGCACTGGTTGAGGCAAAAAAGATATGCGAAAGGGAGAAGGAAGAGGTAATAAAACTCGGGGGGCTTCATATCCTGGGGACAGAGAGGCATGAGTCAAGGAGGATAGATAACCAGCTAAGGGGTAGGGCAGGAAGGCAAGGTGACCCAGGTTCATCGAGATTCTATGTCTCCCTTGAGGATGAGATTATGAGACTTTTCGGTTCTGAAAAGGTATCTCCACTCCTTGGAAAACTCGGCATGGAGGAAGACATGCCTATAGAGCATCCCTTTATCAGCAAGGCTATAGAGAGTGCACAGACAAGGGTAGAGGGTCACAACTTTGAGATAAGAAAGTATCTCCTGGAATACGATAATGTAATGAACAAACAGAGAGAGACTGTCTACGGCATGAGACGGGAGATGATGACCAATGGTGATGTGAGGGACCAGATATATGAGATGATAGAGGATATATGCGAATCCATCGTCAATGAATCAGCCCCTGAAAAGGTCTATCCAGAGGAGTGGGATTTCACTACAATAAAAAACAGGATTTATGAGACATTCTTCTTCCATATAGATTTCGGTGATATAGATTATAAGACAATAACAAGGGTGGGTTTCCTTGATTTGATAAAGAAAAAGGTCCTCGAGGTATACGAGAACAAGATAAAGCTCTTTGGTGAGGAAGAGATGAGGGCCCTCGAGGCTTTTATTGCCCTGAATTCCCTGGATACACACTGGAAGGAGCACCTCCTTGCCCTTGACCACCTGAAAGAGGGCATTGGGCTAAGGGGTTATGGACAAAAAGACCCTTTGAGGGAATATCAGAGGGAAAGTTTTGAGCTCTTCCTTGATATGCTTGACAAGGTAAAGGTAGACACAGTCCGCAAGCTATATGCTGTCCAGCCAGCCAAAGAGGAGGTATCCTTTGAGAACCCTACCCCTATTATGTTTACCAATAAAGGTGGCGATATCATATCCACACAAAAAGAGAAGAAGATAGGTAGAAATGACCCCTGTCCCTGTGGAAGTGGCAAGAAATACAAAAAATGCTGTGGAAGGCGTTAAAATAAAGCATTGAGGGAGATACATGATAAAAGGTATTAGATTTGCCGGGGTTGAATCGGGTATAAAGCCAAAGGGATATGACTTAGGTCTTGTCCTCTTTGAAGAGCCCATGAACTGTCTTGCTGCCTATACGAGAAACAGGGTAAAGGCAGCCCATATCCTCTACAACAGGAGGCAGAAGGCAGACAAAGTGAGGGCAATCCTCGTAAACAGCGGCTGTGCCAATGCCTGCACAGGAAAAGAAGGTGTTGAAGACCTAAAGACTATTGGGGACATACTGTCAGAGACATTAAATATAGAGAGACAGAGCATACTTTTTGCCTCAACAGGGGTAATAGGAAAGAGGCTGCCAAAAGATAGGATTATAGGAGTAATACCAAGGCTTTTAAAGGGTTTAAAGGAGAAGAACATAGAGTTATTTGCCCATGCCATCATGACAACAGATACATATCCCAAGATAGTAGAGACGAGATTTAAAGGGAAAAAGGAATATACCATCGTGGGTGTGGCAAAGGGCTCAGGCATGATAAACCCCCTTTTTGCAACCATGCTCGCATTCTTTTTTACTGATTATCCTGTCCCTCAAGTGAGGTTTAACAGGTATTTTAAGGACTCTGTAAGGGGCTCATTTGAGAGGATAACAGTGGACGGCGAGTGCAGCACCAATGATACTGTTATGCTATTCTCAAGACAGTCAGATGAGGATGAAGACTCCCTTGGGCTCTTCAGGGATAGTCTTAATAAGGCAATGAAAGAGCTGTCCCTTATGGTGGTAAGAGACGGCGAGGGTGCTACAAGGGTTATCCACATAACCGTTAAAGGCGCCAGGACAAAAGATGTGGCAGAGAGGGTTGCCAGGAGGATTGCCACATCACCTCTTTCCAAGGCAGCTTTTTTTGGCTGTGACCCTAATTGGGGAAGATTTATAGCTGCTGCAGGTGATGCCGGCGTCCCTGTGGACCCCTCAAGGGTTGAGATAATCCTCCAGGGTGAGGTCCTTGTAAAGGGAGGGGTCGAGGTCCCCTTCGATGAGCAGGGGCTTAAAGGATTGATGAACAAGAAAGATATAGAACTGCTTATAGACCTCCACAAAGGCAAATCATCTTTTGACATATATACAACCGACCTTACATACGATTATGTAAAGATCAACGCATCATACAGAAGCTGACAATTTTTCAAAAACATAATGAAGTTCTTCCTGAAGACAACAGGCTGTAGGGCAAATCAATGGGATTCCTATGTAATCTCTAATCTATTGATTGATAAAGGGCATACCCAGTCTCAACTGGACAATGCCGATGTGTGTATAATCAATGCCTGTGCCCTAACGGAAAATGCCGAGAGGGACATAAAGAGATTCATAAATCAATGCAGGACAAAAAACCCTGAAACCAGGATTATCATAGCGGGTTGTCATGGCCAGGTGTATCCTGAAAAAAGTTATGGCGCTGACCTTATAATGGGTAATAGAGAAAAGTTTGACCTCCCTGATTATATTCAAGCTATTGGTATTGTAAGGGGAGAGAATAATACCCTATTCTTGGAAGAGGCGAATATAAAAGGTGTTCAGGCAGGAAAGACCCGTTTTTTTCTCAAGATCCAGGATGGATGCGATAGATTCTGCACGTATTGTGTTGTGCCTTTTGCAAGGGGCAGGCCGAGGAGCAGGCCTGTTGCTGAGGTTTTAGAGGCAGTAAGAATACTTAAGGAAAAAGGCATAAAAGAGGTAGTGCTTACCGGCATAGAATTATCTGCCTATCAGGATGGAGAAAGAGGTATTGACCTTAAAGGTTTACTCATGCTCCTTGAAGGGTCAGAGACACCGGATAGGATAAGGTTGAGTTCTATTGACCCCTTGTATATAGATGATGAGTTCATGGATATACTAAGAGATTCAAAAAAGATAGCCAGGAGTATCCATATATCGGTACAGAGTTTTTCTGATAAGGTCTTAAGGTTAATGGCAAGGCATTATACCAGGGATTATCTTTTAGATATGATAGACAGGTTGATAAAAAAGGTGGATGGCATAGGGATAGGTATTGATATTATTGCTGGTTTTCCATCTGAGGATGAAGAGGATTTTATGGATACCCTAAGGGCAATTGACTCCACAGGCATTTACTACACCCATATTTTTTCTTATTCTCCAAGGCAAGGCACTGAGGCTGCCCGCATGCCCCTTCAGATACCTTCTAAGATTAAAAAGGATAGGGTAGCTCGGTTAAAGGACATGGACAGAAAGAAGAGATTGGCCTTTTATGAGAGGTTTATAGGGAAGAAGGCAGTGATTATCCCTGAGGCCAAGATATACAAGGGCAATCTTATCCGTGGTTATACTGACAATTTTATCCCTGTATATATGCCTTATAAAAAAACACTTGAAAATAGATTGATAGAGGTTAAAATAAAGGCAATAAAAGACGGTCTTTTAATGGCCGAAGAGATATAGTTAAACACCATATAGCCTTTTGACCGTAAAGAGGCAGTTTACTTGATCATCTAAGGGGTTTTTATGTTTGTATTTGGAAATCTTTTTTCAACCATAGCATCCATATTAAATATTATCCTTGACCTCTATTTCTGGGTCATATTCATAAGGGCTATTATGTCGTGGTTTAACCCGAATCCTTATAACCCTGTTGTGAGGACTATTTACAGACTCGTCGACCCCATAACCTACAGGATATCACGGATTATCCCCACGAGGTTCGGTGTGGTTGATCTGTCCCCTTTTATCCTCATGCTTATCATCATCTTTATACAGAGATTCGTGGTTAAGACCCTTTTTGATATAGGGATGAGGATGGGGTGATTTCTCATGGATATAGATGAATGGGGCATGGACCCCCAGGTGAGATTTTTAAGGCGTGCCTTTTCCCAGATGGAGAAGACCCAGAGGGATTTATTGGAGAGGCTGGGGATATCTCCTTTTGACGAAAGGCTCAGGAGGATAAGGGATGCAACCCTTAAATTGTTTGAGAAGGTATGGGGTATTGCATCAAGGTGGGGTATGACCATGTCAGAGGAGGAGATAACAGAGATATATACCCATTGCCTTGCCTACATACTCCAACGGTTTAGGATACAGGTTCCTAAGGAGTTGTTGACCCATAATGAAAAGATAGAGAGACTTGTCCAGGAGGCTACGAGATGATACGGTTGAGGCTTTTTGGTAGATGCCGTATTTACCATGACCCTGTAAGCCCTGTTCTAAAGGCACCTGCCCAGGTGGGATGGAGTGCATGGTTTAGGTCCATCGACCTTGTTACACCCCAACCGTTAAAAGGAGAGGAGCTATTAAGGCGCACAAAGGGCTGGTGGACCGTTGACCCATCGGAAGTAGCAGAGGTTGTAAAAAAACACGGCCGTTTAGTAGTAGGGGAAAATGGAGAACTTATGGTGGAGTTCAAACACAAATCTGATGTGGATGCATTATCTGCTGCCCTCAAGGAAAAATTTGGAGACCAGGTTCAGTTGTCGCCTTAGCAGGGATTGGAAATTCGTTTTATTAAGGACAGACTGATTTTAGTTTTGTAAGTGACATTATGGCAGAGTTTTCAGGGATTGGATGCCACTCTATAGAGGGATTTTCATAAGATGCGAGTTTGTTGTTCTCTGTGTCATAATCTGCCCCTGAGATTAACCTGAATTTCTTCTCAACGCAGTTTATCTCGTATATATCCTGAGAGGAATCGTAGTTTTCATAACCCTTTATTGATAAGCCCCTTTTTAGCCTCTCGCCTATCTCCCAGTTCCTTGCCTCATTACCTTTTACCGCACTGCCGAGTTTTACCCTCACGAGACCCTTTGTGACCTCCTCCAGACTATCTGCATCAAAATAATAGTCCCTGAGGTTGTCCATGTCAAAGAGCCTCCAGTTCCTATCCCCTACCTTTCCTGTGCTGCAACCCCATATGAATGCAAGGCAGAATATGACAAGAATAATGTTATAAACCCTCATAACCTCAACTATCCAAAAGACCCATCAACAATAGATAGAATATTATCCCAAGGACTAACAACAGGCATATGGCCTTAGTTATATGTATCTATTAGTCCGAGCAAACCCTCGATGGACGACCATGGCTTTTGAGCCTAAGGAGAAAATATTGCCCCGGCAAAGCTTACAGAGGACTTGCCGTCAGACCACTGTTTATAGCCTGTTATCTGGCATCTTGTGCCCTTTAAGAGCAGGAGCTGGAGATATATGGCTGTGAGGCCGCATATACGCCTCCTGTCTACCTCATCCTTTATGAGATTAAAGAACCTCCCTGCATCCACATCCCTTATGCTTTCCAGTAACCCCTCGTCCTTTGCCTTTGATTGGGCAAGGGTCAGGGCATCAATGGGGTATCTATCCCCGAATTGCTCTCCTATGTGGGCAAGGTCCACCCCGGATAATATAATAAAGGGCTTTCCATATCTCTCTATCACACCCCTTAGTCTCTCAGTTATCTCTTCTATCTCCCTGTCAGGAAATGGTTTTATACCGAGTATATATTCATGCATAGACCCTGTAAGAATCGGCAGTATCTCAAATTCATCCTCCATAACAAATTGCAATAAGGGCAGTTGGAGTTCTATGGAGTGTTCTCCTCTATGGGGCCACTCATCTATGTATCTACTGAGGATGGGGTCTTCTTTTATGTATTCCCCTATTACCTGGGAATTCCTGCAGATATCAATAGGTGTGGCAAAGTCCTTAAGGGATATGTTTATTATCTTTTCTGTGTGCCTATGGGAGACGCCAAGGATCACAATTAAAGGTTTTGAAACCCCTTTAAGGTATCTATAGACTTCTCTATATACCTCTATACCCCTGTTGTAGTCTATATGCGGGGCAAGAACCCCGGTTATATCTGTTTCTAAACCTGTCTGTGGCTGCCCATCCTCCTTGAAGATACTATCCAGGAACACAAGGAGGTCCATCCTGTTTTCAGGATAGCTCCTGCCGGCAAGAAAGGGTTGTCTCACCTTTTCTGACTCATATTCTTTTTTCAGTTTATCCAGAAATTTATAATAGTTTTCGTTTAATAAAAGGAGGTTTTTATCCAGGGTCTCAACAAACCTTTCCAGGTGTTCTATATATATAAGCTGGCCGAACCTCCTCATGTATTCTGCCTGTATATCCCTCATGGTGCGGCTACCGTCCATCAAAGAGATGATAAATGCCGCATCTCTTGAGATTACAAGGGGTCTTTCCATAAACCCATCTGGATCCTGAAGCAGTATAAACTCCTCCCCATCCTGCTCAATTGGGAATGCCTCTATATATCTTATCTGTGGGTTTTCCATAATAACCTTTATAACCTTTTTTTAGTAGTCATTCTCCTGCGTAATCCCTGAAAGGAGCCATTGCCTGGAGCCTGTCTTTCTGTAGAATGTCCAGTATTCCAGGAATTTTACAGGGTCACGGTCGCTCCCCGAGATAATCCTGTTGTCTTTCTCATCTACAGTATAATCCAGGAGGTTTGCAAGAAACTTCACGGTTATATATTCCTCCCCCTGGTCCTGGGCTGCATCAACAATCTCCACCTGACGCACCGCAATATTTTCAAGGCGGTTTATCTGTTTGTTGGCTATCTGTTTATCTATCTCATCCTGAAATATATTGGACATCTGAGGCGTCAGCAGGTGTTTAACGCTACTTAAATCCCTTCTTGTCCATGCACCCTGTATCTTAAAGAACACATCCTCTGCCATCTCCTTGAACTTGGCCTCGTCAAAGGAGGGGTCCATCTCGGCTATGTGGCGGAGGCCTAATGATAAATTATCAATCTGACCTGGTGACATATCATATGCAGGCCCTTGATTATAAGAATAGTTGGTGTAACCTATGCCTTGAGATGCCATCTCCATCTGGCGCCTTGCCTTTAGCCTCTTTATAACAAAATAGATAATGCCTATTATGAGGAGGATTATTATGACATCCCCAAAACCAAAACCCCTGCTCCCCCATCCAGCACCACCTGCGTAACCTGCACCCCCAAAGAGCATATTCCCTATCATCCCGCCTATTAGGCCGCCACCGATACCGTATAGGAGGCTCCTGCCAAAAGAGGGCTGCTGGGCCTGGGGTATAGGCTGACCTGGTTGTGCTGGTTGCTGGTATGGTCTTGTGGGCTGGGATGGTGTTGACCTCTGGTAGCTCCTGCCGGAGCTAAACCCACGACTACCAGATGACCTGCCACCCCCTGCCCTGGCATAGGCCATATCCTCCATGGCAGTGTAACAGAGAAACAGCATGGCCATAAAAAATACAGATATCTTGAGTAATTTTTTTATATATCTATACATCTTTCTCTCCTTATCTATAGAAATTTTACCTGTTAAAGAATATCATACTCCCCTGTAACAAGTCAAAAGCCAAAGGCATATGAAAGAATTTAAACAAGTGCCTTTCTTCCAAAGGGGATGGATAGCTTCCTCATCCTGTGCCTTAATGTCCCGGGGTTTATACCGAGCAGGTTTGCTGCACCGTCTCTGCCCTCTACCTTTCCCTTTGCTGCCCTAAGCGCCTTTATTATATGTTCCTTTTCTATCTCCTCAAGGGTAGGAAATGTTTGCTTGTCTGTGTCTGAGGGTCTCTCCATTGAAACCCCTGCCTTTATTATACCTTTGAAATCAATGGGTCTGCCCTTGGATAGTATGATTGCCCTCTCTACGATATTTTCGAGTTCACGGACATTGCCAGGCCAGTCATAGGCCATAAGTATGTCCATTGCCCCCTTTTCAACAACAGGGACGCTGGGCAGGGCCATCTCCCTGAACTTTTTCATTATAAAATGCTGGACAAGACTGGGTATATCTATTTTTCTATCACGGAGAGGTGGGATATAGATGGGGAAGACATTGAGCCTGAAATATAAATCCTCCCTGAAGCCACCTCTTTTTACAAGCTCTTCAAGATTACGGTTTGTGGCAGATATGATCCTCACATCAACCTTTATGGGGGATGTCCCTCCTACCCTTTCAAACTCCTTTTCCTGCAAGACCCTGAGTAGCCTTACCTGGGCATTAAGAGGTAGTTCGCTAATCTCATCGAGGAATATAGTCCCACCATGGGCCCTCTCAAACCTTCCTTTTTTCTGTGAGATTGCCCCTGTGAAAGACCCCTTTTCATGACCGAAGAGTTCGCTGTCTATGAGTGTATCCGGTATGGCACCGCAGTTTAGTTTTACGAATGGCCCGCCAGACCTCGGAGAAAGGCTATGTATAACCTGTGAGACAATCTCCTTGCCTGTCCCTGTCTCACCGTATATCAACACCGGGCTTGCAAGGGGTGCCACCTGATTGACCCTCTCCATGACCTTTTTCAACCCAAAGTCAGAACCGATTACCTCGAATTTACTGCCTGTCTTCAATTCATTCTGCAGAAAGCGTTTTTCTTCAGCCAGGGCATCTTTAAGCATCAATAGCTCTTTGAATTGTTTACAGTTATTAAGGGCTATAGCCACCGGCTCATTGATATACTCAAGTAACCCCAGGTGCTCGTCTCTAAATGGTATCCCTTTTTTTGCAGTGATAATAAATGCGCCCATATACCTTCCTTCAAGTATAAAACGGGCTACAATAGCCTGTGAATCTGTCCATCCCAGGATATCTCCTATAGGGGCAATAAAGGGGTCTTTAGATGTGTCCTTTACGTATCTTATCCTTGAAAGGTCTGATGCCATCTCAATCTCGTCCTGTAGCCTGGCAGGCAGGGGTATCTTAATGTCTCTACATACTCTACCTCCATCGTTGGCCACTGCCTCTATATTTATAGTGCCTAACTGGCTGTTGTAGGTAACCAATACAATCTCATTTAACGGTATAATATCCTTTAAAAATAAAAAACACCTCTCTAATGCCTTTTCTATATCAAGGCTACTGCAGATTCTCACTGTAACCTCTCGGAAGAACTCATCCTTGTCTATATCTTTTAGGTTCTGTAACATATGTGAGTTATACAATATAACTGATAAATTTAACAGTTATTTCTGCAATATTTGTCAGTTTTTTCAATAGCCGGGCTCAAATTATTGATTTTAAAGGATAAAAAAATGGCATAATTATTGCAATATCTTTTTTTGATGTATCTTGAGAACATAAAGGTAAGGGTAAGTTCAGAAAAGGAGAGAGAGCTTAAGGAGTTCCTAAAGGATATATCGGGGCACATCCTCGAACATAAAGGTCTTTACAGATTTGACTTCTTCAGGAATACCACTGTCTCTTCAGATTTCATAATCCAGCTATGCTGGAGAGAGAAGATAGACTTGAGCTTTGGAAGTAATCTTGCCTACGAGATATTAGAGGGTCTACAGAGGATTGGGCTGACAAACTATACCATCTGGGCTAAAGAGATAATAACCTCAGACAGCCATCTATACGATGATACAAAGGAAAATGCAGCAGATTGTAATGACAAAACCAATAAAATAAAAGAGGAGGTATCCATGGAAAGGAAAGAGGATGAAAAAGGGGTGGCTAACAAGGTTACCCGAAGAGGATTCTTAAAGGCAGGGGTCAGCGCTGGTATGCTTGCAGCGGCAACAGGCCTTGCCCTTGATTTAAGCAAAAAGGACGCAGAGGCGGCAGAGAGGAAGCTGCCAAAGAAATGGGATGAGGAGATAGATGTGGTGATTGTGGGTTCAGGCTTTGCCGGCCTTGCTGCAGCAGCAGAGGCAGGTAAAAAGGGTGCAAAGGTCGTGATACTGGAGAAGATGCCTACCTATGGTGGAAACTCCATTATAAACGGCGGTGTCTATGCAGCATGGGACAGCAAACTCCATCTGAGACAGAAAAAAAACCTCGGCGATGACAGCCCAACACAGCATTTTAACGATACATTAAAGGGCGGAGACTATTACAACATACCCAGTCTTGTCAAAAATCTCACAGAAGGTGCTGCTGATGCCCTTAACTGGATGATAGATGAGGGAGGCTGCAGGCTCCGTGATGCACTCACAAGGGCCGGTGGTCATAGTGCATACAGGACCCATACAGTTGTAGAGGGTGTTGGTAAGGGTTTTACAGAACCTTTGAGGAAGATTGCCGAGAAATACGGTGCAAAAATCAGGCTGAACAATGAGATTACATGGATATGGAGAAAGGATACAGAAGGGCCTGTCCTGGGTGTAGAGGTCAAAACCCCTAAAGGGAAGAGAAACATAAAGGTAAAGAAGGCATTGATACTTGCTTCAGGTGGCTTTAGTAGAGACATTAAGATGCGTCAGGCATTCAACCCCTCTGTAATCCCCGATTACAACAGCACAAACCATCCCGGTGCAACAGGTGAGTGTATTAGATTTGCCCAGGCAATAGGCGCAGATACATTACAGATGGCTTTTATCCAGTTATACCCCTTTGCAGAACCAGAGACAGGCATCCTCGACAACCCTGCTGTCTATCCCTTCAACGGTGTGGGATATGGCCTTATCTATGTAGACAAAAACGGGAAGAGGTTTGTCAATGAGCTCGAGAGAAGGGATGTCTGCTCTATGGCACAGATTAAATTAGGACAGAAGCCCACCTATTCCATATTCAACGAGGAGATGGTAACCAAGATGGGCGGTACCATGGAGGAGATCCAGAAAGGTATGGCAAAAGGCCGTTTTATAAAGGCTGATACCATAGAAGAACTCGCCAATAAACTCAAGATCCCTGCGCAGAACCTCGTGGAGACAGTAAAGAAATATAACCAGTATATAAAGGACGGTAAGGATCCTGATTTTAATAAGCCCATCACAAAGGCAATGATCCCCCTCGAAAAAGGCCCTTTCTATGCAGTTGCCCAGTGGCCTGCAGTCCACCATACTATGGGTGGCATAAGGATAAATGAAAAGGCACAGGTAATAGATATATGGGGCAAGGTGATACCAAAATTTTATGCAGCAGGCGAGGTCACTGGTGGTGTCCACGGCTCCAACAGGCTTGGCAGTAACGCAATACCAGACTGCGTAGTCCATGGCCGTATAGCAGGGATTAATGCAGCACAGGAAAAGGCATAAAAAAAAATAATAGTAAGGGGGGTCTATTGGCCCCCTCTTACTATCTTGGGGTTAACTATGAAAAAGACAGTGTTGCTTTCAGTTGTATTTATCCTGGTAATTGTTATTATTGCCATACCTCTTTTGGCACAGACAAAGAAACAAACGACAAAGACAGTAGCAAAAAAAGCATTGTGTCTATCCTGTCATGAGAATACCCAGTCTATCCTACCAAAGAACCATAAACCTGTATCCGGTGATACAATAGCATCCTGTAATCCATGCCATAAACCTGATTTATCCGGTAAGGCAGAACCAAGACCATATGCCGGGACACTCCACAGGGCACACGTCAAAGAGGGTTCTACGGCAGACTGTATGATATGTCACACATATAAAGGGGGTAGATTAGGTATCTCAGGGACAGGTGTATCCTTAGGGAAGGTCGAGAAGGAAGACCTGGAAAACACTAAAAAAATATTCTTGTCATGGTCACAATCAAAAAACATGGATGGTATCCACGGCAAGGTGGACATAATGTGCAGTGCATGCCATGGGAATAAACTGGCCACAACAGGTGACACAGTAGAAAATGACCGCTGCCTTACGTGTCATGGGCCACTGGAGGCATTACAAAAAAGGAGCGAACCCAAGGATTTTCCTGACAGAAACCCACACAACTCACACCTTGGGGATATAGCCTGCACCGTATGTCATAAGGCACATAGTCCTTCCACTGTCTACTGTCTTGGTTGTCATGGAAACTTTAAGATGAAGATACCAGGGGCTGAGCCAAAAGGGTAGACTATAGATTCCCCCCTAAGGGTAAATTCCTCCACCCTTAGGGGGAAAGACACTTAAGGTTATTGATGCCTTTTTCAAAGATCCTGGATATTACCCCTTGCGCTTACCTGGACAACCTTAAAGGGTATATTTTTACCTGCCATGTCCATTCCTTTCTGAATAATTACAGGGAGTTTTGAACAGCAGGGAACTTCCATAATCAAGGCTGTCACGCTTTTTATATCAGAGGTCTTAAATATCTCTGCAAATCTTTTGATGTAGAATTCTGTATCATCGAACTTGGGACATCCTATAAGACATGACCTCCCCTTTAAAAAATCCCTGTGAAAATCAGGATATGCAACAGGTGTGCAGTCTGCGGCAACAAGTAAATGGGCATTTTTAAGAAATGGTGCTGTGGGTGGAACAAGCCTTATCTGGATGGGCCAGTGCGAAAGAAATGAGGGTGATGGGCCTGCACAGCATGAAGTCTGTGCAGGCTCTGTTTTATTTCCACTGAACATCTGGACATGGGTGGATGGACAGCCGCAGGGTAAAATATCTAAGCCCGGTAAGGGTTTTATTGTTTCTTTGCCTTTAGCCTGAAGATGGTTTTCCATTGCCTCTGGGTCAAATTCGTCTGCCTCTCGCTCAATTATCCGAAGGGCATGCTCCGGACAATTACCTATGCATGCCCCGAGTCCATCACAGTAGCTTTCTTTAACTACCTTTGCCTTGCCATCTATAACCTCTATGGCGCCCTCTGCACAGGCAGTTACGCATTCACCGCAGCCTGTGCATCTTTCCTCGTCTATCTCTATGATATTTCTTTTTATCTTCATATGTGTTCCTTTAGTGTTTTTAATTTCCCTTGGTTTTATATAGCTGCCGCCATTAACCGAGTATAGCCTTTAAGTCCTCATCCGGTGTTGTAATGGGCTTAATATCAAAGTTCTTTACCAGGACATCCAGTATATTTGGCGTGATAAATGCAGGCAGTGATGGCCCGAGCCTTATGTTTTTTATACCCAGATAAAGGAGGGTTAAAAGTATTGCCACTGCCTTCTGCTCATACCATGAAAGAATCAGGGATAAAGGCAGCTCATTTACACCTACACCGAATGCCTTGGCAAGGGCAACTGCTATCTGTATTGCAGAATAGGCATCATTACACTGACCTATATCCAGTAGCCTCGGTATACCACCTATATCTCCCAGGTCTTTATCAAAGAAGCGGAATTTACCGCAGGCAAGGGTGAGCACAATTGAATCCTTCGGGGCCTTTTCCACAAATTCAGTGTAATAGTTTCTCCCTGGCTTTGCACCGTCACAGCCTGCCACGAGGAAAAAGTGGCGGATGTTTTTATTTTTTACTGCCTCTATTACCTTGTCTGCCACGCCAAGGACCGTATTTCTTGCAAACCCTACCATGACTGATTTTCCCTCTATATCCTCTGCAAATCCAGGAAGGGCGAGTGCCCTTTCTATTACAGGAGAAAAATCCCTGTCCGAGATATGCCTTACGCCGGGAAAACCCACTGTCCCGCATGTAAAGATATTGTCCTTATAGGAATCAAGGGGTCTCTGGATACAGTTGGTGGTCATAAGTATTGACCCGGGGAATGCTGCAAACTCTCTGTGCTGGTTCTGCCAGGCAGTCCCATAATGACCATAAAAATGAGGGTATTTTTTGAGCTCAGGATAGCCATGGGCTGGAAGCATCTCACCGTGGGTATAGATATAGATGCCCTTCCCTTCTGTCTGTTTCAAAAGCTCTTCAAGGTCTTTTAAGTCATGACCTGACACAAGGATGGCCTTACCCTTTTTTGCCCCAAGGGGCACCTTTGTAGGCACAGGGTGTCCGTATGTCTCTGTATGGGCTGCATCCAGTAGTTCCATGGTCTTTAGGTTTATCTCGCCACATTTAAGTACCATTGATAACCAATCGTTGATTTGGAGTTCATCCCTCAAGATGGCAGACAATGCCTCATGGATAAAGGCATAGATTGCATCGTCTTCTTTTCCCAGTATCTGGGCATGATGTGCATATGCTGCAACACCTTTAATACCGAATAGAAGGGTATGCTGGAGTGAACGGACATCTGACTTTCCATTGCTTTCAGGGGATAGCCCTTTTGACTCACCCTGTTTAACAAGACCTTCAAGGGTTTTTTCAGGGACAAAGGTAGCAATCTTCTCTATGCCTTCAATATTTCCTCCTGCTGCCTTTACCTTTTCCTTTAATGCATCCCTCAAGATAACGGATTTGTTTATCAGGGTAACGAATCTATCAGGGTCAAAATCAACATTTGTAAGGGTGCCGAATAGTGCCTCGATTGTAAATATATTGACCTCTCTGTCTATAACCCCTACCTTTCTGCCCTCCACTGCATAAAGGGATAGTTCTGATAGGGTATATACAAGGAGATCCTGGAGTGCTGCCACATCAGGTTGTTTACCGCAGACGCCTACCTTTGTGCACCCTTTGCCTTTTGCCGTCTGTTCACATTGATAACAAAACATATCTTACCTCCTCTTTAATTTGATTATTGTATCTTACGGCATAATATAGAATTGTTATGGGCCTTATACATTGACTTAAGTCAAAAAAAATAGATTTTATGTAGCCAAAATATCTCTTGACAACATATTGTGATGTAAAGAAAATTAGTTAAAATATTTTGAGAGGCTGCGGTTGGACTTTAAAGACTCTATAAGATATATACCCCTTTTTAAAGGATTGCCTGACAGGCAGATAGAAGAATTATCAAGGATTGCCATAAGGTATTCCTTTTTAAAAGACAGGATAATATTTTCAGAGGGTGATGAGGCAGATGGTTTCTATGTCCTCATATCAGGGAGGGTCAAGATATATAAGCTTTCAAAAGAGGGAAAAGAGCAGATACTCCATATAATAGAGGCACAGGAACCCTTCGGTGAGGTCCCGGCATTTGCAGGCAAAAGATTTCCTGCCCATGCAGAGGCAATAGAGGACAGTATCACCCTTTTCTTCCCCAGAGATGCCATAGTTCAATTAATAAAGAACGACCCATCCCTTGCCTTAAATATGCTTGCCCTATTATCGCTGAGATTAAGGCAATTTACCGTGCTTGTGGAAGACCTTTCCTTAAAAGAGGTGCCCCAGAGGCTTGCAGCCTATATACTCCTTATAGGTGAAAGAGAAAAAACAGATGAGATAGAATTGAATATCAACAAGAAACAGCTTGCGAGCCTGCTGGGAACCATCCCTGAGACCATGTCCCGTATCCTGGGCAAAATGGTATCAAAAGGCCTCATAGATGTTCAGGGAAGGAGGATAAAACTCATAGATAAAAAGGCATTGGAAGAACTTGCCTATGGTGCAAAGTTAGATATCTGATAGGGGGTATCTTTTTTCTCCAGGGGGGTCTTCTTCTTAAAATACACAAGGTTATCCGCTATCTCCCTTAATGCTGTTACGACCTCTCTGTTTGATGACTTTACCAGCGGTTCAGAACCCTTGATAAGCTGTTTTGCCCTCTTAGCGCATAGGTGGACAAGCTCGAATCTATTCTCCACCTTATCCATGCAGTCTTCAACTGTTACTCTTGCCATTTTAATGCCCCCTTACATGCTCTATTATTTTTTCAAAATCCCTGTATGCCCTTTCAAGATTGTCGTTTATTACAGTATAATCGAAGATGTGTTTTTTTTCAATCTCTTCATCGTATCTTTTAAGCCTTAATTCTATTTGTTCTTCACCTCTTAAAGACAGTCTTTTTACCAGCTCCTCCCTGGAGGGGGGTTCTATAAAGATAAGGCATGCATCGGGATAATTTTTTTTGATATTTATGGCACCATTAACATCTACATCAAGGAGGATATCAATGCCTCTTTCGAGGTTTTCAATAATCTCCTTTTTTGGTGTCCCGTATAGGTTTTCATGGACAACCTCCCACTCCAGAAAACCGCCTTTCTCCACCATGTCCATAAAGGTCTTTTTATCTACAAAATAATATTCCCTGCCATCAACCTCTTTATCCCTTTTTTTCCTCGTGGTATATGAAACAGAGAATGTAGAGGTCTTATCCTGTTTTAAAAAACGTTCTATAAAGGTGCTCTTACCGCTACCTGAAGGGCCTGATATAACAAAGAGTCTGCCTTTTCTTGTTTTTTTATCCTGAATCCTGTCTTCTTCCATAATGAAAGTCTAAATTTCAAAAAAACAATACTAAATCCTTGTGTCTGGGCATCTCCCAGGGCATTGAGGTATAAAAAACTTGTCAGCCTCTTACCTCTTACGTACGCATTGCCCAGGATGTCCTCTTGTGGCGTTTCAAATATAATTTATTATAACCCTATAAACTCAATAAACCTGATAACTCCAATGGTATGGGGTTCCCCTGGTGTAGGTGACCTCTATGTCACTTTTTTGTTACTCCACATTTTGAACCTGTTCCCTCATCTTCTCTATCTCTACCTTTATCTGGACAACCCTCTCACTTATATAAAAATCACTGGACTTACTCCCTATAGTATTGGACTCCCTTACCATCTCCTGTATTATAAAATCGAGTTTTCTACCTATGGAATCATCTGAAGACATGGTATCCTTAAAATTTTTCAGGTGACCCTTTAATCTTGCAACCTCTTCGGCTATATCTACCCTTTCCATGAAGATAGCCATCTCCTGGAGTATCCTCATCTCATCTACCACACCTTCTTTTATAAAATCCTTGATTCTCTCCCTTAGCCTTGTCTCATGGGCCTTTATGGTCTCTGGCAGCCTTTTTTCTATCTCTTTTACCTTTGTACCTATGGTCTTGAGCCTTGATAAAAGGTCTTTTTGTATGAGCAGACCTTCCTTTTTCCTCTCATCGTCAAGGCGTCTTAACAGCTCTTCAAAGGGGGCAAACAGTTCATCCTCTGTTATGGAGTTGTTCTCCTCATAGGAGAATACATCCTTAAAACCCATTATGTTTTCCACTGTGAGATCACCGGGGATATGGTGTTTCTCCTTCAGGTATCTTGCCATATCAAGATACTGTCGGACAACATCCTCGTTGATCTTCAGATTATTGGCATCATTGTTTAACCTCTCCCATTTTATTGATATATCCACCTTTCCCCTTTTTATATACCTCTTCACCAGCTCCCTTAACCTCTGTTCAAAGGTATAGTCTGTCTTGGGTAACCTAAGATTAATCTCAGTATAACGGTTATTGAGCGACCTTGCCTCCCCGGAAAACTTTCCCTTGGGATATTCCTGTTCCATCTTTGAAAAACCTGTCATGCTCTTTATCATGCCAACATCCTTTTGTAGTATCCCCTCCATCTATTGAGGATTGATATAATCTCTGACCCTGCATAATCAGGGTATGTCCATTCAAGGGGCGTATATGTGCCCTTCTTAAAAATAAGTGTTAGGTCTGCATATATACCACTACCCATGTATATCCTGTGGGTATAATTTTTCGTAGTGGCAAGTATTACATTCTCCAGTGTGATATAGCCCGGGTCGATATTGATTTTCCTTTTTTCTCCTCCTGATAGGTCCATTTCTATGCTGTTTGTGGTTAATTTGGTCTCTATAAGATATTCCCTTGGCATCAAGGGCTCGAACAGGACAAGGATACGGCACAGGCTGTCGCCCATCTCCCCTGAGTAATAATCTGTATGGTCAAAGGCCATCCTTTGGGTCTTTTCATGTATATCTCCAATCTTTTCCTCAAGGGCATCTATAGCTACTCCAAGCATACCTTCATCTTTATAGATTATGCTTGCAAAGAACATAACAGGTTTAGGTATCTTTACAATACCCATACTATGAAAAACTCCCTGTTCTTTCTCTGTCTGTCCCTTGGTGCCTCTACAGTCCCAGTTGGTGTAATACCGAGGCCTGTTCCATATTCTTTTATATCCTTTATGACCTCGGCTATCCTGTCCTCATCCCTAACAATACCGCCCTTTCCCACCCTGTATCTGCCCACCTCGAACTGGGGTTTTACAAGGGATATGATGATACCACCTTTATTTAAAAGGGGGATGGCTGCAGGCAATATCTTCTTCAGGGATATAAAAGAGACATCAATAGTTATAATATCCACCCTTTCACCTATATCATCGAAGGACAGATACCTGGCATTTATACCCTCCTTCACAGACACCCTTTTATCTTGACAGAGTCTTTCATGGAGCTGGTTTGAGCCTACATCTATGGCATATACATGGGATGCCCCGTGCTGAAGGAGGCAGTCTGTAAAGCCTCCTGTAGAGGAACCTATATCTATTGCCTTTTTCCCGGATACATCTATGTTACACTCCCTTAAAGCCCTTTCGAGTTTAACGCCACCATAGCTTACATAAGGGATAGGGTCTTCCTTTATCTTAATCTCTATATCATGGGGGACCTTTATGTCGGGCCTTAGAACCCTTTGATTGTTTACAAACACCTCACCTGCCATTACAAGTATCTTTGCCCTTTCCCTTGATGTGGCCATCCCCCTCTTTGTAAGGACTATGTCTATTCTCTCTTTAGCCACTCCAGGACCTTTCTTACAATGCCCTCTGTATCTATACCTATTCTTTTCCTCAAGGTCTTCTGTGTCCCATGGGTTATAAACATATCAGGTATGCCTATCCTTTTTACAGGGACCACTATGCCCTCCTCGGATAGGACTTCAAGTATACCGCTTCCAAACCCGCCTATAACCGTATTCTCCTCCACGGTAAGGATCTTTTTTGTCCTGTTGGCAACATCTATCAGGAGCTCTCTATCCATGGGTTTTATAAACCTTCCATTGACAACAGTGCAGTCTATATGGTTCTCATGGAGTATCTGGGCTGCTGCAAGGCAGGGATAAACTGTATTTCCCGATGCTACTATGGTCAAATCCCCACCGTTTCTTAGTATCTCCCATGTCCCGATGGGTATCTCCCTCAGCTCTCTTTCCAGCATAACACCCTGTGCATCACCCCTTGGATATCTCACTGCCACAGGCCTATCGTATCTGTATGCAGAATATAGCATATGCCTGAACTCATTCTCATCCTTTGGGCTCATTACTATTATATTGGGTATGTGTCTAAAATAGGAGAGGTCAAAGACGCCATGATGGGTAGGCCCATCCTGACCCACTATGCCACCCCTGTCAACAGCAAAGACCACAGGAAGACCCTGGAGACACACGTCAAGTATAATCTGGTCATAGGCCCTCTGGAGGAATGTGGAGTATATGGCCACAAATGGTTTCATGCCCCCTAAGGCAAGGGCAGCAGCAAAGGTAACGCCGTGCTGTTCTGCAATCCCTATGTCGTAGAATCTTTCTGGAAATACCCTTGAAAACCTGTCAAGACCTGTCCCTAATCCCATGGCAGCGGTTATGGCAATGATTCTGTCATCTAAACTCGCAAGCTCTATTATGGTCTCCCCGAATATGTCTGTGTATGTATTGAGACCTGTTTTCTTTGAATTCCCTGTATCTATCTCAAAGGTTGATACGCCGTGAAAACGGGAGGGGTCATCCTCTGCATGGGTATATCCTTTACCCTTTTTTGTCACTACATGTACAAGAATGGGTCCTTTCATCCTTTTAATATTTTTTAGTGTATCTATGAGATATATGAGGTTGTGACCGTCTATAGGCCCGAAATACTGAAACCCTAATTCCTCAAAGAAAATACCCGGGGTGATAAAACCCTTTATGGACTCCTCTATATGCTTTGCCGCCTTATAGACCTTATCCCCTAATGCAGGGAGGTTTTTGAGCATGCTTTTTATCTCTTCCCTGGTTTTTGTGACAAACTCACCGGTCATTATCCTGTTTAGATAGGATGATAGGGCGCCTATATTTTTAGATATAGACATCTCATTGTCATTAAGTATGACGATAATATCACTTTTTAAGTGGCCTGCATGGTTAAGGGCCTCAAATGCCATACCCCCTGTTAGAGAGCCATCGCCGATGACACTTAATATCCTGTAGTCTTCTGCCTTTTTCTTTTTTGCCTCTGCAAGGCCCACAGCAATAGAGATGGAATTACTGGCATGACCTGTATTGAACACATCGTATTCGCTCTCCTGTCTTGATGGAAATCCACTTATTCCATTGTCCTGCCTCAGGGTATGAAACATATCCCTTCTGCCTGTCAATATCTTATGGGCATAGCATTGATGACCCACATCCCATATAATCTTGTCTTTTGGTGTGTTGAATACATAATGAAGTGCAATGGTAAGCTCTACTACCCCGAGGCTTGAGGACAGATGTCCCCCTGTCTTTGACACGACATCTATGATAAGATGTCTAATCTCATCTGATAGGATATTCAATTCAGGGACGGTAAGTCCTTTTAGATCCTGTGGCAGATTGATTTTTTCGAGATACATCAGACAGACCTGTTGCCGATAAACCTTGCTAATTCTTTGAGTGTGGTTGAATTTTCCCCGAGAAAATCTATTGATTTTACTGCCTCTTCGATAAGCTGCTCCAGCTTGATCTTTGATGCAGATATCCCGTAGTGTTTTATATAAGTCTGCTTCCCTGTGTCTTTTTTAAGCCTTTTCCCAACCAGCTCCTCATCACCCTCTGCATCAAGGATATCATCCATAATCTGAAATGCCAGTCCAATACACTCCCCGTATTTTGTAAAGTTCTTTAATTCCCTTGCCTTGGCACCGGCCATTATTGCACCTACCCTTACAGATGCCCTGATGAGGGCTGTTGTCTTATGCATATGGATATAGTGGAGGATGTTTTTTGTTGCGTCTTTACCATCATAGAGGACATCCATAACCTGACCCCCTACCATGCCATCGGCACCTGCAGCAGTGGCAATCTCATAGATTGATTGCCTGATGAGTCTCGGGCTTATCCTGTATGTATACCTGCTGTCAACAATAATCCTGAATGCCTCTGTAAGGAGGGCATCCCCTGCCAATATAGCCACTGCATCGCCAAATACCTTGTGGCAGGTAGGTCTACCCCTTCTTATATCATCGTTGTCAAGGCTTGGGAGGTCATCGTGTATAAGTGAGTATGTGTGTATCATCTCAATGGCACATGCAACGGGCAGGAGGTCATCGCTTGGTTTACCCTTTGCCTCACATGCAGCTATGGCAAGGATGGGTCTTATCCTCTTCCCGTTGGAAAAGAGCATATACTCCATGGCATCCCTCAATACCCCCGGGGTTGAACCAAAGGAGACAAAAATATCCCTTAAGGCATTTTCAACGATTATCCTCTTTTCGTGAAGAAAGCTTAAGAGGTCCATTAATTAACCCTCTTCCTGGGTAAAAGGCCTTTTTTCCATGGTCCCATCTTCTTTTTTAATCAATATCTCAACCTTTTTCTCTATATCATCGAGCCTCTTGGAAAGCTCTTTTGTTAACTGAAGCCCTTCTTTGAAGATATTTAGTGCCTCATCAAGGGGTATATTGCCTTCATCGAGGGTCTTGACAATTGATTCAAGTTTTTTAAGACCTTCCTCAAACTTCATAGAATGTCTATTATAAAATTTATATCCCCTCTTTTCAAGTATTCATTTCAATATATATCTCAACCCCTTTTCTATCTTACTCTTTGGTATGTTAATTTAAACAATTATGGAATTCTTAAGAGATGGATTATAGGATTTTTGCAGGGCTTTGCAATGGTCTTATCATCTACTTTTTTTAAAGCCCTTATGCTATATTTATGCATGTAAATTAAATAGGGGGTATTTATGCCATATGTAAACATAAGGATAACAAAAGAAGGGACAACCGCTGAACAGAAAGCAAGGCTGATAGAAGGGGTTACAAATCTCCTCAAGGACATCCTCGGTAAAAATCCCCAGACAACCTTTGTTATTATTGATGAGGTGGAGACAGACAACTGGGGGATAGGCGGAGAGACTGTGACAGCAAGGCGTCAAAAAAGATAGGCATACTTTTTTCCCTTTCTTTCACAGTCTCCTATCAAAACCTAAAACCATAATTAAGACCACATTATTTGCCCTCCATCAATGCCTTAACCTGCTCTATAAGGGCAGATGCATGGGGATTTTTCACATTATTTTTTATGAGGATATCTGTTGGTGTTACCTCTTTTCCATAATATGCCTTGTTCCAGCCATTACGGGCCTTAACAAAGGCGCCCTCAAGGGATATGCCGCCGTAGAGACCTTTTGACATGGAAAAGGTTATTATATCAGCGCTTACATTGGCAGAAGAGGCATCTATGCCAACACCTACAGGCCCCATGGCTATCCCAACGTCTGCCCCGAGCTTTACACTGCTTGAAAGCATGGCAGATACACCCCTATCTGACATAATCAGCATGATGATTTCCGCTGCCTCGCCTCCAATCTGCAGACCAAAGCTTGCCTCACCTAAGGTGTAAAAGGCAGGGCCTGACCATGTATTTCTCTTTTGGTCATAGACAATAAGGATACCGCTGCCCCCGGATGCACCAAATATCACTGCACCCTTTAGCATCTGGGGGGCAATAAATATACCCTTTGCCTTTTTAACAAGCCCCCTGAAACCCTCCATCTCCCTTGCCTTGGAGAAATTTTCAAGGGTAAACCGTGCCTTTTCCACAAGCTGTCTTGTCTCCATGGCATCGTCACCGTAAACCTCTTTTATGCCCATAAAAGGTGAAGAAAAAATCAAAAAAAATATGCAAACAAGCGATAAAATCACAGGATACCTTAAAATACTTTTTTCCATCAGCCTCCCTCCTTAATTTTTTGGACTCTTTAATAAATTCTGTATATAAATCTCCACCGACCGGTGGCTTTATTTTTCCTGTCAACAACCAGGTTCCCCGGGGTGCCCACAACAACTCTTCATCGTCAAGATCTTTTTTGCATTATTTCTGAAGAGTAGCCAGCACTTTTTCCATAAAGGCATCTTTACATGGAGATTTGTAAAAAATGACCTCATATTAGGTCGTTTATGGTCATGCATATCTACTCCTTATCTCCAATGAGAGGCAATACCTTATCTATATGAAAAAACACAAGGTATCTCTTTTCATCCTTCTGGTCATCAGGGACTTTATAAGACTTCCTCCATCTTATCTTCTCTATTGCCTCTGGATCAGTATCTTCTTTTATCTTGGTAAGATAAAGCCTTTTTCCGGCGAATTTTTCCCCTTTTTCCATGAATAGATAGGCTGCATGGGGATTGGTCTTCAGGTTTTCGTGGGTCAACTTCCCTGTCATGATATATGCAATAGTCTCTTCATCTATGAAATGTGGCCTTGAATAGACAGCAACATCAACAAACCCTTTTGAATCTGCAGTTGCAAGGACACCCCTGCCCTCTGTCTTCTCGAAATATTCACTTAGCTTCATGGCATCCCTCCTTTTTGTGGAATCTTACTTTTTAGTGGATAATCTAAAAAAAAAATTCAAATTCTACAATGATAAAATACAATTTTTTTCGACATTATTGTCGACACAACTGATTTATTCGACATTTTTTTCCTTATAAGGAAGGCTTGTTTAAAAAATATATAAAAATATCAGTATGTTGCATATTGGTGGTCTATGGCACAGGTCTTGCATAACTGATATGCAGGTTAATAAAAATATACAGGAGGTTTCAGATGAAACGAAAAAGATTGATGATAGGCATAATGGTACTCATGTTCCTGGCACTCACTACTACTGTGTTTGCCTTTGGACCAAGGGGTGGGCGTGACTATGGTGATTTATGCAGGATGCAGACAGAACTCAATCTCACCAAGGAACAGTCTGAGAGATTATGGCAGATAAGGGAGAGATATAATACAGATACAGAGAAATTAAGATATGAGATTTTCCAAAAGGGCCTTGAATTAAAATCCCTCTATGGTGACCCAAAGGCAGATAAGACAACCATATTGAATAAACAGAAGGAACTCAATGCATTGAAGCTCAAACTCCAGGACAGGAGGGCGCAGATGAGGGTTGAACAGAGAGAGGTTTTGACCCCGGAACAGTTAAATAAGCTAAATCAGTTTAGGCCAGGCCCAGGTTACGGTATGATGGGATATGGCAAACCCGGCAGAGGTAGAGGCATTGGACCGGCAGGTTATTAAAGCAATAAAAAGGCAGGGAGAAAACCCCTGCCTTTCTCCAAATACTTCTTCACCCCTCCCCCCTATTACCCCGTCAAGTCAAAGGATAGATTTGACGGGGCATCTCTTTCAAAAGAATGTTTTTTAAAAAAATAAAAATTTGTATAATCATGATATAGCTATGAATGGGGTAGATAAAAAGACACTGCTTTTTCTCCCGTTATTATTCGGTATATTCTTCTTCCTCGTCGTCATAACAGGTTTTTTTCAATACAGGGTGATCAAGGACAACATGGAGAGGCTGATAAGGAATGAGGGGGAGATAGTATTTAATCACCTCAAGCGCGAGATAAACCAGACCCTTGAGTATCTAAATATAGTTGAGACATCACCTGCTGTAATCCCCAGTGATTTTATTGATATTCTTGCCTATGACGAGGCTATTATCGCTGATTTTTACTATATTTTTAAAGATATAGAGACCACTGACATGATGGATATCCCACTCCCTAATTTTATTGTTTTAGATAGAGATGGAAGAAAGATAGCAGAAAAAGGCTCGGTAAAGATAAGTAGGTCAGATATGGATAGTCTTTTGAAAAACAAGCAGGATACGCTTGTGAGGATGTCTGCGGAAAAGACGAGACCTCTGCACATAGGCTTTAGGGTAGATAATAGATTTATTTTCTTGAGCATTGACAGTAATGAATTTAATGCCCTGAGAAAGAGATATATCATAAAGGATATTATAGAAAAAGAGGTGGAGAGGTTTAATATAAAAGGCATATCATTATATGATGACCAGAACAGGATATATATAGAGATAAATGGAAAGACAAAGGGCTCATCTTTAATATCCAACAAGATTGATTCGCGTTTTCTAAAGGATTACAGGATGGATATCTATATATCCAGAGAGACAACTGACAGTGTTTTAAAGAAGATCGCTATAAGTTTTTTGTTTATTCTTTTATCCCTCGTTGTTGCCGGGGCAATAAGCACATCTATAGTTTTTGTATTCATGAGGAGATACGAAAGACATATGGAGGAGGTTAAAAAGGAGATGGCCCTTAATGAGAGACTCATATCCCTTGGAAACCTTGCCTCTGGCATGGCCCATGAGATAAGAAACCCTTTGAATGCAATGAGTCTATCTATCCAGAGGCTCAAAAGGGAGTATATGCCTCCTGATGAAAAAAAGGAGGAATACAACAGATTTATAGACATCCTGAAGTCCGAGATTATAAGGGTAAACAGGATCGTGGAGGACTTCCTCGCCTCTACCGGCACCCAGGCTCCATTTACTAAGGAGAGTCTCTCCCAGGTTATAGAAGAGGTAATCATATTGCTGAAGGAAGAGGCATCTACAAAGAATATAGATATACACTATAAGGCGAATGAATCTACAACCATAGAATGTCAGAAGGAGAGGTTAAAACAGGCACTTCACAATGTTATATTAAACAGCATACAGGCTATTGAAAATAAGGGGAGAATAGTGGTTGAGACATCCATAAGAGACAGGGAGATAGCGATTATAATCAGGGATACAGGTATAGGTATAAAAAAAGAAGACATGGATAAGATTTTTGACTATTATTACACAACAAAGGAAAAGGGGATTGGTGTTGGCCTTGCCATATCATACATGATAATAAAAGACCATGGTGGCTCTATAAGGGTTGAAAGTTCTGAGGGTATAGGTACGACATTTACTATCACACTGCCCTTAGAGAGAGATAAAGGTCAACTACCGGCCAGGGATTTTAAAAATGTAGGAGAGGTCTGAGGGATTGTATTATGAATAAGGCAGATATACTCGTGGTAGAAGATGAACATATACAGAGGACGCTGTTGAGCGAGTTTCTCGCAAAAGAGGGTTTTCAGGTTTTCAGTGCTGAAAGTGGTGCCACTGCCAGAGAGGTCTTTCGCGACAAGGCAATAGATATTGTTCTTCTTGATTTCAAACTACCGGATACAGATGGCCTGTCCCTTATAAGATATTTCAAGGAGATAAATCCAGAGGTAGAGATTATTATGATTACAGCCTTCGGGAGTATAGAGAATGCTGTAAGCGCATTGAAGGCAGGGGCATCTGAATACCTCACCAAACCAGTGGATCTGGATGACCTGTTGTTCAAGATAAAAAAGATCGAGGACAGGCTCTATCTCATCCGGGAGAATATGGTTCTAAAAGAGACACTGAAGGAGAGGTTTAAAACAGAGGAGTTTGTATATTCCAGTGAAAAGATGCAGGAGGTTGCAAGCCTAATAGTCAGGGTAGCCAGGACCGACTCTACCTGTCTTATAACAGGGGAGAGCGGGACAGGCAAAGAGGTTGTGGCTAATCTCATACATGCCCTGAGCTCAAGAAAAGACCAGCCCCTTGTAAAGGTCAACTGCTCTGCCATACCGGAAAATCTCTTGGAGAGCGAGCTTTTTGGCTATGAAAAGGGTGCATTCACAGGTGCTGTGCAGAGAAAAATGGGTAAATTTGAGCTTGCAGACAAAGGGACCATATTCCTTGACGAGATAGGTGATATGCCCCTTATCTTACAGTCAAAGCTCCTCAGGGTTATACAGGAGAGGGAGATAGAGAGGCTTGGTGGGTTGCACCCCATCAAGATCGATGTGAGGATTATAGCTGCCACAAATAGAAACCTGGAGGAAGAGGTCAAATACGGTAACTTCAGGGAAGACCTTTATTACAGGCTGAATGTGGTGAAGATAGAACTACCGTCTTTAAAGGAGAGAAAAAACGATATACCCATCCTTATTGATTTCTTCCTGAAAAAATACAATGACAGGCATAAAAAAGGCATAAAGGGCATTTCAAAAGAGGCGAGGGATATAATGATAAAATATGATTTCCCGGGAAATGTCAGGGAGCTGGAGAATATTATGGAGAGGGCCGTTGTCCTTGCAAGGGGTGAGTATATCACCACAGAAGACCTCTCTATATCGCAGGTAAAGCCAGGCCTTGCTAAAGATGGTTCAATAAAGGATGTAGTGGGTTCAATAGAGAGGGATATGATAATAGAGGCCCTCAAAAAAAACAATTGGGTTCAGACCAAGGCAGCGGCATCCCTTGGTATGAGCGAGAGGGTGCTACGGTATAAGATGAATAAATATGGTATATCAAAGTGATTACCCTTTGTGGCACCAGTGAGACCCTTTTTTTGTGGCCTGATTCAGTGGGGAAAAGCACGGTATTGCAATGGTCTTTAATATGTATTCCTATTTCATATGGGTTTATGTTATAGATAGCATATGACCTCTGACAAACTGTCATTTTCTTTAGACGGCAGTCCCGGTGAAAAACAAACCCTTTACCTGTCAGGGAGATTATCCATTGAATATTTAGATAAGATGCTCTCTTTGATAGAGGAATTATTCAGGGAAAAAAGACCTGCTGAGATTATTGTTGATTTAAAGGACGTAACCTATATGGACAGTGCAGGTGCCTTATTCTTACTGGAATTAGAGCACAGGGCAGCCAATGAATCAATCCCTGTAAATCTATTGAATATGTCTTTTAAGGAAAAGGGCATCCTTGACCTCATAGATAGGCAGTCTTTAAAGGAAGAGACCATACTAACAGAGAAGAGGGGTCAGGGCATTGTGGAACAGATAGGCTATGGTGCTATAGATTTTTTAAACGATATAAAGAATGTAGTATCTTTCACAGGGACTATCATAATCAAGTTATTTTCATCTGTTTTTCACCTAAATACAATAAGGTGGGGGGATGTTATAACATGCATGAAGAAGACCGGGGTAGATGGTCTACCTATTGTGGGGTTGATAAGTTTCTTGCTGGGGCTTATTATGGCCTTTATGTCATCGCTACAGCTTAAACAGTTTGGGGCAAACATGTTTGTCCCCTCCCTTGTAAGCATTGCCATGATAAAGGAGCTGGGGCCTATTATGACGGCCATAATTGTTGCAGGCAGGTCTGGCTCTGCCTTTGCAGCAGAGATTGGGACTATGAAGGTAAATGAAGAGGTGGATGCCCTTATCACCATGGGATTTGACCCTGTAAAATTTCTTGCAATACCAAAGGTATTTGCGGCAATGGTGGTTGTCCCCTTTCTCACTATCTTTTCCGACCTCTTTGCTATCTTCGGGGGTCTTGTGGTAGGGGTCTTAGGTCTTGACCTTACTATCCATACCTATATACAGCAGACAATGAAGGCAATGAAGATATTTGATATTGTTACCAGTTTGATAAAGGCTGTTGTCTTTGCAGTCCTTATAGCAGGTATAGGCTGTCAAAGGGGTTTTGAGGTGAAAAACAGCGCTGAGGAGGTCGGCAGCGCTACCACATCGGCAGTGGTCTCCTCCCTGTTTATAATAATAGTTGTTGATTCTATGTTTGCCATTGTGTTGAGTTATTTAAAGTAAAGAAGCTTATAGAGTTTATAGACTGTTATGGGTAAGGGATATTGAGCAATAAAGATGCTGTTATAGTAGTAGAAGGTCTTACTGTCCGTTTTGGTGATGACCTTATACTGGACAATGTGAGTTTAGAGGTATACAGGGGAGAGGTCTTTGTTATATTAGGCGGCAGTGGCTGCGGCAAATCTACCCTTTTAAAGCATATAATAGGCCTTTATGAGCCTGCCGGGGGGAGGGTTATAATAAACGGTATTGACATGACAGCGGCAGACGATAATAAGTTGAGACAGGTGAGGAGGGATATGGGGATGCTATTCCAGTCTTCAGCCCTCCTGGGCTCCATGACCGTCTTTGAGAATATTGCCCTGCCCCTTAAAGAATATACAGATCTGTCCGATAGGGCAATAAGGCTTATGGTGAGGATGAAGCTTGCCATGGTGGGGCTATCAGGATATGAAAACCACTTCCCCTCTGAGTTATCAGGGGGGATGAAAAAAAGGGCAGGTATTGCAAGGGCAATGGCCCTTGACCCAACCATACTTTTCTTTGATGAGCCTTCTGCTGGTCTTGACCCGGTCACAGCAGCAGAACTTGATTTGTTGATAAAAAATATAAATAATGGTATTGGAACTACTATGGTTATAGTAACCCATGAACTGGAATCCATATTCAATATTGCCCAGAGGGTAATAATGCTCGACAGGGGAGAAAAAGGTATAATAGCTGAGGGAGACCCCATGAGACTGAGGAGGGAGTCAACTGACCCCAGGGTCAGGAACTTCTTTAATAGACACATTGCAGAACACCTTATAGAGGGGGCGTGATGATCAAAAAGAAGACACCCTTTCTTGTGGGCCTATTCGTCATTATAGGGACATTATTGGGCACAAGCGCTATAGTATGGATAGGTGCATCCAAATATTTTAAAAAGGGGACCACCTATGTGACATACTTCGATGAGAGCGTACAGGGTCTCCAGGTAGATTCTAAGGTTAAATACAGAGGGGTAGAGGTGGGCTGGGTCAAGTCCATAGATGTTGCCCCTGATAGCAGGCTTATCGAAGTGGTGATGAAGATTGATTTTGAAGGCAACCTGACCGAAAAGAATATTGCCAGGCTTGAACCAGCAGGCCTCACAGGTATGGTATTTATTGACCTCGATAATGCAAAACCTGAAGACCACAAAAGGACACCAAGGCTTACATTCGAGCCTGACTACCCTGTTATACCTTCTGTCCCCTCTGATATACAGAGGATTATGACGAATATCAATGAAATAAGCGAGAACATAAAAAAGATTGATTTTGACGGCATATCAAGGCAGGTAAAATCTACGATCAAGGCGGTTGAACTATTAGTAAACAACCAGCAGATGAAAAATATAATGATCAATCTTGATGCAACCTCAGAGAGTCTGGCCAAGATATCTGAAAAGCTTAAAAACATCACAGGGGATGATTCTATCAAAGAGATAGTTACAGAGGCCAAAAATACACTAAAAAATACCAGCACTATCCTCAATAAGATGGCCAAGGAGGTGGATTCACTAAATATTGCCGAGGCAGCGGAGAAAACCAATAGATTCTTAGACGATATAAAAAAGAGATCCAATACCATTACCATAGAGACACAGCGAACCATTGAAAATATAAGGAGGGCATCAGAGGCCCTTGAGGAACTCACAGAGAGACTAAAAGATAATCCCTCTGATATAATTTTTAGTGAACCTCCCCCAAAAGATGTAGTAAATTAGTTATATATATATATGAATAAGGTGGATGCATGCTAAAAGAAAGGAAAAATAAACTGAATATCCTGGCAGCTATCCTGTTTTTCATATCCCTGACCGGTTGTTTACCCACAGGCAAGGCGCCTTATTATGTGGAGCAGTATATCCTTGATTATGACCCCCCTAAGGTAGATCTTGGAAAGGCAATAGATACATCTGTGAAGTTTGAACGTTTTTCTGTAGCCCAGGTCTACAATAATACAAGGATGAATTATAGGACAAACCCCTTTAGGATAGACGCATATAATTACAGCAGATGGAGGGTGAACCCAGGAGACCTTGTAGGAGACTGCCTGCTCAGGGATATGAGGGGTTCCAACATCATAACTGTTGTGATGTCATACAGGAATCCAGAGCATACGAGATTTTCTTTAGAAGGGGGGGTTGAGGAGTTTTTAGAGGTTATGGAAGACGGAAGGCCTTTTGCTGTTTTATCCCTTAACCTTACAGTATTGGATAATAAAGAGACAGAGATTACAAAAAAGATAAAACTCCAGAAGAGATACAGGGCAAAAGAGCCTCTAAAGGACCATAGCCCTGAATCCCTTGCCATGGGAATGAGCACATCCCTTGCCAGGATCTCTGATGTTTTTTTAAAGGATTTTTACTCAGTATTAAAGGGTATGGATTTAGATAGCAGATAGAGATACAAAGGTCTAACTACGGTGCATCATTATGAGATCTTTTTGGATTTTATATGTTAAAAATGTCTATAGCCTGTATGTGTGGCACACCCCTCCTGCCAAATAAGGATGGGTATCAAGGTAGTTCAGGCTTTGCATGCCTATTAGATATTAAAGAGGGTGTATTTTGAATAAGAAAAAATCTCTTGTTGACTTACTTATACATGACCTGACAGGGCCATTATCCATTATAACAACGACCATAAACAATCTCATTAAAAAGCAAGACAGATACGGTCAGTTAACAGAACGTCAAAAAAAGACCCTTGATATGATTTTAAGAAATGCCAACAAGGCACAGGGTTTTCTCCATGACATTATAGAGGTATACCGTTCTGAGGATGGTATTATAAGGTCAGATAAGATATATATCCGGGATGTTTTAAATGACGCCATAATGGATGCCATAGAGATTGTTGACCCTAATTTCTTTGAAGAGTTTATCTGTAATAATACAACCCAGGATATGAAAGAGATACTAAAAAGCAAAGGCATATTTATCTATATTGATGGAAGATACGAATCCTCTCCCTTTACCCATGATAGAAAAAAAATCCAGCAGATTTTGAGAAACCTCATAACTAATGCCCTGAAATACCGTAAAAAAGAGGTGAAGATAAGGATAAGTGGCGACAGAGACCTGATTATTGCCGTTGAGGATGACGGATCAGGTATACCTTTAGAAAAGCAGGTAGATGTATTTAAAAGATTTTTATATTCCAATTTGAAAGGCACAGTGGATGAGACAGGGCTTGGGTTCGGTCTGTCCTGCGTAAAATCCATTGTTGAGGCTGTCCAGGGTTCAATAACCCTTAAAAGTGAAGAGGGTAAAGGGACATGCTTTACAGTTCAGATACCCCCCCTCAAGGATTAGCAGATTTTTTAATAAAAATTTGATTTTTTATTAAAAAAATATTGTATCAAGTATTTAAATATTGTAATGTAGGAAAAAGCTTAATTAAATTAAAAAGTAAGGGGGTATCAATGAACAAGGCAGAACTAATAAGCAAGGTGGCAGAGGATGTGGGGATCACAAAGACACTGGCAGGGGATGTTTTAAATTCATTCATAAGAAATGTGCAGGAATCCCTTAAGTCCGGCGAAAAGGTAACCCTTATTGGTTTCGGGACATTTACTGTCTCCCAGAGAAAGGCAAGGACAGGTAGAAACCCGCAGACTGGCAAGAAGATGAAGATCCCTGCAAAGAAGGTCCCAAAGTTTGCTGCAGGGACTGCCTTTAAGGCGATGTTCAAAAAATAATTATTCTCAGGGTTTTTTTAAGATGGGTATCTTGATTTATATTGACAGGATATCCATCTTTTTTTTATGGAGACAATCATAGGATATATAGCAGCTTTTTTTACAACCTTCGCTATGATGCCGCAGGTAATAAGGATATGGAGGCTCAAGGAGGCAAGGGACATCTCTTTATGGATGCCCGTGATGATATTGACTGGCTCTTTATTATGGCTTGTTTACGGTATCCTCATCAAACAGATGCCTGTGGTTATAGCAAATGTTGTATCCTTTTTAATATCCCTTTTTACCCTGTTGACATCCATAAAATACAGGTAAGAGGCCTTGCAGTCTAAATCAGGGGATACCCTCTATCTTGATGTCATCTGTTTTAGTATAGCCTCGAGTTTTTTTAGTTCTTCCCCATAGCCTGCCCAGTTGCCCTGCCTTTGAAACTCTTTTGCCTTTTCAAAGACCTTCATTGCCTCTTTTGATAACTCAGGCAGGTCTTTCTTGGAGGCCTTGTCTCTTGTAGAATCAATAGTAGTTATCGGGGTCTTTTTGCCGCCAAAGAGCCTGTTTAAGCACTGTTCCAGGTTTTCCTCCATTACCACATCGTTTTCGTAAGCCACTATTACACGCCTTAGTTCTGGAAGCCCGCCTTTGTCCTCTGCAGCCAGATATAATGGCTGGATGTATAAAAGGGATGCCTCTATAGGGATTATAAGGAGCCTCCCCCTGATGACCTGTGACCCCCTCTGCCCCCATAGCGTGAGCTGTTGCGATATATAGGAATCCTGGTCGATTCGGGCATCGATCTGTCTTGGTCCGAATATAAGCCTGTCTCTGGGGAATGTATAGACCACAAGCTTTCCATAATTTTCATTGTCACACCGGGCAGCAAGCCATGCAGCGAGATTATCCCTTTTTGCCGGTGTATATGGCATAAGGAGGACATACTCCTCTTTTTTCTCCCCCGGGAGTTTCATTATGAGATAATAAGGCTCAATCTTTTTTTCACCATGGACAGGTATCTCCCACAGGTCTTCCTTGTTGTAGAATATCTTCGGGTCTTCCATATGGTAGGTCCCATACATAGCTGCCTGGATTTTAAACAGGTCTCTGGGGAAACGGACATGGGCCTTTAGGTCCTCTGGCATCTCTTCCATGGATTTGAACATCCCGGGAAATATCTTTTTATATACTGATATTACAGGGTCTTTTGGGTCGGATATAAACAGGCTGACGCCCCCGTTGTAGGCATCAACAATGGCCTTAACAGAGTTCCTCATATAGTTGACCCTGTTTTTCAATGGTTTTGAATATGGGAGCATGGAGGATCCGGTATAGGCATCTACAATCCAGTATAGTTTCCCATCCTTGGATATAACTATATAAGGGTCAGAATCGAGCATTAAAAAAGGTGCAATCTTCTGTATCCTCTCTGTTACATCCCTGTAAAATATCAACCTGCTCTCAGGGGTTATCTCAGAAGACAAAACAATCTTGGCTGTCCTGAAAAAAAAGGCAAAGACCGCCTTTTTAAAGAAAGAAT
>ERZ795060.434-NODE-434-length-57224-cov-6.566426_pt1 | contig 57224 bp, 44 predicted proteins | sample MGYA00375144_ERZ795060 | MGnify/ENA primary metagenome ERZ795060 (study PRJEB30189, sample SAMN05720157) | activated sludge metagenome | isolation source: anaerobic digester from wastewater treatment plant | place: Japan | collected 2015-05-15 ... | reverse complement strand
GGAGAGGGTTGGGGTGAGGGAAGGCTTTTAAGCTATCCCCACGAGCCCAATCATTTTCGCTGCCTTACGGTTGGGTATCCGTCGGTTGTTCGGCGGGGAGGCACATGACGATCGTCGTGCCCTGCGTGGGATTGTTTTTGGCGAAGAGGCAGCCGCTGTGTTCGCGCACAATGCGGGTGGAAATCGACAGCCCCAATCCCGTCCCGCTCGGCTTGGTGGTGACAAAGGGGCGGAAGATATCCCGCAGCAGGTGGGGGGCAATCCCCGGGCCGTTGTCGGCTATCCGCACCTGGATCACCCCATACTGGCAACGGAAGGGATTGTTCTCCAGCACATCGGGCATCTCCCGCACAATCAGGTTCTTGGGGATATAGCAGGTCGTGATGTCCAGTTCCAGGCCGGGTCCCTTGGCCTGGTAGGCGTTAATGAACACGTTCAGCAGAACCTGCTGGAGCAGCTTGGGATCACCATCGATCCAGGGGAGACCATCGGCCAGGTTCTGGCGGATCGTGACCCCGTTGGCCGTTTGGCTTTGGAAGATGATCAGGGATTGGGCGATTATGCCGTTGATATCGACGGGGATCTTCTTGGGGGTTTCCATGCGCGCGTAGGCCAGCAGGCTTTTGACCAGCGTGTCGAGGCGGTCGATGTTGTTGCGGATTTCCTGGTAGACGGGAAGCAGAGGATCGCCGGCGGGCACGCCGCGGGAGAGGGATTGGATGGCCGCGCTGATTCCGGCGATCGGATTACGGATTTCATGCGCCAGGCCGCTGAGCAATTCGCCGATGGTGGCCAGACGGTCGATGTGGGTGATTTCTTCGCGGTGGCGTTTTTCTTCCGCTTCCCGTTTTTCGGCGATTTCCGTGACCAGGGCGGTGAACTGCTGGGCCAGTTGGCCGATTTCATCTCCCGCGTCGTCCCGGAGCGGGGCGCGGCTATGGCCCTTGGCGATATCCTGCAAGGCTTGGGAGATGGCTTGAATCCGGGATTTCAGGAACGCGCCGATGATATGATAGGTCAGCGCGGCATAGGCGGCGTACAGCCCCAGCCCCAGCGCGATCAACATCCAGGGGGAATGAAAGATCTCCGCTTGGGAGAGCGAATGAAACCACATGAAAAGGGCGAACAAAGACAGGGTGATGGCTTGCAGGGCGGACCAGATGATGGTTTGCAGGGATTTTTTCTTGAGGATTCCGCTCAAGTGACGAGTTCCTTGGGCTAAGTTCCTTGGGCCAAAAGTGAGGCCGCCTCGGCGCGCCGGCCGGGATTCGGAAGTCAGACTATCGATAGTTTTTAGTTCCTGGGACCCTGTTGTCAAGAGTAGAAGAAAGGCAGATGAGTCGTCATACCTGTACCTGGTGGAGAGTCCGGTTACAATTCCCTCAGAAACCCAGTGTTGAGGAAAGGACTATCGGGCCTGTATGACCATGGAAATGATCCAAACCGAACCGGTAAGTGACGTCAAAACCATTGAATCGCTGCACGAAACCCGGAACAAGATCCTCCACGAGATCGCCAAGGAGATCATCGGGCAGAAATCGGTGATCGAGGAGTTGTTGATCGCCCTCTTCGCGGGGGGGCACGCTTTGCTGGTGGGAGTTCCGGGACTCGCCAAAACCACGTTGATCCGCACGTTCGCCAATATACTGGATCTCAAGTTCCGGCGCATTCAGTTCACGCCCGACCTGATGCCGTCCGACATCACCGGCAGCGAAATCCTTCAGGAGGACCGCGGCACGGGCGAGCGTTCGTTCCGGTTCATCCAGGGACCGCTGTTCGCCAATATCATCCTCGCCGACGAGATCAACCGCACTCCGCCCAAGACCCAGGCGGCCTTGTTGGAAGCCATGCAGGAACACCGGGTGACCGTGGGGGGAATCGATCATTCCCTCACGCCGCCGTTCTTCGTCCTGGCCACGCAGAATCCCATCGAACAGGAAGGGACCTACCCGCTGCCCGAGGCCCAGCTGGACCGTTTCATGTTTCAGATCAATATCGAATACCCCTCGGAGCAGGAAGAAATCGAGATCGTCAAAAACACGACTTCTGCGTACCAGGGCAAACCGGAAAAAGTCGTGTCCCGCGCCGATATTCTGAACATCCAGAACCTGGTGCGCCGGGTGCCCGTGGCCGAGCCGGTGATTCAGTTCGCGGTGCGCATCGTGAAAGAGACCCGGCCTGGGAACAACGGCCATCCCACCCAGAATGAATTGGTGAAGAAATACGTTTCTTGGGGGGCGGGTCCGCGCGCGTCGCAGTATTTAATCCTGGCGGGCAAAGTGCGGGCGATCTTGGAGGGGCGCCATTCGGTGTCCGAAGAGGATGTGCGGGCCGTGGCCCTGCCGGTCCTGCGCCACCGCATCATCACCAACTACCGGGCGGAAGCCGACCAGGTATCGGTGCACCAGATCATCCAATCCGTGACCGAACAAATGACCACGTAACGGTGGTTTATAAAAGCCGGAGAGTATAAGCAATCTGAATAACCAAAATTGGCCCCGGTGGGCATCTCAAGGCTGATTCCCCTGGATCTCCCCATTTCACGAATTTCCCCATCCGTGGTAAGTTGTCAGTACTCTTCCCTCTTTTCCTCAACCAGTGCCTGTCTCTTCACAAATCTCCCGATTGTGGAGAGAATGGAGGCGCGGTTCATAACATAATTTTTTTCAGCTTTTTTCAGCGATTTTTTTTCCAGCGATTTCCGGCCGGTACGGCGGATGGAGGTTGATTATGCGAAGCACCCCGATTGGCATCGCCATGCTCAATGACGAGCGGGAACATGTTTACACCAAGAATAACGCGGAAAACCAGGCGGTGGTGGAGGCGTGGGCCGACTTTATCCGGAAAAATCTGAAGAACGTGGACGGTTCCGCCCCGGAAATCGTCACCGGCAGTGAAATCATCGTCAGCGCCCGTTCGGCTCAAAAAGTGGGGGAGGAGCTTGCCCGCGCCAATTGCAAGCAGCTGATCATGCTGTATAACGTCTGGAACTTCCCCTTCTTGTGCTGGCCCCTGGTCAACAGCGTGGGGGATGTCCCCATCCTCAGCCTTTCCAATAACAATGGAAAATTCCCGGGCAACGTGGGCTTGCTCGCCACCGATGGAGCACTGCGCCAGGCCGGCAAGCGGACGCACCGCATCATCGGGGATCTGGAGGACACGAAAACGCAGCAGAAGGTTCTCGCCTGGATTCGCGCCAGCCAGGCCCGCACCACCATCCAGAACGAGGTTTTCGGGCTGTACGGCGGCCACTCCATGGGCATGGAAACTGGCTTCGCCCACCTCACCCCGACCTTGAAAGCGTTTGGGTGCACCGTCCGGCAAATCGATCAATTATTGTTGGTCAAGGTGATGGAAACCGTCGATGAAGCCGAGGTTAAAAAAGGCCGCCAGTGGTTCGAGAAGTTGCTCGGCAACCGCCTCCTGTATGATGGCAAAGTGCTCAACGAAACCACCTTGGAAACCCAAATCCGCCTCTACCTGGCCATGAAACAGGTGAACCAGGAAAAAGGCTTCGATTTCTGCGGCCTCAAAGGCCAGCGCGAACTCACCGAACATGTGTGCCTGGGTGACGTGCCCGAAATGCTCATGAACGATCCCTACGACTGGAACGGACCCAAGGAATCCGTGGTCTGCGCCACCGAAGCCGATTTCTACGCCGCTCTCACCATGCAGATCATGAAATACATTTCCGGCGGGCTGCCCACGTTGTTCATGGACGTGCGTTTGTATCATCCCGATTTAGACCTGTGGGACTGGTGCAACTCCGGCAATCACGCCAGCTGGTACGCCGCCCAGAGCAACGACCCAGCCGAGAATTTCAAGAAGATCACGTTCCACCCCGCCTTGGAGTTTTACTTCAAAGCCGGTGGCGCCTCCGTGGAATTCGACGCCGCGCCGGGCCCAATGACTTTCGCCCGGCTCGGCTTATGGGACGAAAAGCCCTACATGGTCATCGTCCGCGGCGAGTCGGCCGATCTCCCCGCCGAGGAACGCAAGCGCCTCAACGCCATGACCGATCCCACGTGGCCGCATGTCCATGCCCGGTTGGAATGCGATTTCGAGGAATTCCTCAGCGTCTTCCCCTGCAACCACGCCTTAGGTGTCATCGGCGATCAAACGCGGGCGCTGGTGTATTTCTGCGAGATCGCGGGGATTACTCCCGTGGTGCTCGGGAATCTTAAAAACGAATTTTATCCGCCCATTTGGGAACGGGTGCGGTGAATCAATGGGCTTCCGGGAAACGCGCGCGTGATTGAAGCATGCCGGCCACTCCGTATGGAGGAGGAGAGAAGGATTTGACCCGGGTAAAAATCATCACCCTGGCCATCTCCCAAAGAGAAAGAGAGCTTTCTTCAAAAGGGAGAGGGATATGGGTCGGATCTTAAAATCAGCCGAATTACGGTTTCATGAAGGATGAGACCGGATGATGCTTCAAGCCTTGAATGAACGAATTCTATACTCAAGGGAAGATGAAACCAAGAAATATTTCAATAAATAAATCGAGGAGTAAACCATGGGCAGACAATTTCTCCGGGGAAAAGTGGTTTCCATCCTGGACGATCAACGCTTAATTGTGAACCTGGGAATGGAACATGGGGTATCGATGGGTGACCGGTTTGTAGTTTACGAAGAAGGCGGAGAAATCACCGATCCCTCGACGCAGCAATCCCTGGGCAAGCTCGAACTGATCAAGGCCCAGGTGGAAGCCGTGCACGTCCAGGAAAAGATGTCCCTTCTCATGCCCATTTTGAAACAAACCACCACACAATCCACCGTGTTATCCGCAACCCTGGCGCAGACGTATTCCACCACCAGCTCTGATATCTACCGTGACCGGCTGCCTGTTAAAAAAGACCAGATCAGTGGCCTTAGTTTGCTCAATTCGCTTATCATGATCGGGGATCTCGTGCGCTCCGTGAAACCGGTTGATGCATAATTGGGCCGATATCTAGATTCTGTATCTAGATTCTGTCTCGCTATTCAACCTAAGTCAAAATACTATATGTAACCGATTCCCTGGTTGCGCGGAGAGCCGTTCCTTCGCCCTTTCCAGGCTTCCCTCACCCTTACCCTCTCCCAGAGGGAGACACTTCATCCATACTCATACAATGCATAAAGTACCGGGAAATTTCTGCATTCGGGTAAGCAAATAGTTACCATTTCCCGACCCAGCGTTGCATACCATGAAAAATCAATCTATAAATGATTAGAAAAAATATCCTTTTTTTACTCAAAGGGAGAATGGATCATGACTCGAAAAGCCACGCAAGGGATTTTGATCATTTTCGTATTGGCGCTCATGGCGTCGTCCGGCTGGACGCAAGGAACGACGGGCAAGCATGTCACCATCACCACCCGGGCCGCCAGTGAATTTGCCCTGGACTTTGCCGCGAACACCCAGGGAGCCGCGCCGGGCGACATCGCCATGCAAATTCTGCTCCAGGACAACGGGATCAGTGCCCGTGTGGTTCCCGACAAGTCATTCTACGACCCTGCGGTCTTAGGCGACATCTGGGAGGACATGGATACGGGGGAAACACATACAGTCGACCTGGTGATCCTTTCCGGCAGCAGCGGATCGAGCGATGTCCCCGATGTGCAACCACTTTTCCAGCAGGAAATTCCCATCATGATGGGCGAACATGTGTGTCTGGCGGAGGAAGGGCGGCCGGGAAGCATCAAAATGTATCAAGGCACCAGTACCGGGCACGGGGAACTGCGCAACAATGAAATTCGCCAGATCAAGATCGTCAACAAGGAGCACCCCATCACCCAGGGGATTGCCACCGACGCGGAAGGATTTGTGCAAGTTTTTCGTGATCCCTATCCTTCCGAAGGCCTTTTCACCGGTTGGTTTAACACCGTACCCAAGCAAATCATCGCCCGGGATGGCCTCTACGAAAACCGGCTGGCCCTCGGTTCCGTAACGGACAAGGCTGCGGGAACCGTGATCCTGGCGGAAATTCCGATTGAATATGCGCCTTCGGAAAGTATGAGAGCGTGCCTGGCGGTCATCGAGAAAGGCGCCTTGCTGGCGGACGGCACTCCGGCGCCAGCGCGCATGGTGCATTGGATGAGCAATGAAGAAGGCTCCGGAGGCCCGCACCGCAATTTCCTGGCGCTTAACGCAACCGGCCGGACGTTGTTCATCCGCGCCTGCCGTTGGGCCATGGGCATGGAAGACGTGACGGCCGTAGTGAATTCATCGTTGTATTGAGCGGAAGATTTTTTTGTTGCGAAAGTATTCCTAACCGATTTGCATTTCTATTCGATTTATAAAAAGGGGCACGTGGCCACGTGCCCCTGCTTTGTATGCTCCCCACCACGGCCCTCTCCCGAAGGAGAGAGAGGTGATGAAGTCAAGTGATCGTTGATAGGCCACACTTCGCTGTGAGCCCAACCTAGCGCGGTCAATGATCCACGTTCCTCAATGGTCCTCTTCCCCGGATGATTCGATGTTGAAGAGGTCCTCCGCTTTCATGCCGTAAAGTTGTTCTCCCCGTTTTTCCACGTCCACTTTTTCTTCCTCCCATTTTTTGAGGAGGGCTTTGGTGGAATCCTTGAAGGTATAGACCAGAGTATGGCCGCTGTCGTTTTCCCGAAGGGTGACCCGGATCTCATCCGCTACCACATGAGTAATGTTCCGTTTGCCCATGGTCGCCCCGGTGGAAAGCTGCAAACCGTCGATCAGGCACGAAGGCGGCGGCTGGTCCGGGCATTCCACGTTCACCGTCAATCCAAAATGGCGGGGGAATTGATGCGCGGTCACCGCGTGCTCGCCAATGCGTGTGCCGAGCACGATGAATGGTCCCAAATGGCCATGAAAGCGGGCCAACTCCTCCATCGTCAACGGACGAAAAGGATATTTGGAGTGCATATGATCCGTATCAGTGGAACTCATGGATACCCAACCGGCCAAAAATATAGGCATCAGAGGGATGGATAAATAAATTCGTTTTTTGGTCATCTTTATTATCTCCTGGTGGAATTATGGTGAATAGTGGCCGGTGTCGAGGCGGACCACGATGCCTGAACTGATGATCCCATTGCTGGGTTCGTACCAGGTATGCGAGGGCACCGGCTCCAGCGTGTGAAGTCCGATATCCACCTTGGGAATCGGGCCTGCGCTCCACAGGCCGTATTGCACTGGGCTTTTCGTGGCAGGGTAGGCCGCCGAGGCGTTGTTATAAAAAATGTAATCGCCGTCGTCCACGGGAAAACCGCGCGGCACCCAAATGCCTTCTTCCGTGGGCATCTCGTTGAAATAGCCAAATCCCGGATGGCGGTATTTGATCGTTTGCCCCGGTGCTTCCTCCGACGCGCCTGGAAAGGTGTTAAACGGATCCAGTGGACGGCTGGTCAAATAGGCCACCGGCGTGGTCAGTTCCCAGGGCAGTTCAAAATATTTCTTGGCTTTTTCTTCACCCCAGGCCAGGCAGTAATACCGGGTCGGGGGCAATCCCTGCCGATCAAGACGATAGGATTCCAGCGCCTTATAGCACGCGTCGATCTGGCTCTTGGCGGCCGCGATCTTGCTCTTGACCATAGCATTGAGCATGTTCGGCACGGCGATGGCCGCCAAAATGGCGATGACCGCCACCACGATGAGCAATTCGATCAACGTGAATCCCTTCCACGGGTGAATGTTACTGGTAATCATGCCAACCTTGCGCCGCGCTGGGGCTGCTGGAAGGCTTAAAATCGGCAATGGAACGCGGCCATAGCCGGTAGCCTTCCGTGAACGGCGGTTCCGGATCTTCTTGATTGAACACCCCCACAATATCCAGCCATCCTTGCGGTTGGGGTGATTCGCCGATTTTTGTTCCATGCCGCAGTTCCACCGCGAAGGTATGCCCAGACACGTCCGCCACCGTCAACGTAGTTCCTGGCACCCAGTCACCTTCCACGATGCGGACATTCTTCAGCACGACCAACCGCCCTTGGTAATACTCGCCGCCGGTCTGACGGGTGGCGTCAAAGCTGTTCAGTCCGGCCAGGCTTTCGATCGCCAACGGCTCCGGCTCTTCCGGAGGAGTGGTGGCAACGGTGATTTCAAATTTCTGATCGGGGTTATGGCGCTCATTGATGTTGGTTTTCCCCCCGAAATGCCCCGTCAAACCGGTCACCATGACCAGATGACCCGGCACTAGTTTATCTGGATACGAATTGATCCCTCCGCCGTACCACGCCCCCGAGTAAACCTGAATCCCTCCGGTTCCGTCCTGGACAAACAGGATGAACGATGTATCCAACTCCCCGTTGGCATTCAGCCCATTGAAGACGTGCGGTTCGTTCAGCACGCGGCCTTGGATGGTGTATCTGTCCATGGTCTGTAAGCCGGGAAAGGTGGGATTGCCCTGCGCGTCCACCTGGTTGATCTCGGCGATGGATACTATGTTTTCCTGGGCCGCCGCTCCCATGCCGGTGGCGATCCAACCCAAACCCCCGAGGATAAGTGCTAGATGTCTACGTTGCATATTTCTCCTCCGATTCTGTATTACGAATGTTGCATAAATAATACTATGGAGAATGGAGGAGAAAAAGTCAAGGCGGAAGTATGATTTCTTGCAGAATCATAATACGCGGAATCTTCCAGGATTTCCCGGGCCTATAACTTCGGGGAACTTGAAAAATCCCTCGTAGAAACGCTGCCGGATGATAGAAAAATTTCCTTTGAGAAATCCGTGCGTATGCATCGGAATCTCCGTGGCTCAATCCATGGCATTCAACTCCCTCCCAGCCAGCCGGCAAATCCGGATCATTTGGTGGCAAACCAGGTAACTCCAGAGCGTATGGGTTCAAAACACCCTCCATTATCTTTTATACTCAAAGTCACGTTGTAACTTTATTACAATCCCACGAGGGTACTCATGACGAACTGGCAACGTGTTTACTCACACAGCACCGTTTATTTATCCACCATTCTTCTGTCATTCACTCTAACGGCAACCCCGGTTCCAGCCGGAGAATCGCTGCCCATGGGCAGTGCGCCAGCGCCCGTGGCCTTCAAGCATTTTCCCAGCCGCCTGCATGTTTTCATTTGGCGTAACTGGCCGCTGGTCGAAGCAGAGCGCCTGGCCCAGGTTCTCGAAACCACACCGGAGCAGGTCCGTGCCCTGGCGGAATCCATGGGTTTGCCGGAGCAGCATCCGATCACGGGGAAGGACAGGGACCGCATCTACATCACCCTGATCCGCCGGAACTGGCACCTGCTGCCGTATGAGCAATTGTTGACCTTATTGGATATGTCAAGCGAAAAGCTGGCCTATATTCTACGGGAGGATGACTTTCTGTACGTGAAACTCGGAAACTTGAAGCCGGAATGCGAACGGTTGGTGTACGCGCCGCCTAGCGAGGCCGAGCAAAAGCGGTGCGCCGAAATCAGACGGACCGTCCAGGAATTGTTTGGCCAGGAACTGAAGAATCCCGAGGTCAAACGCTTCCAATTCGTGGAGGAACTCAGCCGCCCCGATCCGGATTTCAAACTGGATTTATCTCCTGTGAAACGCTTTTCGCCCCGCTATATCTATTCGTATTTCGCCCTCTACGGCGATCCCCTGATGACGCCCGAGCTCGATCCCTACCCGGACGGCCTACTGCAAAAATTGGCTTCCCGGGGCGTTGATGGCGTATGGATGCACACCGTGCTGCGCCAACTGGCGCCTGGCGGTCCGTTTCCCGAATTCGGCCAAGATCATGAAATCCGCATAAAAAACCTGCGGGCTCTGGCGAAGAAAGCCCGAAAATACGGCATGGGGATTTATCTCTACATGAACGAACCGCGGGCCATGCCGGCAGATTTCTTCAAGAACCGGGAAGAAATCCAGGGCGTGCGGGAAGGGGACTATTACACGATGTGCACCAGCGTCCCCGTGGTACGGCAATGGATCAGCGATTCGTTGGCCTATGTGTTCGAGCAAGTTCCGGAGCTGGCGGGGGTGTTTACGATCAGCGGTTCGGAAAATCTGACGCATTGTGCTTCGCACGGCCGTTCCGATCAATGCCCACGCTGCAAAAGCCGCTCCCCGGCCGAAATCACCGCCGAGGCCAACGCCATCATCGAGGAAGGAGTTCATCGCGGCAATCCCAACGCCCAGGTGATTGTCTGGGATTGGGGCTGGAACGACAATTGGGTTGAAGAAGCCATCCAAAAACTTCCCAAATCCGTTCTGTTCATGTCAGTCAGCGAATGGGCAAAGCCTATCGAGCGGGGCGGAATCCAGACCACGGTGGGCGAATATTCCCTCTCCGCCGTCGGACCAGGTCCAAGAGCGGTCAGGCATTGGGCTGCCGCGCGCCGGGCCGGTCTCAAGACCATGGCCAAATTGCAAATCAACTGCACGTGGGAGCTTTCTTCCCTGCCCTACCTGCCGGTCATGGACCTGGTGGCCGAACATTGCCAAAACCTTCTCACGCAACAGGTGGACGGTTGTCAACTCAGCTGGTCGCTCGGCGGGTATCCTTCACCCAACCTGGAATTGGTACATATGTTTGACCAGACTCCGCCACCGGATAAAAACGCGTCGCTGGATACGCTGGCCCGTTCTGGCTTCGGTCCCGAGGGCGCGCCGCTGGCCCGGCAGGCGTGGACGAAGTTCAGCCGCGCGTTTCAGGAATATCCCTACCACGGCGCAGTGGTATATAACGCCCCCGTGCAGTTGGGACCGGCAAATCTGCTGTATCCCCTTCCCACCGGCTACTCCGCCACCATGGTGGGGATTCCGTATGATGACGTGAACGGCTGGCGCGGGCCGTATCCCGCGGACATCTTCGCGGAGCAATTCGCCAAGGTGGCCCGGGGCTGGGCCGAGGGACTCGGCGATCTGGAACAGGCCGCGAAAAAGGCGCCCGCGGACAAGCAAACCGAGGCCCAGGCGCAGTTGCGTTACGCCGCCGCCGCGCAGATGTATTTTTCGTCGGTGGCCAACCAGGTCCGATTCACCACGCTCCGCGACACCTTGCTGGACAAGAATCATTCTCTTCCGGAGGGAAAACGCCGGGAAATGCGGGAAGCGATGCGAAAAATCCTGCGGGATGAAATCCAATTCGCAAAAGATCTGTTTATCTTAACCCGCCGGGATTCGTGCATCGGCTTCGAGGCCTCCAACCATTATTTCTACGTTCCGGTGGATTTAATGGAAAAGGCCATCAATTGCCAATATATACTGGATCGTGTCGATGAAATATACAACTAACCGCTAAGGCCAAGAGGTGAACAATCTCCTTGTTCAACATCAGCCGGCGGAATGATATTCCGGCCAGCGGTTGGAAATATTCAAAAATTCCTCGAACATGACGTCCGTGATCCGGTGGCTGATGCCCAGCGCGGTGGGATCCCCGTAGTTGAAAATGATCAAGCCGCCCCGGGGTGTGCTCCAATGTTTCACCAGGAGATGGGCTTCCTCGCGGACATCCGCTTCCACACCTTGGGGAAGGGTGGTTTGAATATCCACGGTAGTCAGAAAACAAACCTTCCCTTTGAATTGCTCACCGAAGTCCACCAGGCCGTAGGCCCGCGGTTGCTGCAGGTTCAAGACATCGGCCCCCGCGTCGATCATTCGCGGAACCAGGGCGTTGACTTTGCCGCAGGAATGCAGGATGGCATGCCATCCGTTTTGGTGGACCGCGTCAAAGAGAACGCGGTAACGGGGAGCGAAAAAGCGGTCGAAAATCGCGCGGCTGATGAAGGCCCCCCGCTGCGTACCCCAGTCATCGGTAAAGAAAATGCCATGCACGGCGTTGCCGAAACGCCGCCGCAGCTCTTCCAAATGGCCCAACCGGTTTTCCAGGATCATGTTCAGGAGGAATTCGACCCGGTCCGGCGCGAGGTGAAAGTCTTCCATGGCGGCGGCGAATCCCCGCAGCATGTGGAACCGCTCGATGAGGTTGAAGTGGCAAGTGACGGTCACGTAACGGTCCCCGGCTTCGGCCAGCAGGGCTTCCACGCGCTCATAGTAGTAGGGATCACGCGGATCAGGGGGCCGGTAGTGAGCAATGGCGGACTCATCCGCCAGGGGATTCTCCACAACCCGGCCCATGTTCTTGATGTCCGTGACGGCCCAGCGGCAACCCCAGTCATCCCAGCCGGGCGTGTCGAAAAACCAACCCGCTTTGGCCCGGTCCATTTCGCGGATTTCCCACACGTCGCTGGGCACTCCGGGAATGCCGCTTTGGTAAAAAGGCAGCCGGGGAGGGGTTTGGAACTCGATGGCGCGCTGAACAATTTCTTTGGATTTCATAGTGTCTCCAAGTGAGGTTGGGATTCATGGCAATGATATACGTTTTCAATCCGGCTTGGCATACTTCTGAAGAATAAAATGGTGAATCCACAACAGGGTAACGAAGTACTTGATATGGATAATCTCACCAAACATGCTGGATGATATCCTTCTCCACCTTCCTTTGATATAATCCCCCCGTTTCATACCAATCACGAATGGAGACAACCCATGGTTCAACCACAATACGGCGTATTGGTGCATGGCGCAGGGTGGGTCGCGGGCGAGCATATCAAGGCGTTTCAGAAGAATCCGCACACCCGAATCGTGGCGCTTTCCAGCCGGCGGATGGAAAGCGTGGTCCAGCGCGCCAACGATTTCGGTATGACGGACATCGGGATGTACACCGATCTGGAAAAAGCCCTCCAGCACAAGGGAGTGGATATCGTTTCAATCTGCACGCCACAGCATGTCCACGCGGAGAATGTCATCGCCGCGGCGGGAGCGGGCAAGCATCTCGTGATCGAAAAGCCCATCGCCAACAGTCTGGAAGAGATCCGGGCCATGCGGGACGCGGTGCGCCAGGCGGGTGTGAAGACCGTGGTATCGTTTGTGTTGCGGTGGAATCCGCTGTTTTCCACCTTGAAAAACCTGATCGCCCAAGGCGCGTTTGGGAATATTTACTACGTGGAGACCGACTATCAATCCAACATCGCCAGTTGGTGGGCGGGATTCTCGGAGGCGCGGCTCAAAGAAAAAGGAGTCAGCGCTATGTTGGTGGCCGGGTGTCACGCGCTGGACGCCGCGCGGTGGTTCGCCGGGCCGGAGCAGGACAAAGCGGCCCGGGTGACCGAGGTGTTCGCCTATTGCGGCGGGTGGCGGAAAGGCTGCACGCGGGAATACAATTATTATACCGGCGAATGGGCTGACAACCGCCCGCCGCTGGAATATGAAGGATTGGAAGTGTACATGCTGAAATTCGAGAACGGTGCGCTGGGCAAAGTGTCCGCTAATTACGATTGCATCATGCCGTACACCTTCCCTATCGAAATCTTTGGTGACCGCGGCACCGTGAAGGACAACCGGATCTGGTCGCATCTCTTCCCGGGGCAGAAGGGATGGATCGAAATCCCCACGATTCTCCCCACCACCGCCGACGTCGGCCACCATCCCTTCCAGGGGGAGATCGACCATTTCGTCGACTGCATCCTCAACAACCGCGAATCCCACTGCAATCTGGAAGACGCCGCCCACACGCATGAAATTATCTTCGCGGCGCAGCAATGCTACGCGACCGGGCAGCCCGTGCGGTTGCCTATATTGTAACGATCGGGAGGATTTCATGAACATGATTCACGGGAAGACAATGGGCCTCTTTTTCGGATGCTTTTGCCTGGCGGCCTCCCAGGCCTGGACCGACACGCGGATCGGCGCGGGCGGATACCTGGAGTGGAACGGAGCGCGGGTGTTACCCATCGGGGCCTACGCGCTGCCCAAGGGGATGAATTTCACGGAGGCGGAAAGCGTGGGCTTCAACCTGGTCCACGCGCGCGCGGACCAGGCCGTCTGGGACCAAGCCGGCGAGGCGGGGCTCTGGGTGTGGCATTCGTTCGGCGAAGCGCTCGACTTGACGGGTGAAAAAGCCGAATCCCGCCGCCAGGCGGTCCGGGAAACCGTGGAGAAACTGGCCGGTCACCCCCGGCTGCTCTTCTGGGAAAGCGTGGATGAACCGGCCTGGACGGACGAAGCTCCCGCCGTGGCGCGCAACCAGCCCGAGGGATTGATCGCGGGCCGCCGGTTTTTGCGGGAACTCGATCCCTCGCATCCGGTCTATCTCAATCATGCTCCGCGCAACACGGTAGAGACGCTGCGGCGGTACAATCCCGCCTGCGATATCGTCTGCGTGGATATCTACCCTATCATCCCCCCCGGGCTCCGGCGCATGTACGCCATCACTCCGGACGGGCGGCACGGCGACCTGCCCAACCAGACACCCAGCTGCGTGGGAGAATACGTGGACAAGATGATGTGCGTGGCGGGTGAAGGGCGGAGCGTGTTCATCGTACTGCAAGGCTTTGCCTGGGAAGCGCTGCGGGAGAAGGACTTGAACTCGGCCCAAGTGCGGTATCCCAACGCGCGGGAATGCCGCTTCATGGCCTGGCAGTCCATCATCCACGGCGCGCGGGGATTGATGATCTGGGGGCTGCATACCGTGCCCAAGGAGCATCCGTTCATCCAGGACTGGGCGCTGGCGCTCCGCGAAATCCGGGAACTCGCGCCGGTAATCCTGGGTGAAGAATGGCCGAATTGTCCGGTGCTGCGCTATCACGAACGCGGATCAAGCATCGCCACCGGGATCGAGGTCATGGGCCGCGAAACGGAGGAGGCGTATTACCTGGTGGCCGCCAACACCTCCATCGATCCCGCTGCCGCCGATTTCCATGCGCTGCCCGCCGGCGCGCCGGATTGGGAAGTGCTGGGCGAGAGCCGCTCGGTTCCGGTCAAAAACGGATCGTTTTTTGACGAGTTTGAAGGACTGGATGTGCATATCTACAGGGCTTTGAAAGCAAAACCATGAACCGGTGCGGCCGGAGAGATCCATCATGAAGAAAAACCTGATACAAATAGCTTGGGTGGGTATATGTCTCTTGATGAACGCCTTGGCCTATGGCCAAAGCGACGGTTTGTTGCGTCGGGGAGGCGAAGTGTTGTTCCCCATCGGATGCTACGAGTTACCGAAAAACGACGAAGCGTTGCGGGAGATGACGGAGGCGGGCTTCAACCTGGTTCACTGCCACAGCCGGGACGACTTGGACCGCGCGCAACGGGCAGGCTTGCTGGGCGTGGTCCCCGTGCCGCTGCATCACGGCGCGTCGGATTCGTTCAAGGCCACGATTGACGCGCTGGCGGATCATCCGGCCCTGGCCGTTTGGGAAGGACCGGACGAAATAGTGTGGAACTTCACCGCCGCTTCCGCCCTCTATAAATCGAAACAGGTCCATTCGGTCACCGGCGCGTGGTGGAAACAAACACCCGAAGCGGTGCGGTACGCGGAAGAACAAGCGCGGACGGTCATCCCCAAAATGCGCGAAGCGGCGGCCTATATCCGCAGCCGCAGCCCCAAGGCGCCGATTTGGATCAACGAGGCGCTGGAAAGCGATCTGGCCTATGTGCGCGAATATCTCGGCTTCGTAGACATCACCGGATGCGATATCTACCCAGTGCGCAAGGAGAATCGCCCCCTCCACCGGATGGGCGAGGCGGTAGAACGCTGGAAGGCAGTGGGCCTGGGACGCCCGGTGTGGATGGTCTTGCAGGCCTTTTCCTGGCACGAACTGGGCGAGTATTACGGCGTGCGGGAAGCAGCGTACCCCACTTTCGCCGAAACGCGTTTCATGGCCTACGACGTGATCGCGCGCGGGGCGGGCGGCGTGTTGTATTGGGGATCGCATTATCTCAAGTCGGAACCGTTCCGGCAGTCGATTTATGCCCTGATCCGCGAATTGAGCCGCCTCCAGCCGTTCTTGATCCAACCTGCATTCTCCGGCACACGCGCCAGTCTCGTGGAAATGCCCTCGGAAGGCGAAACCCGCGGCGTCCAAGTGTGCGTCAAACAGAACGGCACCGAGTGGCTGATCATCCTGGTGAACGAGGATCCCCGGTGGCACATGGGGGTGGAGGTATCCGGCCTCGATGCCCTGAACGACCGGCGGCTCGAACGGTTGTACGCCGAGGGCGGGATCATGGTGCGGGAGGGGCGGTTCGCCACGCGGTTGGAACCCTACGGCGTCCAGGTGTTCGCCACCAGCCGGAGTTGGGAGACGGACCACCTCGCGGGCCGGGATTTTCAATGAGAAACCTGATAAAACCGCGCGCGATTTGTTATTCCACCCATAGAATAACTACTAAATTCCCTCTTCCTCTGGGAAAAGGCCAGGGTGAGGATAGATATTTCCAGAAATAAGGATCATCCGGCAACTGTATACTTTTTTCAGACCACCGGTCCGCCTCTCTTCGATGATCGATAAAAAACCAGCCATAAAATCCCCTCTTCCTCTGGGAGAGGGTTAGGTTGAGGGATGATTTTTCCAGGAATTAGATGACCCGATTGCGCATCGATCTCATCGAACAAGCAATCTCGGTTGATCCCCATTTCGCGAGGTGCATCATGGGCAAGAATCTTTGGTAGATCTGGATAGCGTTCATCGTCGCAGTATTTATGTATTTGGTTGTTGGTTTTTCCCTGCAAGGAATGGTTTTGTTGCAACCGGATTTGATTCAGATACTCGGTATGGTGTTTTTCGCTCTCTCCCTGATCTGCGCGGCCGGCGCGCTCCTGCTGCGCTGGAAAGGCATCCACGAGCCGATCCAGATGAAAACGCTGGATCCGCAGACAATTGAGGGATCTCAAAAATATCTTATGTTCTCTATTCTCGCTTGGGCTCTAACGGAAACCATCGCGATTTTCGGCCTGGTGATGATGATCATATCCGGTAATTTTTATACTGGACTGCCTTACAGTGCGGCAAGTCTCATCCTCTTGGCACTGCAAATGCCGATAAGCGAGTGATCCGGTCAAATCACTTTTCCCGTTCCGCCTCCATGGCGTTGTGGAACGCTTCGCGATGGGGTTGTCCGCTTTCGGCGTAGTGGGTAACGCCCTCGCGTTCGGTGATCTCGCAAAACCGCTGGTAGGTCATGTCCCGGACCGACTGGTTAGGAAAACGCTTGCATTTCAGATACATCAATGGCAATCGCGCCATCTCCACACGGCGTAGAATATCCGTGTTATCCGCCACAGTTTCCGCCCGGTCGAAAATCTCATCCGCTGCTTGAATGAAATCTTCCGTAAACAATGGATCGTCCGGCCGGAGGCCCAAATGAATGTGCCGCTCCGGCGTGACTTGATTGTGCAGCAAGTCAAAATAAGCGCGGATATATTGCCCGCTCCGGCCATAATAGCCGTGCAGGAAATCGTCGATCACATCTGGAACATTACAATCCGGATTCCACAACAACTTGGCCAGCAGATAGGCGCGCAGTTCCGCGAACTCGCCTCCCCGGCTCTGGTAGGCGGCCTGCTCCATCACGCCGATGGCGTTGTGATCCCGGAAAAATTGCAGATTGGGCTGCAGCACCTTGAAATTGGGATAAGGCAAAATGTAGTGAGAAAAATTCACCACATAGTCCCAAATGTATAGGTGGGGAGCGATGGCCGCCCAACCCTGAATGTCCTTCACGAACGATTCGTTCTCAGGACAGTTCAGGAAATCGTGTGAAAAACAGCATTCGATGCTGCACAGGCGGATGACAACGTTGTGCCGAGGCTTGATTGTCTTGCAAGGCTTGCGGGTATATTGATACGCCAGGGTTCCGATGTACTTGTCTGGGAATTCTTTCTCCACCGCTTCCGCCACCTGGTTGACGAACCACACCACCGGGCCCGATTCGCTCTCCTCCCGTTGCGCGATGGCCTGGCAAGCGTCACACTGGCACGGCCCCGCCCAATCGTTCTGGGACACGCAATAGATCCGGTATTGCGGATTTTCGCGCATGATCCGCATAATCCGCTCCACCACAATGCGCAGCACATCGGGATTGGTCAGGCAGAGCTGCGCGTGTTCATGGACGCGTTTGCCGTCGATCAGACTGTAATATTCGGGATGCTCCGCGTAAAACTCCTTGGGCGGCACCAGAGGGAAGAAGGTATGCACGGCCCAATAACATTCCAATCCGCCCGGCTGCTCGCGGTAACTCATCGCGCCGTTCACCCGGTTGCGCGCGGCCCAAAGGGGCTCGAAGGCTTCGAAATAAAAATCGTTGCGCACGGCGATGCCCGGGGTTTCGGAATGTTTCAGATAATGAAAGGTGTATGTGTCCCGCTTAGGGATGACAGAGACAGCCGGCGTATACCAGCGGCAGCCGAATTCCCGTTCAAGAAATGACATCACGCCGTACATCGTTCCCCGTTCCCGGCCACCCCAGATCACGATCGTGGGCCCGTAATTTTTGTAGGTGAAGGATTCATCCATCCGGTCCGGTTCAGGATACTCATTCCCCAGCCAAGGCCGACTCTGCGGATTATATCCCAACACAATGGCGCGGGGATCGTCCGCTACGGCGGCGTTCCGCAAAGGAAACTCCGCTCCGCTGATTTCCTTGAGCCAGTGCTGCAACTCCTTGGCCGCCCACTTTTCCGATTCCGACGCGCCCTCATCCACGACGATGGCATAATCCGTCCGGCCATTTTGGAACAGCGCGTAATCGATCCGTTTCCCTGCCGGAAACGGGATGACAAAGGCGTGCTGTTGCCCTTCGTGGGTGGTTAAACTCACCCGCAGCGTGTAATCCCCATACGCCGGGGAAGTGATTCCGATCGGTGTCTCGCGGTCTCCCGGCCAGCGCTTCCGCCATACGGCCCGATCCGGTTCATCAGTGGGATACGCCTCCAAATCGACATCCTTCAATACCTCTCCTGCCAATGAAGCCGATCCCACAAATCGCAAAACCGCCTGGCCGTCCCGGTTGGTGACGATTTGGAAAAATTGCCGTGGATTGTTCCATATACCCGAATCAAAAGGCAACAAGCGGCAACAGAATCTCCACAGATTTTCGGTTTCCGCCACCTTCACCAGCAATGTGTTTTTCCCGGAGCGGAGAACCACGGGGATGATATCCTCGTCCTCGCGTAATCCCCGCCGGACTGGTTTGTCGAGAATTTCCTCACCGTTCAACCAGATCCGCGCGCCGTCGTTGCTGCCGAACGCGAGCAAGCATGGCGTGGCTTTCGCGGATTCCATTTCACAATAGGCATAAGCCAGCACAAAGGGATCCCGGCTGATGGCGCGGTCCAGGTCGATCGTGTGGCCTTCAGATTGAAACTCAATCCACTGGACCGGGATACCATCGTGCGTCACGGTCCGGCCGGCCTCGATTTGGAGAGCGGCCTCTCCCCCAAGGGCCTGAAGAAAATCGGTATAAAAGCCGGAACGCTCTCGGTCCATTTTGTCATAGGCCGCTTCCGGATTAGGAAATGGCCCGCACAGCAGCCATTCGCGCATGAACTCGCCGGAAGGTTCGTTTCGATATGTGGGCACATCTGAAAACACTGTGAGTGTTGGGATTCCAATGGTCAGCAAAACAAGAAACTTGGACAAATATATCATGATGATCCATCCCCTGTTTACACGAGAGCGAATGTTCTCAAACTTGAAGAGCGAGGCGAACTATTTTTATCAGCTTCCACCCATTGAAGATAGGGGCAGGTGAGAAGAAACGGTTAACTTGAACATCGGGAAAGGATGCCTATGTCTTAACAAGATCCCCCTCACTTTCTCCCTGAGGGAAAGAGAATCGATTAGCGCATCCAGCCACACTCTCCTATCCCAATTCAAGCACCGGGAAAATACGGCAATCGGGAAGAGGATTATAAATGAGTTTCAAGCCGTAGACGGGCAGCCATAATTCAATCCCGAAAAGATAGACTGGGAATATAGGAACCCCATTCAGTCCCTCTCCACTAACGTCCGCCATACTTTCCAGATCTCGGCCTCAACACGCTGGGTGATTTCGCCGGGGGATCCCTCCGTCACCGTGAACGGCTGGCCGATGGCCATCTTGACCACCCCCCGCTTGGGCCACGCCGCGCCCCGGGGGAGAATCTTTTCCCCCCCCTGAATGGCGACCGGCAAGAGGGGGACCTGCAGGTTTTTCACCAAGATGCCGGTTCCCTCGCGGAACGGCGCCCAACGGCCATCCACGGTCCGTTCCCCCTCCGGGAAAAAGAGGACATTCCATCCCGCGTCACACAATTCGCCGGCATAGGCCATGCTTTGACGGAATCCCGATGATTGAGGAAACGGAAAGATATTGAATCCGATGGTGGCGATCTGCCAGGCGAGCCATTTGCCGATTTTCTTGTAGAACGGCTGGCCTTCGGTATCGAAATATTCCTTCCACGCGGCGGGGCATACTTTCCGTCCTATTTCCGGCGGCAGGAGGGTTTGAATCAGGGCGACGTCCAGGTGGCTGGTATGATTGGCCACGATGAGCAAAGGCCCTTTAAGGTTTTCAACATTCTCCAGCCCGGAACATTGAATCCGGCAGGCATAACGTACTGCGGGCCGTAAGACAGCCTGTTCAAACAACCAGCGCGCCGCCCGGCAAGGGCGGGAACGGGTCCAGCGGCGGAAATGGATGACCGGCGGATGCGTTTCCCGTGATTGAACCAACCGTTCCAACTCGCCCACCGTGGTTTCGGCCGTGACTTGGTTATCATCGATATCAAGACGGAACTCTTCTTCCAGCCGGGCAATTAAATCGACCCGGTCAATCGAACTCAATCCCAAATCCTGGCCCAATCTGGAACCCGGCTTCAATTCCGGAAGCGGCAGATTGGACAAATCGCTTAGGATTCGCTCCAACGGAGTGCCCTCGAGGGCCTTCTCCGGGACCTGGGCGGATTCATCCGCGATAAGGTGTTTGCGGACCTCGTTTTTCTTGATTTTGAGGGTGGTGGTTTTGGGAAAATCATCCTGGGGCCAGAGAGACCAGGATTCGATCTGCTGTTCGGGTGGAATCCGCGCGTTGACCTCCTGGATGATTTTTCGCGGGTCGCCGGCCTCCGGCTTTAGCAACAAAACCGCGTGGACCTTCTCCTCATGCGCGCCCATGCCCAAGACACACGCGTCTTTGATCCCGGGATGGCGGACCAGCACTTGTTCGATGTCTTCGGGATATACGTTGATACCGTCATGGGTGACGATGACGTCTTTTTTCCGGCCGCGGATGAAGAGAAAACCTTCCCCGTCGATTTCGCCTACGTCGCCGGTTTTGAACCATCCCTCCTCGAAGACCTCCCGGGTGGCCTGGGGATTGTTGTAATAACCGGGGAAAACGTTGGGACCTTGCACAAGAATTTCCCGGTCCGGATTGAGGCGCAACGAAACGCTTTTAAGGGGGAAGCCTACCGATCCGATCCGGGTTCGTCCCGGCCGGGTGGCGGTCAACACGGGGCTGGTTTCGGTGAGCCCATACCCTTGCAGAAGCAAGAAACCCAGGGCGTTCCAAAACCGCTCCACATCCGTTGGCAGAGCCGCTCCTCCGGACACAATCAGGTGAAACCGCGTGCTGAAGCGCCGGTGAATCGGATAGAAATAGAGTTTGCGCCATCGGGGCGGAATCCGGGACGCCAGACTCATTCCCAACCGCAGGTACCCCGAGAGCCCTTTTTCATGAATCGTTTGTTCAATGCGTTGTTTTAGCAGTTCCAGCAGCCTCGGAACCAGCACCATAGCCGTGATGGTCTCTCGTTGGAACACTTCGAACAGAGCGGAAGGTTTCAGTGTCTGAAGGTAGAGAATCGATCCGCCGCCGGCCATCGGGGTCCAGAATCCGGCGGTTTGTTCCAACGCGTGGCTGAGAGGCAGAAGGGACAGAAGATGATAAGTGGAATCGATGGGGATGAATTCCAAAATGTCCCACAAATTGCTGACGATATTTCGATGGGTCAGCACTACGCCCTTGGGATTGCCCGTGGTGCCTGATGTATAGACAATTTCGAAAGGATCCTCGGAAGCGACCGGCACTTCCTGTTCCAGGGGCGAAACCTGGTTGAGTATATCCCATAACGATTCGATCGTCACCGCGGGGATGTCCAGGCCGGGATTTTTCTTGTACTGGGTTTGGATAAAAAGCCGGGCGTCCGTGGCCTGGGCGACATGCCGCGCGAATTCGCCCGTGTTGCGCGCGTCCAAGGGGACCAGCACCACGCCGCTGAGCGCGCAGGCGCAACAGACCACGCCCCATTCCGGCCGGTTGGGCGACCAGATCATCACCCGGCCGCCTTTGGGGATTCCTTGTTGGTGAAAATACGCCGCGCAGCGTCTCGCGAGGTCATACACCTCCCGGTAGGAGTACCGGAAAATCCGGAATCCATTGAAAAACAACAACGCGTCGTCTTCTCCACGGGCAGGAAACGTGCGCACCAATTCTGCCAAGGTTTGGAAAGGGGCCGGGGGATTGATTGAATTCATTTTGGTTTTCGATTTTCCCTCCAGGGATTGATTGGATTTGCCAGCCTACCATTCACCCTGCTTAAGCCAGACCGCGGTCGAACCATTTTTGCCGGAAAAACGCGATTCTCCGTTTTTGTTTCCGGGTTAGTGGACCATTCTGAATCCGGAGAACCGCCCGGAATGTCCGCCACGGTTTGCCGGGCTGGATTGGCCGCGGGCGATGGATTCCGGTCCTTGTTCCTCTTGCCGGAATGTCTGGACGTTTGTCTGTTGATTCCTCAAGTGATTCCGCCATCTCGGCTTCAATTTCTTCGCTTTTCCAAACCAGCGGGGCCTGTGTGACCCGCGGATCGTTGGGATTCCAATCGACACCACCGATCCACACGGCGAAGGGCTGGCCTTCTTCAATGGCGGCGGCAATAACAATACTCCGCGGGGGATGGCCGTTCCATTCTTCGCGCGTTCGATACAGATTCAAGCCGCGCTTGCGGGGAATGACTCCCTGCTCGACCGCCAGCCGGATAGGGATATCGGCAACCGGATGGAGGTCAAAAGGCTCCAGGGCCGGGATCAGGCGGCCGAACTTGTATGAGACCCAATTTTTCTTGCGGCTGCGGGATTTCGTTTCCACTTCAGGTCAGGCCTCACTATATTCCTTACCAGATTGTCGCTATAGGTCATTCATCTATCCCGGGCTGGATCGCAATCATGCTGATTCTTCGGGAAACGTATATACTATCCCAACGAACAACGCTGGTAGAGTGGCACTGAGATGATATGGGCTTCTGGACGATCAAGCAGGACGTTGTTCTAACGAATCCCGGGATGAAGTCTGGAAGGGGAATCCATTCTGGCAAACGAATTGAGTGAAAAATTCATGAATATACGTGCGTTTGTGTTTGATGAGGATCCTCAAATCCGATCTTTGTTGGAGCGGGTTTTAAGGGAACAAGGATATGAAGTATTCACGTTTTCCAATCCTTCGCTCTGTCCTTTGTACGAAACGCACCAGTGCATTTGCCCTCTCAACCATGCCTGCTCGGATATCGTGATCACCGATTTAAAAATGCCCATGATAAGTGGCCTGGATTTCGTGAAATCGCAAAAGGATAAAGGTTGCAAGATACAAAACGTCGCCTTAATGTCCAGCACCTGGTCCGTGGAGGATGCCAAAGCGGCCGAACAGTTGGGATGCCGGCTTTTCACCAAACCGTTCAGCCTGGCGGAAATAAAAGCCTGGCTGCGCGATTGCGAGAAACACACCGATCCCCACCGGGAGCTGGCGGATTGGTGGATAAAAAAAACAACATGCAACCAGGAGACAACCACGTCATGAAAATCACCCTTCTCTTTTTCGCGTCATTGCGGGACATGCTCAATGCCCCGCAGGTGGAGTTAGAGATGCCGGAAGGCACGATCCAGGACGCCGTGGATCTTCTGGCAGCGCGCTACCCCCAGGCCCGGCGGTTGTTGGAGCGCGTTCACGCCGCGGTCAACGAAGAATACCGGGAACGGAACACTCCCCTGCGGGATGGCGACATTCTGGCCCTCATCCCCCCGGTGAGCGGAGGCGCCCGATGATCCGCATCCAACAGGAGGATTATTCCGTGGACGATGTCGTGAACGCCCTCAAGCAACCCGGCGTGGGAGCGGTGGTGGCGTTCTCGGGAAGCGTGCGTGGAACAAGCCGGGACGGCACACCGGTGGAATACGTGGAATGGGATGTCTATGAATCCATGGCCCGCAAGATTTTCGAGACCATCCGCCGGGAGGCGCTGGAACAATTCGGCCTGCGCGACGCGGCCATCGTTCACCGTTGCGGACGCCACCGCCCCGGAGAGAATTTGGTGCTGATCGTAACGGCCTCGGCACACCGGAAGGAAGCGTTTCAGGCATGCGAATGGATCATGAACGAAATCAAGAAAAAAGCCCCCCTTTGGAAAAAGGAAATCCTCACTGGCGGCCGCGAACGGTGGATTGAAGGATAACACCATGCGCTGTCACTTCGCCGATTTAACCGCGGGCTTATAATTTCCCCAGGTGATAAATAAATCCAGTTGGATAGAATTGGTCATGCCCGGTGAGATCTGGGCATCACCAATTCCACTTGCCAACCGTTTTACGGAGAAACCGGCATCTCTATGAAGACTTTCCATCGGCGCTCCGGCGCCGTGGCCGGAATCGAAACGGATCCGTCCGTCCAAAGGGAATGGAGTGGTGCTCATGCGGTGGAAGAATTTGGTTGGATTCATCGGTGTGTTGGGAATTGTCGGCAGCGGAATATTCCCGGCGGCAGCAGAGACTGGAGAGACCTATGAGTTGAAAAATAAATTCACCGCCGGCGAGAAGATCTACCTTAATCTGGTGGTGAAGGATCAAGGCGTGTCCACGGAACAAACTAAGACAGGGCCTGTGGATACCGCTATCGATCACACCATGGAGGCCGTGGTTTCGTTCCAGATCACGAACGTGGAACCGGCCGGATGGGCAGAGATGCAAATCGGATACGAAAGCCTGATGATTTCCGGGGTGATGCTGAGCGGAGGCACACAAAACCTGGTGGACAAGTTCGGGCTGAGGGATCAACCGGTATTTATTAAAATGAATTCCCGTGGCGAGGTGGACGAGATGAAAAGCGGAGGAGGGCCAGGAAGCCGTCTCAAAGAAGTCATGCGCTCCACTACCCGGCAAATGCCCTTTCTCAAATGCCCGGTGGAACCGGTCCCCTTGGGATGTACCTGGCGCGAGCAACAACAGATTCCTTACTCCGCGGCGGCCCGCCCCATGATCGCGAATATCACTTATACCTTAGAGAAAATCGAGGAAGAGGGCGGTGAAAAAGTGGCGGTGATCCAAAGTGAACTCCAAATTGATGAACAAGACGTTCCTGTGGATTCCAGCCGGCTGGGTGGAAACCTGGACAATATCATCGTCCAATTCACGTTCAAGGAATTCAAGATTCAGGGTGGTGGCCAAATCCGTTTCAGTCTGGATCGGGGACGGATTTTATCGGTGGAATCCAAACAGGAGGTTCTGGAACATTTGACCGGCAGCATGGATATCAGCCAGACCTCTTTCGATCAGGATGTGATCCAAAAAACCTCGCGAACCATCCACGCGGTGTTCACAGACCAGATACCGGATTCTTTGAAACCGGATACGGAGGCGAAAACTTCTGAAACCACGGCGGATCCAGGGAAGAACGATGAATCCGGAGAATAAGGGAGGATTGCCGCTTGTTTAAGGGGATATATGCCTTGGGCTTGGCGTTGTGGCTTGCGGGGGGAGCCAGCGCGCCCGTTTCCGGCCGGGACACGATCGGAATTCATCCAATCAATTTCTACCAACTGAGCCAAGGGGAGGAAGTGTTTTATCCTTTGGCCGTAAACGCTTTCGGCTTGATGGATCTCACCCTTCCCGCCCAAGATCTGGAGCCGCTGTTCTCCCGCTGGGCGGACCATCACATCAACACCATCCGGATCAATGTGGACCACGCCGGCCCGACGGGGAAGCCTTTGACGTCGTATCTAAGCCGGGATGGACGGCTGAGCGAGACCGCCCTTTCCCGCTTGGACGCTATTTTCACCTTAGCCGAAAAGCATGGGATGTATGTGATTCTTGGTCTGTTCGACACGCAACGGATGGCCGAAGATTGGGACGTTTCCCCCTACAATCAGGCCCGGGGCGGTGAATGCAACACCCTCGCCGACTGGTTCACGAAACCGTCGCTGTTGCAACAGGCATTGCGGCGGGTGGAACAGTTGGTGAAGCGGTACAAACCGCGACAAGTGTTGGCCTGGGAAATCGCCCGCGGGGCCAATGTGGATGATTTGAACCTGCGGCCCAATGCCGAACTGAGGAATGGCATCGCGTATTGGGTGGTCCGCATAGCCGGCGCACTCCGGGATCACGACGATCACGGCCACCTCACCGCCTTATCCTTCGTGCCCAACAGTTATCCCACCACGTTGCTCAACCTTCCCCAAGTTCACGTGAACTTTCTTCAGGTCCAATCTCAGGATGTGTTGCGGGGGGCTCAAAGTATTCCTCATTACCTTCAAAGCGTCCGGGATTTTAAAAAGCCGGTGTTTGTCGCGGAACCGGTGTGGACCGGAGACCGTGGCGGCCGGGAAACCTTCATGAAATATCTGTTCTGGGCTTCGTTCGCTTCGGGCAGCGGCATGTTTTTGTCCCCGTTGAAGATGAACGGTCTTGAACCCATCGGCGGCGCGGATCTCCATTTGGCGGATTTGCTGGCCGCCTACCGGACTGAAATCCGCCTCGAGGGAGTCCCCCGCCCTATCGTGGCGCCTTTAGAGTTGACGCCGAAGGATTCATTTTTGACCGCCGAGTCTCTCGCGGGTTACGACCGGGTGTATTGGATCATGCGGAAAACACCGGCCAAGGCCAAAGCGCAGGTGCTCATGCGCACCGTGGAAGGAATGTACCAGTTCCAATGGTTTGACCTGGAAGAAGAGAAAAAATATCCTCCCCGGCCATTCCGGCAATTCCGCAAGGAATTGCGGATGGAAACTCCCGAATTCGAGCGGGATATTTTGGGTGTGTTGCGTTATCTGGGACCGCTTCCCTCTCCGCCGTCCCAGCCGGGTGAAACAGCGGCCCCTGGGAAATGACCGGATTGGGGGATGGAAGACCGGAACGAATTGTCAACAGATCAGCGCAGGAAAGGAAATGCGTTTTCGAATGAAGTCGAAGTGAGAGTCATCATCAAGTAGATCATCAGTATGGTGATGACACAGGCAATGCCGAACCAGATCACGGTCAGCTTCAATCGTTGCTGCCGGTCCAACATACTCTGTTTCTTCAGATTGGAAACCAGGCGGTCCATCTTCGCGGTATAGTCGTCCGGGACGGTTTCCGCCCCCTTGGATTTTTCCGGTGTTTTGTCCATGCCGGATTTTTTCGGGTCAGACATGGATTACCTCCCAACCGACATTGATGTGGAAATGTCCATTATAAGAAGCATGCATTATCAAGTCAATATTTACAACTTAAGGGAAGATAATACATAAAATCGATTGAATTGATTGATTATGACTAATTAATCCGGTTTTTTACCCAGAGCAAACATTCCCGGGCATTGACTATTGTATAAAACCGCGACGTTCCCATCCTGATTCCGCTCCAAATTCACGCTTCCATTGCGGCCTAGCCGGCTATGGCCGATTGTGTGCCAGGGAGAATGGCATTATAGTGCACCGGAATCCGGTTCAATCTACATCATTTGGGTGGAATGATCGGTATGAATGGATTTATGCTCTCCCGGTACCCGGAGAAATCCAACCTAAGCCTGCGCGTTGTGACGGGTCTCCTAATTATCCTTACACTGGTGGGGGCGTTTTGGGCGGCGTTGTATCCAATCCGGGGAAGTAATGACTGCTGGTGGCATGTCAAAACCGGCGAATATTTGTGGAATTATTTTCAGGAAAACGGATTCCATTTCCCGCCTTATGATGTATTCACCTATACGGGAGAGACCACGCCCTGGGTGAATCATGAATGGCTATCGGCCCTCCTGATCTACGCATTTTATCAGCTGGGAGGTTTGCAGGGGGCGATCATCTTCAAATCGGTGGTATTCACCCTGACCATTGCGCTGTTGTTACTCTACATGCACCGCAATGGAGTAGGGTGGAAAATGGCCTGCCTGGGATCGTTATTAACCGTGTTTGCCTGCCAGACGTCGCTTGATCTGCGGCCGCCGATCTTCAGTTACCTGTTTGTGGTCATATTTCTCCACTTGATACTTTCCCTGCAATTGGGTGAATCGTTCTGGCGGCCGTTCGCGGCGGCTGTGGCAGGCGAGATCGTATGGATCAACCTGCACGGCGGGGCGGTGATCGGGCTGCTGTTGTTTTCGTTCTGGTGGATCAGCGAACTCTGGTTTTGCCTGATTACTTGGTTGCGGGAAAATCCCACCACGCCATCGTTCCGCCGGCTGGGCACGGCCAGCGTGGTGCTAGCGGCGGTGGGGTTCGCCTCCTTGATTAATCCCTGGGGTTACGAGGTACACCGGTTGCCATTCAAGGTCATGCAAGATTGGTGGCTGGTTTATCACATCGGTGAATTGCAGTCTCCCAACATGCATTTCACCAAGGAATTCGAATTGATCATCCTGGGTTTGTTCATGTTGCCCATGCTGCGCGCCGGTTCCATTTGGATTTATGAGGGGCTGGCCATTATTTTCTTTGGGCACCAAGCGCTGAATTATATGCGGCATATTCCCCTCTTCGCCTTAGTGGCGGTTCCCCCCCTGATGAGCGCCCTGGCCGAGGAACGCCGCGCCTTGATGCCCGTGGGCCGCGGAATCATGTTTCACAAGGGATTTTGGGGGCGATTGTGCGGGATGATCCAATGGGGCCTCAACCGCCACATGGATGTCATCGTGGCTTTCCTGGTGATCGCGTATTTCTTCGGTCTGCGCCCGTACAAGATCTGGGACAGGAATTACCGCGACTTCCCTGCCTTGTGGCAGGATGGGTACGTCCGCGACCGCTACCCTGTGGACGCGGCCAATTTCATTCTCCGCTATTTGAAAGGCCCGATGTTCAACCACGATAATTTCGCGGGGTATCTGATTTACCGGATGTCGCCGGAGGTTATGAAAATATTCACGGACAGCCGTTACGATCTGTGGGGCAGCCGGTATGCCAAGGAAGAACTAGCCGTTTTTTACCTGCGGGAAATTCCCCTGGGAGCTTACGACGTTAATGGGGAATGGTGGGAATTCAAGGACAAGAAGACCCGCGCGGAGATCCAGGCTGAAATGAAGAGTGGAAGATTCCCGGAAATCATGGATTGGTACAACGGGAACCAACCCTATTGGCAATATGTGCTGGATTATTATGACGTGAATTTTGTGATTACGTGGAAAGAGATCACGTTTGACCAAGTCTTGCGCGACAATTTCATGGGATGGTATCTAGTCTTTGACAATAATACTGGTTATGTCATTTATCTGCGCGACACTCCCGAAAACCGGCCGCTGATCGAAAAATTCGCCATCACCCACCGTGAGCGGCTGGCAGAACCGGAAGTGCCGGCACCCTGAGTCCACTGTAGAAGGGATGAAGAAAAGATCGTGAGCTGCGCCGGCCTTCGGGGCAATCCCGGTGGAAGGATTTCCAGGCTACAATACTTAGCGGCGTTCAATATATGTATACAACATCCGGTCCGGCGAAGCAGCCAGGAGGGAGGCGTAAGGCGTTGCGGAATTTACGCGGGAAAGAGAAAGTCATTCGATCCACCACGGTGCTGGCCATCCGGCGGGGGGAAGAAGCTGTCATCGCGGGCGACGGCCAAGTGACCTTGGGCGACACCGTCATGAAGACCAACGCCCGCAAGGTCCGCACCATGTATGATGGCGAAGTGCTGGCGGGTTTCGCTGGCACTTCGGCAGACGCCTTCACGTTGTTCGAAAAATTTGAGGCCAAACTGGACGAGTACAAGGGCAACTTGATGCGCTCGGCGGTCGAACTGGCCAAAGACTGGCGCACCGATAAAATCCTAAGACATTTGGAAGCCTTGTTGATTGTGTGTGATCAAAAAACGATGCTGGTCATTTCGGGCACGGGGGACGTGATTGAGCCGGATGACGGGATCATCGCCATCGGATCGGGTGGTCCCTACGCCCTGGCGGCGGCCAAAGCAATGTTAAAATTCACCGACCTCCCGTTGCGCCGGATTGCGGAGGAAGCCATCAAGCTGGCGGCGGACATATGCATTTTCACGAACAGCCATATCATGATCGAGTCGCTGCCCCGGGAGAACAACGGGCTGGAAGAAAAGAACGGCTAAGAAGGTTCCTGACAACCACGTGAATCATTACAACCCGGAAACAAAGTTTTCGTACTTATTTAGTTAAAGATAGAACTTTTACGGTTTTTTTAATTCGAAATATGCGCATATATTAAAAACGTATATAATTTCCTTCTCCCTCTAGAATAAAGCAAGGGTGAGGGCAGCCCTGAATGGGCGTTATTCATCCTTTCACTGCATTCGAGTAATTAGGAAAAAGCCAATCTTGAATCCGAGAAATAAACCATGACCCAATCATCCAATCCTGCCGCACCCCCGTTGTTATCCGTTCCTGCAATCCCCGGATTGACACCCAAACAGATTGTCGAAGAGCTGGATAAGTACATCATCGGCCAGGATGAAGCTAAGAAAGCAGTAGCCATCGCCCTGCGCAACCGGGCGCGCCGCCGCATGCTGGATCCGGTAATGCAAGAAGAAGTGTACCCAAAAAACATTATCATGATCGGCCCTACGGGCGTGGGAAAGACAGAAATCGCCCGGCGCTTGGCCAAACTGGAGGACGCGCCGTTCATCAAGGTGGAAGCCTCCAAATTCACGGAAGTTGGCTACGTAGGGCGCGATGTCGAGTCGATGATCCGTGATTTGACAGAAATCGCCGTAACCCGCGAACGGGCGCGCAAAACCGAAGAATGCCGGGAAGCGGCAGAACGGGCGGCCGAAGAACGCTTGCTGGATCTGCTGGTGCCGCCCAACCTGGTTCGCTCCACGGATCTTTCTCCGGAAGGCGGCATGACACCGCAGGAGCGCTTGCATGCCACCCGGGAACGCTTCCGCCAAATGCTGCGGGAGGGAGCCTTAGAAGACCGGATGGTCGAACCGGAAATCACGGAACGGGCAGCCAATGTCATGGTGGGCGTCCCTGCCGGCACAGGCCTGGAGGAGATGGGGATCGACCTCAAGGACATGATCGAAAAGATGATGCCTACCAAGCGGAAACGTAAGAAAATGAAGGTCGCCGAGGCCCGGCCCCACCTCCTGCAGGAAGAGGCGGAACGGCTGGTGGACATGGACCAAATCGTCAAGGACGCCCTCCAGAAAGTGGAGCAGACGGGGATCGTGTTTCTAGACGAGATCGATAAGATCGTGGGGCGCGAGAGTGGTTCGGGGCCGGACGTATCACGTTCCGGCGTGCAGCGCGACATCCTGCCGCTGGTGGAAGGCTCAACAGTCTTCACCAAATACGGGATGGTAAAAACCGATCACATCTTGTTCATCGCGGCAGGGGCCTTCCACGGCTCCAGTCCCGCGGACCTGATCCCCGAATTGCAAGGCCGGTTCCCCATACGGGTGGAACTGGACGATCTGGACGAAGAGGATTTCAAGCGGATCTTGTCCGAACCGCAGAATTCGCTGCCCCGTCAATACGCCGCCCTTTTGAAGACGGAAGGCGTGACTCTCGAATTCACGGAGGATGGCATCGCGGAAATGGCGCGCATGGCGGCCTACATCAATTCCGAGACCGAGAACATCGGGGCGCGGCGGTTGCACACGATCATGGAATCCCTGCTGGAGGAGGTGTCGTTCAACGCGCCGGATCTGGCAGGCACCCGGGTAGTCATCGACGCGCAATACGTCAAAGACCGCCTCAGCGGGATCGTTGAAGACACGGATTTATCACGGTATATATTGTAAGGAAAAACAGCGGCGGATAGAGGGAGTAAATCAACCGGGCGCGATAAGTAAGCGCCCGGTTCTTCAATTACTTGTGAATTTTTACTTATGAATTTTTGTGATTTTTGTGTCTTTGTCCTGATTCTTAAACAACGAGGTCAGAAACGCGACATTGATGAGGATACCAATAAGGATCAAGGTAGTCTTTATCATAAATGTTTTCTCCAAATAGCAGCCAATCGACCTGTATTATTCTGAAATGAACCGCAACGCTCTGTCATTCAACGTAGGATTCCCCCAGTTACGCACGCACGATTTGCGATGGTTTGTCACCTCCCCCTTTGAAATACCTTCCGTTCCCGTTACCAGCCAGCTGGAGCAATATTACATTGACTCATGCCCTCAATCTGAACCGGTTCATCGAGAAGGGAAGAAATCGCCACCTTCCGTCCCCACCCCACGAAAGGTTGGATCCCGCCGGAAATATCGGACGCAAGGCTTATCTCCGTCTCATGCCATCGATCGAAATAAGCCGGATGCAGCCCGAATAACAAGAATCATTCTTATTTATACCCGTTTTACTGAAGAAAACAATCAGGGAAACTCCTAAATTTGGTAGTTATTTTCACCCTACCTGTATAAGCAATTCCCTGACATAAGGGGAAAAATTTTCTATCTATCAAAAAACGAAATGCCATTTGGTTTCTCTACTGTTACAAGTGGTTTGGCCTGTAAGGCTTATACTGATGCCATGACTTATGAAACAAAAACTAACAGTATTTCACCTGCCCCTCAATCCTATGGGTGAGGGAATGCGAATCCTTTATGAAGGTCCACATTCATTGGATCACAAACGCCCCCTGGGACAAGGTAAACGGTTGGTTCATCCCATAGTCAAGGACATCGTATTGTTCCCCGGCGGGTTGGCCATCCTTGGCTCCATGCTGGAACATCCCCGGCCAGGCCGAACCGCGCGGTTTCCCATGATGATGCGGACCCAGCAAATTCTTCAGGCTGCCGAAAACAGTCACCGTAACGGTGTTTTCACCGTCCTGAATGGCCTCGCTGATCTCCAGACGCCAAGGCCGCCAGCCGATGTACCCCACCAGTTTCCCGTTGACATCCACACGGGCCACGGTTCCCTGCCAATTGGGGAGTTCCACAAAGAACGCGGTGGATTCCGCTTTGCGGCAATTGAACTTCCGGGTATAAGCCACTTTCCCCGGGTAGAGGGGCCGACCCTGCTTCGCCCACGAACCGAGTTGCAGGGGTTTCGGAGGATCAATGCGAAAGCCTTTTTGTATGCTGGTCAGGCTGAAATCTCCCAGCAGATAAACCGCTTCCGGCTCAAGGTGGATGGAAAACGGCCGGGCGGCCGTGGAGATCACGTTGCGGCCAGGCTTGAGCCACTCGGGTTTGATGTTGAAGACCTTGAACGAGCGGTCCAGCCACCATTTCCCTTCCTCTGGCTTCACCACGTGATCGTTGATCTTCACCGTATACCGATCCCCCCGCTCGACGGCCAATTGCAAAGTGGGAAGATTTTCAAATTCACCTAAAACGAAGGGATACCGCAGTTCGAAGCCGGAATCAGGGGGGAAATTATCCTTCTTGATCAACTCATCCTTGAATTGCACGGCGTTGTCCCAGGGATTCTTGTCGAAACCATGGACTTTGTAGATGCGGGTTTGGGCATCATAGAAGTACAATCCTTCGGCGACCTCACCCTTCAAGACCAAGTCCACATAATCCAGCAGCAAGACGTTGGGTTCGCGGGCTTCTACGGCCAGTTCACCCACCGGTGGCACGGGTTGGGTCTGTGAGAATTGGCGAATGGGAGCAGGCGCGGGGCTTTGTGGACGGCTCTCCTTATCCAAATAGATTGCGTACAAAACGCTGCCCGCGGGGGGAAGTTCGGTGATCCATTGCAGACCGTCATCGGCACCGGATGTGAAGGATATCGCTTCAATGCGGCCATTCACGGGATTCCACGCTTCTACCCAGGCCCCCTGGGCGGTTACCTCGACGCGCGCGGATTCCTCCGGGCTGCTGTTCGAGATAAACAGCAGGTAGCCGTCATCCAGATCACGCAAATAATGAAAGACCCGCCCGTCCGTAACCGGTGTGGAGCGGACATTCACATGGGCATGGCCCCAGGTTTTTTCTATTTCCGCTGGAGAGAGGTCTTTCTCTATCCAACGCTCACCGGCCTTCTGCTTAACGCGCTGCATTGCTTGATTCGGACGGCCATCCACATAGGCCGGGACGCCCACCCGGCTGATAACCGTCCCGCCTTGCTCGACAAAAACATCTAATAAATCGACAGTGGTTTTTTCCAGATTTTCGAGTCCGGGAGGCAGAATCACCACTGAGTACCCGCAGCGGCCGACCACCCATAAGCCATCGAGGATCCGGGCATGCTCCGCCATCACCGGTTCACTGCCAAGATCGAACGACACATGCGCGCTGCCCAGATCCGTAATGTAACTTTGGAACGCCCGGCCGAGCATATTTAGTTTTTCGGCTTCCGAACGGCTCCAGTTGTACATCCACATGGTGGTGGTGGGTTCGATGACCAGAATAGGATTCCGCTCTTTCCCGGCGGCCAATGCCCAGGATAGGCGGCCGAAATAATCGGTGGAGATATGATACGCTTCCCAATACGGCGCGTGATACGAGAAGGACTGAGGATGATCCCGCTTGCGCGCGCCGCGGATCGTGTAGAAGCTGAGATGGGGATTCATCAGGTTGATGCCGCCGGCGTAGAGATGGTCCCCAATCCGTTTCATGTCCTCGAAGTTCAGATCCCAGCCGGCAGCACCATAGGTTTCGCATAACTTGCGTACGCGGCCGAACTGGTTGGCGATGCTGTCGATTTCCTTGTTGGACCGGTAGTTGCCGAACTGAGCGTTGGGACCTTCGTCGTATTGGTTCATGAGGCAATCGATCCCCGGCCAGTGCTGCCAGGCGTTGAAGCTCATGATGTCAGGATTGTGAGTCATGTTCGGCCATCCATGCTCCCACACGTGGCCGGTCGCCGGGAGGCCGCGCTGTTCGCACGCTTCATAATACGGCCGGGCAAAGTTATTCATGAACAATTCCAGAATCGTGACCGCGAAATCGTGCCGGACTTTCCGCCAATCCCCCACCGGGGCGAAAAGGGAAGGCAAAACATCGGTGATGCTGTATCCCCAGCGGTCCTCGAACGCCTGGGGCAGCAGAGGCGACCAGTCTCCTTCCACCTGGGGCTCGTCCGTGAAACAGGCCAGGACACTCTTGCCATAAAGATCGGAGAGGACTTTGTCGTACGCGCCGAAGGTGATGTCCAGGAACGCCTCGGTGACGCGCGGATTCATGAGATCCACGTAGGTCTTGCCGCCGTACCAGGGCGAGGTTCCCCCATCGCGTTGGTAGGCAAGAAGGTAATAGCCAGGCTCCAGTTTCAATTCCTCCGCGGTGATTTTTTGGCCCGCTCCGACCTCCGGCAATTTGATCCGTTCATAAGTGCCTTGAGAACTGTCTATCCGGTACAGCCCGATGGTTTCCGGCGTGATCCCGATTTCCTTGTAGTTATCCGGCGTATATTGATTGTGCCGCAGGAAGACTTGCCGGGTTTCGGGCATCTGGTCTGGAACGAAACCGCCGGCAAATCCCGAGGGATAGCTGTTTTCATCGTAAATATATGTGACCATCCCCCGCTTGTGAGCTTCCTCGGCGGTGAAGCGCCACAGATTGAGCCAGCGCTCGGAGAGATAGGGCGTCACCAGGCCAGGCCGGGGATGGACAAATACGCCGCCGTAGCCCTGCTTTTTGAATTCATCCAGCTGAAAAGCGATTTCCTGCTCCTGCATATCGTCGTTCCAGACATAGAGGGGAGCGGGGCGGTACGCGGCGGGTGGATCGGCGAAATGTTCCATCACATCCGCCATGGAATGAATTTGCAGTTCCGCGGGATTTTCTGCACGGGTGCCGCCTGCCCCAAAAGCGAACAACAAGACTGTACAACCTACAATCCAAGCATGGTACCGTTTCATAGGACACCTCGCGGTTATCTGAAATATGTAATGAAGTGGTGGTGGGCTACGCTGCGCTTTGAGCCCACCCTACGGCTACTGTATACACGGGCGGACCGGCCGGTCTGCTCGTACAAAACTCTCTCCCCTCTCCCAGAGGTCTGCTCTTCATCCATAAATCCAGCCAGGATGTCATCCCCGCGAAAGCGGGGATCCAGGGCTTTTTCCATGCAGGGGCACGTGACAACGTGCCTCTGCTTTGTCTAATCCCTGATTACGCTGAGTATCTCATTCGGGAGAGAAATCCTTTCCTAACGCTTTCCCTCACCCTGACCCTCTCCCAGAGGGAGAGGGGATTCATTTACTTCTTCGATTTTTTACCAGGACGTTCCCCTGGGATATCATCTTGCGTGCCGTTGGCGTTTGAGAGAATCAATATTTCCGAAATTCCTTGGCGGCGTTCCAAAGAGCGATGATGTTTTCCACAGGAACCTCCGCCTGAATGTTATGCACGGTGTTGAAAACGTATCCGCCGCCTGGTTTGAAAACCGCCATCCGTTCGCGCACCTGCTGCCGCACCTGCTCGGGCGTCCCCCGGCTGAATATGCCTTGGGGATCATTCCCCCCGCCCCAGAAGACCAGATCCCGTCCCCACTCTTGTTTCAAGGTCCGGGGGTCCATGCCCTTCGCGCTGACCTGCACGGGATTGAGGATGTCCACCCGGTTGTCGAGGAAATCCGGCAGATATTGGATTACCGAACCGCACGAATGATACCACAGTTTGGCCCGGGTTTTCCAATGGATGAATTCGTACAACGACTTCTGATAGGGCTTGATCAATTTCCGGTAGAGGGCGGGGGAAAAGAGGGGACCGGATTGCATGCCGATATCGTCCCCCACACAGATCACGTCCAGATATTCACCCACCTCATCTAAAAACACGCCGAGAAAATCCGTCCAATATTTCAGCATGTGATCCAGCAGTTTTTCCACGTACCGGGGATTGTCCACCATGTCTATGTACAGGTTTTCGAATCCCCGCATATACCAGCAGTATTCGAACACCACACCAGTGATGCCGCTGACCAGCGCGTAATCGGTTTCTTCGCGCAGTTTTTTCGCGTATTCACGCAATCCCTTAAATGGGGCGGGATCGGTTCCATCCGGCCAGTCGTAGAAATCGAGGTCTTCGTACTCCAGGCGGGCCAAGGGATGATACACGATATCGCAATACAATCCTTCCCCCGGCCGCTGGCCAGGCATGGCCCAGATGACGCCGAACCCATCCGTGAATCCCCAATACCCTGGCTTCACCTCGCGCAGTTCGGGAGGAGGCAAGAACATGCCGGGCCGGATGTAGCGGGTATCGATTTCGAACAGTTTCAAAACGGTTTCGCTGGGGGAGGCCAGTTGCTGAACCACGTCCATGATCACAATTTCTTCATCCAGGTCGTAATAATCCAGGATTTTCCGGTAGGCCAGATGATGGATGCCGGTCTGGTTGCCCCCAAAATCCAACGGTACTTTGTCGGGGACTTGGTGATTCAGTGTGGTAAGCAATCGTTCCCTGGAATTCATAAGGTCTTTCCATTTCGGACGCAGCGGTTTTCGAAGGGCCGTTCGGCGTTACGGCATCGTAACAAAAACGGGTGCCTGATTCAATCGGAGTACCAATGCGGCAGTTTAATTATGGAGTACCAGTTTTAAACCTAAAACTGTGGGGGAAATCACCGGCCTCCTATCCACGCGACGATTCCGGTTTCCGGTCGATAAAAAAATCCGTCATTAAGGAGGGTATCAAATCCCCAGCCATTTCCTGGTCATGAATGGAGGCCATGTTGCAAAAATCCTCCGAAAAGTTAAGATGATTCGTAGATTTCACAACCTCGCCCATCGCAACCCGGTCACTCCACGCCGGCAGTCTCTGGACCGCGGCATGGACAATCACGATCCAAGAAGATTTGATCGTGAGAAATCAGTAAATTCAATGACCTGAGGCAATCCGGCCTGTAACTTGCTGTTACGAAAATTCGTCCAGTTGAAACGGACGCGAAAAACCGCGGCGGCAAGGATTCAGGCGGATGAGTGATTTTTCTTTTCAGAATGGATGTTTGATGACGGAACACCCGGGCGCCACCATTTTGGTCGTGGATGACGAACAACTGGTCCGCTGGTCGCTGGAAAACGATCTCAAGCGGGCGGGTTTTCAAATCAGCACCGCGGCCAATGGGGTCGACGCGTTGGAAATGATCAAAGCCCAAGAACCGGACCTGGTGTTGCTCGACATCCGGCTGCCCGACATCGACGGGATTCAGGTCCTGCGCGAACTGCGGAAAATGGGTATCACTTGCCTGGTGATCATGTTATCGGCCTTCACCGACGTGCATCACGCGGTCGAAGCCGTACGTGCCGGCGCGTGTGATTATATTCCCAAGCCTTTCGACCTGGACGACATCATTTTACGTATCGATAAGGCCTTGAATCAGCGGGGGCTGGAGCAAGAAGTTCACCGGTACCGCAACCAACAAACCACCAACCAAGGTCTCCAGAACATTGTGGCCGTGAGCCGGCGCATGCATGAAATCCTGGATATCATCACCCGTGTGGCAGCGCAAGGGAATAGCACGGTACTCATCCGGGGCGAAACCGGCGTCGGCAAGGACCTGCTGGCGCGGGCCATTCACGCGCTCAGCCCCCGGGCCAACGGCCCTTTCGTAGAAATCAACTGCCCCTCGTTTCCTGCCCATCTGCTGGAAAACGAACTGTTCGGACACGAGCGCGGCGCGTTCACCGATGCCCGCACCCGCAAGGAAGGACTCTTAGAAATCGCGCACCGGGGATCGGTGTTCCTGAACGAAATCGGAGACATCGAAGCCACCGTCCAAGCCAAACTGCTGCAGTTTTTGGAAAACAAGGTGTTCCGCCGCATCGGTTCAACCAAGGAACGGACCGTGGATGTGCGGGTGATCACCGCAACCAACAAAAACCTGGAAAAAGCAGTGGAGGAAGGCCAGTTCCGCCGTGATCTTTTCTACCGGCTGAACGTAATTCCCATCGAAGTCCCTCCTCTCCATCAGCGGAAAGAGGACATTCCCGCTCTCATCGAACATTTTCTCGAACAATTCCGCTCCGAATTCTCCAAGCCCCATCTTGAGATCACTCCCGACGCCGTGGATCTCTTGATTCATTATTCCTGGCCGGGCAATGTCCGCGAACTGCGCAATTGCCTGGAACGTGCCGTGTTACTGGGCCGCGAGGGGCTAATCACCGTCGATTCCCTCCCGGCCGAAATCGTGCGGCAAAGCCGCCAGAACCGGTTCGATCAAAACGCGCCTGCTGCGCTTTCTTCTCCGCTCGAGGAACAGGAAAAACGGATGATCCTCGAGGCCTTGGAACACGCCGGATGGAATCAAAGCAAAGCATCACGGATGTTACGCATTTCACGTGATACGTTGCGCTACCGGATGAAAAAATACCAAATCAGTCCATCCCGGGAGTATGGCCCCTTTCCGGATTGAAATGTTGAAGTTCAAGCCCACCCTGCCCGCCACGTGGTAGAAGCATGTGGCAACGTGCCTTTTCGTTCGGCAAAAGGACAGGCTATACCTTCCATCCCCTCATCCTCCGGGTAATTGAAAATCCCTGTATGCGAAACGCATCCTGCCTCGGAAAAGGCCATCACGAAGATGCCATCAAAAAAACCGGGGGAGTCGTTCGACTCCCCCAATCGGATAGGAGATTCCATGAGAGATGGGAGCACCGGATCAATACCGGCGGCTTATCAACCTGTGAATGACAGTCATTGATTCAAGAACATACTCCAATGCTCCACGGCGGTGGGAGGCGGACCCATCGTCTCGATCACGTTCAGGAACTGCTTGACGGCATGCGCCTCCGCGATGCTGGCGTCCCGGCCTTCGCGGTGGCAAACGGCGCAGGATTCGATTCCTTCCGACGTGGTGTTGAGTTCCGCGTGGGCGAGAGCGGAATCGTTGTCATGGCACGAGTTGCACGCCGCGCTGGTGGGCGGGATACGGACATTCTTGCCATCCTTGTCAGTGAAATTAATTGGCAATACATCCGAAGAAAGCGGCAAAGCGGGAACGGAAGTCACATGGCACATGTCACACTTGTTCAACAAACCCGGAAAGAGGACATGATTGTAATTGTGCGGGGTATTGCCGAACCCGTACACGGTGTAATCCTTCTCCAACTCCTCCCCGGCGTGGATTTTGTGGATCATGTACGCGAAACTGACCGATTGGCCGCCACCCACGCCTTCCGGCCGGCGCCCGATGTCGCTGACCTTGGGATTGTGGCACGTCACACAGTTATCGATGACATTGCGCTGGGACCCGTGCAGGGATAACTGGTCATGGCAGGCGTTGCATTTTTCCAGGCTGACCACCTGGCGGCGGGGCACCGGTTGCGTATCGGTAACCGCGACATACTTGACCGGATTCATTAATCCCTCGACCACGGTTATATCTTGCATGCCTTCCGGCTTGTCTTCCAACACCACTGTGCGCCGCCCTTCGATCACGAAGGCATATGTTCCTTGCGCGTCCACAGGGAGGGCTTTGGTAAAAGTATAGGTATAGGTCCCCTCTCCTACCTTGCTGGAGGTTTTCGAGGCGTCTTCCCGGGTGTACGAGGTGTATTCCTTTGTCGGTCCAGCATAGGTGATGGCGAACGAGGTAAGTTCCACCGGATCAACCGCGCTGCCATCTTTCTGTTTTAGTGAAAAAGTCACCTTGGGGGCCTGACCGGGCAGGGCGTCCGTCACTTCGAGGATCTCCGCGATCAAGCCGCGCAGTTTCTGCGACTTGGCGGGCACAGTATGCGCGCCGGCGACGGATATACCGAACTCCGGTCCTTCCGCGGTATGGCAGGCGGTGCACATGGAATCATCTTGCTGAGGAAAATTGCCGGGGCCATGGCCTTCACCGGTCTGGAAATTGACATCGTCATGGCAAGAACCGCAGGCCCGGATGCTCGGAGCGGTCTTGTACACCGATCCCTGTGGCCCGTCGTGGCACGACGTGCAATTCCGATGGTCCATAGGGAACACGACTTTAGAATAATCATGAAGGCTCTGCCTGTTGCCCACAATTTGGTAAGGCTTCCCCGCCTGGACGCTGGGGAGATCCTCGCCCATGTGGATCTTGTGAATCATGACCGTCATGTCCACGGTATTGCCCGTATCGGGATCGGTGGATTGAGGACTATGGCACAGGATGCAATATCCCACCTCGCGCCGCCCGCCGCCGTGCAACGCCAAACCGGCATGGCAAGCATTGCAGGCTTCGGTAGTGACCACCTTGCGCAATGCTACGACGTCGCTGCCATTGGGGACAAAATGATAGAGAGGATTGGCGTAAAAGACTTTATCGTCCACATTCCGCTGGATCTGCCCGCCCACGGTGTGCGTCTTAGTCCGGTCGTAATCCGCGGGCAAGGCCGTATTGAAAGTATACAGGTACTTGCCGAATTCCAACTGGGTCAAGATCCCATTGCTGTCGAGAGTGGCCTGCTCGGCCCGCGCGCCGGCGTTGGGATATCCTTCCGGGACGGTCTGGGTCCGGACATTGTAGCTCCAATAGGCCGAACTGCCTTTCTGAGCGTCGTAGACGTCCAGCCGGGCAATCATGAAACGGACCGTCACCTCAGAAAGCGCCAAGGGATTGCCTACGCCATCCTGGACGGTGAAAGTCACTTCGGGTTTGAGGTCTTGGTTGATTACCGTACTCAAAATCTTGACCTGCAAACCGTCCGCGCCCCAAGCCGTCATACCGCATAATCCGATAGCGAATCCCATCAGGGGTAAAATCCATCCGCGTCGATCCATAGTTACTGACACCTCGTTGAAAAAAGTTTTAGTGCGCCACTAATTTAGAGCAAAGATCGTTCCTTGTTAGATAAATAGCTATGAATCGGTATAAAAATCCCGAAGATCACGGATCTTACCGTTTCCACCGATACTCCCGGATGTCTTCCCAGAGATGCATGTTCCAACCGAGTGGGGCAAATCACCCAATTTTGGGTGAGAATTATGAATCTCCCCAGTGGGGAGGTCACCCACGGATGACGAAAGAGAATAAACGGCGCGCTCCACTGGATCATCCAAAAAACCAGGGTATATTCCTGTCACCTATTGTCCTGGCAACTATTCACTTGATTGATAAACTCCACATTTGAGGAAAAAATAATTAGGCGGCATATAATCCGATCGATCTATCGATTTACGGTGTACGACTTGATGGAACCTTATACAAATTCACCTGACCGATTCTCTACCGGTCCATCCGTATTTTCCACGTTCGGACTATTGGCCGCTATTCTTTTGCTTTTTTTGGAAGCCTTACTGATCCCAATCGACTTGCTGTTCGGCATTTTCAGCCATAACGTTCGGATTTTCATTTACTTATTGGCTCCGGCGGTCCTGGTGGCCAGTCTCGCGCTGGTCCCCATCGGCCAGATTCTGGAAACCCAGCGCCGGAAATCGATTCCTACAGCCTTCACCGAAATGGATTCCGATGAAGAGGATCACCTTCACCGGTTACGCACGGGTATCTTTATTGGCATCACGCCCATGTTCCTGATCCTGACCAGCATCGGAACCTTCCAGGCTTATAACATCGTCCAGATGGAAAAAGTTATCATCAATCCAACCCCAGCCTTCCCCTCACCAGCCATGACCCACGGAATACAGCAATCGGATACCGGATTGGATTGCCAGCGATGCCATCAAGACTGGAAGCGGGATGGTTCTTGAACAGCACTCCCGCCATTTCCCAAAGCCCAAACGGGATCTTCTCTATACTCTTAACTAACTGATATACATTAAGATAGGTCTTATCCGCCAAACGCCCTGGACTAGGAATCGATTCTCTCGCCGCCCAACCCGATCCGTATATCCGATAGCTTTTAACTAAAACAGATGGCATTCCAGGCATTTTTGGGAAGTTACACCCATCATCATGCGGTGGGGCATCGGTTTGTAGAGGCTTGGTTTGGGACGGGGTTTAGGTCCCCGGGCGGCCAAGGGGCTGTGGCACGATAAACACGTGGCATCCGGTGTGTGATAGGAAGCAGGCGGCACCGGGGGAGAAGATGCCTGGTGGCAGACCAGACAGGTATCGTCCCGGTGGCAGACCATGCATTTCGCCCGGTCGAACGAGGCTTGAATGCCATGGGTTTTCAGCCGCCACAAATTGGAGTGATTTCGAGGTTTTTGAGTGGCATGGCACAGTTGGCAAGTTTCTTCTTGGTGGCATAGCAAACAGCTGTCTGTGCCTGTGAACTCTGTCATGCGGCCATGAGTTTCCGTCCACCGGCTGTCGTGGCTGGCGGGAGGAGTAAAAGAATTGAGTTCGAGGTGGCAGGCTTCGCAATCATTGGATAATCCCAGTTCCTCATGCACGGCCATGGCGGTTTTCATGGAGGGCAAGTTCTCGATCGATATTTGGGTGGATTGCTCGACTCCCTTGTGGCAATCCACGCAATGGTTGTAGTCCTTCAAATGTTCGCCGTGTTTGTACGAGATATCCTCCCAATCCTTTGGCAGGAAAGGCCGCAGCATTTTTTCGTGAGTGATGAGGCTCTGTTCGTTCCATTCCACGGAGGTTTGATTGTGACAATCCTGGCATTTTTGATACCGGTCTTCGTCCAGGGTGTGACAGGTCAGACAGGTTTCGAGGGTCGGATTGGTCACTTGGTTGTCTTGCATTTCATGGCAAACATCGCAGGTCACTCCCTGATCGATATGGGGTTTGTGCGGAAAGGTATTGGCCAGTTCCTTGGGATCGCAACCAGAGAGAAAAACTGCCCAAATCAGGGGTATCAACCAAGATAATGGGGAAAGTCGGTTCTGAATCATATTAAAAATTGACTCCCACTTGCAATTGGAATGCGTACCAATTGTCGTTCTCGAGGCTGTTATCCTCCACTTCGAAGCGGGCGGCGGTGTAGATTCTGCTTGTGGGTTGCCACTTGACCCGGGCGTAATAGGTGATGACATCCGGGGTAATCCGGAACACTTCTTCCTGTCCAAAGAACAAGAGAAATTCATCCATATACTCTTGGATATATTCTCCATATTCCGCACCGGCCGTGAGTGTCCATTGCTTCGTGGGCTTGTATTCCACCTCGCCGGAGACTCCAGTGAATTCATCATCAGAATCCACGCTCCAGTATTCTCCGTTCACGCTGAGGGTCAATTGCCGGGTGGGATAGAATTCCGCCCCGAGAGTCCCCCGGACGTAGTCCCGGTTGGTGTATTCCGCGACGGGATCCAGGCCGCCATCCGACACCCGGAAATCGAAACCGGCGTTGAGGCTGACCCAGTCATTCAATCCCTTGGTGAAGAGGGTGGAACCGTAAGTGAATGGCTCGTAGCCATGCATGACGGGGAAATAGGGATTGAAATTAATAGTTTGATCGCTGATTTCACTGAATAGACGGACGACTTGAGCCACGATATCGAAGTCGTATTCATCCCAGCGGTAATACCAATCGTTCTGGAAAAGATATGGATCGGCATCCAGCAGGGAGAACTCGGCGTGGGTTTGCAGTTCCGGCATGAACATGTGCCAGACTTCTACCGCGGCCAAGTCATCCCGGAACGGATCGGCGTCGTAACGGTAATAGCGGGCGGCGGCCTTGGTTTGAGGCGAGAAGCGGTAACGGACATCCGCGCCGTAGAAGGCGTCACCGCTGGAGGACGAATAAAACGTTACGGGACGGCCGCCGAACAGGGTAATTTCCAACGGATCGGTGGGAGAAAACCGGTAGGACGCGCCGTCGAAATGGGCGTAGTCGATATCCTCCAGGAATTGACGGCCCACGCGCAGGCGGCTTTCCTCGAAACCCAGTTGCTTGAAATCCAGGTAACCAGTGTAGAACCGGAAGCGATTGCTGTCCGCCTGGTCGATGTCCAAAAAGGGATCGTAAAGTTCAGATCCCTTGAGCGTACTGCCACCGTTCAGATCCTCATGCCAAAAAAGCGAAAACGCTCCGTCAACCCGGTCCTTGACGATATCACGCAACCGCAATGAGAAATACTCATAGATATCGCTATCGTCCCGGCCATCGTAGCTGCGGAATTGATAACTAGAGTGGAGCGTACCGGATACTTTCATGGATTCAAACCATGCCGATTTTTCTGGCGATCCACTTTCCCCAGCGGCACTCTCCACGTCAGCACCTCCGGCGGCCGGCTGTTCAGCCTCCGGGCTTTCGGTCTCCCTGGTATCCACGGATTCAGCGGACTCCTGGGCTCCAGCCTTTGGAGCCGGAGCCCAGGTGAGGCAGATTGTTCCTAAGAAGAAAACCACAAGGATGTGAAGTTTCCCGTTCATACCTCTTCGCCACACACGTTCAGATTCCATTTCATTTACCGTCTATTTCCCAACGAGAGGGAATCCCCTCCGACGGCCGGGGCTATTGAGAAAGATACCCGGAGGTTATTTCAAATCAGCAGTTTTGGTTTTTTTACCCAATTGTTCCAGAACTTTGGCGTGATTGATTTCCTTCACCGCGACTTTGTAAATGAAACCGGCTTTGGTCCCTGTTTCTGGATCGGTGTACCGGTCTTCTTTCCAGTTGGGATTCTCCTTATTATGGCATTTCACGCAGGTTTCCTCTTCCGGTTCCCAAGCATGAGGGATCACGGTGCCGCCGCGTTTCGATTTAATATGTTCTTGTCCGGGGCCATGGCACATTTCGCATTGGACACCGGCCAGGGCAGGAGTTTTTTCCAAGCTGACAAAACCGCCCGGTTTGCCGTACCCGGTGGTGTGGCATTTCAAGCACTCGGGATTTTTCTTTTCATCCTCGTTCAGGACATCCATGGCCTTCGCGTGTTTGGTCTGCATCCAATCATCATGGAACATACCGAATTTTTTCAAGTTATGGCACATTTTGCATTTGTTCGCGCCCACGAATTCAATTTTCTCCACGTCCTTGCTCTCTTCTCCGGCTTTGAGGACATGAAACGGAATCACCAGCAGAGCAGTCAGCCCAATCAACAACCCCACGATGCTCGATTTCTTCATGACGTCAGCTCCTTCTTTCATTACTAAAATTTAATATTCAGACCATCCCTGGACGGAGGAGGTTCCCACCGCGTACGCCATAGGATAGTCCGAATTGAACGATCGTTGCGTCAATGCCCCATATGTTTTTTGTAAAATCTCGACGATAAACCGCGCGTTGTGAATGCCGAAACTGCCGTCCCGCACTACCAGGCGGTAGTTGTAGATAGCGGCCCGCTCTAGGAACGACGCCTGGTTAAAGACCGCGGAGGGAATGATCAATTCCTGATCTTCTCGTACCTGGATGTCTGGATATCGTTGTTGTAATTGAGCCGCAATGATCCGGAGCAATCCCTTGACCTCGGTCTGGATACCCTCGATTTTCCCATTCCCGTCGTAGTCCTGGCTGGTGGACATGCGCCGGTCGATGGAAGTCATGGTCAGGTGACACGGCAGGCAGGAATTTTGGTAATTCGATATCGCATGCCCGGCCGCGTCCCCGATGTTGGTGACCCGAAAGCTATGCCCGCCCAGGAGAATTCCCCGTTCCAGGCTCCAACCATTTTCGGGGATGCGGGCCATGTGGCAGGCCACGCATGTATCCTGGACCACATACTTATGGACGGATGTTTTATTCACAAATCCCGTGCCGAAATCCCATGCGTTGATGCCCATCATGACATCCGCTTGGGGCCCGAAATGAGGAGCATTGTTTTGGGTTTGGATCACCGATTCCAGGCTGCCTGACACACGCGACTGATGACACACCGCGCAAAGGCTTCCCGTACCGCCCTCCGTGTATACATGGCCGCTGTCAAGCGGGATATCTCCCATCAACCGGAGTTGCATGGGATGGACGAGGTTATGAGGATCATGGCAAGCTACGCACGAGACGCCATGCGGTTCGAGATTGTCATCCGGGAGAATATTGGGATTGTTCAGAACCGCGAGACGGTAAAAACCTTCGGCAGTGTGGCATTTGGCGCAACTGGAGTTAAACAAACCGGGATTGTTTTGGAGGGAAGCCGTCAACTTCTTGTGGCTGGAGGAATCGAACGGGTAGGGATACCCGTCGAATCCCATCGCGTCATGGCATTGAGCGCACACACGGGCGTCCCAAGCCTTGCCGATATTGGCGGGATTGCCAAAGTGCTCACTGCCCGGCCCATGGCAATTTTCACATTGTACATTGGCCTTGGCCCGCAACTGGGGTGCCAGGGTCTCATAATACAACACATCATTCCCGGGATTGGCATCCTGATTCCGGCGGAAGGCTTCGTTGACTTGACCGGCCAGTTGGTTGAGATCGGCTTGGAGGATACGGGCAGTATGACTGAAGCCATTGTTGGCCGCCACCGATTGCGCGTTGAATCCCACTGTATGGCACTCGAAGCAGGTTGGATCGTATTGATCGGAACGCTGCCCATTGAGGTGATTTTCGAGCACATGCGCATGCCGGGTGGTTTCCCACCGGTCCACAATCGCCCCGTGGCAGAGTTGGCATTGCGGGAACTGGGGTGCCTCGTTGTTCCGTCCCCCGACTCCCGTAAAAACCGCGCCCAGGATTCTCCGTTGGAAAGTCATCGTCTCCCCTGTGAGGGTGCTTTGAGCGGTGACTTGCACAATATATTCGCCAATCCTATCCGGGATAAACCATGTCTGGGCCTGATCCACAAATTGAAACGCCGCGGCCGAGGAGGCGGGCCGACCGGCAAAGAACCATGCGATACTGGTAAGTTGATCGTCCGGATTGTCCGGACGGACCGTGAGATAGCATTTATCTCCCAATCCCACGTTGGACAAACCGGTTGTGCGTTGATCAAGGAATCCGGTTTCATCATCCGCAATCAAGCGGGGAGAGACGGTTAATACTTCAATCCCCGCTCCGGCCAGCGCAGTACATACAAGCGTTGATATAACCAAGATTGCCAGGAAAGGAAGTAAATTGGAGGAATTTTTCATAGGATTCTGATAGAGAAAGTAATTTCTTTATAAACTATCCATATTTTCATTTTTGGATTCATAGCTATTGATCAAACAATCTTTTACCTGATTCTCTATTCCATTTCAATCCCCGATTTGGATAATCATGCAGAATTTTTGAATAAAAATCAACGAAATTATTCACAATTCTTCAGTAGAAAACCGATCGGGTTAAATCCACCAATAACGGAACCGGAATTGGGGCATATCACCCAATTAGGGTGGCAGCGGCCAGGGACATAGCAGTGGATGAGATTTTACATCATGCCGGGGCCGTGGCATTCATGGCAGTTTTGCCCTTCCCAGGCATCGCCCATGCCCCGGGGATGTACAAAGTCTTGCAACTTGTATTCGAGTTGGTTGATCTCTTCCCAGCCTTCGCCCTGTTGGATGATTGAATGACACAGATTGCAATCATCCCGGATGACTTTCCCCTCCGGAGTGGCGTGCTTCCCATCATGGCACCGGTAGCAACCAGGAAAGTCGAAATGGCCGATATTGGAGGGGTATTTCGTCCAATCCACTTTCATTTCGGGAAAGATACTTCGCTCAAATATGGCTTGGGTTTGCTTAACGGCCTGATCCACTTTGGCTTTGATTTCAGGGTCGTTTGCCGCGGTTTCTTCAAACTGTCCGCGGATTTTGTCCTCGATAGCCTGTAAGGCCTCGGGGGTGGTTTGATATTCGCCTTGTAAGGCCTCGACCGCCACTCCCTTGATTCCCGGCAACTTAGGATCGATCAGCCCCAGTTCCATTGCCTGATTGACGGAAGCAAAAGGAGATTCGTACCGGTGCGAGGGGCGGTTGTGGCAGTCGATACAATCCAGTTCGCGGATCGCGGCGGGATCGATTTGCGATTTGTCGAAATCCGTGGCTTCAGTGCTGATGAATTCCTCCACCCGCCCGTCTTCATGAGTGACGCGGACCCAAGGGATGATCTGGCGGGCGTAATCGGCCGGGTAGTACTCTAATTTGTGATCCCGGGCGATGTGCCAGTGAATTCCTGTATAATGGACCAAAATCGTGGAACTGCCGCCCACGTGGAGGAGGAGCTTGACGTGATAGGGTGTGTTCTCATCGTCGTTGGCGTAATAGGTCAATGATTTTTCCACCGCTTCGTAGAATTTCTCCGGCCAATGACACTGCTCGCAGGTGTCTCGGGCGGGGCGCAGATTTTCAATCGGGGTTTGGATCGGCAGTTCATAGGAATTCGTCGCCACCGCCCAGACTTGCCGCAAGCCCGAGAGTTTGCTTTTTACGTACCAGCTCGCGCCCGGCCCGATGTGGCATTGCACGCAATCCACACGGGCGTGCGGGGAGTATTGATATGCTGTGTACTCCGGCTTCATTACCTGGTGGCACATCAGTCCGCAGAATTCAGTGGATTCAGTCACGTGATAGGCCTGATAGGAACCGATCATCGAGAGGCAGATAAACACGGTGGAAATGATGACAAACGTAGTCAAATAGAGGCGGTGGCGGGGTGTATTTAAATCAAAAACGGGAAACTCTTTCTCCACCATTCCTTTTTGACGCCGCCGGAATTGCAGCCACATCCCCAGCGGGACCATCAGCAATCCCAGGATTAGGATCGCAGGCCCCACTACGTAAATCAGAATCCCCACGTAGGGATTATTTTGGCCATACACGAAATCCAGGGTGATGATCAGGGCTTCTCCAACCAGAAACGCCATAGCCAGCATGAATCCAAAAACCGACACCCAATTGTGGGTCAAAGGTTTATGAAGGGGGGATGTGGATTGTTCTGTCATTCGCATTGTCTCCCGTCGAACCGGACTTGGTTAGATATTTGCTTAAAATGGGCTGAGACCGTCAGCCAGGTTTTTACGGCAAATCAGCCAGAATTTTCAGCCGGTTTCTGTGCAATCTGTATTCCAATCTTCTGAGTTAGCCGGATTTCCGGCCATACTCTCTTTTACGGCATTAGTATGATCTGAATTAAAAATGTGAGACCTATATACAAACTAAATAAATTAAAATATTTTTTATTGAATTTCATTACATGAATCCGCAAGGAAAATTACTCTGGGATCGATTACATTTTTAGCTATATAGCTATATAATGGTGAAAACCACCATCGTAGTTTTTCAGCATGGAGTCAACCCCATGAAGCCGTATTTCCGCTTTGCCGTACTGATCCTGCTCGTCTCCCTTTCCAATCCATTCACGCTGGCGCAAGACCTGGAAGAACCGCAATCCTGCTTGGAATGCCACGCGGATGCCGACATTGTGGGGGAGCGGGACGGCCAGGAACAATCCATGTTCGTCGATTTAAAGTTGTTCGAGGCATCAGTCCACAAGGACGCGGGATGCACCGGTTGCCATTCTGACATAACGGAATTGCCGCACGATACAGAACTCCAGAAGGTGGATTGTTCCTCCTGCCATTCGACCGCCGAGGAGTTGAAATCCTCGGTCCATGACGTGCCGGATGGTCCCTCGTGCGTGGATTGCCATGGGGACGCCCACAAAATCCTCCCGGCCAGCCACCCCAACTCGCTCACCAATTTATTCCGGGTGGCAAATGTGTGCGGCAAGTGCCATTCCGAATCGGCCATCATGGCCGAATATAGCAAAGATGTCCTTCAACGGGAAATGCTGTACCGGGAAAGCGTCCACGCCACGGAATTGTTGCGGGGGAACGACAAGGCCCCCTCGTGTGTTCATTGCCACGGTTCGCACGCGATTTTGCCGTTGCGGGATCCGAACTCGCGCACCAATTTCATGAACGTGGCCGAGACATGCGGGCAGTGTCACACCACCGAGAAAGAACAGTACCAGGAAAGCGTGCATGGAAAATCGGCGGCCTACGGCCATAAAGATGCACCTATTTGCACCGATTGTCACGGAGAGCACGCCATCTTCCGGGTAACAGACGAACGCTCACCGGTTTCGTACGCCAACGTATCGGGCAATACCTGCGGGCGCTGCCACTCGTCTATTGTGATTAACGAAAAGTACAACATCCCCAAGGGCCGGGTACAAAATTATTTCGAAAGTTACCATGGTTTGGCCTTGCAGCACGGGTCCAAGAAAGTGGCCCTGTGCAGCAGTTGCCATGGGAATCACTTGATTCTGCCATCGTCCGATCCACGGTCCACGGTCAGTCCCGAGCGGTTGGTTGAGACATGCGGCCGCTGCCATCCGGGGATCACGGCCAATGTGCTGGCCGCTCCCATTCACACGGAAGTCACTCTGCGCTCGGACGCGATTGCCGCCTGGGTTCCCCGGATTTATATACCGCTGATCGTCGTGATCATCGGGGGCATGCTGGTTCACAACGGTGTGATCCTCTGGGCGTTGCTGAAGGAGAAATTCAAGAGGGAAGTGAGCCAGCCCACCTACCAGCGGTTCACCCGGTTCGAGATCATTTGCCACATTTTGCTGACGATCACCTTTATCGTGTTGGTGATCACCGGATTCGCCCTGGTCAACCCCAATTCGTGGTGGGTCACCATGCTGTCTTACTTGGGCTTCAGCGAAGGAATCCGTTCGTTCAGCCACCGTGCCGCGGCGGTGGTGATGATGGCCACGGCGTTGGCTTACGCGTTCTACATGCTTGCTTTCCGGCGGGGCCGGGAAGAACTGGCCGCCTTCTTGTTTTGGCCGCGGGATATCCGCCATGTGTGGGAAAACTTGCAGTATTACCGGGGCAAACGGACCGAGCCGCCGCGTTTCGACCGGTACGATTACGCGGAAAAGATGGAATTCTGGGCGCTGGTATGGGGCGTGATCATCATGGCGGTGACCGGTCTTATCCTCTGGTTTCCGATCCTGGCCTTCCAATATCTGCCCAAGTGGGCAATCGACATCGCTGAGTTAATTCACTACTACGAAGCCGTCCTGGCCACGCTGGCGATCGTCGTGTGGCATTTCTTTTTCGTCATTTTCCATCCAGAGGAGTATCCCATGAGCGTCACCTGGCTAAACGGGCGGATGACCCTGCATCATCTGAGGAGCCGCCATCCATTGGAATATGAACGAACATTCGCATCTGAAGCCCGGAAAGAGGTAACGGAACTGCGGGAAACCGCCGACGAGAACAAGGGAAACAGTGACACCGAGTCGTGATACGCGGCCTGGTACCATTCACCCCACTAGGAGTTTCATCTCACGATTTATCGAGTGGAGAACATCATGGACCGCCGGAATTTTCTAGCCACTGTGGCTTCCATTGGAACCACCGGAATTCCCGCCGCATCAAGCGCGGCCGCCGATCCGGAAGAAACCGCCGCCGAGTATTATGGCGTGTTGACGGATGTCACCGAATGCATCGGCTGCCGCAAATGCGAATGGGCCTGCAACCAAGCCAACCACCTGCCCATGCAGCCTTTGGAGACGTTCGAGGATAAGTCGGTTTTTGAGAAACATCGGCGTCCGGACGCTGGGCATTACACCATTGTCAATGAATATCCCGGCCCGGAAGAAGGCGGACGCCCGCTGTGGGTGAAGTTTCAATGTTTTCATTGCAATCATCCGGCGTGCTATTCGGCCTGCCTGGTCACCGCCTTCACCAAAACCGCGACGGGAGCAGTGGTTTACAATGCGGACCGGTGCATGGGGTGCCGCTATTGCATGGTGGCCTGCCCATTTCAGATCCCGGCTTATGAATACGACAATCCCCTCACGCCTAAGGTCCAGAAATGCACGTTATGTTACGAACGCATTTCCCAGGAGGGTGGCGTCCCCGCCTGCGTGGAAATCTGCCCGCCCCAATGCCTGACCTTCGGCAAGCGAAAAGATCTGCTGGAACTCGCAAAGCAGAAAATCGCCAAAAATCCTCAGAAATACGTCCCCCATGTTTATGGCGAGCACGAAGCGGGCGGCACCTCGTGGCTTTATATCTCCAGCAAGCCGTTTGAGGAGATCGGCCTGCCCGTTTTGGGAGAAACCGCGCCACCCCGGCTCACGGAAGGATTGCAGCATGGGATCTTCAACTATTTCATCCCGCCGGTTGCCCTTTTCTCCATTCTGGGCATGATTTCCTGGTTGTACGGTGAACAAAACCAAGACGAACATCTGCCGAAAGTTCCTTTGAAATACAATCCCTCCAAGGCGGCGCCGATGGGCAAGAAATTGATCACCCCTGGCGTTTTGTTGTTGTTGGGATTCATTTTCATGGGTCTCAGCGTGGCCGTATACCGTTTTCTGTTCGGAATTGGAGCGGTGACCAACCTGAACGACCAATATCCCTGGGGATTGTGGATCGCGGTAGACGTGGCCACGGGCGTGGCCTTGGCCGCTGGGGGTTACACCACCGCGGCGCTGGCTCATATCTTCCACCGCAAGCATTACGAACCGATTGTGCGGCCCGCCCTGTTGACCGCGTTACTGGGGTATACCTTCGTAGTCTTTGGCCTGCTGGTGGATCTCGGGCGGTACTACAACATCTGGCATCCCATGATGCCGTCCATGTGGTCCGGCCACTCGGTGCTTTTCGAGGTGGGTATGTGCGTCATGGCCTACCTTACGGTGCTGTACCTTGAGTTTGTGCCCATCGTGGTGGAGCGGTTCAAAGGCCAGGTGAATCTGCCCGGGATCCTCTCACGGTTCAACGGCATGGTGGAAGGAGTGCTGGGGTTGGCAGAACGGTATTTATTCCGGATTTTGCCGGTGATCGTAATCGTGGGGGTGGTGCTGTCATTCCTGCATCAATCCTCTCTGGGCGCGCTGATGCTGATCGCCCCCTACAAGATGCATCCCCTCTGGTACACCCCGATCCTGCCCCTGCTCTTTTTGCTTACGGCGTTTTGCGTCGGATTTCCAATGGTCATCTTCGAGTCGATGATCGCCTCGCGAATCTTCAACCAAAAGCCGGAGATGCATATTCTCAGCCCTTTGAGCAAGTCGATCGCCATTTTCCTGGCCGCCTATTTCGCCACCAAGTTGGGGGATATCACCATCCGCGAGGCGGGCAAGTACCTGTTCGACGGCAGCGTGCAATCCTACATGTTTATGGCGGAGATGCTGATCGGCGTACTCATCCCTCTGGGGATGTTCCTGATGAAAGGAGTAAGAAAGAATCCTGGGCTGCTGTTTATCGCGTCCGCCCTCGTGGTGATCGGCGTGGCGTTCAACCGGATCAACGTATTCATTACGGCGTATACGCCGGTGTATAAAGTCACGGCCTATTTCCCCAGCTGGGGTGAAATCGCGGTGACGTTGGGATTAATTGCTGGACTGATGTTAGTGTACCGGATCATGGTGACGGTGTTCCCCATTATTCCCACGATGGAAGAGAAGGAATCTTGATCGCGAGAGGATAAATCATAATGAATCATTCATCCCGCTTTTGGATATCCATTGCGCTCTTTATCATTCCCCTCGCCGGAATCGCGGCCGCTGAGGAACATCCCATCGTGGACTGCGCACAATGCCATACTTGTCTTCATCCAACCTCGGAAAATCCCTGTTTGCAGCCATGTCCCCGGCCCAAAGGGGCCTATGTGCCCTTGGCCACCCAGGGACCTGACGTGGTGATTCTGGACGAATTGAAGGCAGTGGAGGATCTATACGTGCCGGTACGCTTCAACCACGCGACGCACGCCCATATGTCCAGCACGGTCGAAGGGTGCCAGATGTGCCATCATTATAACGAAAAGGGCGCCATTCCCGCTTCGTGTAAAAGCTGTCATCCCGTGGATATCATTCACGAGAACATCGCCCAGCCGGGCCTTAAAGGGGCGTATCACCGGCAATGCGTCGGCTGCCACACCCAATGGGACCGGAACACCGACTGCGTGATCTGCCACGAGAAGAAATCCGGCGGTCCGCTCCACGGCACGGCGGTCTCCCCCTCCGAAACCAAGCATTACCCACCAGTCCGAATGCGGGATTTGATTATTTACAATACGAATTACGAAGAAAACGACCAAGTGCCCTTTCATCACAAAACGCACGCGTATAAGTACGACCGCAACTGCGGTGATTGCCACCAGCAACAGGGGTGTGAAGCGTGTCATGACCAATACGCCGCCGAGCTGAAGCCCATGGGCAATCTGACTCCGGAGGCTATGCACGATCATTGTTTTGTTTGCCATGAAAACGACACGTGTGAGCATTGCCATGGGCGGGATCCTAACGATGTGTTCAATCACGCCGCCAGCGGATGGCCCCTGAAGATCTACCATGACCGCCTGCACTGCCTGGATTGCCACATCCAGCGGGGTAATCTACGGAAACTGGACAACCGTTGCACGAACTGCCACATCGAAGGATGGAAAGCGGAAACGTTCGACCACGCCGTCACCGGCGTGGCCCTGGATGAGGTCCATCGTCAGGCGGAATGCGTGGTGTGTCATGAGGGTTCGATGGAAGAATCCAATGGCAACCTGATTCCCAAAGCCGGCGGAGTTGCCTATTCATGCGCGGCATGTCACGACGATGACCGGAAATACACGAAGGAAAAGGGATTCGGTGGGTCATGAAGGGAGAGAGGCATAGTTCCGCCCGAATTATTCGGACGCACCGACCTTGGCCATGTTGCTGAGGTGTTTTTTGAGGGATTCACACATCAATTCACAAAATGTTTGCATACTAGAATTGCCGATCCGGTAAAAAGTTTGCACCCCTTCCCGCCTATGCTGCAAAAAACCGTGCCGGTGCAGGATCGCCAAGTGCTTGGACACCGTCGCTTGACTTTTCCCCACGATATCAGCCAGTTCATGGACACATTTCTCTCCCTTCATCAGTTCATGTAACAAAAGGATACGAGTTGGATCCCCTAACGCCCGAATACGTTCGGCCAGCATTTCGCGGAATTCCTGGTTGGCGAGTTCATCATGCATGTTCATATTATTATGCCGTGGCTGGATGTTATATTAGCTATATTCTAGCATAGCTATGGAGGAAATTTCAAGGAAAATCTTATAATAAAAATATAATTATTGATTCTCCCCAGTATACAGACAAGATCCATAATAGATAATAAAATAACTATCATGCCATTTGCGGGATTGCGTAAAAAGAACGACTTTCTTTCCTGGATTCTCTCATCCTGTCGTCTCCCAGAGGGAGAGGGAATCTGTTCGTAGGCTCATTCCTGTTCATGCCACGAATAAAGCATTGAAAAAGAACATTGCGCGGGGAAATGAATACTAAACTCTCACGCCGTTTTCCCTTTAAGCAACCGCATGCCATTGAAGGTCACCAGCAGTGAGGTCCCCATGTCGGCCAGGATCGCCATCCATAAGGTCGCCCATCCGAGAATCGCCATCAGAACAAAAAACATCTTCATTCCCAAGGCGAGACCGATGTTCCAGCCGATGATCCGCACGGTGCGGCGGCTGTGGCGGATCAGCCAGGGGATTTTGCCAAGATCATCGTTCATCAGGGCCACCGGAGCGGTTTCGAGAGCCACATCCGCGCCGATCGCGCCCATGGCGATTCCTACCGTGGCGGCGGCCAGGGCGGGCGCGTCGTTCACACCGTCCCCGGCCATCAGTACATGGCCTTCCTGGCGTGCCAACTCTTCGATCAGGCTGGCCTTGTCCTGGGGCAGCAGTTCCGCGTGAACCTCCTCGATTCCCACATCGTCCGCGATTTTCCGGGCAGTTCCCGCGTTATCCCCGGATAAGAGGATCACCCGGCTGATATTCAAATTCTTTAGCGCTCGCACACAAGCGGCCGCTTCGGGGCGCACGGTGTCTTCGATCAGGATGGCGCCAAGGGGAATGCCATCAGCGGCCACACCAACCGCGATCCGTTCATCCTGCTCATGCAGCGCCATCCGTTCGTGCATTTCTTCGGAACAAAAGCCCTTTTCGTGGAAAAAGCGGTGATTGCCGACCAGAATCCGCCGGCCTTCCACCTCGGCCATCGCACCCCGGCCGGGGAAGCTGATAAAATCCCGGGCTTCGGGAACCCCGCGCCGGCAAGAAGTTTCCGCATAGGCTCCGACCGCCCGGGCCAAGGGATGTTGGGAATGATGTTCGACAGCCGCCGCCAGGCGGATCACATCCTCCATGGGCTGGCCATTCAGCGCCACGACATGGGCGACCCGCAAGCAGCCGGAGGTCAAAGTGCCGGTTTTGTCAAAGGCCACTACCCGGGTGCGGCTGGTTTCTTCCAGATAAGCCCCGCCCTTGATCAGAATTCCGTTCCGGGCCGCCGAGGTCAGCGCGCAGATCAGAGAAACCGGCGTGGAAATCACCAACGCGCAGGGACACGAGATCAGCAGCAGAGCCATAGCCCGGTAGATCCAATCCGGCCATAAACCTCCCAGGAGGGGAGGCGCTAGCGCCAGCACAACCGCCAGGGCGATGACGGCTGGCGTGTAGACCCGGGCGAAGCGGTCCACCAAATGTTCCACGGGGGCGCGGCGGGTACGGGCGTTATCGACCAGTTCGATTACCCGCGCGAGGGTGCTTTCGTGCGCGCGCTTGTCCACCTGTATTTCGAGCGAGCCATCCTGGTTTAGAGATCCCGCATATACGGTGCTGCCCTCTCCTTTCGGGACGGGAACCGATTCGCCGGTAATCGGCGCT
>ERZ795060.430-NODE-430-length-57585-cov-15.067234_pt1 | contig 57585 bp, 62 predicted proteins | sample MGYA00375144_ERZ795060 | MGnify/ENA primary metagenome ERZ795060 (study PRJEB30189, sample SAMN05720157) | activated sludge metagenome | isolation source: anaerobic digester from wastewater treatment plant | place: Japan | collected 2015-05-15 ... | reverse complement strand
AAATAACCTCGTCACCTATCTATTGAAAAAGATGGGCAAGATGAAGAATATAGATGATGAATGGATTCTCGGCTTCATGAAAACAAGAAATCGGGCTAATTCGTGGTTTTGGCTCGACAAAGTAGAATATGGATACAAACCTGATTGGGACGCCGAATGCACAGCCATAATCGGAAAAGCCTATTCTCTTGTTATTAGATCAAAATGGGTGATCAGAGGAGCACTATTTTGCGACGGAGAAGTCGACGCAAGCAACGAGGGTGAAGTTTTGGGATATTCATTCCCTCCTGATTATTTCGATGACAATAACCCAATCAAAAAGAGAATAAAGAAATTAGAAGATGAACTAACATAGCTAAAGAAACAATAAAATCCAAAGATAAAGAGAGAAAATATGAAAATGAGCGACATTACCGAGCAGGCAGACAAGTGGATTGAAAAATGGATTTCTATCGATAGCGATGAAAGAGAACTGATTAAAGAACTATCACGAAGGGCTGCCCATGATGCCATAGCTTATGGAAGCAAAGGGCAAACATGGCAAGATTGGGACAAACAAGAGAAGTATTGGAGAGCCCTGTCATCAGAAGCACAGAAATTATGTAAGGAGGCTCGCACAATATGGTCACCACTACTCAAAGCTGTCAGAGAAGAGGTCAGACAAGCGGGTGTTGAACGTGCACAGGAAATGACTCCTGAAGAACTATTGATGTCTGATGATTCGTATTGGAAAATTTGGGAAGCTGCGGTTGCCGCGTGCTGGGGGCCTTGTGAAAAACCTGAGTAAAGAGAACAGTAACCCATTGGAAAATGATAAACATAACACCTAAGAAGGAGAAGTATAAAAAGAGAATAATAAAACTATTCTCAAAATCATACATAGAAAGAGAGTTGTTTTCTGATGAAAAATAACCTTAATCCCTCAGAAGATTTTTCAATATTGATGAAATGGATCTGGATCTCGATTCTTATATTGACAAAGGAGACTGTTCCAAAGCGCTATCCCACAAACCCCAAAGTTCTAGAGGTTTTAAGAAAGAATACAAAACAGTGAGCTTAAAAGAGAATGAAAAATCAATAAATGAATTGATTGAAATTTTATGTGAAGATTAATTTCTCAGATATATAGAGCTTCCAAAATTTTGCAAGTAAATGAACTTGTTCGTATTGAAATTTATGGTGAATCGGCGAGATCTAGTTGAAGATCTCGCCGATTCACCTTTTTCACATATTTCCAATTTTTATATAGAAATATAAATTTAGTAAGAGCCTTTTTTTATTTAAGACTCTTAAAAAGATCACTGAAAGGAGGATAAAACTTTGTATGAGAACACTTCAAGAAGAGCTTAAAAAACACAATCTCGCATCAACAGGGGGAATATCACCTTTTGGTGATCGTAAAAACGACCTCGAATCACTCTTAATTAGAGATGTAAGAAACTCAGACATCAAAACATATCAGAAAATGATTCGAAAAAGTATTAAAAGCCACTGTCCACTATTTAATCCAAATGAAAAGAATGGACAGGTTAAAATTGTGCAAATTTCAAAGCACAAGAGAGTAGAACAAGAAAAAACGGCAACAAGAAAAGTTAAAAATGAGCAGATTATCAAAGATCTCATTGATATTCTTCGGAATGAAAGATTATATCTCAGAGATCTAACTGATAAATTATATGCTAAATATGAGTCAACGAAAAGCAGAAAACAGATTTACAATTTTATCAATAATACACTTTTTTCATTTAGAAAAGTTATACCAGAATACCTTTTTGAATACTCTTTTGCGAGTGGTCCCTGGAAACTTTCTAGCGCTATCAGTACCGATGAATTCTACAACATTTATCGAGATAAAATGTTAGAATACAGAAGAAAAATAGCTGCTACAGACGTCAGTCAATCTGAAAGTGAAGAAAAGTACGTCGTTTCTGAAGAAGTATCTCTCAAGCTATTAAAGATTCTCAAAAAATATAAGATTCCCCAAAAATTACAGTCAATTTTATTGAACAAAGGGATTACTAACGAGATCTTTTATCAGATCTCGCCGACTTCAAAAACAAGGAGATATAAATAAAATGGTAAACGAATTTCCCATCTACTTCAGGGATCTAACTGAAGACGCGAAGAAAAGGTTTCTTGAATTTCTCAACATTACTGAAGAAGAAAGTAATTTCGATATCGCACCTCTCACGATCTTATATGTTGAAGACGATGAGGACGACGAATTTGGAGACTAAGGAGAAGAGACTAAGGAGAAAAAGACTTTTATGGATCATTTGATTTATACTATTATAACTTTTCTCGTTAGCTTTCTAGCTGGATTTGCAATCTCTGCCATGTTCATTGTAGGAGGAGATAATTAGAGATGAATTATTGCTCTTGGTATGAATTGCTAATCATTTGTATAATCGGGTTTTATTCAGGCTACATATCAGCTGCGATAGTCTGGAATAAACGCAGAAACAACTAATAACTGAGCCCGGATGGTGAAACTGGCAGACACAAGGGACTTAAAATCCCTCGATCTTTAAGATCATGTGGGTTCGATCCCCACTCCGGGCACCAAATAAAAAATCAAAAGCTGGAGTCGCTGATTCCAGCTTTTGATCCTTTTTTTTGCAAAAAATGAACATATAATTTTTTTCTGAAATTTAAAGTTTTTATATAGAAATAATATTTATGTCAGTGGCGAGTACCCGCTGATGGGCGCTCATCGGCCCAGAAACAGATGAGTACCTGGTTGTGAGAAAGGTAAACAACCTGCGCCCACGGTGGGGCAAGAGTAAAAAACCACCCTGGGTACTGGCTCTGGCGGCTGCGGTCGCCAGAGTGAGTGCGAAAGCCCAGGTACGGGAGTTGCCAACCCGTACACATTTTTTTATTTTTCTTGACCAGAACTATTTAAGCTTTAGTCAATAATTTATACTATTTAAGTTTTTATATAGAAATAATTACTAATGAAAGCACTTTATTTTTCTCGTGGAGATCACTTTTAAATATGTTTGATATCACAAAAATCGACCCGATAATAATACATTTAAAGAGTTTATCAAGTTATTATAAAGAGTCAGGTAACGAAATAATTTTATTCTGTCCATACTGTGATGATGCACAGCGGCTGAGAGCTAATCATGGTCATTTATATGTGGCTAAAACTGCTCCAGTTTTTAACTGTTTCCGATGTTCAGTATCCGGAAATCTTGTTCGACTCTTAATCGACACAGGATTCGACGATGAAGACATTTTGAAACATGTTGGAAGCTTCATCCGCTACAAAGCAATAAAAGATTATCACATAATCAACAAAAAATTCACAAAATTAAAAGAAATTATCGATCAAAAAATCCAACTAAATCTCATGTTTAAAACTAAATATCCTGAGAAATTTGAAGTATATCACAATTACATATATGATCGACTCGGCATTGACGACTTTGCCGATTTTCTAATCAGTCCAATATTTTTCAATAACAAGTTATCATGTATGTTTTCAAACGCAGAAAATGAAGATGTTCTATTAAGATTAATTGAATCATACAAAGATTTCAGATATCATCTTGTCAACAAAAGCTCTGGAAAATACTTCTTTCAAGAGAAAGATTTTGAGAAATACACAAAAGTAGTATTAGCTGAAGGGCCGTTTGACATTTTGAATCTCTATCTCTACAACTCAGAATTTAAAGATTGTTGGTTCTTAGCTCTAAATGGAAAGAAATATATTAGTGCCATAGAACAATTGATTCTTGAGGATTGGATTATAGGACATGGTGAATTCAACCTGATCTTTGATGCGGATGTATCAAATTTCAGAACATATTTAAATAGAGCAAGATTGTTGGCAAAGCAATATAACGATGATATAGTTATACGGGGTTTTATCCCTCTTGTCGGCAAAGATACAGGAGATTATCCTGTAGTTATTGAAGTTTAAATATAAAGGAGGAAAAATGATAAACATCGTTCATCAAGATACGTTAAATATCATTATGTTTATTAGTGAAGATGAGTCAGCGGCCAGAGTAACGGAATTGGTCTTACGCCTGTATGAAAAAGGATTCGTTCCTATGAACAAATATGATGCTGCTTATTTGATAGAGAGCGTAGCAGGACATCAATCTCCAGATAATCTTTACTGCGTCTTTAGTCGAAGTGTCAGAAAATTTAAGTTTCAAAAGTTCTCATTCACTAGAAATGTTGAAAGATACGACGGTTCCCTTAATCTTCTACGAATCTCTAATGTGACACCTAGAGCATCAGAGCCATACGTAGATCTTACGATAAAACCATCTGAGCAGGATCGTGAACTTATCAAAGAATACATCTCACCAACAAGATGTTCCCGACATGTCCGAAAACCTCTACGGAATGATCCATTTATCCCAATTAAGGTTAAGATAAATACAGGATACAAATCTTTCAAATCATCGACACATACAACTGTAGAAGAAGAACTTCGAGAAAGGATACCTGAAATAATTGAAAATGTACGAGAATTTGAATCAAACTATTTAGTCGTCTATCCACTTGTTAGTCAGGGAGATATTTTCAGTAATTATTATAGACCCCCAAACCACCACACAATATCATCTAACACATTCAAGAAAATTCTCAAGCGAGCTGATGTAATTAAGGAGGTTTCTATTCCTCCAAAAGAAATTCAAAATAGATTTATTGATATTTGTGAGCTCTTCAAAAATAGTGTTAAAAACGACAAGATAATTGTTCACAATTTCTCTTTCGTTAGTACAATTGATAAAGGACTAAAGATTTCCCTTTTTGATACATTGATGTGTTCAGAAGAAAATTTCAATCCTTTCAGATATTTCGATCATCCCGGAATCAATTTCTGTGCGGATTACGCTTATAAATCAAATATTCTAGATAAATTAGAGATGAAAATTAGTAAAGAGATCATAACAAAAATATAAAGTTGGAGGAATATGATGTCTCCTCGACCTATAAGAGTAAGTTGGAAAGATTTATATAAAGCTCCAGTTCTGCGCGAAATTTCCAGCGCGATTCTTGAGGCGTTACAAAGTATCAATCCTCGAATGGAAGTAATTACAGAAATGGACCCTCACGCTTCCGAGACCACAATATTCTTCAAAGACAGAGGCAATGCGCCGCTTTCGGAATCACTAATTATACAACTTATACCGAATGAATTGAATTTTAAATTACATTCCGGTATGATATTTCACACCACTAAAGAGTTCTTTTTAAACGACTTTCCAAGTATATTGGAATTTATGAAAGCGCATTGCCCATACATCATGGAGTACATTGAAGAAGAGAATGTAAAATCAACAACTGTAACACTTAGAAGCAGAATGTGCTATCCGTTCACCAGCGAACCTCGAGACATTGTCAATTTTCTAACTGCAAAACAGTATTTACATCGAGAAGATAATAAATCGAGTTTAATACCAATTGTGTTCTCCAGCATAGTAAAGAAGTTCTACAATACTCCTGGTTCTCAGAATTTCACACTAGAACTTGAAAGCTGTCCACGATCATTTTGTATACCTCAGTTCGAACACTCTGAAAGACTCTTAACTGAAAAAATTAATCTAATAGAAAAAACGACAATTACAGTTGGTGATAGGATCACTTTCTGCTATGAGACTATTCTGAACAGATGCTCTCCAGCACTCAAAGAAAACCTTGAGTTAAAATTTATAAAATTTATCACTACCACTTATGGGCTGTAACTTAAGCATATGGAGTCACTAAACAATGCAGAAAATTATACCAGTATACTACAGTGAATACGGGAGATATATCAACAGATTCAGAGCTATTCCGTCACATATTGATGCTTTAAAACCCGTTGAAAGACGTCTTCTTATGACGCTGCACGAGGTCGCCAGAAACACCATGGTAAAAAGCGCTAAAGTAATTGGAACTGCGCTCGCAAAATATCACCCCCATGGTGATATGAGTCTATATGGAACTTTGACTAATATGGTTGATCAGGGATATGCCATAGGACAAGGAAACTGGGGATCTCCGGGACTAAATGACGATCCAGCTGCCGCATACAGATACACTGAGTGTCAGCTTGCAAAATGGGTCGAAGATCTCGCATTTGAATATATTGATTATGTTCCTTATGAAGAATTCGAGCTAGAAATTGAACCTCTCTATATACCATGCCCGCTACCAATAGGACTGATTGGACATGGTGTCATTACTGGAATCTCATTCTACAGAACTTTAATTCCGAAATTCAAATTAAATGATCTTGCGAAAAGATTAGTATATCTACTGGATAAACGCAATGGATCTGACACCATAATATGGCCAAACTTCCAAAATTGCGACATTCAGGAGCTCGAGCCGGATCAGATGAAATCAATCTTAACTTCTGGTATCGGTTCTTTGAATGTTATTCCCCACGGAAAATTAGAAGATAGAGCCATCAGAATCCAAGGTAGAGTACCAAATACTACTTTTAGCTCGATTGAAAAGAATGCTGACAAATTAGAAATTTCTTTGATAGATAATTCTACATCGACAATAGATATTATCATCGAACCAAGGCGAAGAGGAACAAATCTACAAAGTCTGGCTGAAAAAATATGGAGCGAACACCTAATTAAGAATCTTAATTTCAACTGTTTGTTCTGTGATAACACCGGCAAAGTAGATTGTTATGGAATCGACAACATTCTCTTAAATAATTATCGTTTATGGAAACATGCTGTCAAACTCAAACTTGTGGATGACTATAATAAGTTATCCAATAGAAAAGTTGAGCTGATGATAGTTCAGATTATCAGATACATATTTGAAACTTACAAATGTAACAAAATTGATGAGATTATAAGTAAGTATCAAGAATTGAAAAAAACATATGATATTAATGTAGAAATTGATATCTTTGATATAGATAAAGAAACTTGGTCAACAGAGGTCAAAAAGATTGAGGACAAAGATATTGTCGACGTCTGTAATAAAAGACCAATCAGAAATCTGATCGAAACAGCGATTGATATTCAAAAAGTTGAAAATGATTTGAAAGCGGCGAGAGCTACCATTGATAACTATGAGAAAAACTGCTTTGAATTTGTTAAGAAACTCACTTAGGAGCGTGAAAAAATGCAAATACAAATGGATCCAGAATCTGTGTTGATAACTGACATCATCACAGTCTATTCTACAACACTCAAAGTCGATGACAAAATAATTGATGTTGAAATCACTGAACTTTTATCAGACGTCCACATGCCTGATCTGTCAGACAGAGTAATTCGAACTTCATTCCAGAAGAACCAAAAATCTCTTGAGAATATGAGTCTTCAGGAGCTTGATGAACTTCTGGAAGAGATCAATGACTTTGTTGAAGAGAATATTGACAATATTATTGAAAAGGCTAAAAAATAAGAGCTACTTCCTCCAATATTTATCTATTTTATATAGAAATTATACATAGATAAATAAGAAAAGGAGGGCGCAAATGAAAAAAGTACTACTAATATCATTAGCCATGGGCATGACCTACTACATAGTGGGTGACAGAGACGTGGTGAAGGTAGTCAATAACGATCTTGAGGGCTCTGGCCCCCGAATCATTGACTGCCAAAAAAACAATAACCAAGATCCAATCGGCTGCATAATCGCAGCCGAGAAGATCAAGGAGGAGCGAGCCGTTCTGAAGAAGCGTCTTGCTCCTGAAAAACAAAACAAATTGAAGTAAAATAAGGGGGTCGAGTAATCGGCCCCTTTTCACTTTTCTATTTTTATATAGAAATATAATTATAGGCCAATATTATAAGGAGGCGAAAGAGTGATAAATCCCAATGTATCATGGTTTGAAAAATATAGACCCCAAACAATTGATGAAATGGTCTTTTCAGATGACCAACAAAAGAGACTAGTAAAGTCCTGGATAGATAATGAAACTATCACAGGAAATATTTTATTATCAGGTACAGCTGGAACTGGTAAATCGACACTAGCTCTGATTCTGATTAAAAAGATTATCAAAAATCAATCTGATTATTTGAGAATTAAAACTCGCTCAGTTTCCGACGTTGATGAAAAGATCACGCCGTTTGTACAGAAAAAACCTGTTTCAAGTAAATGTAAAATAGTATACATTGAAGAGATTGACAGAACTTCAAGACAATTTCAGGCACAGTTAAAAGAAGATCTAATGGAAAAATATCAAGAATATGTAAGTTTTCTTTGCTGTACAAACTATCCGAGAAGAATTGACTCTGCGCTCAGAACCCGTTTCACGTTCCAGATCGAATTTAAATCGGATAATCTTAATGGTATTAAGAAACGGCTCGAGCATATCTTGGTTCAGGAAGGTGCTAAATTCGATCCTTCTGAACTTGAAGAATTTATTAATAAAAATTCCAAATCTGGGTTGAGAGACTTGATTAATGCATTACAGGTGTCTTTTGTATCAAACAATGGAATAATAGATTTTAAAAATCTGGAACAGAATTTAAATATAGAAGATAATATAGTCAGTCTTATTCTGGAAATGATCGAAAAGATTATGACGTCAAATAATCCATCGGCAAGAAAACTTTGCTTGAGCACGCCGTTTAACTCCATAATTGCAAAAGAATACACTTCTTTTGTAACTCTTTGTCACAACAATTTTGATATCAACTATGAAAATGTATTCGAAAGACTCTATGAAACAACTAAGTTTCTGCCTCTTCAAGTGATTATCGGACAATATTCTGAAGAGGTGGACATGAAGAAATATCCAAATATTCATTTAGTAAGCTGTTTTTATGAGATGATGAAATGTTGTCTCGAAAGTACGATATAGAAAGGAGATCACATATGTTGGACAACATGGGAGTATCCGTTAAAGACGTCGTTGAAGCTGTCGTTAATGCATACAAAAGAGGATTTGATGATGCCATAGCTTATCTCAAAAAAGTGTCCGATGAGATGGACTTGAACCAGTTGAAACAGTCTGTAGAAACAAATATTCGTTCAAAGGGAAAAACTAATGCGGAATGGTAATTATCAACATTTGACAATAAGTTTTTTCAAAAACATTTTGAAATTCGAAATTTTCGTATAGAAATAATTCTTTTAGAAATAAATTTTTATTTCATCTCAGGAGGAATATGGCCGAAAAACACCTGAACTCGATAGAGATAGTAAGAACTCGGCCAGGTCAGTTTGTTGGAGATACCAGTAATCCAACACACCTAGCAGAAGAAATTCTCGATAACGCAATTGATGAAGTGGCCAATGGATTCGCCACTCGCATCAAAATTTACAACAATTTTGAAGAGGGTTCCTTCTGGGTAAGTGATAATGGTCGTGGTATCCCTCTCGGAAAAATGACTTGTGCGGATGGAACAGTAGAAGATACTGTCGTAGTATTCTGTACAAAGTTATTTTCTGGCTCAAAATTTGACAACGAAGACTACAAAACTCTAATAGGAATGCACGGCGTCGGTTTGACAGCTGTGAATGCTCTATCAGAGTGGATGGTAGTTAAAATCAGAGATAGAAATAATCGAAGAAGAGTTGTAACTTACTCATTTGTTGATTCAGAATTGGAATCTGTTACAGAAGAGAAAGATGATGACTTATCATACTCCACAGTTGTTGGATTCAAACCAAATGCCCGATATTTTAATTCGCTAGAGTTTAATAATCGGTATTTCGTTGAGAGATTGATTATGGTTCAGTCAATTTTCGATCTGAATGGTTTCACGTTTAATGATCAAGAAATTCCTAAGTTGAGTTTCGAAACATACGTGAAACAACAATTGAATCTTGCCGATGATGAAGAACTGTACTCACTACAATATAGTTCTCCTGATCAACTGAACCATATCAAGATATATGCAACATATATCGAAAAAGAAGATAACAACATTAGTTTAGGAAACGTAAATTTGAGATCTTGTGATGGGAAGTTTATCAGCTCTTTTCACACTGAATTAAAGAAATCTATTAGTGAAAAGATTAATAAAGTCTTCTCCAAAATCAATGACCGAGAATATCTTAATGGATTGAGATGCTTCATATTAATCAATGTGCCAGAGCCAAAGTTTGATAGTCAGACTAAGGTTAGAATGGTGCTTGATGTTAAGAAGTTGCTCATTGATCCATTAAAAGATCAGATTAACTGGTTTGTTGATCAGATCATTGATATTGTCGAGTCAAATTTGGAGAGAAAACTACATCAAAAGATCACAAATGGAAGTACTAGATCGGTGAGATCTGGTAAGAGAGTTTCCGTAAGCAACAAGTTAAAGGATTGTCAGAGAATCCCAGGCGATGTCTTATTCATCGTCGAAGGTGACTCTGCAGGAGGGACAATAAAGCAAATTAGAAACAGCCATACAGAAGCTGTATATCCGCTCAAGGGTAAAGTTCTAAACGTAGAATCAGCTTCCTTCGACAAAATTCAGAATAATAAAGAAATTAAAGATCTTCTTGAAGCTTTGGGACCAGTAAATAACCGAAGATACAAGAAGATTAAGATTCTTTCTGATGCTGACGAGGACGGCAAGCATATTACAGTACTTGTACTTCTGGTGCTGCAAAAATTCGCCCCAGATTATATTAAGTCGGGTAATGTTTCAATTATTATTCCACCTTTATATGGAGCAGTGAAAGGAGGTAAGTATCATCCTATCTACGAACAAACGACTCTGAATCAGTTCAAAAATTCCGGATTCAAGATCCACAGATTTAAAGGCTTAGGAGAAATGAATCCGAGTCAGTTGAACTCTTGTATTAGATCTGGCTTTGAATACAAGGTCAAATGGCCAGACTCAGAAAAATTACTTAATAATTTGATTAATATTATTACAGACACAGATTTAAAAAGAGCAATTATGAATCAAGATTCTGTCAGGATGGAAATCATCTTGTCAGAAATAAACAAAAACTAAAAAACTTTAAGGAGGCAAGAGACATGGCAAATTTCCCGTTTGCGAAACCCGCTGCTGCGCCCAAGGAGGCGCCCAAGGCCCAGGCTACTGAGGCAGTTGCCGAAACTCCCGCTAAGGCGGCGAAGACGAAGAAGGCTTCCGGTGAGCGCAAGAAGCCCGCTGCCCAGATGACTGTCGATCAGGTCAAGGAGATTCTCTCTCTGATCAAGGATCACAGCTACGGTGAAATCGCGGAGAAAGTAGGGGTGACCAAGTTCCAGGTCAACCGCGTACTCATGACTACGAAGAAACAGCTTCGAGAGGCCGCTGCTGGCGATCCTGCGAAGCTGGCCAAGGTCGAAGAGTACATCAAGGAGTACCTCTCCAGGCCCGAGAACACGCTCCCCGGCAAAGGTGGTGGCGCCCGTCAGGCTAAGGTTAAGAGCGCTCTGGACGACATCGTCGCGAACATCCTCGCGAGCATCAGCTAACATTTCGGGCTCGCAGTGCCTGCTCTGGGAGAGAGAAGAAATTCTCTCTCCCAGAGAATCTTTATTTTTTATAGGTGAAAATCAATGACATATCAAGAAGCAGATCTCTATGTTGATGGTGGATCCAGAGGAAATCCAGGACCCGCTGCATGTGGAATGATACTAATTGATCCTCTTTCAGGCGAAACAATTGCAGAAAAATCTGTGTTTCTGGGTCATACAACAAATAATGCAGCTGAATACATGGGACTAATTCAGGGACTACATCTAGCGCACACTCTTGGAATCACCAGAATTAACATCTACTCCGATTCTGAACTGGTAGTGAATCATATTACAGGAAAATATAGAGTTAAAAATTCAAGACTCGAACCTTTATATAAAGAAGCTTTAAGAAGCTTGAAATTATTCGGTGACGGCTATCAAATCATTCACATTCAAAGATCTAAGAATGCTCGCGCCGATAGACTGGTCAACGAAGCTTTAAACAGAGGCTATTGATTTGCGATATTCAAGAATTTAATATAGAAATTATTTTAATAGATAATTTCCTCCTCATTTCTTTTCTTTTGTGTAGACGCGGATAACAAATACACATTCACTGTCCCCTGAGATCCGCGTCAATTTCCCTCTGATCGAAAGGTCAGAGGGATTTCTATTTTTTAGCAATTTTATATAGAAATGATTTTCACAGAAGACTTTTTTAATTTGTCTAAAAAAAGAGGAGAGAAAAAAGATGAGTGAAAGAGGTTTCGAATGGGATCAGAACAGAACTATTTACGAGACAAAATATTATACTTCTAAACCGATGCGTAAGGATATGATGCTCTTTCTTAGAGCATCCTATTTTACACCAAGAAGTTCTTCTTATTCCAAAGAAAGTCTTTCAAAGTTAGAGAAGCTTATTGACCAGGTAGTATTTTCTGATGTTAAATTTACATCGGCACTAGCCTGGTTCCTTGGTCATAATATGGGAATCAGACTTGCTCCCATAATTATGACAATAAAATTATCTGAAAAAACTAAAAAGAAATATCTACAACAGCTTGTGAAGGATGTGTTCACTCGCCCCGACTGTATCGCTCATGCTTTCAGATACTGGAAATTCACGAAAGGAGAGATTATATCCTTTCCAAAAAGAGTATTTCCTCTTCTGAGAAAGCAACTCGAGACATTCGATAAAGAAACTCTGAAAAAGCAGAAAATGAGGCGTCGAGAGTTCAAGCTAAAGGATTTAATCAAAATCTTGAAGCCCCAACCTGCTAACTCAGAAATGTCAAAATTCTACAAAGAAATTATCGAAGATGGAAAAGAATCGAAGATCTCAATTAGTACAGATAAAAAGTTTGAAAGACTTCTTCGAGAAGAACCAGAACTCACTCAAGAGAATATTTCTGAAGCCTCTATTGACACCTTAGTCAGAAGCTTGCCGCATATCAAACCCGAATACGTCGAACAAGTAAAAACTCGTCTTGACTCTGTCTTTGAAAGTGGACAGGGATTCAGATTTATTCACCCGTTCGATCTGCTAATTTTACACGAGTATGTCGATTGTGAATCAGATAATTGTCAACAAATGTTAGATGTACTTGATCAAATTCTAGTGAAATATGTCCAGCCCCAGATTTCGGCTAGGAGACCTGTCATTCTCTATGATAGATCAATATCGATGAAACAAATTGGACACAGAGCCGGTTCCAAAATCATAGCTTTAATGGGAAATCTATTTAATAGCGATTTTAGATTTTATACTTTTGCATCTAAAAATTCTCACTTATCGAATCTTCCTGCTGGAATTACAGACATTACTGATCAATTCAGAGATCTGAAATCCCAAGGACCCAATTTTATAGCAAGATATATTAAAGATTCTATCACTTGTTTTGGCGGCGCAGAGCTTGTAAACGCAATCAAATGGGTGATCGAAAATAATCGCAGAATGGATCTATTTATCATTATTACTAATCAAACTTCATTTGAAGAATCTCAAATCGGAGAGTATCAGAAAGTAATTCCGAGCAGACTCTGCAACAGAATTTTTCTAATCAATATGAATCCTTCTCCAAAAAATATTCTCAAATTAGGCAAGAACATAATTCAATTACCAGGTCTAGACTCTAAGCTCTTCCAGGTAATTGATGCAATTATAAATTTTGACAAATTCAAAAAGAAAATCAATGCACAGTTCGAAGCTCGAGTCTCTGAAGAAATGAGAAAGAGGAGAGCTTCTTCAATAGAAGAAAAGTCACAGCTTACGTAGCAGTTGTCGCTTTTCATAATTAATTAAAGAAACTAAAGTGGAAGAGCGATCTTCCACTTTTTATTTTTTCTCACTTTTTATATAGAAATATTGTAATTGAGAATTTATTTTTCGCCGGAGGTGAAAGAGTTTGCAAGCCTTTAACTTCGAAGAGTTCAAGAATCTAGATATCAATCCATATCAAGTATATGGATTAGATATTGATTATCAACAATATTATGCTATACAGAATTATCTGAGAGATGAGACTGATACAATCGATAAAGATCAGCCATTGAATATTTTATTCTTTGATATTGAAGTATACACGCATAACGCAGGTGAGTTTCCCAAACCTGAACAAGCAAAATTTCCCATCAATGCAATAACAATCTACTCAACCTTTGAAAAAGTGTATAGATCTTATTTTTTACTACAACATTTGAACATACACAAGTTTCCAAGTAAAGAGGAGATTCCAAGTCTAATCAAACAGTTTAAGGAAGAGTTGGTTAGCGGCAACTACATCAAAGAGGGAGTCGAAGATATAGATATTAATGTATTCACAAACGAAATAGATTTGATCAAGTCTTGTTGGAATCAGATAAAGTTAATAGATCCAGCGATACTAAGTAGCTGGAATGGAGATAGATTCGACTTACCCTATATTTACTTCAGATTGAGTGAATTATTGAATAAAAATGAAACAGAAGTTTGTAAAATTCTGTCTCAATTCGGTAGAGTGAAGATCGAGAAAATGGGCAATGAGTTGATGGTTAAAATTCCAGAATATCCAGTTCTTGATCTTCTGTATCTATACAAGCCCAGAGATGACGGTGGCTTGAACATGGGAAAGAAGCAGAGTAGTTATGCTCTAAATTATATTTCTGAAGATGAACTTAATCTGGGAAAACAAGAGTATAAAAGTGAAGGAATGACAATTGATCAATTTTATGAGAGAGATCCCGTTAACTTTCTCTTGTATAACATCACTGATACAGCTCTTTGTGTTCGTTTAAATGAAAGATTAAAGCATATAGAGTCTTATAATCTCTTAAGAAGACTGATGAAAACCCCTTTCACAGCTTCATTAAGAGGATCATCAGTGTTGTTTGATACTTATGTAAACTATAAATTAAATAAAGAAGGTAAATATACTCGATTCGGAATACTAGAAGAGACATCAATAGAGATCTCAGAAGACGAGGTAGCATCTCTGTTCATTCCGAAGAGTATGAAAAGAACCATAAAAGTAAAAGATGTAAGTCAGCAGACATTTAGAGCTATCACTGGACATTTTCCAGGAGCTTACGTTAAAGAGAGTACAGCTCAAATTCTAACAAGTAAAGATGGAGTTCTCGTTGATTTGGATGCTAGCTCATTGTATCCATCAATGATCACTCAATTAAATATATCATTTGATACATTCTTTGGAAAAATTATCGATCCATTAAGTTACAAGTTTATAAATACATTAAATCAACCATTATCAATGAAAATGCCGGTTCCCCAGAATATCTATTTGTCTCTTTATGATATGATTGTAAAGTACACAAATGATAAGCGCAAGCCGCAAAACAAAGGGGAATATATTCAATATTGTTACATAATCATAGCATATCTGATTCAAAAATTAGAGAAATATAAAAAATCTCTCAATCAATTATTTAATCCAGTGGATATTAATGATTATATTGTTCTGAAGAGATATCTTCTACCTTTAATTGAGCTGTTCGAGGACATTCACCCCAATAGTAAAGAATATAACAGCTTCTGTCATGAATATCTCATAAATGATGGTTTCCCAGAAGATGTTGATTCTTTATACATTATTGAAGATATTCTAAAGCCATCAATTAAGGTGACAAAGATACCGGCAAGAGAGATTGCCGATTATCTAAAAACAAATAATCTAATAATGGCGCTGTCCGGTTGTCTATTTACAAAACATGAATTAAAAAGAGGTTTATTTATTGATTTCTTAAAGAACTTGAAAGACATGAGAAATCAATATGAAAAACAAAGAGATCAGTACAAAGAGCACACATATGAGTACGATTTTTATGACATGCGGCAAAAGTCAATTAAGGTCAGTATGAATACAACTTATGGGCTATTCGGCCAAGCAACTTATCGTTTCAGTAATAAACATTTAGCCAAAAGTATCACAACTCAGGGGCGTCTGAGTTTGAAAATTGCCCAGATAATTGCAGAAATGTATTTAGAGAGTTTAGAACTCAATAAACAAAACTAAATATAGAAAAGGAGATAGAATGGAAGAGCACCCTAAGATTAGACAGTTTACAAATTATTATTACATGAACGATTGGCAGAAGATGACGTTGGAAAGTAATCTAGTTGAAAGCGTAGAATTTAATCAGCAGGTACTGGGTTTGATCGATTACGTTTTAAATCTTAAAAGCATGGTAGCAGATCAGATTCGATACAAGAAGAACAAGGAATTTCTGTACAACAACTTTAGAAGAATCAAGAGAAAATTCTATCACTACAGAGATAGCTCCTATCTTCCAAGAGTTACAGTTTGTTTACTCTATGATATGGAAACAAAAGTAGCTTGCAGAGGAATTTCTCTATGTAGCTTTAGTGATATTCCTGTTAAGGAAGATGGTCGTGATATCTCAGAAGATAGAGCAATTAAAGCATATAAAAGTATGATGAACTCTGATAAAATTGTTAAATCGGAGGCTCTCAAGGTTATTAATGCTCTTATTGAAAAAGATGTTGTTCCATTTGAGTTCAAGTCATGTTATAACGTTAACCTGATGGAATTTGAAAAGAAATTGCTACATATTATTGAATAGTACAAAAACACATGGGAGGCAAAAAATATGAATGGAGAAAACAATACGGTTCCTTTTGGTGTCCCACCTGCTGGATTCATCCAGACGGGAAATCAAGCATTTGAAGCACCGAGTTCTTTCGATCAACCAAGTGATTTTCATATGAATGAGCCTGTTATGAATGCGACTGAGTTTCAGACTCCTGCTGGAGGAAGTGATGTACCATTTTCTCCTTTTGAAAATCCTTTTTCTTCAACAGCTGCTGAACAGGATACTGCCACTCAAGTTCAGACAGGTCAAAAGTACAATATTGTTGATCTGTTCTGGTTGATCAATCCTAAATTCTATATAAAACAGCAGCCTGTACAGGGTGAAGCTCACTTCGTAATTATCTCATTCAACGTTGATTTTGGAAACTTGAGAGTTTCTCTATTTAATCTAACGAACAACTCCATCCAGGGGAACATCGTATATTTGGAGAATCTGAAGAGACTCGTTGCGGGAACGATTTATCCTGCGACAGCTTTCAACGTTTATCATTCTCCTCGAGTTGGGCTAACCTGCCTTGAACAGCTTTTCAGGCAGATTCCTGGGGCCCAGTGGCAGCAGGGAAGACCTGTTTGTACCGTTGAGAAGAATCAGGAGAAAATTAGATTCTCTGTCAGAGACCCCAAAGTTGGAACATACTTCTACGACTTCGTCTCATGGCACAGAGAAGCATTTCTCCACGCTTGCTTATTCTGCATCACTGATGGATTCAAACTCGTGGCGCAGCAACACATCAGAAACAACAGAACATAAAAATCAATATAATAGAAAAGGAGTAACGTAAAATGGCGCGTAACTTCAATCGTGTGCTTCTGATCGGTACAGTGGAATCAGATATTCCTCTTCGTCACACAACGAGTGGTACACCTGTGACAAACTTTACTCTTACGACTTCTAACGAATGGGCTGATAAGTCTGGCCAGAAGCGTATGTACAAAAAATGGCATCATATCGTCTGTTGGGGACGTGTAGCCGAGTATGTTGCTTCTAACTTTAAGATGGGAGAAACTATTGTAGTAGAGGGATTGATCTCTTATCGACAGTACAAGAAGGATACCAAAGTTCTCAAAGTAGCTGAAATCAAAGCCATAAGCGTATCCAAGTGGGAAGGAAGTTTCAACAAGATCATTCTGGTTGGAAACGTCGGATCTGATCTGGCGCTAAGGAAGACCACAAACGATACGAGTGTGACCAATTTCTCACTCAGTACAGTTGACAGATGGAAAGACAAAAATGGTGAGAACAAGACACACAAAAAGTGGCACCGTGTTGTTTGCTGGGGAAAGACTGCTGAGATAGCAGTTGACAATGTTAAAAATGGTTCCCTAGTATTGATTGAAGGTTCAATTTCGTATAAAACTTATATCAATAAAGAGGGTGTTAAGAACAATCATATTGCAGAAATCAAGACGTCTCAGTTAGTGAAATGGACCTCTCCACAGCAGCTGTCTTCAAGCGATACTGTATCAGAAAATATTGACAGCCCTCTGGTAGATCAGGTCGCTACTGTAGAATCATAATTATTCAGAAAGAAAGGATATATTTATGCAGATAGTAAAAGATGTGAATCCCGATTTTCTGGCAGGAATTAACAAGGCTAGCACTATTGTGATATGTACATCGCCTTTAGACGAATCTACAGTCAAAGAATCTGAAGATTTTCCTGATGTAATGGAATTATTTCTAGCTAGAGACATCAACCTCTCTACAGATATTATAAGAATGACCGTTGATACATTTATAGCTAAAATTTATCCGAAAATAAAGATCTGTATGCCCGCGGGAATTAAGATTCAGTTTTCCGATATCATAAAGAAACATACTGATGATGTCTTTTGGAAGATTTACAAATCATACAATATCAGTAGTGTGTATAAGGATGGCGGCGAGATCTTTTATTATAATCTGGATAATTTTGAGTTTACGTTGTACATTGATTCTGCAAGGTTGAGAGAGTTACAGCATTCATCAATCATCACCAAGGGCAGTAAATTCGCAGAATTCTACTTCACCTGGTATATCCAGTCATCGGGCAACGTACCTCAAATTGAAAATATTTATCTGATCTCAGATCAGCAAGTTTATGAAGACTTTGACAAGATATTTTAAGAGAGGATGATCTTATGGGATCAAACATAAAAATAACTCTGATAGAACCTCATGAGATGGTTTGTAATTTGCTGATACCGAAAACTCTGATTTTCGCTCCGCGCCAGAGTGGAAAAACAACCGCGATCAAAGAAGCAATTAAACACATCGACTACTACAAAATCTTCGTTCCTTCCAAAGAAATCATTGATGTTAAATACACTGGTATTAAAAATGTTCATCTTGGAAAGGACTTTCACATAATAGATGTTGATTCTATTGCGTACAAGATTTTTGTAGATGATCTTGATATGATTGGATCCGACCCGAAGACACAGCTGGAATATATTCCTTTAGATTCTCCAGGAATCTATGCAGCGACAACTTCGTCATTAGATTTTGGCAAGATCCAATATTTGATTAAGATCAAGAGATTCGATTTCAACCGAATCTGTATTGTTGACGAACTTTAAGATTAACAAAATTAAGGAATTAGAGATTTTATATAGAAATTATTATATTGAATAAAAATCTGCGAGATCAAGTTAAAGATCTCGCAGATTAACTTTTTTAGCAAATATAAGGATTTTATGTTTTTCGAAGAGCTTGTAAAAAGATATATAAGAATTAATTTCCCCGAGCAATACCAAGAAATTGCAAAAACAGATAAAGCAATTAGCTGGTATCTTGCGGACGCCAGTAATCAATTAATAACTGTATCGAAAACACCAAATGTGAATCTTGTTGAAATTGATATTCGACAGGCATTCACAACAATTTGTAACAATCTATTCAGCCCGGGTGATGAATTTATCACTCAGATGAATGCGATAGAAGATAAAAAATCAAGAAATATCTTCATCGCAACATCTTTGAACGCTGAATATCTGAGATTACTAAACATAATCTCGAAAATAATAATATTTGGTATAGTATTTGAACTGGAAAAGAATATTACTTTATTAGAGTTGAAAAAAGATGGTATTCTGATAACTTGTGACGACAACACCCTTGAGAAGATATCAAACATATTGAAACAAGAATCCGAATTTATACAATATGTTGTTTCAAAAGGGTTTGAATTTCATGTCACTCAATATCAGAGATACATCAGAAGTATCAGGACAAGCTACCTTGTTGATAACTCTAACAATATCATCGTAAAGGGAATATTTAAACATTCTCCGAGTTATATTAAAAAGCTTCAAAAAGAAATATTGTTGGATAATTTCGAGGACTTTAAAGAAGTTCTTGAAATCTATTCCCAACCATATTTTAATATTCTTATAAACAATCACCTAAATGATTTGTTAGAAAAATACTATATTTGTGATAACAAGAGATATTTGAATAAAAGTAGCAAGTATGTTCTGGCGGCCAAAAAGAATGAAATTGACCCCAGAAATTATATCAAAGTATTCATTTATCCAGTAACACTATCAACAAAAAGTCAAAGGAGGTAGAAAATGGCTAATTTGATGTATTGTCCTAAGTGTAAGGAAACTCGGGAGGTAACAAAGAAAGGTCTTGATAAGAACGGAAATCAGCTGTGGTTTTGCAAGACCTGCAAGAAAAGATTTGTGGGCAACACTGCAGACGGTAATACCACTGAGACCAGATCCCCGAAATGCGTAATCTACGTCAATCAAAATTTGATCAAGTCATTCAATGACATCCTCACAATTGATGAGGCATTCTCAATTGCTAGCCAGTACTTTCGCGAGCTTATTCGTGAAAATGCCGAGGTTATTGTTGAGGGACAAAAAACTATTATTAAATTTACGGTCTCTACGGGGACCAAGGGTTAAAGGATAAGAAAAAACTGGTCGAGATTGTTGAAATCTCGACCAGTTTTTTAATTTCAAACTAGAAACAAAAAGGTAAAAAGAAATGTTCGTACATAGAAGAATCAGAATCTCAAAAGATCATCTTGAAAAGATAACAATCAACGATATTCTACTCTTACTGTTTAATTATCGACCCTTCCATGGACGAAGAGTGTTAATAGTAGAACGGTTGATTGCTCTGAAGAAAGTAGAAGATTATCTTAAAAACAACCCGGATTTTCAACTCGAAAAAATTAATTTGGGATGGCTAATAACTACCATTAACACTGAAGTAAAAAAATTAACAGATCATATGATACAAACAGGTGAAATTCTTACTGAAGAGCAATTGAATAGAATAGACCAAGTTCTGGATGAACTGAAAAATCGTCTACGGGAAGAATAAAATGAACAAAATAAAGCTCACACATGAAGCCATTGAAAAATTATCGAAAATTGATTACATTTTTCCAAACTCCTTTGTTAATATTAGACTTATAACAAAAACTGATCGAAAAACCTCAAGATTTTCACTCCATAGGATTCTCAACTCTGTCACTAATAGTTGTTCATATCACTTTCTTGATAAAAGATATTTCTTTTATATAAAAGACCGACAAGAAGCGATAAACGCTCTAGAATCTGCCTACTACGAATTGCTCATGAGTTTTCTCATTGCTGAAATAGATAGAACTTATAAAACTAAAAATTTTGAACGTATAAAAATTGATATACAAAATCGTCAAATAAAATTTATAATAGATGAATCGATAACTAACGATGAAGGAGAAGGTGGCTCATGATGGCTAAAGCAAAAGAAATCTATGTCGATATCGATATATTAGAACATGTCGAAGTCAAACACTCACCATTTGAATTGATTATATATTCTTTTAAAGACAACGAAAAAATACTAATCGAAAATTGTGAACATCAGACAGCTTTTGTAGGTTCTCATGATAGAATAAACGAATATATCTCATATTGTAGTCCACAAATCGATTGGACACCATTCATTGGTGGTTCATATATTAAATTCGAGGGGGAAAGCTTCATACAATCTTTCTTCCCTCTATATAAAGAGGAAAACAGATTCGCCAATCTTGTATTTGAGTGTGATAGACATATGTATCCCAAATTTAATACGAGATCCCTAACAGATAATGAATTAACTAGATTTAAGGAGAAATATGAGAACATAAAATTGAATCTTCAAACAACGGAAGTAGGAACAGTTATAAATGATGATTCTCCACTCGCCTATAAGAATCTTTGTAAGAATATCAGACCATTTGAAACAGATGTCTTCAAATTAGAGTTTATGCCACCTAGACGAGATTACATTGTTGATGAAGAGATCAATCTTCTCCCCGCAATAGTGGTTACCTGTAGACTCCCACTCTTTAAAATATATGTCTCTCTGTCTGTTAATGCTGACTCACATAGAGCGCTTCATCAGATATTTATGAAAATAGATGATGAATTTTACAGATTTCCATACGGCAATGTATCTGGGAACGATGAATTGTGTCTGGGCAGGTATCAGATAGATTGGTTTGATGTTCCAATCCAAAACAGTATATATTACTACCTGATAATAACTGCATTTAACGGGGATTATTCACCCTATTTGAGACACACCAATCGGGTCCCGACAACTTTCGATTTGGATTGGATAAAATCAAAAGTATCTGATGATGACTTTTCGATTTCGTTCTTGGATGCTCTATTCTATCTTTCTAATTGTAAAACTCCGGAAGAAGTCAACAAAAAAATATTCTTTCTGTCTCCAAACGTACCTAAAAGAATTATCGATCTAGAATGGAGGAGCACTCAAACATGAATTTGGAAAAAATCAATAGTACAAGTCTGACAACTGTTACATTTCTTCAAAAGCCCATTTTAGAGATCAAAAACAATTTGGATTTCTTTAATATTGTATTTGCAGAAAACGGGATGTTTGTTGTCATGAAGAATGATCTTCTCATGACAATTACCAAACTGCCCGTTAAGTATTCAAATAGCGCGTTATACAAGTTAGAGCCTTCAATTTATTGCTTTGTTCCGAAACCGCCCCTTGAGCTGTTTTGTGAGATATTAGAGATCTTTAAGTATGTAAACAAGAAGTCAAAAAAAGAATTATGTGTCAATCTTTACTACAACAAAGTTACTAGAAAATTTGAGTTGAATATTGTTAATCAAGAAATTAGTGAAGCATCAGTAAGATATGAATATGACCCAAAATTTGAACAGTCTGATCGATTTATTAGATACTTACAAATTCACAGTCACAACACTCTAAAAGCAGGCTTTTCAAGCGTAGACAACGAGGACGAGAGCTATCAGATCTTATGCTACTATGGTGTAGTTGGTAGGCTGAGTGACAACACCTTCTTCTACAACGTAGATATGCAGTATAGGATTTGGAACGGAATTAACTTTACAGATGTCGCTTTCAGCGATGTATTTGATATAAAAAATCCATCTGTTTCTTTAGAAGAAAGCACCATTAGAAAATTAAATGATATTATCGAAATATCCAAGAAAGGTGACAAAGAATTATTTGACATTGAAAAACGTCTATGGAATTGGAACAATCGAACTAATTATTTTCTATAAACTTATACCAGAAAGGAGAGAGCTGTATAAAAATGAAGTTTCTCAACAACTTTAACATGATTAGTGTAACTCAAATCGGTTGTGGAGGAACCGGCTCATGGGTTGTTCCATTAGTTTCAAAATTGCTCAATAATCTCAGTCTTCATTTGAATACAGAAGAAACTCAAATTCGCTACGAACTAGTGGATTGCGATATTGTTGAACGAAGAAACATTTTGAGACAAAATTTCACTGAATGGGACATTGGAAAGAGTAAAGTTCAAGCTCTTGTCAGTAGATATGTGTATAATTTTCCAGATTATCTATTTGGAAATAAGACAAAAATTAAATCTGTAAAAAATGTAATATCATTGACATTTGGAAATTACAACTTGAGATTTTTGCAAATTTTCTTAGGGTGTGTTGATAATAATTTAACCCGAAGACATATTTACAAAGCTTGCAGCAAACTTCATAAAACAGAAGATAAAGATGTATTTATCTATATCGATAGCGGCAACAATGTATATAATGGTCAAATAGTAACATCAGTATTCGGCTTAAAAGAAAATGACAAATCATGTTTGACCAATTTCAAACCATATAAGCAGTTAAATTTTCTAAAAATGTTCTCTGATAAAGTTGAGCAGGAAAGTGGCGAACAGAGTTGTGCCTTTTTCGGAGATCAGAGTCAAGCGATCAATAATTTAGCGGCTGCGTTAATGTTCTGTTGCTTACAGAGAATTCTTGTAGCATCGGAATTGCCGCCACAAATAATCTATTTTAACAGTAGTGGATATGCCAATTTTGAAATATAACCGAACGCAACCTATCAAGAGGTCAATAGAGAAAAATATTGGCCTCTTGACACTTTTTATTTTTTCACTTTTCACATAGAAATAATAAAGTCAATAAGATTCTTTTTTGTGAAAGGAGACATACAATGGAACGTCAGACTTTTCAAGGTAACATTGTGTTTTCTGACTGTGGATTTATTATTTTCAATAGCAAAATCAAGGATCTGGATTCAGTTCTGAAAGAGATATCTAAATTAGTACCTCATAACACAAAAGTGAAAGACATTAAAAAGATGATTATAGATAAAATTTCAATCGTACTAACATAGGAGGCCCAATACATGCTCAAATTTAAACCTATTTATACATGTGATGGATGCGGCACAGAGCTTGAAAATCCAGATCAAATCAGAATATTTGCTGAGCTTGTAAAGAATGGAGACGGAACTAAAATTTACATCGATCAAGAAACAATGTATTGTCTAAATTGCATTCCGCTCGCTCTTGATTTTGAAAATGTTTGTCCTGGAACTGTTAAAATTGTAGAGCGACCAGAACTAGAAAAACCAACTGAAAAAGTAGTAGAGAAAGTGGTAAAAGAAAATCTAATAACTGCAGAAGAACTAGAACAGCATCTGTCGGAGATTACAAATCGATTTATTTATGTACTGGAAACACATCAGAAGAAGATTGACCTCCTTCTAGAGACTGTAAATTCTCTAAGAGAAGAAACATCATCCAATCAAGAAATAAGTAGGTCAATTGATATAGTTGTCGACGACATAACGACTGAAGCTGAATTGAAAGCGGAAGAAGAATCAGAACTGGGAAAATCCATCTATAAAGAAGAGACAAGAGACTTAATTGACTTAATTCCCACTGAAACATTCGGGGACTATATTCTTCTCAAGTGTATCGAATCTGAAGAAGACAAAGAAGAGTTAGCTAAAAAATGTGGATATAAAGATGTTAACTCTCTAAATGAAGTTTTTGGAAAGAAGTCGCCAATTGGAATCTATTATTCACTAGATAAATACACAAATACTCTTCAAATCCTAAATGGAGATTATCAGAGGAAAACAGTTAAACTCATTAATAAGATACTATTTGGTGTTCCAAATGTAGCAGAAAAACCAGCATATGTTTATTCAGATACCAAGTTTGCTCTGATTGAGAAACGATTATTTGATGATAAAGTTGAAATAGCATCCGAAGCTGCAACTAAAATTCAAAAGAGTTCTGCTACTACTTCGAAAAGGCTAGAAGAAGTGCTAAAAAGAAAATTACTCTTCAAAAACGATGATGTAATGAGAGATAATGATGATGATGATTACATCTAGTATAAATCGGCGAGATCTAGTTAAAGATCTCGCCGATTTATCAAATAAATATTTTTGCTTCCTTTATATAGAAATATTTAATTCAAGGAGGTGTTTTTGTCAATGTTGACAGTTTTTTACGTTGTGCTTGGAGTGTTCCTGGTCTCTTTGTTAGTACTTATTTTAATAGTGCTCCGGAGCTTAATAATAAGAGTGTATGCTCTTGAAACAGCGCTTATTGGTATATATGATCTATTGGGAAAATCATATGAATTCACAGCACTCCACTCGACATTTCTCAATAAACTCTGGGGCAAAGTTTACGAGAGTGAAAATCAATCAGAAACAAAAAACATAAACTAAAAAAGAGAGTGTGCCGTGTCAACTAAAAGTAATATCATAAAAAAGAAACAACCAACTTATTTAACTGGTCTGAAAGCTCTAACAAATTGGATTTTTGGAAAACAAAGACACCAAAAAGAACTAGAATACATTGTTAATACCTATAGAATAGACAATAACATTATTAAGAGATTTTTATTGTTTAGCTATAGTACACCGCACATTGTCTATTTTATAAACAAATACTTAAATCATTTATATTACTTCAACAGATTTGACACAGTTGATTTGATAAATAGTTTAACTTGTATTCTAGACATGAATAGAATCAGTAAGAAGTCAATTCCAGACAAAATATTGTATCTCAAGAATACAGAGCTTGCCGATAAAAATAAACAAAAAGTAAAAGAGCTTTTTAAAGAATACTTTGAAAAATTGTTCGATAAGTCTTATAATGAGATAGAATTAAACTTCTTTTATGATCTTGTTAATTTGAATGTTATAACTTTCGAACAGATTAGTCAAATGGATAAACATTTGAATAGCGGCAAAGAAACATTTACATTAGAAAGTGTTACTCTGCCAGTCACTAGCAAAGCAAATCACCTTGCGTTGGACATTTATCGAGAACTGTCACCTGGAATTAAACAGTTCTGTGATCAAGCAAAACAGTACATTCTTAATCGCCCTGAATGCAAAGATTGTCAATTATATGGAAAGCCAACAGTGATTCTGGATACGAATATGGAGGATGACGGGGAAGTCGACATCATCTTCTTTGGCTTAAATCCAGGAGTAGAAGAAGTTGAAATAGGAAAACCATTTGTTGGCAAGGCGGGAAAGATATTGAGAGAAAGAATGTCTCTACTTCCTCCTCAAACCAAATGGGTGATTACTAATGTTATTTTATGTCACACAAGAAACGAAAGTGAAATTAAGAATCCAGACGATGTCAAAAATAGATGTCGCGAGTTAGTGGAGGCTATTAGAAACACTTTTCCAGCGAAAATTACTGTTCCTTTGGGATCTAAAGCAGCAGATTGGTTTGGTCTCAAAGACAAATCAATTTCTAGTATATCTGGGAAGATTTTCACAAGTAACAACAAAACTATAATCCCAATTATTCACCCTAGTGCAGCTAACTATAATCCCGAAAACTTGAACAGATTTAAGAATGATTTTGCGACTATTTTAAATGTGCTAAAATCTCAACAATCTGTTGTACCGGCAACTATCGCAAAAACAACTCCAAAAACAGCTCCAAAAGAGGAACAGACAGTTATTAGCGGAAGCAAGCTTATAACAGAAGTCGCACCCGATTTGACTTTCTTTGATGTTCGAGAAGTGAATGATAAAATTCTTCTAATCTACATTGATCAACAAGGACAGAAGAAGTATAAACTTGTAGACTACAACGTCCACTTCTATTTGAAAAATGCATCATGGAATGAATGTGATCAAATTACGGATCAAGTTGATGCTATAGTTCAAGTCTCTGGCCGAGAGAAAATAGCTGTAACGAAACTAATCAGAGATAAACTTAACAATTTGAAAAATACTGTATAGAGGAGATAAATAATATGCTATTAAGAGGAACAATAGTAGTTATAGCAATTTTACTGCTATGGGCAATGTTTTCTATGAGTATACTAATGTTCAAGATACTGATATCAGTTAGTAATTTGTTCTCAGTTGTGTTTCTCAGTATAAGCACATTTGCAACAATTCTGATTATAGTTCTACTATTGGTTATCATAGTTAGAAACGAGGCGTCTAAGAAGTAGACAATTTCTATCATAGGAGAAGCAAGCCAAGTGTGGACCTACATAGACAAAAATGATCTAGAACAATTTATTAATACCTATCCAAATCTAGCAGAGATTTTTGATGAGATAAATTTATATGAAACAGATGATAAAATCTTCCTTCCAAGATTATTTTTCAAGAACTTCCCCAAATTTATACATGTATTTGAGAGTAAGGAAGCTCACGAGCCGGTTCCAACCTTCTTCAAATTCGTTGGAACTCTAAGGCCCAACCAAGTTGAGTTTGTTAATACTATTCTACATCTCTATAACAGAGACAAATTTGTAAATGGAATCTGTAAAATGCCACCTGGTTTCGGCAAAACTGTTGTTGCTACATATCTTGCTGCTCAATTAAAAGTAAAAACATGTATCATCATTGATAATGAGAACCTTTTGAATCAGTGGGTAGAGAGTTTCTTAAAATTCACAGATTTGAAACCCGAAGAGATTGGTTTGATTAAAGGAAAACATTTTATCGTTGACAGACCTATCATCATATCCACTGTTCAAACTCTTTTATCAAAGATCAAAACAGATATGCGTAAGAATTTCTCTATTATTGATGATGCAAAATTTGGACTTGTGATATATGATGAAGTTCATAACACAAGTTCAAGCAGTAAGTATGCAAAAGCATCATTATTATTTAGAACTAAAAATTTCTTAGGACTCTCTGCAACACCATTTCAAAATGGGGCAGCAGAAGTTCTTATGAAGAATACTATCGGAGAGATCATTTACGAAACCAAGCAGTATGATCTGAAACCAACTTACATTTTGAATTATTATGATAGTAAGCTATCTGGAAAGTACTCTTTTGTATTAAGTAAAATGCCCGATTATATTAAAAGAAAAGCTTTCTATAACTCGATCATTGTCAAGAGTCCCGAATACTTAAAGATCATCATTAAACTCGTAAAGAAGAGATTACAAGAGGGACATGTCGTTCTGATATTAGTTTTCACAAAAGTTCAGGTTAAACTAATTTCTGAAGGATTAGATGCTGAAGGTATCGAACATCGAAGATTCTATGGTGATGAAAAGGATGAATTGGACAAAGACAATGTAAAAGTAGTTGTTGCAACTTACTCTTATGCAGGAAAAGGCTTTGACTTTGAGCGCTTGAGTTCACTTATTCTAGGAACAAATCTCGCGGGTAAGAAATCTCTAATACAAGTGGTTGGTAGAATTCTGAGAAAGTCAACTCAAAATCGGAAGCTATCACCAGTAGTGGACGATCTTATTGATATTGGATTCCCCAGCATGTTTTTGCCAGATGTCAAAACTAAGAAAGCTATCATTCGAAATGAGTTCAATTGTGAAATCAAAAACGTCAAAGATGATATTAATATATCAGATGGAGAGTTAACATAAAAACTGAAAAGGACGACACAATGAACTGTCAGATAGAACACGGCCAAGAGTTTCTTGATCCCGCCCAGTCGCATCCCTCTAAAGTGCATATGTTTTATCAAGACGTCATTGTTTGGATGTTAGACACTTGGAAGAAACATCGTGATGAATCAATAAAGATCGAAGATCTCGGAAAGATAAATTTACTAAGATTAAAGAGGTAAAGATGCTTCCAAAGAATTTCTATGATGAAGTAGAAAAACCTGGATTTCTAAAGCACATTTTGTATGGTGATAGTGTTTCAAAAGACATGAAAACACTTGTCCAATTCAAAGGATCTCACGCCGAATATCTTACATTTGAAGAAATATGGAATAAATTGATTCTTACAAAACCAGTTTCTATAGAGAACGATAAAGAATATATTCTAATTAATGATGAGATCAAAACTCTTTCATATAATGTTAGAACTGACAGTTGGAATTTGAGTGTGCCAATTTATATAATGAGGCATAAAATAAATAAGGAAATTATTCGATTGAATTTCACAAATTTAGCTCACTTAGACGTCACAGAAGATCATTCTATGTTAGATTATGATTCAATAAATCGAAATTTAAAGATCAAAAAACCGAATGATATGACTTATGTTCCGGTTATTATGACAAATTTTTCTATAAACGAATCAGAAATCAACCATGATTACCTATTATTAGGATTACGATTTGAAGACGTTAGCTTAGTTAAATTATATGAAGAATTACAACAAGATCATATCAAGCTGATATCGTTTTTTGTGGGATATTGGGTGACAAATGGTTCATTTAGTGACGACGGACAAACAGTTATAGCTTCACCAAATAAAACAACGTTAGAGCAAATACAGTCTCTTTTAATGATAATCGGAATATACTCACATTTAAAAATCGATGAGAACACATTTGAACTATCAACGAATTTAAACCAAGAACTATTCAAGTTATTACAGCAATTTGAACATTTAAAAAATCCATCAGGGATTACGAATTTCAAATCTCTGTACTACGGAAGTTGTTTTGGTGATAAGAATCGAGAAAACTCAGATTGTCAAGTTTGCAGAAAATCAAGATATGCACATCTCTTTCAAATTAAACCGATCAAGATAATATCAAAAGAACGAATTAAATATAATGACTATGTTTTTGACTGGTGCATTCCAGAGACTCAAAATTTTATAGCAAATGGTTGCTTAGTTCACAACACCGACTCTCTCTATATAGCTATTCCAGTGAGAGAATCAGATAAGTTGACTAGTCAGGAAAAACTAAAAATAGCTGATAAAGTAGCGGAAGATATTAATTCATCAATTACAAGATATCTCAATGAATATTTCCTTCCGAAATCAAATATTTCCCCAGATTATAATGTGACTTATTTTAAAACAGAGATGTTAATGAGCGCGATAATGTTTCTCGATGTGAAGAAAACATACGCGTACAAGTTGGAAGCTAAGAAAGGGAAGATTCTGAGTCGTCCTGAAGTGAAATACACTGGCATGCAGGTCGTCAGATCTAATGCCGCAAAGATGACACAAGATCTTCTTCGAGAGATCGTTGAGAATGTAGCTTTGAATGATCACTTAAATCATAAAGAAAAATTATCAAAAACTCTACAGATTATTGATGAAACTTATAATAGATTTCTTGAATGTGTTGAGAATTTAGATCTTTCTGAGATCTCAACACCAGGAAAATGGTCAAAACAAGATGCTTATATTAATGGAATGAAGCTGTATAATTTCATTATGGGAAGAGAAATCTTCTCATTCGGAGCTGCAGGAAATTTCATATATTGTATATTTAAAAATCCCAAAATGTTTCAAAAATCAGGTCTTGACATGACCAAAATTAAAGGAATTGTCATTCCCCAAGTATACGACAAACTGGCACTAGATAAAAAATTTAATGAGTATCAGATTGAGATTAATAAGGTTACTCAGTGGGATACTTTGTATAGTACAACTGTGAATAGGATAGTTGATTTAGTTAAGAAGTTTAAAGTAAGTTAGAGAAACCGGCGAGATCTAGTTGAAGATCTCACCGACTTAATCTCTGCCACTTTTACAATTTTTATATAGAAATAATATTACTAGAGAAACAAAACTAACGAATATTTTTTTCAATTATGGGGAAAATAAAAAATGAATATAATAAAAGCAAATATAGTTAGTCTCTGGAAAAGTGGAAATATTGTTTGTGTTACAACAAATGGATTTGTGAAAAAATCTGGAGAAGCTGTTATGGGTCGCGGAAACGCTCTCGCTATGGCTCAAGCTATTCCAGAATTGCCTAAATTATTGGGATCTTTTATTAAGAAATATACAAATCGAGTCGGATTCATCTACAACAGAAGCGTTATCAATTTTCCTGTCAAACCATCGTCAGGAAATTATGATGATCTTCTTCCATATATGCAGAAAAGATATAAACCAACAGATATTAATATTCCTGGATTTTGGTGTAAAGCAGATCCATCAATTATTGAAACAAGCATAGATCAATTGAATGATCTAATTACTAAATTTAATTTAGAAAAAGTATATCTACCAATTCCTGGAATCGACAACGGACAATTAAAATTAGAAGATATTAAACCCATATTGGAAAAAGCATCGAGTAGAGTTATTTATTGTAGCTTGTAAATTCTGCTTGCCGTATCCTAAGGAACAAGGGAGGTTAGAAAGAGCGATGAGAAGGACAGTACTTACAATAATTCAAGTTGTATGTCTCTGCCTTTCGGTAGCGGCCTATAATAACTTGACCAAAGTTCTGCCGGTTGCGGTAAAAATCGAACAAGAGAATAAAATTATATCAACAATCAAAAAGGATCTTCATGAGTTGAATGCCCCACCTCATAAGATTCCAGAACTAGCAAATGCGGTATACATAGCTCACCAATCTACAGGACTTAATCCGAAGTTGGTTGTGAGTTTAATGTATACGGAAAGTAACTTTAAAACAAATGCAGTCGGTCCACAAAATAGAACCAAGATAAGATACAAGGGATTGATGCAAACTCCCACAGCTACTTGGTTCAGTGATGTTGATGTCTTATACGGTGCAAGAATTCTTAAGCAGAAATTGGAAATTTCTGATTTCGATCTGAGAAAAGCTCTTGCATTATATAAAGGTGGAAACAACCGAGTTGCATTTAGGCAAGCAGATCAAGTGTTAAAATTGTACTCGGAATTGCAGAGAAGAGATGTTTAGATGAAGAACCGGCGAGATCTTCAACTAGATCTCGCCGGTCTTAAACAAACTAAAAAGAGAGAAACTATGAGAAGAGAGCATGTAAAAACAATCTTGAAAAATCTGACAATTTCAGTTATCACTATTATTTCACTAGCAATTTTCACTTTTATCTGTTATAAACACATTGTGCCTTTTAATAATTTATCTACAAATATTCAAAAGACTGAATTTCGAGTAAAATAAAAAAGGAGCTTAAAATATGATCAAGTGCTTTTATCATTTAGCGGATCTTGATGGGCACTGTTCTGGAGCAATCGTAAAATACAAGTATCTAGATGTCGAGCTATTTGGAATCAATTATGGTCAAACTTTTCCATATGATAAAATTTCAAAAGATGACACAATTATAATGGTCGATTTTTCTCTCCAACCGTTTAGCGAAATGGTTAAGCTTTGGAAATTTGTTGAAGAGAATGGCCATCTAGTTTGGATTGATCATCATATAAGTGCATTAAAAGAAGCCGAGCAAACAATTGTAGAAAACAACAATAATTTTGAATCAATTTGTGCCGGCAAGAGATCCAATGGTAAAGCCGGATGTGAACTTACGTGGGAATATTTCTTTCCAAAAAGAGAAATTCCGAAAACAGTTAGATTGCTCGGAAGATACGATGTCTGGGATCATCAAGATCCCGAAGTTCTACCATTTCAAATGGGAATTAGACTGAAGAATACTTATCCGGATAATCAAAGCATGTGGCGAGATTATTTTAGCAAATACTCGGATGCTCTGATTGAAGACACAATCAAAGATGGACAATTGATTCTTCAATACCAAAAGCAGGAAAATGAAAGATACGCAAAAAGTTGCGCCTTTGAAGTTGAATTCGAAGGGTACAAAGCAATTTGTGTTAATAAAATGTTAACCAATTCTCAGTTGTTTGAATCAGTTTACGATCCAAATAAACATGATATTATGATCGCATTTGGTCTTAGAAAAACTGGCATTTGGACTATGAGTTTCTACTCAACCAAAAATGATATTGATTGTTCTGAACTCGCTGAAAGATTTGGTGGAGGTGGGCACAAAGGCGCTTCTGGAGCTTCATTTGAAAATTTACCAACAGAGTTTATAAATCAAATCAAATTATTAAACCAGATCTAACAATTGAACCGCTAAAATACACCACAGCATCAAAAGGATACAATTCAAATAATATAGAAAAGGAGAGTTCAATAATGCAACATATTACAGAATCGTTGGAAACTGGTTGGTTAAAGTTCGTTAATTGGATCAAGAAGAGTATAGCCATGATGATTATATTCATCCTGATAGGTGGAGCTGGAGGATTATACATTGCTAAGATTGTATATAATCTTCGTATGAACGAAGTATGTAAAGTTGGTGGATTTGTTTATGATAACAGAGTTTATGATGTCAAATTGAGACCATAAAAGGAGATAAAAGAATATTACTGTATAATGAGTGATACTATCGGCGAGATCTTTAACTAGATCTCGCCGTTTTTATTATTCAATACATTCATATAGAAATTATATAAGATATAAAGTAAATAAAAGACCAGCTAGAGATACAATTTCTAGCTGGTCTTTTTAACTTAACAACAAGAAAGGAGGAAAGATATGAAGAAATATGTCTTCAACGATAAACAGGGAAACAGAGACCGTGAGTGTATATACGGGATCGTTTTCGACGGCGAATTCTTCAGCCGTAAAGAGGCGGAAGACAAAAAATTGGCAGTCTTCAAATCCCTTAAATGGGAAAAGGCCGGAAAATGGTCGAACACCACTTGGGAAGTGGTGGTAAAATCGGCCAAACTGGTCGTGTGCATGAGGCCATTCAATGGATGGCCTCATGATTTGGATGAGTGCGTCAAGCACGTAAAAGAATCATCGAAGTCATATACGGGCGAGACCATCACCGATGAAGAAGCGATCTGCTTCCTCAAAGGTGCGTACCCGAAATTGTATCAGAACTTAATTGAAATCAAGAAAAAAGAAGACGATTTGATATAAGGAGAAATTGTATGAAAAAGATCATCATCTATCTTTTCATCAGTCTCCTAATGGTGAGCAATTCCTGGGCCGTCATTATCACTGGCTCAGGAGTCACGAAAGAGGAAGCTATTAACAATGGTCTCCGACAAGCGATTGAGATGTACACTGGATCGCTTGTCTATGGCGTAACAGATGTGCAGAAATTTGAACTTCAGAAAGATGATATTGTCGCTGCCTCACTCGGACATGTAAAGAAGTATCACATTGTCAAAGAGAGTAAGGCCGATGATCTTATCAATGTTACGATGGATGTTACGCTTTCTGAAGATAAGATCATTCAAATTATGAGGGAACGAGTGGATTTGATCACATATCAAGAAATTCTAAAGGACTACAACAATGTCGCTCAGCGTCAGGAACAGATCAGAAAACTCGCAGAGATGTTGAAAATTTTGGACAGCAGACCCTTGCATGAGAGGTATGGTGTCATTTACGACGGCTACCAGATCAAGCATATAGGTGCGACCTACGTGGATGTGACTCTAAATGTGCGAGTCACGGAGAATCCATTCTTCAGTAGGGTTTACAATGAAATTCTTAAAAATCTATCTCTAGATGAAGACAGTCTAGAGACTCAAACTGTAGGAGGAAAATATAGATTTGAGAACGGTAGATTGACGGGTGCAAGATATTACATTCCGAAAGATGTTGATACTCTATCCGTCGAAGGCTTGAAGGCCCAGATCCATGTAGATGGGAAGCCTGTTGATAAGTGTCGTCGGTATCAGGACAATTTACAAGTTGTCATTGATCCAGTGGTGCTTATCGAAGGGCTAATAAAACTCTTTCCCCAGGCTTTTAAACACGCCTGGAATGATGAGGCAATCACTATCGACAAAAAGTGGCATCACGCCGCAATTCAAAAATCGAAGGTGATTCCCCCAGAAGGATTACCAATGAAAGTCAAGTATCGCATCTCAGATGCTGCAGAGATCAAAACGCTCCAAAATCTCAAACTGACAATGGAACCATGTGGTCGATAACAGATTGTAGCCAGAGAAGAAATTCTCTGGCTACAACTCTTTTTTGTTTCTTTCCATGGCGTTAAAAAGACCCTCTCCCATTGAAGGGAGAGGGCCAGGAGGAGAGCAATGGCAAAAAGATTTGCTGGGAGGCGAACACCAAATCTTTTAATGCTCTCAATTTCTTTTATTAGGGTCTGATCTCGGAAGAAACTGAACCATTATGCGAACCCCATGGAGAGACAGATGTACCATGATCATGATAACGAGCATAAGTGGAATCAGCATCACCCATGTACTTCAGACTCTTCAGAAGATTAATAACTGTTTCCGCAACTTTAGGCTCAGATGAAGTAAGCGGCGCACCATCAAAGCTGAAAGTTACAGAGAGCTGAATAGTATCATTTGTGGCAATATCAGTTGCTGCAGCTGTATCTACAGGAATAGAGGTTGGAAATACACCCTGATAGATATAGCACTCCTCAAGATCACCAATTGTCAGATCTGCCCCATCAGAACGAACGGGCTTCGTCTGAGCAACTGCGACCCAGCCTTTGTAATTCTGTGGAATAAAACGATTGCCTTCCAGAGGACTCACACCTGTAAATGGATCAAAAACAGAAGCCCACCGACGAATGATATTCAGAATAGGCTGATTCTGGTATTCCCTAAAGGTCAGTGTAAACTCTCTCGTTGTAGTAACATTAGCAACATAAGAAGAGCCAATCTGTCCCTGGCCCATAATGTCAACTTTTGTTAGAGCCTGAGTATGGGGTGTAAATCCCTCTACTGTACTATGCAACCACTTAGAAGCAATCTGTACACCATCTGACCCATCAAATAGCTCAGAGGGAAGTCCATAGACTACCTGAAAATAACCAGAGATATAAGGCTGATTAGATCTCCAGTGTCCACCAATATCTCTAGTAAGAAAATCAGGCTTCTCTCGATCCCTAATAGCATTCGTAAATCGAGTAGCAAGTCTGCTGATAATTGTCGTCGAATCCGCCATATAATAATTCTCCTTTAGTTCTTAGAAATCGATAGGTCGGCGAGATCAGGTAGAAGATCTCGCCGATCTAATTTTTTTAATGGACAATGATGAATACATTGATCTTCTCGATTGCCCGAATCGGTGTAATATCGATAATTACATTCAATTCGGAAGCAACGTCATCGAATGTCACCGCAACATTGAAACTCTTCAGAACGGAGTACCTCTCAACACTGGACTCCAGGAACTTACTTAGGAAGTTTGTCACCCTAAACTGCGCCTGACCAATCCAGTACTGAGTTGCCCTTCTCTGGAGAATATCCTTCAGGAGTGTAGGAATTACCTTTCGAATATACGCAACAAACTTAGCTACATGGAGCCGCTTCAGGACCGACAGACGCTTCCATGTTGTGAACTGAGACAGAATATATTTTCCCTGAGGCTCAACAATCACACAATTAAGCTCTGCATCGAGAAGATCTCCACGCTCCGTATGATTGGATTTGTATGCAAGATCAATTGGTTCAGTAATTGCACCCTTCTCAATACCCGCGACAGGCTCCGCTAAGAAGTAAGCACCATCACAATAGAGATGACGCTCAAGTGCATGATAAACAGGAGTCATCCAGATTTTCTCACCAGTGAATGGATCTGTAATCTTACGATACTGAACATAAAGAGCTGAAGTCCAATCATTCCAGGGAACGTCGTCTTGACGAGCTGTCAGATCCTGGGTGTAAGAAGTTTTATAACTCCCAGTATCCCCAAGATGGATACAATCCTGCCGATAGCTGGCAAGATAGCGACCACCTTCCTGTACCGAAGCAGAATAACCACCCGTAATAACATAGTCGGGCTGATACCAGGGATAGACACACTCAGGCATCTGCTCAATCGAACCATCAACACTAGTGAGAGCACCCTGATAAGCTAACAGTACCTGACCGTCAAGATAATCGCGATCGGTCTCAAGATTCCCAGCGGAATTATACATCGGAAGAGTACGCCCAGTATTAACTGTTCCGTCCGTACCATTCTCAAGAGTAATCCCACCAGCGGCGATACTCCCAGTCGAAGAATCAACAGTAGCACCCGTCACTGTTAGTAACAACTGGACCTGTAAACGACGCTTAGTAGCTACCGTTTCAGTAACAGACCCAATCGCAATCAGACCATTAACAGCCTGGGCAGAAATGCATCCCACATAGTTACTGTTTTCGTTGATAACATCCTCAATGTACAGAATAGCACCAGAAGTAAGATCTTTAATTGTCGAGCCAAGTGCATTTGTTTTCGTCAGAGAGACAGTCCACGGACCCTCAAGTAGAGTTGATGTACCATCATCATTAACATAATAAACACCAATATCCATAAATAGATATTTATATAACACTGCACCATTTGTATCAGTGTACATCTTTTCTAGAGCGACGTTCCTGACACCCTTGATCTTAATTTTATTGTAGTAGGTACCCGCGCCTTTGGCATAAAAATACCAAACAACAGAAGAAGATAGTGGATCAAAAGCAGCTGTAGAAGTCACGCTTGTGGTGGGAACTGCCTGATATGGAGTACATCTATATGCATTCTTTCCAGAACCACTTGTACTCCCTTCATAATTTCTATCAAGTGTCAGTGTTAGTGTAGAGGTAGTCTTTGCTACAACCTGTGCAGCATACGCAACAGAATCACTCATTCCGTAAATCCACTCTCCAACACTAACAGCGTTGAAAGAACCACTGTTTCCTGCAACAATTGACTTGGAACCCGGTGTAAAAGTATAAATGGCATCAGTAGGGGGTGAACCGTCGTAAGTGATTTTTGTACCAGAAGTAGAAGTCCGAATACTTGTATTGCTCCAGTACGCATCATTGGGCATGGCACGGACAAGAAGCAATTTACTTGAATACTGTAGAAATTTATCAGCAAGATAATGAGCCAGAGATGTTCGACGATAATTGGGTTGACCAAATAATTTATAAAACTGCTCACGAGAAGTTACAGTAACAACCCTATTGTGGGGACCGCGATCGCAGAGGGTTACAATATATCCCACTCGACCGGTTTCTAGAGATGTAGCTGCGTACGACGCATCTTCAATACTAACGTACACAGCAGGTTCACGTCTATCTGTAACCGGCATATTATCAATTCTCCTTTTGAAATTATTTTTTAATCTATATGCTCAAATATTTCTCTTTCCCCAACTTAATTGAAATGTTTCTTCTAAAAGATCATGTATCCTTGATTCTGTTATTTTCTCGTTGCTACTTCTTTAAAGAGCAACAGAAAATTTTTCCATTTTTAATTAATCAATAATACTTCTGATCTGAACATCATATTCAATTGTGGGATTCTTAAGAGATTTGAGATATAGATTGGACAATAGAGAAAATTATTAATCTTCGAAAAAGTGTATCAAAATTAGAATAAAATATACCACTGAATTGTTAAAGTAGACTCTTTCTCCTTCCATTTCGGCGCGAAACAAATGTGAGAGAACAATTTAGCGGTTGAACCTGAAACAAAGTACAGACCCGCTTCGTCAACTTTAACAGACGCCCCCGCCCCAAGAGAAGTCGGTTCCCCTGCTGGCATAATACAAGTACACAACATTTTAGTATAATAGGTACATGATGATCCACCACCAGAATAGCTAACTGACTCTAAATATTTTGAGCCACCACTGTTTGTAATTGCTTTGACGGCTGTAGAAGTCCCACTTGGCTCCTGTAAATATCCAACCACTCCAAGAGAAATTGGTGAAATTAAACTGGTGTCGCAAATATACGGACCATTCAGAGTAACTGACGGGGGAGATCCAGAAACTGTTGATCCACCACTCCCAAACGCCACATGGGAAATGACGTAACTTGTCCAGTTTGGTCTTGATCCCCCACTGTATGCATAGCTATTAAAAACTCTTTGTGCTACATACTCGCGCCCCTGGGCAACAACTAAATTCGGACCTTCATCATAAATGAGCCCATTTTTTGTCTGTAAAAAAATTCTTACCCATCCAAGAGGACCTACGGCACCTCGCCTCATTTCCTGTTTTAACTTATCAAATATCCTATACTCTTCACTAATTGTTAATTTGTGCTCTGTCACTCGGCTTTCCTCCATATCTTATGGACTTGAGTGAGACTAAAAATAACTCTCCAAAGTGATTACAGTCCTGCCGGGAACTGAGAGAATTATCTTTAGATTTATCCTTCAATCAACTCATAGTCATCAGAAATTTGACTAGCACTTACTTCTCCTACATAATACGCTGACGATAGCGCTTCTGAAAGATTTGACAAATCATCTATACAGTTTAATATTAAATTATATATACCACTTTGAATTATTGATAAGGATGATTCTGATGTATAAACATCTAGTATAGAATAATCATTTGAAATAGTTTCTAAAGTACCTATTGGTATATAAATTGCACACGTATTAAAAAGATCTAATAACTCTTCAGTAGAAGAAGATCCAACTGTTAATTTAAAACCATATCCGGATAGAATTGAAACTGGAGACTCTGCATTATAAACATCTAGTATAGAATAATCATTTGAAATAGTTTCTAAAGTACCTATTGGTATATAAATTGCACACGTATTAAAAAGATCTAATAACTCTTCAGTAGAAGAAGATCCAACTGTTAATTTAAAACCATATCCGGATAGAATTGAAACTGGAGACTCTGCATTATGAGTAATTCCAAAAAGATAATCAACTGAGAATGATAACACACTTGCTAAAGACAATCTATATATAAATCTCAATAAACTCTCATCATCAATAAAGACCTGATTGAATTTATCAGAACACCTAATTCCACTCTCCCAAATACTATAAATCTCAACATGATATGGCTTTAAATTATACAAAATGGTGTACGAAACCGTTTTATCGGGACTAACCAAAATTTGTGGTAGATATCTTAGAAAATAATCAACATATTGATCAAAGTATGAATCACCACTATATGTTGAAGCATACAACAATAGTGATGAATAAATTTCATTTAAAATTAAGTTAATCTCTTCTTTTTGACCAATATGAGAGCTATTAATTCTATCATCAATATACGTTATTAATTGAGCATTCTCAATCAGAAGCTCATTAAACATATCATTATATGTTGTAGCATCACTGTTATCAAATGTATAAAACGCTTCTGATATATCTTTGAAAAGCTCATCTCTTAATTTTTGACAATTATCATAATCACGATCTGACGCATTGACGATTTCTATATCGTTATACCTATCAATAATAGATTGAAGATTATCGATTGTAGTGGGAGTTGTGCCTATAAATAGTGGAAATCCCAAATCACTATAGACAAACCTTAAAAGACCTCTCGCCGCAAAGGCCGTCCATGTCACATTATAATATCTGGTTAAAAGATAGTACCATAAAAAATAAACGGTTTTTAACTGCACTGCTAATGATTGATCTTGGAAATAAATGTCTAAATAATTGTCCTTATATGTGTGAAGAAAGACGGCAACAATAACATCATACAAAATTGAAACGTCCGTTACAAGATCATTATCAAAAAGAAGAATATTTGATTTTAGCGGCAAGATCAATTTTTCTTCTTCATATAAAGCCTCTAGTTGCTCCTCACTCACAAGCAAAGAAGGTACAGAATTATAAATTGTGGCATAGGGAATGGAATCAAGCCGGCAATCCATATCACTATGTTGATAAATAACAACTGGCTTGAATACCCAATTTGTCCCTTCTCTATCAATGAATAATTCATATATGCTAATTCTGTCACTAAATGTGTTCGCTACCTTCTGGAAGAAAGATACTGTACCTTTATATCTTTCAAAATCAGCCAAGGTCTTTAAGAAAATGATCTTATTGGTAACGGACAAATTATAAATTATCTCTTTAGGAACACCTATAGCAATTAATAACTTATCGTAGATTTCAATAGCACCAAAATTTGCTTCTTCGAAAAACTGCTTAAGACTATTGGGAACACTAAAATAGAGATAATTATAATAGTACTCGACTAAATTATTAATTAGTGTATCATAAATCTTCTCTTCTGAGTAAGGTGCAAAAGGTTTAATATAAGAATTGAAAAAATTTCGAACATCTTCAAGTGTTAGAGGGGAAAAACTTACGTACTCATTATCTTGTGTGAAATTAGGATCAGTCGACACATGAGATCTCCTTCTTTTTTCCCTATATAATTGATGTCACTCAAAACGCTGCCTGAGTCAGTTGATAAGCATATAATAACATTTCATCAATTTTATTCTGAGCTTCTTTATGAGTCACTGACCAAGTATAATCTTCTACTTTATTAGTTAACAAATTATAAACATGATAAGTATAATTTCCAGGCACAAAGCACATAGCTTCAATACTTGGATAAACTTGTGTGAAATTCATCTTATCTAAATAACCATAAGGAAACTTATATTTCTCAAAAATTCGCCTATATTTTGAAGTGTACATTTTCTTGAAGAATATTATAACTTCATTGGTCTCAATCGGCGCGAGCTGATTGTATTGATACAAATCATAATATGGATCATAGAAATCCGCCAGCTTATCGAGAATACTTTCACATTGATCAAACTTTTTTATAAATGATATGTACTCATCATAAGTAACATAACTTTCTTCAGCCATGTTATACACATAGTGTTTCAATATTTTCAGTTCCTGCGTAGTCCTAATAGGAGCATACTCCAGCTCAAGCTCAAACCATCTCACATTGGGAGAGGAATGAACAGCATTAACGGCAGTACGCAATCCTGACACTCTAAAGATCTCTCCCGATGACACTGGCTCATAAAACATCACAAGATCATGTATCCTCGGCGAATTAATTGAATAAGTAACAATTGACGAAGTAGCATCCATCATCTGACCACGTAGATCAGGAACATTAGCTGCTGCATTTACAATTGGAGCAAGATAATATGTTGGAGTAAAATCATAAATATTAAACATCAACTTAGACACATGATATAAATCATAGGTGGCATCTAACTTATCATCATAGATAGATTGATCTATATCAATGTTAAAATATCTGACAAAAGCACTCGGTCGCTTTGTGTTCATATAATAATTAATTAACCTAAGATACTCATCATGATATGTCGATACTATCTGAGGATCGTGTATAGCACTCTGCATTATACAACCTCATTATACTTCAATTCATATATAGAAATAGTTTTTTTGTTATTAAAATACATTTTTTACAGGAGGGTAAAAAGCATGATTAATCGACCAAAAACACAAACTACAAACCCTACCCAAGTTGTTATCTCATCAGATCAACATTTTATTCTTTCAAAAAGTATTGGGAATTACACTGATGTTGTTAGTCCTTTTAAAAGGATACGAGATGATAGGTATGCCTCTGTGTTTGTCCTCCCTATCAGTCAGCTACACCGCGTTCAGAATCTGTATAACTCGCTCTCATCTATTGCTCAGTACACTGTCATAGATAACAACATCAGGTTTGACTGTGTCAGTAATCTTCCTGAGGACATATTCGGAAATGCGACAGAGGGATACATTCATTTCTCTGCCGTTAAACAGTATAAAAAAGAAAGTGGCAAAAAGGACAATTTAGAAATTGTTATAGATCCTAGATTAGTTTTTCAGATTGTTGAGAATGAGCCACAGGTTTTCAAATTTAGTCAAAAAATTAAATTCAAAAGTGATTTTCTCAAAGCATTCCCTATCATATTAAAACCTGGGTTCATATTTTCGACTGTTAATAAAACTCTTTGTCAGCTATTTATCTCTGTATACAATCCCAAAGAAATGTTTGTCGGCGAATGTTCTAGATATGAGATTATCAGTGTAATACAATATATCCTGCTGTTGTGGCCGATTTTCGACATTTATATTGGGAAAAGTATTCAGATTAAATTCCAGGAAGAGTTCATTCAGGATAGATTCAGCAAATTTGAGACTCCAATTCTATTATATATAAGTTACAATTTGGAGAACCCAGAAGAAATTACAATTATGAACTTTGGAGATTATATAAGCATCGAGTAAGGAAATTCGAGATTACCGGCGAGATCAAGTTAAAGATCTCGCCGGTATTTTTAACTACTCGTCCCAGAAAATTCTACGTTAATTTGCTTTCTCTGTTCATTATTAATCTTCAACAAAATTACCACTGAATATTCTGTATTAGCTCCCATTGACGTGGGTATAATTTGCATATCTTCAACAACAATATCAGCATCAACTTGATCAGCTATAACTTGAATAATATTATTAATTTCATTAGAGATCAGGGTTTGACGGAGATTCAAATCTCTAGTCTGCAACTGAAACTTCAACCTACTTCCAAAGGTGGGATCCCAAGGATAAGTCCCCGGAAGAATCAGTAAATAATTCTTCAAATACTCAACAATAAGATCTGTCACATTCTCAATAGTCTGAAAATCATTATACTTTGAAATGGTCGACTTGAAGTCATAAACAACCTTATACTTAACATCAAGCTGTTTTTCAAAATATTGTCTGATAATATACTGTATTCTAACGGGTAATTCCTCGAGATCATAAACATCTTTAAATGTTCTCAGAGATAAAGGAATTTGTCTTTGAATAGATTTTGGCAATTTTGAGAGATCTACTTCCATATACACTACCTTCTTCTCACCAGCCTCTTCTGATTCGCCTTAATTTGGGCCATCTTCTGATCATAAAGCTTCTTTTCTCGCTTTTTCTCGTCAATTTGCCTCAAAATCACATCATTATACAGTGGATATGGAAGATTCAAAATCGAAACCAAATCACCACTGTTTTCAAACAGTACCTGATAAAGTAAAAAATTATCGATGAAATACTTATAGCTCTTCGCTGCTCGCTTCTCTACCAAATAAGCTTCGACGAAAAAACTCAATCTCAAGATCGATCTGGAATCTTATCTCATTTCCACAACTTGGACAATTAATCAAAGTATAAAACTTTGGATAATATTTATCAAATTTGTTTCGATATATCTCGAAGAAGTCCTCAGATACAACATGGGGGACGTAGCTCGAGAAAGCCAACAACATCTCAGACATATTCTCAGTGCGAGGAACATCAGGACCCATCGACATGCCTTTCTTTCTAATAGAAACGGCTTTTGATAATAACGTCATCTGTTCCTTCCTCGTAAAGAGAGCACCAGTCTGAGTTAAGTTATTCTGCAAAGCGTCAATTGATAGATTACTCATCAACCTATTATTATCACGAATCGATGGCAATCTACTTTCAAACCTGTAAATATAACCCTCGTACTCAACTTCAATTGGATAAATATAATCGTAAAACTCTTGCTCTTCCTCCCATACTGTAAAGGTATCTTCTTGAATTAACTTATCTAGTAAAATTTCATATTTGAATTCTGTTTTACAATTTGCTTTATCACAGACAAATTTTCTGTGTCCGAGCGTTTCGTATGTAGTCTTGTAAAGCGCCCAGATCAGACAAATTTTGTCAATATTAGAAAGTGTTGCGCAAAATCTTTCGAAATTCTCCTTCACTGGTGTCGCACCTTCTGCTAAAACCATCTCAGAATGATCGTACAACATCCGAGTAATTTCTCTATCGTAGTTAACAGGAGATGTGAGAGATGTCCTTAAAGCAAGATCATCACCAACTTTTAAAGGAGTAACAATCGCCTGTTTTCTGGCAATAGGCAGAGGAACTTCCTGCTTCTTAATACCAGCAACGGCTTCTGCTGCTGCCAAAAATGAACTTAACATCGTGCCTCCCATTTTTTCTTTTTCTAAACTTTGTTCAAATGTTGCGAATAATCAATGCTCTTAACTACTTGATTAATCGCCTTGTCTGTCCTCAAATTATGAATTAAATCCCGAACAATTTTAGACTCAAGTGTCGTTTGACTATAATAAACTCTTGGATTGTCATATGTATTTAATTAATCGTAATACGTTTTGATTTTCTCTCATATAGCTATCAATTAAATAGACATTTTTTGAAATCTCTGAACTTGAGTTACCTTTTACTAATATAACTAAAATTGTTGCCATCTATAGTCACTTAATTTGATGGATACCGGCGAGATCTTTAACTTGATCTCGCCGGTATCCAGTTAACTATTACGCTAGATGGGTATCAAGACCACTGATCGTAACAACACCAAGACCATCGGTACGCGCGATCTCAATCAGCGTCCGAGCCTTGACGAAGTTCCTGGTGTTACCATCAGTTACTTCTGTCACGATGTAAATGGGCTGATAAACTAGATCAATAATAGTAGATTTCTCAAGAGCATCATTAGGAGCCTTCGTGGACAGATAGATCTTACCCTCATTGATGGCGTTACTCTCAAGTACCTTCATCTTCAGGAAGGAAGCCGTATCCCCGGTCCAACCAAGACCACCCTCACCCTGACCAATACCAGGCATAGCAAGAGCCAGAGTCTGCAGAGAGCGAAGCAGAGCTGCAGTCTTAAGGCCAGCAACCAGATAAGACGGATACATATTGAAGTTCCTGCGAATCGTACCAGCCACGATAGCAATACGAGGAATAACAGACTTAAACACATCAATGATATTACCAGGCTCAAACCTACCACCTGTAATATCATAGCTGGCAAGATTCATGCTCAGACTCGTACCATTAGTGGCCATATCGGCCTCTGCAGCCGCCAGGAAGTAGGCGAGATCCGCATCCTTATTTAGCATAATCTGACGTTTAATCGCCTCAGAAAGCGTCCTGATGATGTCGATCTTGAAGATAGCCTGGTAGTCCTGAATATCTTCAGGAGGAAGCTCAATCAGGAAGTCCTCGTTGGGATCGATCGTGACATCAGTCATCTCTGTCTCAATCTTAACCTTGATCCTACCATTCATCGTACTAGTGGGCATAAAGCGGACGCTAAGTACCGCACTAAGCGTTGCATAAGTAGAACCAGCAGTACCACCAGAATAGAGAACATTAAATGTGAAAACACCCGTATCATAGTTAACATGACCAGTGAGAGAACCAAGAACCGCCGCACCAGCAGCGTCATTGAAGGTGAATGTTCCTACAAACTGATTACGGTTATCAGGCCTAATAACCACAGCAGTAGTCGTATCAACAGTAGCACTACCACTAGTTGTCTCACGAGTCGTAATCGATGTGATAATTGTATAACGACGATTGATACGATACAGATCTGACGAAACCGTTGCACCAGCCGCGACAGTCGCAAGTGTGAAGATGTTGTTTGCAGTAGCGGGAGACACAGTCAGAAGCAGCGCGCTGGGGCGCACAGTCTGCGTCATAGTGGGAATACGAATCTGAGTTACAGCACCACTGTAGCCCTTCACATAAGCCATAATCTTGATACGGGGAATAGAAGCTACTGGAGAAGATACTGGATAAACATTACAAAGCTCTGAAACAATAGGCTCAGCATAAATATCGACCAGAATAGGGAACGAAAGAACGGTCCAGCCAAAGCTCAGTGTTGAACCGGGTACGTTCGCAGCTTCTGTAAGAAGCATCTCCCTCTGGCGATTGGCGACGCCCAGTACAGACGAACGAACTCTCGGATCGAGCCCCTCAGTCAGAGCATCCATGTAAGCTCTGAACATACCATTGTCCGTAATCATCTTAAGAGCACCAGCGGGATTGGAAAGATCATCACTGTGCTCCATGATGAAGTGCTCATAATTCTCAAACAACGCGTGTTCCATAATAGCAACTCTCCTCAATAATGTTTATTATTTATTTTCTTCAAAATAGTTTGAACTTAATCCCTTTAGAAATTACTTCTTCAAATCTCTCATTAATAATATCGTCAATGAATCGAACCACGCTCAAATCTCCTTCAGAGATGACGATTCGATCGCGATCAAGAATTTCTAGAACTTCTCCCTCATAGATCGGTGCGATCCTATCGGGAATGAATTCACCCGCGGACTCAGGCAAAAATTCGAGAACTCTTGCATTTGCGTGACTTGGATTTGATACAATGTCATATGTGATAGGACGAATTGGATCTTTCACCAAGATCGTTCCATCTTGAAGTGTTTCTACAGCGCCCAGAGCTCTTAGTGAAAATCCAATATCAACTTTATCTTTAGTAATCAGATTATACAAATCTGGTCCTTTGAAACCACTGAGAGTTTCAAATATACCATAGATTTGCCGATTCTTAAATCCAATCTCACGAATTAATGCTCCACAATTATTGATCTCGATAATAGATGCCCGCTTCTTGAGAACCTCTGGATCAGAAGATACGAAAAGAGGATGATCGACTTCCATCAGCAAAGATCGACTCTGTGCTTTGGGAGCCAACTGATTAACGATGGATTCGCAAATAGAAGCCGGATAATATCGATTATTACGATTCTTAACTTCCGACTCCTGCAAAGTAGCTCTGGCCGCTATCTTTGCTTTTCCACCACCAATATCAGTCTCTTCCAAAATTTCAATATCGTGATTTCTGACAACAGAAGTTCTTTCAAAAATGAAATTATACCTCTTATTGTCTTTTCTAGCCATCACTCATTTGACCTCGCTATCTGATCTTCAATCACCGGCACTATTCCATTTAACAACGATAACAAAGAGTTATACGACAAATTATTAACAAACTTCACAATTATATCTAAGTCCTTATTCGATATATTACTCTGATCTAATCGAGCTTTTAGAGTGTTTAATCTTTGAATTAAATAATATCTTTTTAACGGCAAGAGCTCCGGAAACGGCGATGTTTCCTCGGCAGCTCCCTCATCAGAAAACTCCTCCTCGTCATCAAGATCATCATCTGAAGAAAAATCTACATCTTGATCGGGAGATAACTGTTGCATTTGATCAGAATACTGAGAGGGTAGCCGTTGCACTTGTCCAAGATATTGTGAAGGAGCCTGTTGTTGCTCTGATAATATTTCACACAAAAACATTTGCCACGCCCCTTTCACTTATTATCCACCAGGTACGCCACCAGAGGGCGAATTACTCGCTTTCAGATCATTTGCAGTCTCCACATCCGTCCTATATAAAACTGCCCGCTTCTTAAAGGCATCCCAATTGATATATGGTAGATATTTTTCTAGTAAGAAATATGGATCATAAGGAATCTGCATCGCCTGGAATGCGCTCACCATATTTCCAATCGATGACAAAGTCATCTCAATCAACTGAATCATCAATACAATCGGTGGAATCAATTGTATTGATACATACTCAGAAGGTACGTAATCCAGTCCCTTCATACGAGCAATAATATCTAATAGCTTAGTCAATCCCTGAGAAATTCCTTCTTGAATATCAGAAATCTCGGTTGCAAAAGCAATATTAGTATGAACTAGCTGTTCGCGCAACTCGATTACATCAGCATAACCAAGATACGCAGGAGGAATCCCGCTAAGAGACATGATTTCTCTTCTAGCATCCTCGAGATCCGACACTCTAACAGTTGGATCCCCATGACTAGATACTTCAACATCTATCGCTTTTTGACCACCTTTACTCAATATGAACATATCTTTGAAATCACTTAATATCTTGGGAATTGACTCAAAACTATTCAAATCATCAAGCGTGATGCGGGTGTTATACAACTCCCTCTTGAGTTTCTGAATCAGACCAGCATGCATCTGCGTCTGCCCCACATCAATGGACCATTTCCTCACAGGAGATGCTCTTGATAACTTGATAATGATATTGCTCAATTGGGACAAAATATACAATTTACACGGAAAAACTAAAGCATCAATAAATGATTGACCATAAGGATCGTGCTCAGCGGATGGTATCGAAAAAGCGATCATATCACTTGAAGGAACAAATCTAACCTTAAGTTGATTATAGGTTGTACTCTTAGAGACAAGATCCTGCTCAACAAATAACCGCTTCAAATACTGATAAACATCCGCGGAGAGACCAGATAATAAATCATCAATACTCGTTGATTGTCCAATTTTTCCGAGCTTCTGAGATTTTTCCAGTACCGTCTTTAATATGTACCTAACAAGTCTATCGACAATGAAGTTCTCAGACTTCTGATCGAGACCCGTTAAAGTTGTAATTCTTCCAACCAACGTTGAAAGAGACTGAGTCAGATTCAATGTCTGAGGTGTTTCGTTTTTAGTTACAATCAGATACCCAAGCAACGATCCAAAATCAGTTTCCAAAACGATTACCCTATGGGGTTTATGAATTTTTAGCAGAATATCGTCAAATTTTATGACATCTCCATCTGTTGCTGCTTGATTGGAACTTCTTGACTTTGGCGCTTCATCTTGTATTTCCTGCTCTGGAAACTGTTGAACTTCAACGAAATACTCATTAATCTTACTCAAAAATCCATCAATTTGACTATAAGAAATATTTGTACCATTAGTATCTTTTCTAATCTTCAACTGATGAATCTGTTTCTCGATATTTGATAATTCGGCTTCAAATAGAGGTGTCATTGACGTGATATTAGAAAATGAGATGTTCGGATCGACTTTCTTCTTTCCTTCTTGCACCAAGCTAACGACTTCTACGTAACAATCACCATAAACCAGTTCATTCGGCAAGATCTTCTTCCGAAGCTTAAGAGTGAGATCAAATGATTTGATACATTCTTCTGCTAGCTTCTTGGCCTTATTAAGAGTAGACTCATCTACTGTCCTATCCCCTGTGGTATCATGCGCTTCCCGAACAAGAAGACACTTACCAGTAACTGGATTCTTCTGCAAAATATTCGCAATATACACTGCTAAAATGCGCTTGATAATGGGCACATACTTGTATGCTTCATCATATACGTTATATCTTTCTAATCTTTGGCGAGAAACCGATATACTCCGAAAAAGACTATCAATTTCTCCACTTGGTGCGTCTTTGATGAATTCATTAATAAATTCCCCAGAAATGTTTTCTATGTGAGTTGTTCTATTTGTTCCTGGTAAATTATTAATGATATTGTCGATTCTTGCATCTAAGCTATCTAATTCACTACCTCCGAAAAAGCTACTGAAAAATCCCATATTTTACTCTACCTTTTCAAGTGAGTTATTATTAATAAACTCAAACTATCCACACTGTAATGTCTCAAGAGAGAACTCAGACACTTGTCTGATAAATATCCTTTCATAATTTCCTTAGCCGCCTCGGAAATCAATTCATTTTTCGCCTTTTCAAAAGCGAGTCGTGAATTAACAGCAGATCTTTCATCTAAATTGTATTTGGCTTGTAATACACTAATTTTGCCTGTTAATATTGATTCTTTATATATCTCAATAACATTCAGTAATACATTGTAATTCACAACAAAATTGTCTTCAGAAATCTCTGATCTTCTAATGACGAGGAATACAATCAGCCCTCCGAAGATCATTGATATAAGCGCGACAACAAGATTATTGATTTCCATTTACCTTAGGCAATACCTTCTTTCTTAAAATACTCCAACATCTCGTCAATCTGGCTCTCATCAAGATTTTCAAGCTCAGGAGGAATGCTCTCTACCTCAAAACCCTCGTTCTCGAGGATAGCAGCAAAAAGAGCATCAACACCACCGACCTCTGTAATAATTTCCGACTTCGCAAGGTCCTCTTCCAGACTCTCCATAAACAACTTCAAACCTCTGTTGAATCCGTCATCGACTGCTTCGTCAACCAGTTTTACAAATTCCCTAAGCATGTAAATGTCCTCCACTAAAAAAGTTTTAATTTGTTTTTCACTTTGGAGCAATGTGTTTCGACCCACAATTGCCCCCAGTTCCCGGCAAAAGTATAGTTAACAAATTACAGTATTCATAAAATGACAAATATTTTTCAAAAAATATGGTAAAGGGTTTTAATTTTCACTTATTAAGAGGTAAATCAGCGGCGAGATCTTTAATAAGATCTCGCCGCTTCTCATCTCTCAATGGAACAAATCCACTATATCCTCCTTGAAAGTTGACTGAAATACAGCTGATATATCATCAGACTGAAGAGGACTAGCGAAATCAACGGTTGATGGTCTCTCAATGTCAATAAAATCTGTCATCACTACATTTGTAATGGCCTGACTTATCAACAAATCAATATCTCTTTCCAATCTCGAACTATTCGTCTTGAGCATCGGAGCATCATGAATATACTCATCAATATTATTATAAATTCTCAGATTTTCCTTACAGAATAGTAAAAATCTTGATCTATTCTTCTCAGAATCTTTCGATTTCGTAATCTTAATTTCGAGAGGCACAAGAACATCTGCTAACTTATCTTTAATAGCTAGAACTTCAGGCGATACCGAATCATACAGAATACCATCTGATGACTTCTTCTTAAGTACCACCTGCTCTCTAACTCCTTCAGATAAGAAGTTCTTGTCATCTCTCATTCTCATCATGTAAATGAAATCTGAATATCGAATCTTTTTGTAACTATCACCAATCAATTTATTAGTCTGAATCTTAGTAACGTCCTCTGAATCTCTTTGATTCTGTGTTGGACTAATAATTGGAACCCCATGAATTCTTGATAAATTTCTAAGTTCATGAACAATTTGACCCTGGGTATCATATTCCTTGGCGTTTCCGAATATCGTTGTCGTCGGGGTCATAACATCAATATAATCTACAAATACAAGCTTCGTCCTAAATCCCTCGACCTTAAGTCTATCAATAAATCTTCCTAAATCCCCAGGAGAAAATGTATTTTCTGAACAATGCTTAATCACCAGAGAACATTTTCCCTGAGTTACTTTTAATAGACTAGATCTCAACAAATTTGTGAACATTTTCTGTAGAGATGCTATCAGTGCATCATTATCGTTCTCGACAGAAACACCCATTATTTGTTGAGTTCTAGTAACTTCGTAAGCCTTTGAAAATAATCTTTTGATTGTTTCAAATTTATAGTTTCCAAAAACTGAGATAAACCGGCGAGCGAGCTTATGAATATCATCTTCCAGAGTTAGGAATAGAATCGCATCCTTCTTATCCAGATCAGAAAGATTAGTTTCAATCATTCGTTTACACATGTTCACACATAGAAGGCTCTTGCCGTGATTAGAAGGTGCCGCTAAAAGATGTACACTAGAACTTTCAACACCTTCTAATACACTATCAAATAGCTCAAAGCCGGTCTTAAACACCGAAAAATTATTAGAAATATAAGAAACTAAAGTATTCGCGAAATTATTACAAGAAACATCATCGGAGATTATAAAATAGTCAGTAACCGATTCTGCCTTGGAAAGTGATTGAAGTTTTGAAAGATCATTATACGCAGTAATGATCAAATCTTTATAATTTTTTAAAGCCTCAAATGGTGTTAAATTATTATCTGAAATTGATTCCTGCAAATTATCTATTAATGTAATAGTCGAGCTAACAGATATGACTTCATAATACGCATGAATAATATCGATTACACTATCAGTTACCTTTCTAAATTGCTCATCATCCACTAATTTATTTTCAATAGACTTCTGTACTAATTTTGTGGTTACTAAATCTCTCGTCGCCAGATGCTGAAATACGTTATCATACGTCAAAAGACTTGAACTGGACTCACGTATTGTCAGCAATGTATTAATAGCTTGGATCTGGCTCTGAATGTTTTTCGAAGTCGGCAGCTGCAACCGACGACTCATATCAGCCAGATCTTTTAGAAAGTCTCTGATGTAATCGATAGCGGAGTTTGATCTTTCTGAAGTGAAAGCACCAAATTCGGATGGGTATAAAACAATTCTGACCAAATCGACCATGAATTCTTCTGATGTAAACGTAGAGATAAAAGCTTTCAGAAGAGTCTTCTGATCTCGAGTAGCGGATCCTTGACCTAGAATATTCACATCCCCTCCATTTATTATTTTTCTACAAATGTTCCTGACAATTTGTCATACTTTTGCTTGAGTAACTCTTTCATCTGCTGTTGATAAGAAGCTGCACTTACTCGACCGAAAGCAAATTGCTGTCTTAGTGTTCTGATTCTCTCATTTACAAATTGCCTCGCAGGATCCATTGGATTCATAGCTTCCGGCATCCTCAAAACGGGAGCCTCGAACAAATACTTAATGGATAACATTTAAATCTTCCCCCTATACTATTTACTACATCAACCCAATTAAAGTTAATATTTCTATATTAATTTAGAAACCTATTCAACGAAATCATACAAAACACTATAGATAATTTCTCTTGTTAACGTCGAAAGCACCAAATTTTCGTAAAATTGATGCATACCTCTAATAAACGATCGTGACTTAGCAAAAGATCTAAAAGAACTCGCTAATCCTGTCTCACTAGGAACAATAATGTTATAATCATAGACCGGATCCGCCGTTGTGTTTGTAAGTATCACAGGTAGTAGCTTAGTACAGAAATTTTGAGTTAGTGTATTAAACAATGGTGCGTCGAAAGAAGAAAACTTATAAGCAGTCTCATACATCTTATCTTCGGTTGATCCCCCAGTATACGGATGTGTTAATACCAATACAAATTGGGATCCAACCATAGTATGAAAAGAAACTTGTTCAGCCTTAAAAATTTGATCATATTCAGAAACAATAAAATCTCCATCAGAAACCGCATCATACGATTCTCGATTTGCACAATAGATTACATCGGACCCATTTGTAAATTTATATGATGCACTAAAATTTGATGGTAAAAGAATCTTTCTAGAAGTATCCAACAATTTCCATCTCAAATAGATCTTAAAATAGATATCTATAGCATCGTGATACTCATACCAATCATAATCATATTCAACATGTCCATTATTTCTTAGATAATTAAATATCTCTTGAGATAGTTCTTCAACAAAATTGTCATATTGTGATGATTTAAAATATTCCTCAAGAACAACCAAACCATACATCAAACAGGCGAATTGACCAATTTGAAAATATGGTGTAATATTTGAGAAATAGTTTGTTGCTAAGTTATATCTGTATGCACTAACATTAGGATCGGAAACACTACCAGTGTACTCAGCATCAAGTGTCAGCGTCAGAGAAACAGGATTTTTAGATATGACATGTCCAGCATGTTCTCTAGAGTCACCTTCTGCATAGATATAATCATGAAGATTCACAGCGTTATAGGAGTTCGCGTTCATACAAGTAACTGTTAAAGAACCAGGAGTAAATGTGAATTTGGCTTCTGTTCCTGACCCGTACGTAACTTTACTTACAGCTGGAGCAACTTGCGCTTCAAGGAAATTTCTCAGATTTGCAAAATCGACATAGTTACTAGCGAACCACTCAAATAATGAACCATAAGTGTCTTCTGTTGTTAAATCATCAACGGTTGTTCTTTTAATAACTTTTTCAGTATATTCTTTGAGAGTCAATTGTAATATATTTAGAAACTTTAACGGCCAGAACTTATACAAGAAACATAAGAATAAATAATTCTTAAGACTATTTAGTTCTATTTTACCCATGTATGATGCATAAGTATCAGACTCTTGTTGAACTTGGGAGATAGTTGTCCCTTCATTAACAATGGTATAATCATTATGTATCCGACTCATTATATCAGCCGCAGCAAAAGCATTCAGTTGGCGAATAAAATTATTCGCCAGAAATTGAACAGGATTAAAATATGTACTCGCTCCATAAAAGTCATAAAACGATTGATAAAATCCACTTGTCAAATTTGTAAGTTTGTTTCTAATAACATTTATCAGATCGTCTAACATTGTCTGAGAAATATTCTGATAATCATATACTGATCTGGAAATTATATGTGATAGATCAACGGACATACTAAATGAATAATCAGTTACAAATGCCTGAAAATCCGCAAGAATTGTGGCCTGATTAACTCGATCAGCAGCGGGACCATATTCATTTATATATGTCAAATATCTCAAAATACTAGGATACAACGTATTCATTTGAGAGATTATATTGTATAATGAGCTATACAACATATATTGATACAGAGAACTTCCATCTTCTAACCCCGCTGTGTCACCTTCAGACTGTGTACTGGAGTAGAACACTGGAGCATACAAATCGCTAAAGAAATTTCTATACTGATATTCTGATACAAAAGATCGAATAATCAGATCATAGTTATACAAATCTGTTGGAGTACTAACATAAGCATACTGAAAGTAAACTTCTGACAGAAACTTATCCAGAGAAGAAGGTATCTTATCATATATCGTCTTCTTCTCTAGTTCAGAACAACCAACCATTGTGTTCAATAAAACATCTGTATTATCTAATGTTGATTCATATATTTTAACAACATTAATTGAATCTGTCCGCACAAATGGATTGAAGAAATATGGATATTTGGGAAATTCATTTCTGCTATTTATCAACTCCCTCGATATAAATCTCGGGTCGGTCAGCGAAACAACAGATTTCTTGAAATACTTTTGAAATTGAAATGTCTTGTAAATATAATTCAAATTATTTGTTAAGTATCTTGAGTACCCATCAGCAAAAACGCTCATGAACGAAATCTCCCTATTAAAACTTTAGAAAAGCGCATTAACTTTATTCACTACTTGAGAAACTGCTCCAGAACCCGCATTCAACCAACTACTAGCTTTTCCAGCAATAGATCCTACAGATCCTTTCGCAGTATTATAGATTGCATTTGAAAGTCCCTGTTGAATCAAAGTGGGAGCATTTATAACCATTGAAGAGAATTTTTCAATACTTGCAATTGCGGAAGAAATAGAACTTCCAAGATTTCCCACCAATGGTGTGAACGGAGGTGTTTCAGGAATATCATCTCGAGTGGGCGGCTGAAAGACACCATAAACTTGGGGATCAACATTCATATTCAAAATCTTAACCGGCCTAAATGACTTAAGAATCGTCCCCAGTGTAGTCATCATAGAGTTCTCATTCTTAACATACAAGTGTAGATTACTATTATCGGGGTCGGAAAACATAGAATCATTAAATATATTTTTGTCAATCTTCATCGACTCTCCAAAAACAGATGGATCGGCAACTGCAAAGGCATCGAATAAGGTTTGAAACTCAATTGATAAATCAACTGTAAGAGGTTGCCGATATAAATTAAAACTTGTATCACTTCCTCCACGTCTAAATGTAATAGATGCAATTGATCCCAAAACAGTATAATTCAAACCATATGCTTTTATTGTAACCGGAATATTACCACCATATGTAACACCATTTATTGTCTGGGGAGCGGCAAGAATTAAAAGATATGCTAACGGTTTTAAAATAAACTCTTTAACGGCTTTTGGGTGACCGTAGGGTGAAACAAGTCTAATATTAACGCTCAAATTCCCAGCATATGTTGTTGATTGCCATACTTTGGGAAACGTCATTTTGTTACCTTTCATAACCATGTCACCGGCCATCGACGCCAAATTACGCATCAATTCTGAAACTTGTTGATTGTCCGTTAGCTTCTTTGTAATTTCCGCTGTCGCTGTCGAACCTGCTTCAATAACTTTATCTGAAAATTCCTTAACTTGAGATCCTAAAATAGCTTGGGCAATATCCCTGTACCTTTGTCCCACAGAAAATAACTGATCTGTTAAACCTTGAAAAGTATTATCTTTATATTGAATACTTATTGTGTCATTTCCAGTTGTCTCATCTGTAGTAAAAAGTCTGATTCCTGCGTATTTATCAGGAAGACCATGGTGTTTACAAAGTTTCTGAAAAAGCTTAATTTTTTCGTCATATGAATAAGAATATACATTACCAGCCACAATCGGCTGGCCTTCTGTCGATTTGTTGGAGGAATTACTCTTTGATTGTGAAGCTTCCTTTTCATCCTTGGCAATTTGGGCCATTCTATCAAAATTGATCTGATACTCAATAGGAATCAAATCAATGACACTCATTTTAGATCTAAGGTAGTTGCCAAATCGATGATATCTATCGACTTGTTGATTAAATTTACACGGTCTTCCAATCGGAAACAAATCAGCTTCAGCAGGATTTTGCGTGGAAGTCCAAATATGATCAAGTTTCTTAAGGGGTTTTTCATTAGTAGAAGTTTGTCCAATAACTAAACTTCTAGCATCAGAAAATGCTTTTCCAATTTTAGTGGCCGCTCCTTTTAATGCTCCACCCGCCGCACTACCAGCGGACGAGAGTGTAGAAGCTAAACCCCCTCCCCATTTTTTTGCTTTAGAAGTTAAATCTGACAATCCTGGCATTAGTTTCACTCCATTTTGTCAATGTCTTTAAATATGAGAAGATTATGTTCACCGGCGAGATCTAGTTAAAGCTCTCGCCGGTGAACACTCACAAATACACTAAATGCTATGTCGCATCTTCGACTCAAATGGATAATTCGTTATACCACCAATCAAAGCCGCATCTAACGAACCAAAAATCTCTTTTTCCAGTAAGCTAAATGCAGGTGTGATCTCAGTACCATACTGATTTCTTGTAACTTCTATGGACTTAGGAGGCATTGAAGCTACTTTATCTGCTATAATTTTCTTTCTCTGTTCTTCAACATCACTTCTAACTCGATCTAATCTTTCTTCAATATCTTTCGCTCTCATCGACTTCTCAAGCTCTTTTTCAGCCTCGGCCGTCTTCGGCAACTCTGCTATTTCTTTTATCATACTTTGAACACTCTCTTTTATTGCCGATGGATCTCGCAACGTACCAAGACCTTTTGAGGTCACCTCATCCAACTCCTTCTTCCATTTAACTTCTCCTGCACCTAATTCAGCCAATTTACCAGTTCCTGCTAATGACGCAAATGCCCTAGAAATCCCTCCAGTAGGAACATCTACAGAAGGAGGTGCCTTCGGAGATACGGCTTTTACAA
>ERZ795060.429-NODE-429-length-57632-cov-5.961165_pt1 | contig 57632 bp, 50 predicted proteins | sample MGYA00375144_ERZ795060 | MGnify/ENA primary metagenome ERZ795060 (study PRJEB30189, sample SAMN05720157) | activated sludge metagenome | isolation source: anaerobic digester from wastewater treatment plant | place: Japan | collected 2015-05-15 ... | reverse complement strand
TTTTCTTTGGCTGTATCCGGAAGCACAATCCCGCCTGCCGTCTTGGCCTCTGCTTCTAAACGCTGGACAATCACTTTGTCCCCTAATGGTCTGATTTTCATTGCTCGTCTCCTATTGTCTCAAAAAGGTCCATAATTAACAATTGATAAACCGCTACGAAAGATAATTCTTTAGTGCAAACACTGTGCCAGGCATATAAAGGCGCGGTCTTAAAATCTATAAGCTCTTTTGCAAAAATAAGATACGCTGTAAACGATAATAACAGCCCAAATTTATCTCAACTCAATTCGACAGTTCGGCCTTTCAGATGCCTGCCATGCTGGCAGATTCTTAAAAAGACCATTTGTGTCTAAAAATAGCGTCTTCTTTCATCATTGGAGATATTAGGAAGGAAATTGTTTAGGGCAAACTGAATAATAGGAAATATTGTTTTGTTAATCTTGAAATTGCTGTTTTCCAAAGAAAATGTTGATTTTAATAGGAAACTTTCTAAAATGACGAGGATTTTTTGTGCCCATAATGTTATTAGAGCAGCAAAGTTGATAAATAGATAAGCCGGAAAGGGGAATTTTCCGTGGTCAATACTATTTTAGAAAGTACTATAGACCCGATAAATCTTAAAAAGCTGACTGCTGTAAGCAATCCGAAGCTTCATGCATTTATTGCCGAAGCGATCGAGCTTTTGAAACCTTCAAAAGTATTGGTTGTTACAGATTCGAAAGAGGATTTGGCGAATCTGCGTGAAATGGCCAAAAACGGCGGCGGCGAGATTCCTCTTGCCATTCCCGGCCATACCTATCATTTTGATGGTCCCAATGATCAGGGCCGCGATACCTTCAGCACCCGCTACCTGCTGCCCAAAGATATGGAGCTTGGCGAATCGCTCAATTCCATCGACCGTCAGCAGGGTTTGGACGAAATCCGCGGGCTTCTCAAAAATGCCATGAAGGGACGTACCATGATTGTCTGCTTCTGGTGCTTGTGCCCCACCGGTTCCGATTTTGCGATTTCGTGCGTCCAAATAACCGATTCCCCTTATGTTGCCCACAGCGAAAGCATTCTCTACCGTCCCGGCTACGAGCAGTTCAAAAAGCTGGGCCCCAATGACGAGTTTTTCCGTTTTATGCACTTGGAAGGGCAAACCGATGAGAACGGCTGCAGCATCCATTGGGAGAAGCGGCGGGTCTATATCGATTTGATTGACAATACGGTCTATTCGGTCAATACGCAGTACGCCGGCAACACGGTGGGGCTGAAAAAACTGGCGCTGCGGCTGGCTATCCAGAAGGCCTCCAAAGAGGGCTGGCTGGCCGAGCATATGTTTATTATGGGCGCCAAAGGACCCGGCGGCCGCACAACTTATTTTGCCGGAGCGTTTCCCTCTGCCTGCGGAAAGACCTCCACGGCCATGCTGCCCGGTCAGACCATTATCGGCGATGACATTGCCTATTTCCGCAAGCGCGGCGGCAGGGTCTATGCCGCCAATGTCGAACAGGGCATCTTCGGCATTATCGGCGATGTCAATCCCGATGATGATCCGGTTATTTTCAAGGCCCTGCAGAGCCCCGGCGAAGTGATTTTCGGCAACGTCTTGATTGCCGACGGCAAGCCCTATTGGGAAGGAATGGGCTGCAGGCTGCCTGAACGAGGCATCAATTTTCAGGGCCAATGGTACCCTGGCAAAAAAGACGGCGATGGAAAAGAAATACCGCCCTCGCATAAAAATGCCCGCTACACAATCCGTCTGGATGCGCTGGCCAATCTGGATCCGGAGCTGGAAAATCCGCAAGGGGTGCCCGTCGGCGGGATTATTTACGGCGGACGCGACAGCGATACCCTTGTTCCTGTCGAGCAGGCCTTCAACTGGACCGAGGGCATCATTGCCAAAGGGGCCTCGATCGAATCCGAAACCACGGCGGCCACATTAGGCCAGCACGGCGTGCGCAAATTCAACATTATGGCCAATCAGGACTTTGTATCGATTCCTTTAGGCCGCTACATCCAGAACAACCTTGATTTTGCCAAAGGCGTTAAAAATCCGCCGGCGATTTTCTCGGTCAATTATTTCCTCCGGGATGAAAACAACAAATTCCTCAACGGCAAGCTGGACAAGATGATTTGGCTGCTGTGGGCCGAACTGCGGGTCAATGGTGATGTTGATGCCCTCCAGACGCCTACCGGCTGGATACCCCGCTATGAAGATTTGGTGCCGCTGTTTGCAGACAAGCTTGGCAAGAAGTACACGCAGGACGATTATGTCAAGCAGTTTACGGTCCGGGTTGCCAATCTGCTGGATAAGTTTGATCGCGTAGAAAAAATTTATCGCGACAAAGTCCCGGACACTCCGCAGATTGTCTATGATACCTTTGCGGCTATCCGCAAGCGGCTGCAGGAGGCCCGCAGCAGATATGGCGATTTCATCAGCCCGCTGGCCCTGTAACCGTAAGTTCGGATGCCAAAAGGCCCTTGAGGCGTGCCGGGTTTTCTTTGTCGCTGCGAATAGCCGAATGATTACGGGATAGGTTTTATCCTGACAGCGGACATCAATTTGGCGGATGAATCCGTTCGGATGGCTCCAATAGATCCCGATCGAGGCGGTATAAAACAACGGCTTAACAGCACGCTGTTTACAGGAGTTTTCGGCAGCGCCGGATGCACACCCAAAAGCCGTAAGACAGCTCAATGACCTTACTGCTTTGAATGCCTTTGAATGTTTGACAGCCGCATCATTAGCAGATATGATTTTCTTATGCAAATAGTGATGAACCTGATTTACTGCATTGCGCTGGTGCTGTACAGCCCCAAGATTATCTATCGCCGCTTGTTTGAGAATCGCTACCGCGAGGGCTGGCGGCAGCGGCGCGGATTTATTGACCGCCGATGCCCCGACAAACCGTGCATTTGGATTCATGCCGTCAGTGTCGGCGAGGTCAATGCCGCCCGCACGCTCATCGACGAATTGCGCCGTCAAATGCCCAATTACGAAGTCGTACTTTCCTCGACGACCGATACCGGTCTGGCACGCGCCAAATCGCAGTATGAAAAGGACCTGTCGGTATTTTATTTTCCGTTGGATTTTTCATGGACAATGCGGCGGGCTTTTGACCGTCTTCGGCCGGCACTGATTTTGCTGATGGAGCTGGAGGTGTGGCCTAATATGGCTGCAATTGCAGCCAAGCGCGGGATTCCTGTAGTGGTTGTAAACGGCCGGCTCAGCGACAAGAGTTTCCCCCGCTATAAGAAAATCCGCTGGCTTGTGCAGCGGATGTTCGGGAAGGTCGCTTTTGTGCTGGCCCAGACGGAAGAGTATGCCCGCCGGTTCATCGAACTGGGCTGTCAGCCGCACAAAGTTATCGTAACCAGTTCGCTCAAATATGACACTGCCCAGACCGAAGGTCCTGTCTGCGGGGCGGATCGTCTGGCCCAGCAGATTCGCCTTGACAAGGAGCCGCTGTGGGTTGCCGGAGGAACAGGGCCGGGCGAGGAAAAAATTGCTTTGAATGTCTTTGCCAAACTCCGGCAGGACAGCCGGCTTGCTGGCCTCCGGCTGGCAATCATCCCGCGAAAACCCGAACGGTTCGACGAAGTCGCCGCGTTGATTGAGCAGGCCGGCATGGATTATGTCCGCTACAGTGTCCTGAAAGGGCAGAACGCGGAAGCGGCAGGCAAGCCGGCTGTTATTTTAGGCGATACAATGGGGGACCTGAAAAAGTTTTATGCGCTGGCGACAGTAGTTTTTGTCGGTCGGTCTTTGGTGCCGATGGGCGGTTCGGATATGATGGAGCCGGCTGGTCTTGGCAAATGCACTATATTTGGACCTTATACTTTTAATTTTAAGCAGACAGTGGAGGCACTGCTGGAAGGCGGCGGTGCTATTGAGGCGGCAGATGAAAAGGTCCTTTATGAAAAGACCCTGCAATGCCTGACCGATCCGGCCTATGCATCTGGGATTGCCGCCAAGGGACAGGCCGTTATTCGTCAGAACCAAGGCGCCACCAAAAAGACATTGGAAACAATTAATCGGTTATTAAAACAATAACAGATAAAATTTTTTGACATATATGCTTGGAAATTCGGATTGCTATTCCGGATTATCAAGCTTGTTGGGCATTCGATGCGTTGTCGGGCGGGAGAATATGACTTCACAATGGGCGGCGGGCAATGACTTTGCGGAGTTGTTGGAGCGGCTGGAAAAATCGGCATTTCGCAGCCGCTTTAAGCTGGGTTCCAAAGAAAGGGCTTACCTGAAGGAGAAGGGATTTACTGTTATCCAGCAGCATGCGCGAGATTTTATTGCAAGTCGGCTGGCGCCGGCGGAGATTGCTAACGACGGGAAACAGACTCCGATGCGGGGGCATCCGGTTTTTATTGCTCAACACGCCACAGCAACCTGCTGCAGAAAGTGTCTTGAAAAATGGCATAGACTCCCGCAGGGAAGAGAACTAACATCCGAGGAGGTAGACCGCATTGTTTCAATTCTGCTGATATGGCTCAAAAGACAGGCACAGGCACCGGCCCGAACAGAATTATTTTGAATAAACAGGTTTTGAAAAAGTGTTTTTTTATAGGCCGGCTGTTTCCCATTGGCTTTTCATATAAGCCAGCGCCTCGGGAAGCTGGCGGTCGAAATCATCTGCACGGCCTTCTATGGAGATGCAGCCGCGGTAGCGGATGTCTTTGAGCGCCTTAAAATAGCCGGTAAAGTCGAATCCGGAAGCCCCCGGCCATTTGCGGCCTTCTTTTTCGGCGATATGGCAGTGCGCCAGCAAGCGGCCGGCAGCGCGGATAGAGTCGGGGCCTTCGTCTTCCAGCGCCATATGATAGAAATCGGCCAGTACGCGAATATTCGGGTGGTTGACTTCTCTGGCGATAGCAGTCCCTTCGGCGACGGTATTGATAAAGTTGCATTCTTTCTTGTTGAGCGGTTCGATAGCGATGATGACGCCGTATTTTTCAGCAATCGGCCCCATTTTTTTCAGCAGATCCACGAACTGCCGCTGTGCTTGAGCCGGCTCGAAGCCGTCGGGCACCCTGCGCGAGCTTCCGCTGCCGAAAACAATGACTCTAATACCGGCCGCCTGCGCCCGCCGGAAAGCCGTTTCCGCATAGGTTAAAATTGCCGGATGGTCGGCAGCCGGTCCGACGCAGATCAAACTGGAAGGCAGGAAGCTGTTGCAGGCATACAGCGGGGCCTTGACGGATTGAGCCTCTAAAAGGTTCTTGGCAAAATCCTCATCGCTGCTTTGCGGCACAAGAAACCGCTGCACCCCCAGCTCGATATAATCATAGCCGGCATTCTGAAGCTTGGCGGTGTTATCCAATCCTGTACAAACTCCCCACTGGGGAATGAAAGCCGCATCCGATGCCTTTTCCTGCTGGGGCTGACAGCCCTGAGATGCTGCAAAAAACACCAATATTGCCGTTAGTGCTGCGTGCCGGAAAATGCTTTTGACTGCCCTCATAATCCGTTCCCTGAATTAGCTGCTGTTTGCAATTCTAAAGCTGATAAAAGGATTATCCGGCCTTGGCTCTTTAATTTCAAGCTTAAATTGTTTTATCCGACAGAATCCGACCATGCAGACTGACAGTAATATCGCGGATGGGCAAAGCAATGCCGGCCAGCGCGATCGCCTTCTGCGCCAGCAGTCGCAGTCCCGAACAGCAGGGAACCTCCATATGTACCACGGTTAAGCTTTTAGGTTTAGCGGCCGTGAAAATATCGGCCAGTTTCTGGATATAGCGGCCGGTATCATCCAATTTGGGGCAGGCAATCGCTATGGCTTTTCCGCCGAGCAGACTGCTGTGAAAATCGCCCATGGCAAAGGGGACACAGTCGGCAGTGAGCATCAAGTCGGCATTGACAAAATACGGCGCGGTCGGAGACACCAGAGCAAGCTGGACCGGCCACTGCCGAAGCTGCGACGAGACATCGCCTGTCACGGCGGCTGCTTCCTGTGCAAACGACAAGACCCGCATCCCCGGACAGACAGAGCCTGCCGCTTGGGTCTGCTTCTGGAAGGCAGTTTTGTTGGCCGCCAACTGGGCCAGATGCTTTTTAACCGCTTCTTCGTCGAAGTCCTCGGCTTGCCGCTGCTCGATGGTAATGGCCCCTGTGGGGCAGCAATCCAGACAGGCCCCCAGCCCGTCGCAGTAAATCTCGCTGACTAATCGGGCTTTGCCGTCAATCATCTGGATTGCACCCTCAGCGCAGGCTCGGACGCATTGGCCGCAGCCGTTGCATTTGTTTTCATCTATGTTTACTATATTGCGTACAGCCATTGTAATCCTCATTGTATTGAACCGCATAGTTTGTCCCAGCCACTTCCCCAACACCGGCACAGCTGTGGGGGAAGCGTTGTTAACCGCCCAATATGCATCGTCCTGCCGGCGGCTGTCCCCTCTGCGGTGGTCTTTAAGTTTTTATGCCAGTATTTGCGCCAAGTCTTCCTGCGGCGTTGCAGTTGGGGCGATGTTGAATTTTTCCACCAGCACCTTGAGTACATTGGGTCCGATAAAGGCCGGCAGCGATGGTCCCAGCTTGATGTTCTTGATTCCGAGATGCAGCAGCGTCAGCAGGATGCAGACAGCCTTCTGCTCGTACCAGCTCAATATCATCGACAGCGGCAGGTCATTGACTCCGCAGTCAAAAGCCCCTGCCAGCGCAACAGCAATCTGAATTGCCGAATAGGCATCGTTGCATTGGCCTATGTCGAGCAGCCGCGGAATGCCGCCGATAGCGCCGAACGGTAGCTTGTTAAAGCGATACTTGCCGCAAGCCAGTGTGAGGATAACACAGTCATCGGGGACCAGCTGGGCAAACTCGGTGTAGTAATTGCGGCCCGGCTTGGCGCCGTCGCAGCCGCCGATGAGGAAGAAATGCCGAATCTTGCCGGCCTTGACCGCTTCAATAACAGCTGGCGCCACATTCATAACCGCATTGCGGCCGAAACCGATCGTGATGGTTTTGGTTTCGGCATCTTCGGCAAATCCCGGGGCGGCAAGCGCTGCCTGAATCACCGGTGTAAAGTCCTTATCTTTGCCGATGTGACGAACTTCAGGCCAAGCGACGAGTCCTGTTGTAAAGATGCGATCCTTGTAGCTGTCGCGGGGCTTCTGGATGCAGTTGGTGGTCATCAGAATTGCACCCGGGAAGGCCTCAAATTCTTTCTGCTGATCCTGCCACGCTCCGCCGTAGTTGCCGACGAGGTGCTTGTATTTTTTCAGGCCCGGATAGGCCAGACACGGCAGCATTTCGCCGTGCGTATAGACATTGATGCCCTTGTTTTCGGTCTGCTGGAGCAGGAGTTCGAGATCTTTGAGGTCGTGACCCGATACCACAATTGCCTTGCCCTTGACCGGTGTGACCCGTACGGTTGTCGGCTCGGGATGACCATATGTGCCTGTGTTGCCTTGATCCAGCATTCCCATTACAGTCAGGTTGATTTGACCGACTTTCATAGCCATAGCGACCAGCGCATCGACATTGGCGGCTGAAGGACCGGTCAGAAAGTCCAGCGCCTCATGGAAAAAGGCATACACTTTGTCATCTTCAACGCCCAAGATCATTGCGTGGTCAGCATAGGCGGCCATCCCTTTGAGCCCATAGAGAATCAGCTCTTGCAGACCGGTTACATCCGGCCCTTGTGCATCGAGCCGTTTGGCGATGCTGACAGTTGCCGCCTGCTGAAGCATCTGGGTGCGGTTTGCCGGCACTTGCCATAAGGCAGGTCCCGACAGCGGTTGGGGCTGGATGTTCTTTTTGCGACAGGCATCCAGATACAGCGCTTTGGCCGCCGCCAGCGTTTGTCCAGCTTTGGCAATCAGTGCCTCCAGCCGAACCGGATCAAAATTGACATTGGTTACGGTTGAAAACAGGGCTTCAACGACAAACCGGTCCACAGACCGATCTGCATAACCCAATTGTCCGGCCCGATACGCATACATGGCTATGCCTTTGACAGCCTCAATCAGCAGGTCCTGCAATTCCGCTGTTTCGGCAGTTTTGCCGCAAACGCCGATATTTTTTGCACACCCTTTACCCCCAATTGTCTGTTCACACTGATAACAAAACATAAACGGTTCCTTTCCTGAAAGAGTTTCTTATTGTTTACCCATATTTTTCGATAGATACAGCCGGCAGGCAATGCGCCGTCCGGCATGAGTTCGCAGCTGGCTGTCAATAATTTTCTGCTTTTGGGCCTGTGTCCACGATGCATAATCATCGCCGAGATTCACAATCCAGTCGGCATCCCAGACGCAGCGGAATTCGGGCGTATCAATTTTGCCGCCGCTGTGATGGCTGCCGACAATAGCACAGATATGGTTGATATCTGCCGGGGGAAAGGCCAGCGATTCGAGGATTGCTTTGGCAATAGGCGGGCCTTCCAGCTCCTGATAGATACCGGCGGCAGAGTGATATTTTTGCTCGGCGGAAAGAATGCCAATGTCATGCAGAACAGCGGCAGCGACAACGATATTCGGCTGGGCCTGTTCTTTGGCCATAATCGATTCGGCATAGTTCAAAACGGCCAAGGCATGGTCAATCCGTTTCTGGTCGCTGCCGAAGACCGCTTTCATTTTTTCAATCAGTATCTGCCGCATTGGATTCTCTGTTAACAGCATTGGATTGCTATTTCGCATAGTCAGCTTTTTTTGTCTCTTTTTCGGACAGGAATTATGCAGAATTTCTGCTCCGAATCATTGTCAGCAGCATTTTGAATCTTTCATCGGCATGGACAGCGTGGGGGATATCAGCCGGCATAATGATAATCTGTCCTGCCTGCACGGTGTGGTCTTTGCCGTTAATGGTTATAACTCCTTTTCCATCAATAACTTGAACAACGGCATCAAAAGGCGCCGTATGTTCGCTGAGCCGTTGGCCGGCGTCAAAGGCAAACAGTGTTATTGTGCCGGCCGGCTTGTCCAGCAGAGTTTTGCTGACTATGGAGTCGTTGGCATAGTCAATAAGGGCTTGCAGTCCTGCCGGTCTGCCGAAACAGGTCTCTAAACAGTTCAGATTGGGTTCTATTTTATTCATTTCTGTTCTCCCTGTGAACAAATTCTTTTAATGTCAACTCATTTAGAAAGACGTCAATCTGCGACTGCAGAACAGCTAACTTCGGATGTGCCGGGCAATTCTTGTTGAGCGGGCAACGAAAAGATCCGAGCAGACACCGATTAACGCAAACACGGCCCTGAATCGCCTCTACAACCTGCCCAAACCGAATCTGCTGGGGCGGCCCGGCTAGGCGAAAACCGCCTTTGGCTCCCATGATGCTTTCTGCAACTTTAGCTTTTACAAGCTTTTGCAGAATTTTGCAGGCAATAGCATACGGCACGCTGCACTGGCTTGACAGCTGACGGGCTGACAGAGAAGTTTGATTTTCGAATGCCCCTGCCAGAGCAGCCGCTATCCGCAATGCATAATCAGTATCAAGACGAATAATATCCATATACTCAAAAAATAATTAAATTCTTTTGTGTTTCAGTTCTATCTCGGACTATTTTAGTCTTACTTACGGTTATTGTCAATAATTTGTTTAAAAAATTTTTGAATTTTTTTGTTACGGCATCGAAGAAATCAAATCAGACTGTTTAGGATGGCAAAAATCAGTCCAAATTATAGGATTATAGTTTGGGTTCTGGATAAAATATAAATAGATTTTACAAAACTTTTACGAACAAGAAAAAAGTGCTTTGCGTAATTTTCAAAATATAAAAAGTGTTTCGGATTGGAGATATTTTCCCATTGACGCGGCGTTTTATCAATGCGAAAAGGAAAGTCAGGCAAAAGTTTACAGGCATCTTGAGAATTTGTTTAAATGATTAAAGAAAGGAGACTTATGAAACGGCAAATGATATTGCAGGCAGCAGTTGTACTGGTCATATCGTTTATGGGCATGCCGGCATTGGCGGCCGAGGCGGAAACAAACGGCATAGAAACCCTTCGCAAGACCAGCAAGGCCTTTTCCGAGGTCGCCAAAAAGGCAACGCCGGCAGTGGTGGCGGTGAAAGTACGGACCAAGATAGAAGTACCGTCGATGGGCTTTGGATTTGGGTCGCCGTTTGATGATGAGTTTTTTGAAAGATTTTTCGGCCGCAGGTTTCCGCAGACACCGCAGGAGCCGCAGGAGCGGTGGCGTGAGGGGCAGGCCTCCGGCTTTATTATCAGTCCCGACGGCTATATTCTGACGAACAATCATGTAATTGATGAGGCCGACGAAATTTCGGTGGTTTTGCAGGATGGACGGACTTTCGAGAAGGTTAAACTGATTGGGGCAGATGATAAGACGGATGTAGCGGTACTGAAAATCGAAAATATCGACAATCTGCCGTGTGTGGAGCTTGGGGATTCAGATGACCTTGAAATCGGTGAATGGGTTATTGCAATCGGCAATCCGTTCGGCCTGACCGAGACTTTGACGGTCGGGGTTGTCAGCGCGCTGGGCCGCAAGCTTGGCGGCGAGGGCTTTCAGGATTTTATTCAGACCGATGCGGCGATTAATCCCGGCAATTCGGGCGGTCCGCTGCTGAACCTCGACGGCAAGGTTGTTGGCATCAATTCGGCGATTATTACCGGCGACCGCGGATATATGGGTATCGGGCTGGCGGTTCCCATCAATATGGCCAAATCTATCAAGGACCAGCTTGTTAATACAGGCAAGGTTCAGCGCGGCTATTTAGGCATATCGATGCAGGAAATCTCGCCGGATATGGCAGAGTTCTTTAAACTCAAAGACAGCAAGGGAGCCCTGATTACCGATGTTGTCAAGGATTCACCGGCAGAGCGGGCTGGTCTGGAGAAGGACGATGTGATTATTCAAATCGGCAGCAAAAAGATTGAAGATGTGCAGGACGTTCGCAATGTTATCGGTTTTACTCCTCCCGATACGATTGTTGAGATGACGATTATACGCAACGGCAAGGAGAAGAAGCTCAATGTCAAGGTTGGCTCGCAGGAAGAAAGCGAACTGGCCGATACTTCCGAGACCGGCAAGCAGCTGGGACTGGAGGTAGCAGCCATTGATGAAGAAAAGGCCAGACAGTATAAGGCGGCTGTTGGCAAGGGAGTGGTAATAACCCAAGTCAAGAGCGGCTCGGCTGCGGCGTTTGCCGGCCTGCGCGAAGGGATGATTATTTACGAGGTCAATCGGGTTTCCGTAAACACTGTAAGCGAATTTAATCAGGCCCTTAAAGAATCTGAGAAAACCAAAAAAGTCCTGCTGCTGGTTAAAGTGGGACGCTATACGCAGTATGTTGTGTTGTCGCTGAAACCGTAGCAGCGGCATGGAAAAAAAAGTAAGCCCGGATGCCTGTTGCATGTCCGGGCTTTTTTATTGCGCCTCAGTCAGTCTGTAATGCCCAAATCGTCTTTGGTGATAATGCTTTCAAAGACATAACCGGCCTGTTCGATGTTTTCGCGTGCTCCCTGCTTGCGGTCGATGACACAGACGATTTTCTTGACCTTTGCGCCGGCATCGGTGATGATTTTGGCCGCTTCGAGTACCTGCCCGCCGGTGGTGGCAATATCTTCCACCAGCAGCACTACATCCCCGGGCTTAAGCAGGCCCTCAATCATTTTGCCTGTGCCATAGCCCTTTTTGCTGTTGCGGACGATAATCCACGGTCTGACAGATTCCATAGCCGCCGCCGCGGCCAGCGCCACGCCGCCCAATTCGGCGCCGGCGATAAGGTTTACATCCGGCGTCAGATGGCGGCAGAATTCTTTGCCCAGCTGATATAAAATGTCCGGCTGGGTCTCAAACAGGTATTTATCCAGATAATACCGGCTTCGCTGGCCGCTGCGGAGTATAAAATCCCCCTCCAGATAGGCCGTTTCTTTAATGCGTTTGATCAGCAGTTCTTTGTCCACGTTTGTCTCCTGATTTTTATCGATTTGAAGTTAAAAAATTCGGTCTGTTCGGCTGCTTGGCACCGCAGACATTCATTTGCAGAGTATAGACAGCAGTTCCAGCGGTAATGAAAAGGATTTTGCCGTCTTTGCCTCCGAAGGTTACATTGGCTGTCCAGCGCTGGGGGATATCAATCTGGCGTATTTTTTCCCCGGCCGGATTGAAAACCGTTACACCGCGGCCGGTCAGATAGACATTGCCGCAGCAGTCCAGTGTCATTCCATCGGAGCCCATTTGGCAGAACAGCCGTTTGTCGGTCAGCATGCCGTCGGGCTGGATTTTATAGACATAAGTTCTGCCGGCACCGATATCGGCAATATAAAGAGTTTTGCCGTCCGGTGTTCCAATCAGACCGTTGGGTTTTTCGAGGTCATCGGCAACCCGCATCAGTGTTTGCCCGTCGGCGGCGAGCCGATAAACGGCCTGTACATCCTGCGGCGTATCGCTGTGGCTCCACCATGAGCGTTTGTAGAACGGATCTGTGAAATAAATGTCGCCGTTGGGAGCCGCCCAGACATCATTGGGTCCATTCAGACGTTTGCCATGGAAGGATTGCGCTAAAACAGAATGCTGTTTTGTTTTGATGTTTATTCGCCAAAGCTCGTTGTTCTCATCGGCACAGGCAATCAGAAATCCCTGTCGGTCAAAATAAAGACCGTTGGACCGCCCTGCCGGCTGCAGAAAGGTTTCCAGCCGGCCGTCGGCGGTATAGACCATAATCCGATTGCTGGGCTGGTCAGTAAAATAGATATTGCCGGCCGCATCTGCCGCCGGGCCTTCCGTGAATTGGAATGCCGCGGAAACTTCCTTCAAAACCGCCCCGTCGGCGACGATAGATTCTTTGGCTGATGGACAGCGGCAGGGATCGGCGCAGCCGGAAAGGAGCGCAGACAAACAGCAGGAAGCGCCGGTAAAAAATGCATACAGCGATTTGAAAATTGGCTTTGGAATCCGGATTGGCATCATACTTTCAGCTCCGTTTTTTTGTTCAATGCGTTTCGGTATTTTCGGCGGATAGGAGCGACAACACCAGCGAGGAATTCATCAACCTGCTGGGGAGCCCTGCCGATGTAATCGTTGGGATTCATCACTTTTTTGAAATCCACCTTGGCAAAAGCCGGATCGTTCTGGAGCCGCTCTATCAGGTCATTGGGCAGGCCGTACTGCTTAACCTGTGCCGCCGCCGCGTGCGAATGAATGCGGATGCGCTCGTGGAGTTCTTGGCGGTTGCCGCCGGCCTTTACGCCGGCCATCAGGATATTTTCCGTTGCCATAAACGGCAGTTCAGCGGCCACATGGGAGGCAATGACCTTCGGATAGACGACCAGCCCCGAGGCGACATTGAGCATAATCTCCAAAATGCCGTCGGCTGCCAGAAAAGCCTCGGCAATAGCCACGCGGCGGTTGGAGGAATCGTCTAAGGTGCGCTCCAGCCATTGCTCGGCGGCGGTCATCGCGGGACTGGCGGCCAGCGACAGGACCAGGCGTGCCAATCCCGTGGCTCGTTCACAGCGCATCGGATTGCGCTTGTAGGCCATTGCCGATGAGCCGATTTGCGATTTTTCAAACGGTTCTTCGATTTCTTTCAAGTTTGCCAGAAGACGGATGTCGTTGCACATCTTGTGCGCTGACTGTGCGATAGAGGCCAGTGCATCGACAATCTGTTTGTCGATCTTTCGCGGGTAGGTCTGGCCGGTTACGGCGCAGCAATTGGTGAAACCGAATGCCCGTGCGACCGTCTCATCCAGCTTTTTGACTTTGGCGTGACTGCCGCTGAACAGTGCCAGAAACGAGGCCTGCGTGCCGGTGGTGCCTTTGATGCCGCGGAACGGAAGCTGCTCGATGCGGTATTCCAGTTCAGCCAAATCCATCGCAAAGTCGGCGCACCACAAGGTCGCCCGCTTGCCGACAGTCGTCAATTGGGCGGGCTGGTAGTGGGTAAAGCCCAGCGTCGGCAGTGTGCGATACTGTTTGGCAAAGCGGCCCAGCCGGTCAATCAGGGCGGCCAATTTGCCCGCCAGTATCCGCAGGCCCTCGCGCATAATGATGAGGTCGGCGTTGTCGCCGATATCGCAGCTGGTAGCGCCGAGGTGAATAATCGGGGCGGCCTTCGGCGCTGCATCAGCAAAGGTGTGGACGTGAGCCATTACATCGTGGCGGAATTTCTTTTCGTAGTCGGCGGCTTTTTTGTAGTCAATATCATCCAGATGCTTTTGCATCTGTTTGATTTGTGCATCGGTGATATTAAGCCCCAGTTTCTTTTCGGCCTTGGCCAGTTCCAGCCATAACCTGCGCCATGTCGAAAATTTCTTATCCGCCCCGAACAGTTCAGCCATTTCCTTTGAAGCATTCCGCTCCACCAGCGGGCTGCTGTAAATCGCCGTATTCTTTGCCATAGCTTAAATCCTTTTTGAAATTAGGCATCTCAAAGAAAACAAGAAAGATGCATATTTTTTCTGGAGCTGTTATTCCGCTTTCTCACATTTTTAATACATTCTCTATTTCATCAAGGGTATCGTCATCCAGCACCCAATTGCCGGCAGAGACGGTTTCTTTAATTTGTTCCGGTTTTCGGGCCCCGACAATAGCGGCGGTAACTTCTTCTTTTCGCAAGACCCACGCCACGGCAAGCTGGCCGACAGTTCTGCCCTCGCGGGCAGCAATGGATTGAAGGGCTTCAATAATCCGCAGATTATTCTCGAATCGCTGCCCGACAAAATTGGGGTCGTGCAGGCGGTGGTCATCGGGAGGGAGGGTTTTAAGGTATTCTTTGGTGAATTTGCCGGTCAACAACCCCTTCTGCATCGGGCTGTAGGCGACAATGCCGATTTTGTTTTCGGTACAGTACGGCAGCAGATCCTTTTCGATATCCCGCCGGAGCATACTGTACGGCGGCTGCACGGCAGCGACGGGGTGAATAGCAGCAACCCGCCCCAGCTGGTCAACGGTAAAATTGGAAGCCCCCAACCAGCGCACCTTGCCCTGCTCTACCAGCCGGGCCATTGCTTCCCAGCCCTCTTCGAGCTGTGCATCCGGCTGTGGCCAGTGCATCTGGTAGAGGTCGATCGCTTCCACGCCCAGCCGCTTTAAGCTGTCATCGCATTCTTTGAGAATGCTTTTTCGGTCAAGACAGCTGATTTTTTCGCGTTTTTCATTCCATAAAAGACCGCATTTGGTGGCAATCAGGGGTTTCGGCCGGATTGCCTTCAGTGCCTGCCCTACCACTTCTTCGGCATGGCCGCAGCCGTAAATGGGAGCAGTATCGATCCAGTTGATTCCGGCATCCACAGCGGCCTGTATTGTTTTCAGGGAATCGGCATCGTCCTGCGGTCCCCAGCCGTACTGCCACGGTCCGCCGATAGCCCACGTGCCAAGGCCGATAACTGTCAATTGCAAATCTGTTTGTCCGAGTCTTCGTTTCCGCATACAGGCGACTCCTATTTTTCTCTTGCAGGTTTGCAGTGTACCACCGAAGTACCCTTTCGGCAAGCGGTCAGGTTCCTAACGAATGCCGTGCCAGAAGTAGAGAGCGCGCAGCGCCCCTGTGTGAACGGGTCCATAGATAATATCCATAATCATCCACGCGATGAAGATACCGAAAGCCCGCAATCCCGGATGAGCCATCAGGGCACGATAGGCATAAAGCGGCCGGCCTTTCAGGATAAACTCCATCAAAGCCGTGCCGTCCAAAGGCGTAATAGGAATCAGATTGAACACGCACAGCAGCACATTGAGCGTAAACAGGATACTGACCATCACAGCAGCCGCAGCCGGCAAACCGTCAGCGTTTGCTTGGACTACTTGGGTGAAGCGAACGGATTCGGGCGGATAAAACAATCCGGCCCAGATGCCCAGATGAATCAGCAGACCCGCCGCAACAGCCAGCAGGAGATTGGCCGCAGGGCCGGCCAGAGTTTTAAGAGCTGCCTGCTTGGGATAGGCCTGCGCCCAGTATGGGTCATATGGCGTGCTGGCCCAGCCGATCATCCAGCCGCTGCCGATAAAACTCAGCAGAGGGACCACCAGCATCCCTATCGGAGACCGCTGAATATGCGGAATCGGATTGAGCGTAACAAGACCCTGCCGCAGGGCTGTCTGGTCGCCGAATCGATAGCCGATAAGCGCATGGGCAAATTCGTGAAGTACTATCGAAAAGACAAATACAATGTACCAAGCAATGCAAAGCTGCAAAGGTTCCATATTCGTTTCCAGAGTCGTTCGGTTTTTTATTCAGCTCATTTGCATGAACAGATACTTCACTATAATGTCATACATATCTGCCGGCAAGATTCCGTACTGTCTTGTGGAAAAAGGGTCTGTGTTTTTCCGCAAGAGCGGCAGAACTGTCAAACATAAATCATTTTAATGGTCATACCGCCGTCGATGACGATGTTTTGGCCTGTGATAAAGCCGGCTTTGTCAGAGCAGAGGTAAAGAACCATTTCAGCAATATCTTCGGGACGGCCGACCCGCCCTGCCGGATGCTGAGAGCTGTCTGCTTGAGTCAGTTTAGTCCGGCGTCCGCCATGCTGGTAGGCGTCGGTTACAATCCAGCCGGGACTGATGCAGTTGACCCGGACGGCTGGCCCCAGCGTGTTGGCAAGCGCATGAGTCAGCGCCACAAGCCCCCCTTTGCTGGCCGAATAAGCTATCAGCGTATCAGGTTGGCTCATCAAGGCCCGTGTGGAAGCGATATTGACTATAGCACCGCGGTTTTTTTCGAGCTGCGGTCTGCAGTATTTGGAGCATAAAAAAGCCCCCGTCAGGTTGACATGCAAGACCGTCTGCCATTGCCGGCAAGTCAGAGTATCTAACGGAGCATCGCAGAAAGCCGCGGCGTTGTTGACCAGAAAATCAATCCGCCCGAAGCGCTGGAGGGCATTTTCTGTCATCGTGATGACAGCATTTTCGTCTGCAACATCTGTAACCGAAAACAGCAGATTCTCCGGGGCGTTGAGAAATACGTGGGCCTTGGATTTCAGATCGGCATTGCTGTCGGCAATAACCGCATTGGCACCGGATTGCAGAAACATCTGGGCGATGCACAAGCCGATACCCTGCCCGCCGCCAGTTACAATGGCCGTTTTTCCTGAAAAGTCCCAGATTGTGTTTTGTTTGTTAAGAGCCACCGGCCAGCCGTGTTTCTACATACGTTTCAATATGTTTTATAACCGTATTTGTCGAATTCGTATTTGGAAGGAAACGGATCAGCGCCTTTAAGTAGCCGCGGTCGCGTATCTGCTGGAGCGTATAATCAAAGTACACATCAAACACCCATCCCAGCTGCAGCAGCTTGGCATCAGTGAGCGTTCGAATCTGACGGTAGTCAATCAGACAATTGTTCAGCAGGGCCTCAACGATCTGGCTGTTACACTCGGGGCTGTCGGGGAATTCAAGCTCCCATTTAAATTGGTCCGGCGTTTCAGTTAAAATGCGGTAATTTTGGACCAGCAGATTGTAGATATCCAGTTTGTCGGTGTCCCGTATCATTCGTGCAAAATGCAGCGTGCGGTCATCCAAAAGAGGCAGCTTCAGCGCTCCATGGAACTCCACGGCCTTCTTGATGATTGCCCGTTCCTCGGCAGGCAGATTATTCAGCAGACAGTGGGCACTCAATACATTCAGCGACAGAAGACAATGGTTTTCGCTGACCGTATCCTTGTAGGTTCGATATCGCTTAAACTGGGGAAACCGCCCAAGGTCATGAAACAGGGCTATGGCTTCTGCCAGAAAAGAATCAGAGCAAGACATTTCCAAAGCAGCGGCCAGCTCCCGCATTTCTTTGCAGACCCGATGTGTGTGGCATTCCTTCAAGTTGATATTCTGATTGAGAAAGCCATCACCGTCGGCATAATAGCCGGCGACAAATTCTGTAAACCATCGTTTGTATTCTTCAAGCTGCGTTTTTTCCATAGCTGTATCCTTATTGTCTATTCAAACAAACTCCTGTCCCCCGTCTTCTTGCGACCGGAGTGCCGGAGCTTGACTATGCCATAAGCGTTTTATTGGTTTAGACCCATCAATGTGTTGTATCATACCAAACAGCCGGCAGGAATCCAGCAGGCACTTGATATGATGGAAATTTTTGAGGAAAATTTCGGGCAAAGCTTGCCGGCAGGCAGTATAGTGGAATATAGAAAATTTTTTTTTGACAGAAAGGATATGCTTATGCCGACTGTTAGCGATATTGTTGTGCGAAAACCGTCAACACAGGAAATTCAAAGTTGCCAGAAATGGCCAATCTGGACCTGCGGCGTCAGCACATTTGAATGGGAATATACCCAAACCGAAAAATGCCTCATTCTCGAAGGCCAAGTAACCGTCAGCAATCTGCCCGATAACGGTCAGACAATTTCGTTCGGGCCGGGGGATTATGTTCAATTTCCAAATGGATTGAAATGTATCTGGAATATCAAGAAAGCAGTCAAAAAGCACTACGATTTTGAATAAACCAACCAGTTGGTTTTCATAAAAAATTAAATATATGGTGTTTTGGAAAGAATATAAGATGTTTATCAGCAGTAAATTACATAATCGAACGTGGTTCCAGGGCAAGATATTAGGACTGTTAATTATTTTAGCCAGTCTATGCTCTGCCCAAGGTTCAGATACCTATGAAAAGTCCATCGTGATGATCTTAACTGTCAGTCAGGACTATGATTATGTAACGCCTTGGAAAAAATCTCCGATGAGCCGCTCTGTCGGTTCTGGTTTTATCATAGAAGGCAATCGGATTTTAACCAATGCTCATAATGTCTCTAATCAGCGGTATATAGAAGTAAAAAAACAAAATCTCGCCCGACGTTACCCGGCACAAGTGCTGTTTGCCGGGCACGATTGTGATTTGGCAATCTTAACCGTCGACGACAGCAATTTTTTTGAAGGTACTGTTCCCCTGCAATTCGGTGGGCTGCCAACAATAAACTCGACTGTTCAAACCTATGGTTTTCCCATAGGCGGCCAGCAGATATCCATCACCGAAGGAGTTGTATCTCGTTTAGAAACAAGCATATACAGCCATAGCCAGGCAGCGCAGCACCTTGTTGTTCAGACGGATGCGGCTATCAATCCCGGCAATTCAGGAGGGCCTGTTTTGCAGGAAGGAAAAGTTGTGGGGGTGGCTTTTCAGGGGCTTCAGTCGGCCGACAATATCGGCTATATGATACCCACGACTGTTATTGCTCATTTTCTCAAAGACATTGAAGATGGGACATATCATGGCTTTGGAATGCTGGGAATATCCTTGTTTCCCGGTCTTCATAATCCAGGTTATAAAAGATATTTAAGAATACCGGATGAGCAGGATGGAGTAGTAGTTACAAATGTGCTTGTCAACAGTACCTCGTGGGGGATACTTGAAACAGGGGATGTAATTATAAAAATCGACGATTTCAATGTTGATAATGACGGCCGAATTATGATTGACGGATTGTCGCTGGAGCTGACAGAGATTATGGATCGCAAGCAAATCGGCCAGACCCTGCTGGTTAACGGCTATCGCAAAGGCCAGCCGTTTGAGAGGGAACTTGTTATTGCGGCCAATAAATCTGTATTGCCTTGGAATCGGCTGTATGATACCAAGCCGGATTACCGGATTTTTGCAGGGCTGACATTTGTACAGCTCAACCGTAATTTTCTTGAGACCTGGGGACGCAACTGGGTAACTGAAATGCCATTTGAGCTGCGCTATCTGTTTATGGAATCCAATACGCTTAATAAGAGCCCTGATCGAAAGGAGTATATTGTGCTTTCAGAAATCCTGCCCGATGAGGTCAATGCTTATTTGGCCGGATTTAAAAACCAGGTTGTGGAGAGTGTTAACGGCTTGAACATAAATGAGTTAGCAGATCTTGACAAGGCCTTTAATCAGACCAGTGACGGGTTTTGGATTGTAAAATTTCTTAATAATAATTGCCCGATGGTAATTAATTCCCAACAGGCCAAACAGCGAGAAAAACTGATTTTTGAAAAGTATCAGATTCCCACGGATAAAGAGGCAGCGTTATGAAATATAACAGTTTTTTCAATATTGGCATCAGCATATTGTTGCTTTCCCCCCTACTGCTGTATGCAGAAAATTCAGCGGATTTGACAGAGCCGATGAAGCAGTCGCTTGTTTTTCTGGAGATTTCCAGCAGCCGTTATGAGCAGTACCAGCCATGGAAGCAAACGGCAATCAGCAAAGAGGAAGGTTTCGGCTGTGCTGTAGGACCGAATGAAGTGCTGACAACGGCGGAAAATGTAATAAACGCAAAATTTGTTCAGGCAAGATGTTACGGCCAAAACGAGTATATACCTGCCAAGGTGCAAGTTGTGGATTATGAGTACAATTTGTGTCTGCTGGAACTGGATGCCTCGGCGATGGAAAGGCCATTGGTTCCTTTGACCTTTGCCGAGCAATTTCCCAAAGGCAGTCAGCTGAATGTCTATTGGCTGTCCAGCGGAGGACATTTGACAAATGCCCGCTGTACGCTGGATAGAGCTGAGATGCAGAATTCGAGCATCTCCTTTGTATCTAATTTGATCTTTTTTGCTGCCAATGTGTCGCGTCCATTTGGAGATGGAGAAGTATGCTCCTATGGAAATGAAGTAATCGGCATGGCCTGCTGGGGAACCAGCTCCGATTCAGGAATTATCCCTGCAGAAACCATCAATCGCTTCTTAACTCATTGTAAAAAAGAAGGTTACTCAGGCTTCGGCGTGCCGGGATTTGATATATATGAACTTCTGGATCCTGCAATGCGCAAGTTTCTGAAACTTCCGGATGAGATTAAGCATGGTGTTTATGTGGGTGCTGTTTATACACTTGGAACCGGCAGCCGAGAGCTGAAAAGCGGCGATGTTATTTTGGCAATTGATGGACAATCGCTGAATCCTTATGGCCGCTATGCACATCCCTTATACGACCGTATCTCTTTTTCAAATCTAATCTTACAGAAACCAGACGGCTCTATTATACCCTTTGAAATCTTTCGCGACGGGCAGAAAATAATCATTCATGTAACGGCAAGGAACATAAAATCAAAAGAAATGCTGATACCATACTATCTGTATTCAGAACAGCCAGAATATATTGTACTCGGAGGCTATGTCCTGCAGAAACTTTCGCGTGATTATCTTACAATGTGGGGAAGCGATTGGGCAGGCAAAGTGCCCCCCCACCTTTACCATTATTATAAGGATCTGTCCTTTAAGCCCTCTGATGAGCGAAAGGATATTGTTGTGTTGAGTTATGTTTTGCCGTCGGAAATTAATTTGGGCTATCAGCAGCTTAGCCGGCTTGTTGTGGATTCTGTAAACGGGAAAAAAATCAAAGAAATAAAAGATATTCTCGATATTATTCAAACAGACAATTCAGATTTTATAGAAATCAGTTTTGAGCTGGACTCCCCGACTGTGATAATTCAAAAAGATAAATTAAATGAAGCTAATATGCAAATTGCCCAAATGTACGGTATTCCAAAACTGATAAATGTTAATTAAATATACAAATGCGAAAGAGATGTTTCACATGAAACATCTCTTTTTTTAATGCTCTTCCTCCCCTTCATTATCATTAGTTTCACGTGAAACATAGAAAAAATTTATTTTCTTGTGGCAAATTGTAAACGATTTTGATTTATTAGGCCGACGATTGTTAGGCATCATATTTTTTTAACGGAGGCCATTATGACAGAATCTAAGAAAATCAAAAAGCCGCATTTAGGACGAGGATTAGAAGCTCTTCTCGGGCCGGTAACAAAGATTCAGGAAAATGGGCCGGCTGGAAATCAGTTTGCGGCGGATATTGACTTGGAGTCGGCAAAAAGAACGCTTCCAGTGAATTGCATTCGCCCTAACCCTTACCAGCCGAGAACTTCATGGGATGAAGAACAATTAAAGGGGCTTTGCGAGTCAATTCGTCGAAATGGAATTATCCAACCGATTATTGTTCGTAAAAATACAGAAGGCTATGAAATCATCGCCGGAGAGCGCCGCTTCAGAGCTGCCTGTATGGCAGGGCTTCAAGAAGTTCCTGTCCTTGAAAGGGCGGCTACTGATGATGAGATGCTCGAATTAGCACTTGTTGAGAATATTCATCGTTCTGATTTGAATCCGATAGAAAGAGCAAAGGCCTATCAAAGCTTTATAAATACATTCAACCTGACACAGACGGAAGCTGCCCAGCGCTTAGGCGAAGACCGTACAGTGATAGCTAACTATTTGAGATTGCTGGACTTGCCGACAGATATAAAGCAAATGCTAAGCGGTGGACAGCTTACAATGGGGCATGCCCGTGCTATTCTTTCGCTGCCTTCCGATGATCTGAAGCGAAAATTGGCCAACCGAGCAATGGCAGGGCGTCTGAGTGTAAGAGAAGTGGAACGGCTAGTCAGGATTTATATAGAAAAGAAAGATGAGAAGCTATTAAAGAAGGAAAAATCGCCCCATATAGCCGATTTAGAGCGAAGATTACAGGAAGTGCTCGGGACAAAAGTTAACATAAAACCCAATAAGCGAGGTCATAGAGGAAGAATCATAATTGATTATTATTCAATTGATGAGTTTGAGAGATTAACAGAGAAAATGGGGCTTACCTTTGAAGATGGCGATTAAGACAGACAATAATATGTTAAATTATGCAGTATATATACCGACCAGTATGTATAATATAAGATATAAAAAGAAATGAGGTATGTATGGTAAAAAAAAGCCCTTTTGAGGCTGTTTACAGGCAATTAGGAGCCAGATTTGATATATTCTACGATTGGCTAATGCCGGCAGATTTTGGAGACATCGAAGCAGAAAATAACGCGATTAAAAATCATTGTGCAGCAGTCGATTTAAGCTGTTTCGGCAGAATCAGCGTAAAAGGCGGTTCGAATAAGGAGGTTTTAAGCAGCATTTTTAAATACAGAAGCGGTTCATTAGCATTAGATAGGTGGATATGGGCTAAAACAACAAAAAATGGCAAGGACCTGCTGTGCCGAATTGTCAGAACAAACGGAGACTGCATTGTGATAACATCCCCCGGCCAAAATGAAATGGTTATGGAGTTGCTGACCGTCGAAGGGGGGGAAGCGATTTCTGTATCGGATTTAACGGAAAAGACAGGAATGCTCGGCTTATATGGTCCCGCAGCAGCAAAGTCAGTAAGAGGCCTTTTGCCTTTTGAATTTGATAGTTTAGAAATAGGAGATGCAGCGCAGTTAACTTTTTTTATGATGTCATTCACACTGCTTCGCGGCAGCTGGCTGGGGCAGGATGGTTTAGAGCTTGTTTGCCCGGCCTCGGCGGGAGCAATGGCGGCCGGAGCAATCGTTAAGTATCGGAACAAACACAACATAACACCTGCCGGAATGGAAAGCTTGAGCCGGATTTTTGCCGATGTTAAGCCGCCTGTTTAGAAAAAGGATTATCGGCATCATGTTTCATTTAGGATTGGGGGCTGTTTTTCGTGGATAACCGGTTTTTTTTGTGTTATAAAATGCGGGTCTGGAGGTATCTCCGGGAAGTGAGTTAACAACTACAGGCGGGTTTTATGTTTGCGATTATAAGTGATATACATTCGAATCTGGAAGCGCTGACGACGGTTTTGGAGGATATTGAGAAGCGAGGCATCAAGACGATTTACTGTCTGGGCGATGTGGTCGGCTATGCGGCTAATCCTTTGGAATGCTTGGATTTGGTTATCGCCAAGACAGAAAATTGTGTGATGGGTAATCATGATTATGCGGCGATGTTTGAACCGACGAATTTTAATTCGGGCGCAGAAGCTGCTTCATACTGGACCCGAAAAGTTCTCGAAGATGAAACAGACCGGCAGAAAAGCGACAGACGCTGGCGGTATCTGGGCAATCAAAAAATGCGGTGGACACTGGAAACACGTCTGGGCGATGTTGATGCGACGCTGGATTTTGTTCATGCTTCGCCCCGCAGACCGATTAATGAATATGTGTTTCCCGATGATGTCTATACAACCACCGGAAAAATGAGCGCCTTATTTGAGCGGGTCAAGCATATCTGCTTTGTGGGTCATACCCATTTGCCGGGTGTGTTTCTGGAGGATCCGGATTTTTATTCGCCGGATGAACTGGGCGGTACATATCCTATCATACCGGATGAAAAGGCCATTATTAATGTCGGTTCGGTCGGTCAGCCGCGCGACCGCGACAATCGGGCCAGTTATGTCTATGTGCAGGATAATATTGTGAATTTTGTTCGGTTGGAATACGACTATAAGACGGCTGCCGAAAAGATTTATGCTATACCGGAGCTGGATAACTTCGAAGGCGACCGTCTGGCCGATGGACGATAAGAGAATCACCAGTAAACAGCTTCAAGAATAATTCTGCCGGCGGTAAAAGCGTTTTGTCATTAAAGGATTGATTTGAATGAAGGCAAAGATAGCCATTATTTCTTGTGCATTCTTCTTTGGATTGTGTGTATGGCTGGTTGTCGATGCGGTGAAGCATCACCCGCAGCAGGCGAAAGTTTTGTTGAGCCGCGTTGTGATGCTGACAGGCATGGTTGAACAGGCCAGCGAGTCGGCCAGTTCTGATGATGTGTCTCTTGCGCAGAACAAGAATGAGCCGACGGTTTATCCGCAGGTATCGGCTGTTAGCGGCAGGGAACAGACGGCGGTGCTGGGGGCGCTTTATGAGGATATAAGGCGCACAGAGAACCCGGACAAGTACAAATTCCAGATAACTCTGACAACGCGGGGGGCGGCGGTAAAGAATGCTGTTTTAAGTGAATTCAAAGCCCGCAAAAAAGCCGAATCTGCTGAATTGTTAACTGACCAAGCCGACTGCATTAAACCGGCCGATAATCCTTTGATTCTTTTGTCAGAGATGGCCCATGAACGGCGGGTATACTCACTGGCAAATACAGAACTGAAACTTGCGCCGGCAGAGGCGGAGAACTTCGGAACGAAGGCATTTCCGCTGGATAAGCTGAATTGGCGGCTGGCGAAGGAACCGTCTGCTGACCAAGCCTGCTTTGAAGCGGTTTTAAATGATGCCCAGACGGGGGAGCCGCTGCTGCGTATAACCAAAACCTACCGGGTTCAGCCGGGCAGCTACGATCTCGACTGCCGGATTTCGATTGAAAATCTTTCATCCAAGCCGCTCAAAGCTTTGATGCAGATGCAGGGGCCGGCAGGAATCGGCAAAGAAGAGGAGCGGCAGGATATGCGCCGGGTGATAGCGGCTTATCACGGGTCCCGTACGAGCATTGAAACCCGCGCATTGGATCTGCCGACAATTCAGAAAAAGGTGCGGAAAAATGACACAGGCGATTTTACGCTGTCCGGCAGCAGTTCATCCGCTTTTGTCTGGGCGGCTCTGACGAACAAATATTTTGCAGCGATTGTTCATCCGGTGCCGCCGGAAGGGCAGGAAGAAAGCTGGCTGCGGTTTGACCGGGTGCAGTATTATCCGGCCTCCGGGGCGGATAAGGATGCGCACAACTGCTCATTCGGTTTAACCAGTGAATCTGTTTTGCTGGCGGCAGCTGGGCAGGACGGCGCTTGCCGCTGGTATTCAATGCAGGTTTATCTGGGGCCTAAGGATAGAAAGATTTTTGGGAAAAATCCGACGTACCGCGCGCTGGATTATTTCCAGACGATTCATTTCGGAAGCTGCTGCTGTCCGGCGTGGATGATTGCACCGCTGGCTTTTGGTATCATCTGGCTGATGAATGTGCTTTACACGCTGATGGGGCCGTTGGGCAACTACGGCGTGATCATTATGTTTCTGGTCTTTATTGTTCGGCTGGCCCTGCATCCGATTACCAAGAGCAGTCAAGTCTCGATGATGAAGATGCAGAAACTGGCTCCGAAGATGCAGGAAATCCAGAAAAAGTATGCCAATAATAAAGCCGAAATGAATCGGCAGGTAATGACATTGTACCGCGAGATGGGTATTTCGCCGGTCTCGGGAATGCTGCCGATGTTTCTGCAGATGCCGATCTGGATAGCGCTGTGGTCAGCTGTCAATACCAGTGTGGACCTGCGGGGTGCCGGATTCCTGCCGTTCTGGATAACCGATTTGTCGCTGCCGGATCATCTGTTTGCTATTCCCTTTGCGGACAGACTGCAGCAGATTCCGCTTCTGGGAGCGGTTGTGCCGGATTATTTCAATCTGCTGCCGATTCTGATGGGCGTGGTAATGTATCTTCAGCAGAAGATGATGCCGGCGCCGCAGTCGGCCCAGACCAATCCGCAGATGGCACAGCAGCAGAAGATGATGATGATAATGATGCCGCTGCTGTTTCCAATTATGCTTTACAGCGGTCCGTCGGGGGTCAATCTGTATATTATGGCCAGTATCGGTGCGGGAGTTGTGGAGCAGAAGGTTATCCGCAAACACCTGCAAGAGCAGCAGGAAGCCGAAGAGCGGGGCAAGGTTCCTGTAACTGCCAAAACCGGCGGCAAACTCAAAAAAAGAAAGCCCAAACCTTTCTTTAAATGGTAAGGCACTGCGTTGGGCTGTTATCGGACAGCCGCCGTAAAGTAGTTTTAATTTGTCGGCTATGTTGAGTATGGATGATACCATTGCAGCTGTCAGCAGTGCATCACTGCCGGCCGGGACGGCAGGGCGGATTATCATCCGCATCAGCGGACCTCAAACCTGGCCAATTGTGGAGCAGATCCTTACACCGGACAAACCATTTCAAAAGAACCGAATTGCGGATTGCCGTGTCCATATAGGGGAAGGATTGGATATCCGCGGTCTGCTTTATGCATTTTTTCAGCCGCATTCCTATACCGGTCAGGATTTGGCGGAGCTGCATCTGGATGTTTGCAGTGCGGCTGCCGATGCGATCTTAAAAAAAATCTATTGTTCAGCGCGTCCTGCAATGCCCGGGGAGTTTACGCAGCGGGCTTACCTGAATGGTCGCCTCGATCTGACGCAGGCCGAAGCCGTGGCCGAAATTGTAGCGGCAGCCAACACAGCTCAGCTGGAAGCAGCCGAGCGTCTGCTGAGCGGCCGCTTTTCGGAGACCCTATCGGATTTGCGAAATGAGATGCTTGAGCTGCTGGGTCTGTTGGAAGCCGAACTGGATTTCGCAGAGGAAGAGATAGAGTTTATCTCAAAGGACAGAGCCTGTGAGCAAATCAGCCGGTTTCAGCAGCGCATATCTAATCTTCTGGAAGGCAGCATACGGTGTGAGCGGATCATTGATATGGATGCTGTGGGGCTGGCCGGCCTGCCGAATGCGGGCAAGAGCCGCCTGCTCAATGCACTGCTGGAAACGGAGCGAAGCATTGTTTCGGATGCAGCAGCGACCACGCGTGATGTGCTGACGGGCATTCTGCGGCTGGACGGATTGGATTGCATTCTTTTTGATTGTGCCGGTCTGATGCCTATCTCCGAGCAGACAGCTTTGGTTGATCGGATGGCGCATCAGGCCTCTTTAACAGCGTTAAATAAGGCAGCGTTGGTGCTGTTTTGTGTGGATGGCAGCAAGGAGGATATTGAAACCGATGTACAGATGCGCAAGCAGATTCAGATGCCGGCTGTCATCTATGTAATGACCAAGAGCGATATCCTCAGGCCCCAAGATGCCGCGCAGCGGTGTGAGCAGCTGCAGCAGGTATTCGGAGGCGAATTTCTTCCGACCAGTGCGGCAGCAGAAAGCGGATTGGACGCATTGAAGCAGCGCATACGAATGGAGCTGCTGCGGCTGCGGGCCGGCGATCGGGAACATCAGGACCGTTTGACGATCAACCAGCGCCACGAGCAAAAACTTCAGGAGACGCTCAAGCTGCTTGCGGCGGCGGACGATGAAATACGCAGGGATTCTATTGAGACTGGATCCATGCTGTTGCGTCAGAGCTGTCAGCTTCTGAGCGGACTGGAGCATGAGGATATAAGCGAGCAGATTCTCGACCGTATTTTTTCGCGGTTTTGTATTGGAAAATAAAGAAGCGGTATGGCTGAATTAAAAATACTGACAGGTCCACTGAGAGGCCATGTGTTTGGACTTGAAAAGGGCGGCTGGGCCAAGACCCTCGGCCGGGGCGCCGAAAATGTCGATTTCCGCATACCTGATGCCGCTATCTCACGCCGGCATGCCGAATTTTCCTATCGCGACGGGCAGTGGGCTGTCCGCGATTTGGGCTCCTCCAACGGCACATTTATCAATGAAATCCGAATTCGTGAGACAGCGCTGCTGCAGCATGAAGACCAGATTCGCTGCGGTTCAACCGTCCTTCTGTATAGCAATCCTGAGCCGGACGGCCTGCGCGCCGGCCGATCGGACGAGACCAATGCAAAACGGATTGAGCTGGAATATGATCCGGGTGAAACAATGGTGGCTGTGGCGTTTGATTCGCTCCAATCCAAGCAGACAGCGCGGCAGCGGCGGCGGATGATGGAAGCAGGACAGGCGGCGCTGAACCTTTCGCACGGCATCAAAAATATTCTGCAGACACTGCGGTCGGGTCAGGATGTGATGGATGATGCATTGGGGTATCGGGATATTGAGCAGGCCAAAAAGGCCTGGAATATTCTTAAACGCAATCTCGAAAAAGTTCAGAAGCTGGTGCTGGATATGCTTAAATTCAGCCGTGATGAAACACCGCATCTGCAGCCCTGCCAGTTCAATCGTTTGATCGAGTCTGTGATTGAAATCCTTCGGCCGCAAGCCCATGAACGGCAGGTCAGCATTCTGACACAATACGATGAACATCTGGAACTGGTTTGGGCAGATCCCGAACAGATGCAGGATGTGGTGATGAATCTGGTGCTGAATGCGGTAGAAGCTGTGCCGCCACAAAGAGGACAGGTTACGATACGCACGGAACTGGACGCGGCAGGCCAAGCCATTCTGCAGATTATCGATAATGGGCCGGGGATAGAGGATACGCGAGTCATTTTTGAGCCGTTTTATTCTACCAAACCGAATGTCGGAGCTGGTCTGGGATTGACTATTGCCCGCAAAATCATACGGCATCACGGCGGCTGCATCGAAGTCCAATCCCTGCCCGGCCAAGGTTCTATTTTTACCGTGCGTATTCCGGCCGGTTCAGATAAAAAGTAAAATCCGCATTTTATCAGACGATGGAGGAATCTTCAGGAATTTCAAAGCGGGGGGATTCCAACCTTGGTCGATCCGATAAGTAAGGAAGATAGGTTAGAGCAGGCGGCAAATCCTGATAAAGTCTCTCTTTGATTTGGCCGATGAAGGGAGCGATAGATACAGTGCCTATGTATGAGAAAAAAGTATCTGTCCCGGGAGCAAACAATGAATACAAAAAATACCCAGATTAAAATGCCGGATACCTTTTTCGCTCCAGCCGGCCGTGAGCAGCCCCATCAAGTCCGCAACCTGAATGCACGGATAGAATCAAACCCATACGTAAAGTCGATGCTTGACGCGTTGCCGATGATGGTGCTGGTGCTCAACTCCCATCGGCAGATTGTGGCTTTCAATGAGACGGTTTTGAAAATAACAAAGTCCTCGGCAGAAGCAGTGTTAGGAAAACGGCCGGGCGAAGTGATTAAATGTGTCCATGCCGGTGAAGGGCCGGACGGCTGCGGAACGAGTGCAGCCTGCCGGTTCTGCGGTGCTGTCCAAGCTGTCCTGCAGACGCAGGCCGACAGCTGCCGCCATAAGGAAGAATGCCGTATTCTTATGGAACAGGGATTGGCGCTGGATTGGAAAGTTACAGTCTGCCCCTTAATGATGGATGGGTATTCTCTGGTGTGTGTGGTCATAGAAGATATCGGCGATTTGAAGCGCCGGCAGGTGATGGAGCGGATTTTCCTTCATGATATGATCAATCATCTGGGGGCTATTGTCGGCTTTACACGGCTGCTGGCTGAAGAACAGGGCGAGAACGAAGAATTAAAAGAGGTGATTCAGCTTGCCGACGGATTGCTGGAAGAGGTACAAGCCCAGCGCGATTTGATGCTGGCCGAAAACTGTGAATTAGAAGCCAAAAGAGAACCGGTCGCCCTCAAATCCTTTCTTGACCGGCTGGTCCAGCTGTACAGGAGCCATCCGGTTTCAGCAGGCCGCCTGATTGTTGCGGAGAATGTTGCGGATATAAGCATAGAAACAGATCCCAGTCTGCTGAGACGAGTGGTCGGGAATATGATTAAAAATGCGCTGGAGGCATCGGAAGCCGGACAGACAATAACCGTGTCCTGCCGGCAGGCCGAGGCCGGTGCTGCCGTCAGTGTGCATAATCCCGCAGTCATGCCGCCGGATGTTCAGATGCAGATTTTCAACCGCTCGTTCAGCACCAAGACAGGAACCGGCCGCGGCATAGGCACCTACAGTATGAAGCTGCTGGGCGAAACCTATCTGCATGGGCAGGTCACCTTTGAAAGCAGCCCGGAGGCCGGAACTACATTTACTCTGACCCTGCCGCTCAAAAGCGTTTAAGAGGCGATTTTTTCGGCTTAATCAAAGGCAGCGGGAATCGCAGGATTGCGAAACTGGGCAAAAAAGAGTTTAAGTTCGTGATGCAGGGTCCGTCCGCGGGATAAATTGGCCGGCAAATCTTCTTCTGCAAACCAGCCAATCTCACTTGTTTCATGACTGACAGTCGGTTGCCCGCCGGTCAGTTCGCACAGGAAAAAGAGTTTATAAATATTAAATGGATAAGGCGGGGTATGTCCCTGCCGGTCGCGGTCAAAAACAGCAAGCAGGCGGACAGGCTTCACTTCATAGCCGGATTCTTCCCAGACCTCGCGAGCCACATTCTGGGCGGCTGTCATTCCGCAGTCGCACCAGCCGCCGGGCAGAGTCCATCCTCCGTCGGCAGCCTCGCGTACCATCAAGATTTTATCATCCTTGAATACAACGCCTCTGCAATCCACTTTGGGAGTTGGATAGCCGGCATCCTGCTGCAGAATGCCCCGCGCCTGTTCGGCATTCAGTTCAGTGTAGTGAGCAAAAATCTCGGCACAAATCTGCTCGAGTTCCTGATGGCGATTGAGTTCATACTCGTTTTGGGCAAAGTGTTTTCCGGCCTGTGAAATGGCTTTCAGCCGTTTGGCTATCTCAAACCAGTCAAATGCATTCGAATTCATCTGTGTTCCCCTGTTTGCTCAAAAAGTTCCATCACGGCCGCCTATTATAATCCTGCTGCCAAGCAAACCAAAGCGTCATTTTCTTTATCAGGCGGGAAATTGTCCCTTCTTTTTCAATGCTTTTTTCTCTGGGATGCGATATAGTTTTGCTGAATCGCGTTTTATAAGAAAATGACTGCGGATAGTGTTCGGGGCGGCTGGAAAAAAAAGAAATTTTGGAGGCACAAAATGCTAAAAAGGCAGGTGCATTTAGAGGTTATCCTTTTAGCTGGAGTATTTATATCAATGGCCTCGGCTGAACGGATTGTACGCCGGCTGGATTTTGGGTGGAAGTTCATCAAAGGTGATCCGGCAGGGGCACAGGGACCGGCATACGATGACAGCGGCTGGCGGGATGTGCAGATTCCTCATGATTGGAGCATAGAAGGGCCGTATGATGCCAATTGGGCCAGCGCTACCGCCTACCTGCCGGCAGGAACAGGGTGGTACCGCAAGACATTCGAATTGGATAAAACCCTGCACGGCAAGTTCATATCTATTGAATTTGACGGTGTTTATAACAATGCAGAAGTGTGGATTAACGGGCATTTCTTGGGCCAGCGTCCCTTCGGCTATATCGGATTTCAATATGACCTGACGCCCTATGTCCTTTTTGGTCAGGAGCAGAAGAATGTGTTGGCCGTGCGCGTTGATCACAGTCAATTTGCAGATTCCCGCTGGTACACGGGTTCGGGGATTTACCGGTATGTTCGACTATGCATCACCGATCCAGTGCGTATTGCGCACTGGGGAACATTTGTTTCGGTGCCAAAGGCAGATCCCCAAAAGGCCGAGATTCAAATTGAAACAACTGTCGAGAATAGAGGCGGGCAAAGGCAGACTATTACCCTGCTTTCTGAAATTATTGCACCCGATGGCAAACTGGCAGCAAGTGTTGTCAGCAGCAGGACGATTGAGGCCGGCAAAACATCTATTTTTGAACAAACAGCAGCGGTGAGCAATCCTGCCCTGTGGGATGTGGACAATCCGAACCTTTATACCTTAAAAGCTGCACTCTCCATAGACGGCAAGCCGGCTGATACCTTAGAAACGCCTTTTGGTGTTCGCTGGTTTCGGTTTGATCCCAATGAGGGTTTTTTTCTCAATGGCAGAAATCTGAAACTCAAAGGCGTTTGTCTGCATCATGATGCAGGGCCGGTAGGAGCTGCTGTTCCTGAAAAGATGTGGGTTCGCCGACTGAAGGCGCTCAAAGAAATCGGCTGCAACGCTATCCGCTGCAGCCATAATCCGCCGGCACCGGAGTTTCTGGACTTGTGCGACCGCATGGGCTTTCTGGTGATGGATGAAGCGTTTGATGAGTTTACCCCGACCAAAAACAAGTGGGTCAAAGGCCGCAATGTAGGTGTTCCTTCCCGGGACGGTTACGGTCAGGTTTTTGAAAAATGGTCTATTCGCGATATTCAGGATATGGTTCGCCGCGACCGCAATCATCCGAGCATAATTATGTGGAGTATCGGCAATGAAATAGACTATCCGAATGATCCATTTTCACATCCTGTGTTGGGTGATAATTACCGGCCGAATAATCCGCCGGCACGGGATTTGGTGCGATGGGGCAAGCCGCTGGTTGATGCGGTCAAGCAATTGGATACTGCCCGGCCTGTCACGGCGGCTATTGCAAGTGCACCGATGTCAAATGCGGCTGGTTTTGCGGATATTCTTGATGTTGTCGGCTACAATTATCAAGAACAGTACTATCAATCCCATCATGCTGAATATCCCCAGCGGATTCTTTACGGCAGTGAAAACAGCACCTCGCTGACTGCCTGGCAGGCTGTAGAGGACAATGATTTTATTGCCGGGCAGTTCTTATGGATTGGAATTGATTATCTGGGTGAATCACCCGGTTGGCCTGTAAGAAGCTGGACCGGGGGGTTATTTGATCTGTGCGGCTTCAAAAAACCGCTGGGGTGGTTTCGTCAGAGCTTATGGTCCGCCGAGCCGATGGTATATCTGGTCTGCAGCCCAGCCAGACGCCAGACGGGACAATTTGACCGACGGGGCGGGCGGATGTTTCAGTCACACTGGAATTGGCCGGAAGGGCAGACTGTGCGGGTGGCCTGTTATACCAACTGTGACCAAGTCGAACTTTACCTCAACGATACCTCTCTGGGCGTCAAAAACTTTGCTGATGCGGTGCGAAGGACGCTTGAATGGGAAGTGCCGTATGAAAAAGGGCAGCTGAAGGCTGTTGCCAGAAGGGATGGAAAAGCAGTTTGCCAATATGTGCTCCAAACTGCCGATAAGCCCCAGAAAATCCAATTGATTGCGGATGCAGCCGAACTGAAAGCCGATGGACGGGATATTTGTCATCTGGAATTTCTTGTGACAGACAAAAACGGCGTCCGTATCTACGATGCGGCCAATCAAATCACATTCAAAATAACCGGCCCCGGCAAAATCATCGGTCTGGGTAATGGCAATCCGGCCGCACACGAATCGCATCAGGGAAAAGCGTATCCGGTATTCGAGGGCAGGGGGCTGGCAATCATTCAGGCAGGTCAATCACCCGGTACAATAACAATCGAAGCATCTGCCGAGTCCCTCGAACCGACAAAGATTACTCTTGATGTTCGTTGAACATTAAAAGTTTTTGATGCCGGTAAAGACGATTTGAGCGGCCAGCGCCGTCAGGACAAGAGCAGTCAGCTTGGTCATCACGGCAATCACTTTTTGTCCGAAGATATTGCGGAGCTGGTCAGCCATAAGCAGAAAAAGGGACATAGTCACAGCAGCGGCTAAGATGCCGGCAAACATAACAAGCCGCTCATGGGGATTTGTAATTTGGGTTCCCCAGACCATCAGTGTGCCGATAGTACCGGGACCTACGATAATCGGCAGCCCCAGCGGAACAACCGCAAAATCTTCGCCTTCCGTATGCTGCGGGGGCTTGCTGATGCCCAGTACCAGCATTACCGAAGTCAAAAACAGAGTTGTTCCTGTGCCTATCTGAAAGGCCGCCAGCGTAATTCCCAGTAGGCCGAACAGGGGTTTTCCGAAAAAGAAAAAGACCGTTACTGCAATCAGAACAGTTGCAGAGGCCCGCATTGCAGCCCGCCGGCGGCTTGATGCATCCATTTCCTCGGCCATTTTTAAAAATAGTGACATCGTAAAAAACGGCGCCAGCAGAAAAAACATCTTAATATAGGTATTTACAAACAGCGAAAGCATACAGGGCCTTTTGTTATCGAATTTTCCCGTATTTATCCTCGAAAGCGCCGATTATGTCAACAAATTCCTGCGGAAGCCGCAGCAGGGCTTGGTCGATTATCCATTGGGGAATTTTCTGATAAAACGCCTGTGCAATGCCGCCGGCAATACAGGCCAGCGTGTCGCTGTCGCCGCCGAGAGAAACAGCCAGGTGGATAGTATGTTCAAAATCCGTCGAATCAAAAAATGCCGTAAGGGCTTCCGGCACGGTTTTTTGACAGGACACATTAAATTGGTATGTCGGCCGAATTTGTTCGATTGTGCGATTCAGGTCATATCCAAAGCGGCGGCGGATTTCCTGTCGGATAGAGTCCTTATCACAGCCGCAGCGAGCCAGATAAATCGCCAAAGCCGTTGCCTGAGCTCCCTTGATGCCTTCGGGATGATTATGGGTTGGCTCGGCGCTGCGCCGGGCTTCTTTTAAGACGGCCTCAACCGTGTCAAACGCAAAGCCGACCGGACTGACCCGCATTGCGGAGCCGTTGCCCCAGCTGTTATACGGTCCTGCATTGTCCGACATCAGCCAGAGCCGGAAATTGCTGCCGTAGCCGCGCTGCGGGTAGCGCCTGCCGAAATCCCGATAGACAGCGGCGTAATCCAAGCCGTACAAAATCGCCTTCGCAGCCGCTGCAGTCATTACTGTATCATCTGTGAAGGTGCAGGCCTCTTGGAACAAAGGAAAATCGGCAGTCTTAATCTGTTTCCATTCGTACACAGAACCGACGATATCACCGATTATTGCTCCGAGCATCGCTGCGACCCCAATAAAGACGAACCTTGTTGGCTGCCTTGCCTTAGCAGCGGTCAATTTCCTTTACTGCCGCTGCATGCGTGTCCAATCTTCGCTTCGGACGCCTTGATAATAGGTAACCACATACTCAATCGTTTTTTCCGTTTGCTGGTCTAAGGTGAGAGTGTATTTTATTGTATCCAGATCGACTTTTTCATAATAGGTGTCAGCATCGCCGAGATTTTTAATGGTCCAGTAAGATGTAGGGAAATTGCGCTTCAGCTCAAGTTTAACCGGCAGAGGGCGTGTATTTTTCAGTTCGAGCTTGAATGTGCGGATTTCGTCCCAGCCGTTCACGTTGCCGTCTTTGTCAAATCGATAATTATCCGTTTTTTCGTCCATCAGTATCGGATTGACAATAACATTTGAAACAGGACCCAGATTCAGTTCAACATCTTCACCGACAGGAATATATTTGAAGCTGGATTGGCCTTCATAGGACAAATGTTGCTGGTCGTCCACACTGCGGAAGACTTTCAGACTGCCGCCGGGGATAGGGGTTTGACCCAACTTGTGCTCTTGGTCGTTTTTGAAGCTTAAATAGCGGACAACCTGCGGTCCCCAGCGGTCTTCCTCGAATTTGTACAGGTTGACAACAGGAATTTGGTCGGCCTGAAAACTGGGCAGGCGCTTGGACCACTGGTCAGGAATGGTTTCTGTGCCTTCGATAGTATACAGGAAATATTCGCTGAGACCCTCCTTGCGGATTTCTTTGGTCTGCAGTGCGGCAGCATCTAATGCGAGCAATTCTCTGCGTGCCCTCCCCGCCAAAGCCCGCGGTTCTTCTATTGCCGAAGCAGGCTTTGCAGGGAAGACTTCTCCCGGACGGCCGTAAGGATATTGCCGGCGTGCCAATTCCGCTATCTGGTCGAGGATATGAACCTGCCCCACAATGAGACGAGTTTGGGCGTTTTCATAATCTTCGCCCGAATTATTGGAAACCACCACATAGCCCTCCAAATGCATGGTTTTTTCATTGTTGGACAATGTTCCCAGATAGAACGCTCGCCACGACAAGCCGCTGGTCAGATAAGTGATTTCGACTGGTACCCGGCCGTCGATTTCGCTTTTGATGTTCCATAATCCGAGATTCTGCACCCGCGGGGGATATGTCAGGTCTGCAATGTCGATTTTATCGGCGTAAGCCTGAGGCTGCATCAGCAGGCTGGTCGGATCAATCAATGTATTGGCCCACGAGAACTGAAGTTTATTATCACCTTCTTTGAGCGTCAGCGAGCGGGCATCCCGCACCAGTGTCAGATCGGCAGAATTGTAAATTGTCAGCTGCGTCATTTCTTTAGCCGGCAGGGTTACGAGGTCAACCTTGGCAGAGACATTGCCCGCCAGCAGTGCAGCGATCAGTATCAGGTTTGTCATTTTCATAATCAATCTCCTTGTCGATATCAGAGCAAATATGCTTCTCTCTATTTGCCCAATGTTTTTTGCAGCTCGAAGTGCATCATATTATTTTTACGGACGGACATTGATTCGGCTGTAGCGCATCTCCAATTCCTTGACTGCCGGACCGTCTTGGGTACGAGCAGGCAGCTGGATTTCAAACTCCAGCGTCGAGGCATCTTTGCGGGTGTATTCCATATTGCAGTTCTTCATTTCCCACTGCCCCGGAATGTGCTGTATCATCGTCAGCACGGCCGGCTTGTCTTTGAAATTCTCAATTTTGGCGGTGATAACTTCGTCGGTGTCATAAAGCACAATGGCTCCGGCATTGTTTTTGCGGAGGTTGATGCGGTCGTTTTTCATCTGCCGCTGGGTGACTACGATATCGCGGCTGTCGCCGATATAGACTTCTGTTTTCTGGCCGACCGGCACGATAGAAGTGAAGTCCTCGCCCAGAAAGATGGTGCTTTCGTGTCCATCATCCTGAAATAGCCGCATCTTACCGCCCCAGAGCGAAAAGTCGCCCAGCCCGCTTTTTTTGTCATTGACGATGCGATAACTGACAGGGATGCCGATGTTGCGGTTTTCAACCTGTTCCGGATCCCAGGGCAGCTTGGCTGCGTCCCAGACCCAAATCTTGGTGATGGGTACTTCGGGGGCTTTGAGAAACAAAAGCTGCTTGGTTTCCTCATGGGCAATGGACTGCTCGAAACTGTCGCCGTAGTCCAGCAATACGGCGGCCTTGTCAAAATCCTCGCCGGAAAAGTTCCGCAGAATCAGATAGCTCTTGAGATCAAGCTTGGTTTCATCTTTGTCGGCGACGGCTTTGTAGGTTACCAAGCGATCGATATTGGCCAGCAGATAGCTGATGCGGACCGTTTCAGCATAATCGCCCTCGGCGGCAATCTCCCAAACCAGAGCCGCCTCGTTGGGCGGATAGCTGACATTGAGCAGCTTAACCTGTTCCGGATGGTCCAGAATGGTCAGCCGAATCGAATCCGGATCGATGCTGACAGCATTCCACGAGAAGTCCACTTTGTTTAGTCCCTTCTGAAGCGTCAGAACGCGCTCTTCCTCAATCAGTGTGGCAGCCGGATTATCCAGCCGAATAACGGTTGCATCCCGCTGCGGCAGGGCGACCAGTTTGGTCCGCCCGTGTGCGGCAGCTGCAACAGCCAGAACGGCGATGCTGGTTAAAATGGTTTTTGCTTTCATAGTACTGCTCCTTTCACAAAATAGCGTTATTGTTCTTGGACAGGATTCATAATCCGGCCGATGAATAAAATACTGCCGGTTTTATTATCTTTTATGACAAATACAAACGGCCGATCGGCTCGGAATACCAGCGGCGGTTCAGGTACAGCGGCTGTGGGGGCAATCACGGCTGTGGCGGCGGCTGCCTCGGTGCCTTCTTCATTTACTTCTACGAATGCTTTATGAAGGACATCGGATATAAAAAGGTCTTTTGTGCCGGTTATCCCTGAAAAGTCTGCTGTGCTGCCAAAGGCGTCCGGCATGCCCATTGCTGCCAGCGTTTGAGACAGCGAAAACTGCGACTCTATCTTCAATCGCGGCAGGTAAACGTCAACCACCTTCATTTGCATGCTGTTCATCCATTGGGTCAGTAGTTTTGCTGTAAGATCCTCTTCAAAGCGTCCTGCATATCCTTTTTCCGGCAGCAGCACGACCATGCTCAAGTCGCCGCCTTTGTACGGCAGTTCGAGCGTCTCTACCTTAATGCCGCGGGCAGTTCGGAAGCTGACGTGTTCTCCATATCTGTATTTGCCGCGGCGGTGCATCAGCGGCGCCGGAACCGTCCTGTCATGCGAAATATAAAAAGGCTCATTTTGGGTCAGTTTTGGATCAAACTCTTCAGCCCAGCTCCCTTTAAAATAAATGGCGTTGGTCAGCACCAGCCGCGTTGCCGCACTCAGGGCGCCGGCGGGAATCAGGTTTTTGATTTTGTCCTGAGTTTTGTCCTGAATCCATTGATTGATTTTCAGCCGCACGGCTTCTGTTTCGCTGATAAAATTCACAGTTTCCAGTCCGGCATGGTAAAAATTCTTATTGAGCATGATGAAAGAATCCAAAAATGGATAATCCTTCTGCCCCCACAGTGCGTTGGCGATGGAAAGCAGATAGTCGCCTTTCTGTCCCTGCCGGTTCATCTGGGTTATCAGCCGGCCGAATGCCGGATGAAAGGGCTCGGACAGCTCCAGAGCATTGGGTTCTGTATCGAAGGGAAAATGCAGCGTCTGGGCCATTTGCCGAGCAGTTTGCTCTTTTGCGCCTGCATAGACAAGTGCCAGCGCTGTCGAAATGCTGAAAGGAGAGAAAAACAGATTGCCATCCTGATTTTTCAACTGTGCGTAAAGTTCCAAAGCAAAGGCGGTATTGCCCTCAACAATGGCTTTGCTGTATGGTTGGAATTCAGCCCAACAAATGCCTGCGGCCATCAGCAGCACTGCGGCCGGCATGAACAGTGCTTTCGGTTTCATTTTTCCTGCTCCTTGCTTTGTGCAGTCATTTTTTCAACATAATATTCGCTTCGCCGCTGCTGATATTTGGTGACGGTATAGCCAAATGTTTTTTCCGAGCGCGGGGCAAGCACCAGTGTAAATCGGGCATGGCTTTTGTCGTGCTTTGTATAAGCAGCATGCGGTGTGGAATTACCATTGGCGTTTATGCCCGATTCCCAGTAATCGTCTATTTTCAATTCCCAATAGTCGGTTCCGAAGTTTCGAGTTATCTCAATCTCTGCAGGAATCTGGCGGGTATTGGTCAGTTTCAATTGCCACGATTCGATTTCATCCCAGCCGTCGATATCTCCATTGTTGTTGAATGTATAGTTGTCTGTCCGGCTGTCTATTTGTATCGGCTCTACCTTGACCAGCAGCGCCGCACCGAGGTTCAGTTCCGCATCTTCATTGACAGGGATATACTTTACCTCAGCAGACCCGATATATGATAAATTCTTTTTTTCATTAAGTCGGCGGTATAGTCGAACATTGCCTTCCGGCAGGGGAGTATTGCCCAGTTTGTGGGCTGCATCATTTTTGAACGAGATAAATCGGATGGTATCTGTCCCGTACCGGTCTTCGTCATATTTGTACAGGCTTTTGACCGGTATGCCGCTGGCATCCAGTGATTCCAATCGCTTGGCCCATGCATTCGGCAAGTCTTCAGTGCCTTCAATAGTATAGAGATAATATTCGCTAAGAGCCTCCTTTTGGATATCCTTGATTTCGTATTTGAATGCTCCGCCGCCGAATCTTCCGCTCGTATCAGAAAAAAGCATGCCTGTCTGAGCGAAATCAGCCAGCAAAGGGACTTTTTTGAGAGCATCTTTATAAATATATTTTTCATCCTGCTGAGGAACATCTGGTCCATACGGGTAATACCGACCGGCCAGATAATTGATGGTTTCAGTCAGTCGTGTCTGGCCGACGACCAGCCGCGTCTGGGCATTCTGGAAATCTTGGCCGGAGCTGTTAGCGACATTTACAAATCCTTTCAAGTCCAATGTTGTCTCATCTTCGTTTAGCGTTCCTTCATAGAATGCCCGCCAAGACAACCCGCTGACAAAATAGGTAATCTCAAACGACACCGCACCCTCAACTTCCGAACGAATGAGCCAGCGTCCAATGTCTTTCAAACGGGCCGGGTAAACAAGCTGCTGAGTATCGATTTTGTCGGCATACTCCAGCGGCTGAAGCGATAAACTTGTCGGATCAATCAAGGTTTCAGCCCACATAAACTGAAGCCAGTTCCAGCCGGGCTTCAATGTCAGACGCCGGATATCCCGAACCAGCGTCAAATCGGCGGTGTTATATATTGTAACCTGCATTGTGTCAGGGGCAGGTAAAACAACCAGTTCTATGGCGCTGGCGGGGGCAAATGGCGGACTGTCTGGTATAGAATCAGATGATACAATTTTAACACTGTTTTGCACTGGCTGTGCACCATCTTGGATGAATTTTGTGTAAGAGAGGTAATCTCTGCTGTCTTTAAATTGTTCCCTTTTTTTTGGACCGAAACGGTCGGCTGCACCGATTTTGTTTTGGCTGTCAGGCAGAAATATCCATAATGCTGTAACCACTAAAGCAGCTGCGGCCGCCCAGCCAATCCATACCTTACGGTAAAAGGCACCTATTTTTTCTCCAGCCATTTTAGACATAAGTGTTTTAGAAACAAGATCATCGGGCAGTTCAACATCACCTTCAAGAACAGACATTACAGAGAATTTTCTTTTTAATTCTGACAAATGCTGTCGGCATTCGGGGCATTTGTCTAAATGCTGACGAACTGCTAAGCCGGCGTTTGCTTCAAGAAGCCCAAAGGCATATTGAATAAGAATGTCTTGATTGAAGTGATTCATTGATTCTCTCCGGCTGGGTCAGGCAGCAGGGCAGCCATTTTTTTGAGGGCACGAAACAAATGTGTCTTAACTGTTCCGACCGAACAGTTCAAGACCTCGGCGATCTGCTGATGAGTGAACTGGTGGTAATAATTCAGGATAAGGGCTGTCCGCTGCTGTTCTGGCAGCTTGCCGAGAGCATCGCGTACCTGTCGGCGCTGCTCATCGAGTATAAGCTGGTCAGCGGGTTGTGGAGCTCCGGCCGGCAAGGTTGTTTCAAGCGTACCGCAATGAATACCGTCTGCACATATCGGCTGGCTGAGAGAAACGGCGGTATGCTTCTTTTCCTGCTGTCTGCGGGTGATGGCTGTACGGGCAGCAATGGTTACCAGCCACGGCCGCAAATTATCCCCGTGAAATGCAGCCGCATATTTGTGCGCTTTTTGGAAGGTCTCCTGAAAAAGGTCCTCAGCTTGCTCGCGATTGTGTGTCATTTTTGTCAAATACCCCAGCACCGCCGGTCCATGCCGGCGAACGATTGTTTCAAACGCCCCCGTCTGGCCGCTCCGAAAGGCGTCTAACAGATTTCTGTCGCTGTCGTCCATATAGGAATCCTGCTGAGGATATAGACAATCATACTACCCCAAAGGTTGACAGGAAAAGGTAAAATTACTGTAAAAACTAAAACCCCTGCATCGATGCACCGGAAAGAAAAAAAGCTTTTTTAAAAAAATATTAAGGCATTTTGGTTCGATTTTATGCTATAATTTTTACTAACAGAGGACTCTTATAAAACAGGACTTATCAAGAACAGGAGGTATATTATGAAGGGTATGTTTCTATCTGCTGCTGCAAGTATTTTTGCATTCGTCTCTTACGCAAGCTGGCAAAATCCGGTCTTTCTTCAGGAACTCAATGATTTTCAAAATGGATATGCGGCCAATCGGCCGATGGTTTCTAGTGATGGGATGCTGCTTTATTTTGTCCGCAGTACACCGACAAAGATCGATGCCCTCTGGGAAGCCCGCCGTAATCCCGAAACAGGAGTATTCGAACATATGCGTCAACTTTCAGAGTTAAAATATGGAGGCGCACAAATCTATGGGACGTGGCTTTCGCCGGATAACCTCCGCCTCTATTATGCCGCCTCTGATCCAGTTGCTCTGGGGTGGGGCAAGCGCCCCATCTGGCTGGCCACTCGAACCAGTATGAACGCTCCCTGGCAATTGGTTAGGCGGTTCACTGAATTGGAAATCTTTAATTTTCAAACCAGCTGCTCATTAACTGCTGATGAAAAAGTGATTATGTGGGAAAGTGTTCCCTTTGCTGAGGGGGGTCTTAAAAGAATTTTCGTTGGCATGCGTCCGTCTATTCTGCATAGTTTTTCGAATTTCAGGGAAGCAATCGAACTGGAGGATATTAAAGCATACGTTCCTCGCATGTCCCCTGACGGGCTTTCTGTTTATTTTAAAAAAATTGAACAGTGAAGGGATTATTGAAGCTTGGCTTGGGCATCGTGGTTCACTGGATGCGCCTTTCGGTAATTTTGAGCCCTTGGAGGAAATAAATAAGACAGGGATAGGCGCTGATGTGTGTCCGGCTTGGAATGGTCAGACACTTTTTTATTTTCAGAGGCAGGGTGAAGCTGGGGACTTGAATGCAACAGGTATTTTTGTATCGCACTGGGTTGATGATTCATATACCGATGCCCTTGTCGTTCTTGGCCGGGCAGTGATGAAAAAAAGAAAGGGCTATTGATCTATTGACCCAAGCCGGTACAGACGAACGGAAAGCTTTACAAATTCTAAGCATCCTTCCCGCTTCGGACCTGCCTGCAGAACTTGCAAGCAAAAGCCGCTGGGATGCCGTCAAACATATCCACCAATCTATCAAAAAGCAGGAGCAGGTGGTCGGCGTGCTTGAAACCTGTATCACAAATCTGCAAACCGCACTGTGGCTTCTTTCTCCGTTATCGATTCCATAATATAGAGTATTTTTAAAACAAATAAAAGCAGATTTAGTTTCATTTTTTATTTGAAAATTATCGCGAAGTCTTTTTTTGAATCCAGATGGAACTTCCCCCGCCAACAGAACCGGTGCATTCCTGATAAAACTCCGGGAAACATCTGGCCAGATAATTGTTAAAAAGAATAATGTCAAACCGATTATTATATTGAAGAAAAGCCCTCAGTAAATATGCCTCGTTCCAAGCGCGTGCCTCATTAATCCACTCGATTGGATATTCGAATGGCCAATAAATATCATGGAAGTGAACGATGACGCCATCGTTAAGAACCGGCAGAATATTAAAGAAAATATGATTCACATCACTGCCGATCTTAGCTACATGCGAAGAGTCGATGAACAGAATATCGTTTTCCTGCAATTGTTCAAAACAAGATGATGGGATATTCTGTGCCTGTGTCTCATAAACAGTACAATGTGCCTTATCCTCATCTTTGAGCAGGCCGTACAGGCGGTCGGGGCAGGGTTCGATAAATGTAAGTTTTATCTGCCGGTTCATAAAACGGTCATTGATGTCCAGCATAAGAGCTGATGTATGCCCGGAGCCGATTTCGATAATCCGTTTTGGTCCGAAGCGGCGGATGATGCCAAAAAGAATAAGTGCGCCGCCTTTGCCGTACATTGGATTATGGCAATAATACCGGACTTTATCTGACGGATCATCGGGAAAATCAAACTCGGCAAAGTAGACAAATAAATCTTTTAACAATTTCTGCTGTTCAATCGTTCTAAGTTCGATTCCTGCCGCCTGTTTTACATCCCTCGGGTAAAGAATCTTTTGATGGGCGTTAACCCACGAAATATCCGGCAAAGGTGAATAGTAATGCCCGGGCGGGTAATTCACAAAAAGTTTACGATAATGCCTGTGCCAATACAAAAAGCTGGACAGGATTCCAATTGGGGGAATTTTTTTCAATTTATCTTTCAACATGCAATAATCCCTGTTGTATTTTTTCAATATATCTTGATTTTGTTTACAAAAACTGCTGAAATCCCTTTCGAATGAGCATCACAGCGATAGCGGCCAGCAGCAGACTGAAGACTTTGGAAACGGCCTTGGTGCCTGCTTCGCCGAGGGCCTTCAGCAAGATATCTGAAGCAGCAAAAACAATTCCGGCCAGCAGGATATTGGCAATCACAGAAATCAGCGTAGCGGCAATGCCGTATTCGGAGATAATCAGCAAAGAGGTCGTCAGAACAGCCGGACCGGCAATCAAAGGGGTGCCCAGCGGCACGGCCCCCAGTGGTTCACCGGGATTGCGGCGTGCCTTTACAGGATTCAGAATATCCGTAATCGCCAGACAGAACAAAATTGCCCCGCCGGCTGCCATAAAATCGCCGATAGTGATGCCCAGCAGATGAAAAACGCCTTTTCCGACACAGATGAATCCTACAGCAACCGCCGCGGCGGTCAGCATCGACTGGATGATAATTCGCCGTTTTTCCAGCCGGCTCAGACCTTCAGTCAGCGAGACGAATATCGGCAGCACTCCGATGGGATCCACCGCTACAAACATTGGAATCAATGCCAGCAGAATATCTTTGAGCATTTTTTTCTCCTAAAACTCCTTTTAAGCAGCTCAATTCTAACTCGCCCAATTCCCGATTGCAATTGGATTGTTTTTGCACTTGTTAGATGAAAAAAGTATCGTACTGCATTTCAGTATGTAATTTTTAGACAAAAGCATATTCTGTCGATAAAATAGTATTGAACCGTTCTGCAGGAGGCATTCTATGGCCAGACGAATAGCAGCTATAGCTTTTATTTATGCTTGTACGGCGGCAGCGTGGATGATACTGTCAGTTACAATGCTGGTTCGTACGGAAAGTCTGGATACTCGCCTGCACGAAGCTGTCGGCCAGTTGTGGGGAACGGCTCATACTCAAACGCAGCCGCAGGTATATTATAAAATCCCATCCTCTTCAAGCCTGAGCGAATCCAATGAGCAGAACGAGACTGTAGAACATCTTGCTTTGGACAGCAGTCAAATAGCGGTTGATTTGAAACTGGACTACAGACGCAAAGGACTGCTGTGGTATTCAGTGTATCAGGTGCAATTCGCCGGCCAATACCGAATTGCCAATCCCGGCAGTCAGCAGCGTGAGATTTATGTGGATTTTGCTTTTCCGTCTGAACAGGCGATTTATGACAATTTCCGTTTTGCTGCGGATGGACAGGATATTACCAATTCAGCATTCAAGAGGGCCGCTTTGTCCATGCTTTTCAGATGGACCCCGGCCAAACGAAGGAAATAGAAATTGCCTATACATCGCAGGGTATGGATGAGTGGATTTATGATTTCGGGGGCGGTGTCAAGCAGGTGCGGAATTTTGTGTTTGTGATGACGACAGATTTTGACCGGATTGATTTTCCGCAGAGGAGTGTTTCGCCGACAGTCAAGGCCAAGACTGCAAAAGGGTGGAAACTGGTATGGGCCTACAACAATATGCTGACAGGCGCCTGCATAGGGATGACAATGCCCAAAAAACTCAATCCGGGACCGTGGGTCAGCCGGCTGACGGCTGCCGCCCCTGTTTCGCTGTTTCTGTTTTTCTTTCTGCTGTTTATCTGCACAACCCTGCGAGAAATTAAAATCCATCCTATGAATTACTTTTTCCTCGGCGCAGCTTTTTTCAGTTTTCATCTGCTGCTGGCCTATCTGGTCGATTTCATTTCTATTCACATTGCTTTCTGGATCTGTTCGGCTGTTTCGATTGTGCTGGTAGTTTCCTATATGCGGCTGGTGGCCGGACCGCGATTTGCCTTTCTGGAAGTTGCCCTTTTCCAGCTTGTGTATCTGGTTGTCTTTTCTTACACATTTTTCTTTGAGGGCTATACCGGACTGGCAATCACGGTACTGTGTATCTGTACGCTGTTTGCAGTGATGCAGATGACCGGCCGGCTTGACTGGGAAAAGGTCTTTGCTAACGGCCTCCCAAAGCCGGCTAAGTCCCGCAAACCGCAGGACGGGGGGCAAAACCGCCCCAATGTACCGGACTAAAACCGGCAGGGTATTATTGGACACCAAGCCTTGTTTTGCTTGGCAGATGAAATGCAATGCACAACGGCAATGATTTCAGTATAAATTATTTTCCTCGAGTAAAAATCTGCTTGCAGATACTTGTTTTTAAAATATAAAGTATCATAATACTGCCATGCATTTGGTTATAGTATAATGAACAAAAGGTATTTTTGATGAATAAATCCATTAAAATACTTGTTGTAGACGATGATGCTGTAGCCCGAGGCGTTTTGATACATTATCTTTCCAGCTACGGAAGCTGCACAGAGGCGGAAAATGGCGCAAAAGCCGTCGAACAGATTCGTCAGGCGATTATAGATAAGGCACCCTTTGAAGTTGTCTGTCTGGACATTATGATGCCAAAAATGGACGGATTAGATACCCTGCAGGCCATTCGCCAAATTGAAAAGGAAAACCAGATCGAACCTGCCAATCAGGCTAAAGTGATTATGACCACCACGGCCAGTCAGGTGTCCAAAACAATGAAGGCCTTTCATTACGGCTGCAACGCTTATCTAGTCAAGCCTGTTTCCAAAGATGACCTTTACCGCGAAATGATGAAGCTACCTGTCAGCGAACGGTATAAGGCCTACTGGCGAACCCTGTAATCGGCTCCTGTAGGCATTATTTGACCTTCATTATCCTTACGCCGTAAAGACCGCCTGCCGTATTATTCGGTTGGGCTTGAAAGCGAATGCGGACGCTTGTTTTATCTCTGGTCAGTTCAGAAGGTACCGGATAGGTTACGTCAAAGAATTCATTTGGTTTCTGATTATTCAGCGATTGGGAGGCAATTTTTGTCCCGTCCACAAGGATATCAAACGTTCTTGCGCCGGCATCCGAACCCCAGTAAGTACAGACCAGTTCCATCGGCACATCAGGCAGTACTTTCATTGTAAATTCGAACCAGCCGTTATAGGCATGCCGCCATTTGCGTCCTGCGAATTCGCCGGCCTGAGTGTTTTCACCTGTCAGGTTATGGTCGCGTTCGGGCTGCATTTCTCCGATGCGCAGCACATCAACCGACCGCGCTTCCAGTTCCTGCAATCGCTGCTGTTCGGCAGCGTATTCAGTTTTTTTCTGCTGCCATTGTTCGGGTGTAAACTGATCCATATAAACCGTATAGGGCTGGTCAGCCACAGCATACAGCGGCAGCAGCCGCAGTTCGCGCATCGCCCCTTCATCTTCAATATCCCGTGCAATACCGGCAGCAGTAAACTCCAGCGGCCGGCCCTCAACAGGTTTGAAGGCAGCCAGCAATTCCGCCGGCGTTCCGACAAGCAGCGGCAGGGGAGCATCGCCGCTCAAATCCGCCGCCAGCACAATCGGACCATACAGAAATGCGATACGGTTGGGCTTGTCGGGCATCGCCTCAGTCCGCAGCGTCATCGGCAATTTTAATTCGACAACATCCCCGCGGTTAAACCCTCGATTGACGGCAATATAGCCGGTGCTGTCCGGCTCGGTCGAGACGGGCTTGCCGTTAACCGAAACAGTCATCCCGGTAGTCCAAGCGGGCTTGCGCAGCTTCAAAATAAATGTGGTGGTTTTAGGACAATCGATTGTCAGCTTCACCGTATCACGGGCGGGGAAAGCCGTTTCCTGCGTCAGCGTAATGCCCTTGTCCTTCCATGTCAGCACCGACGGGATAAACAGATTGACATACAATGCGTTTCCGTTGTGGAAATAAATCGTCTCGCCGTATTTGGCGTGGTTTTCAAAACCTGTGCCGACACAGCACCAGAACGAGTCGAACGGATCGCAGAAATGCTTGCGGGCGGGCATGTCCAGAAAGCCCTTATACATAATCATCCCTGTACGCGGATGCTGATGTGCCAGAATGTGGTTGTATAGGGCACGCTCGTAGTAGTCCATTTCGGCAGCGCGGGGCTGTGCGGCAAACAAATGCCGCGTCAGCTTGAGCATATTGTAGGTATTGCACGTCTCGGTGGTGTCATGCATCGGTTCGGACAGCTTGTCCGGCTGCCCGAAGTGCTCATTGGCGCTGTTGCCGCCGTTGACGAAGGTATAGTGGCTGACCACAGTGTCCCAGAAAAAGCGGGCGATGGTCTTGAAATTCTCCATACCCGTCATCTCATAGATGCGGGCGGCGCCGATAATTTTCGGGACCTGTGTATTGGCATGGCGGCCCGCCAGAGAATCCTTTTGATTGGCCAGCGGATCCAATACCTCTTTATGATAGAACTTCAGAGCAAGGATTTTATACTTTTCTTCGCCGGTCATAGCATACAGGTCGATAAGCACTTCATTCATCCCGCCGTGTTCACAGGCCAGCATTTTCTGCCATTGCTCATCGGAGAGGTTTTTGGTTACCTCGAATGTCCAATCGCCCATTTTTTTCAGCACTTCCAGCGCCTTGGCATTGCCGCAGTAAACAAACGCATCGCGCAGGCCGGCCATTACTTTGTGGTTGGTGTACCACGGTACCCAGCCGCCGTTGAGGTCGAAGCCGGCCGAGCGGATATCGCCCCGGGCGATTTCTTCAAAAATGCGCTTGCCGTTAGGATACGCCGCCAGATAGCCGTTGCCGTTGGCTTCCTGACAGAGGGCCAGTTCGTCGATAATATAGTCGGCACGGGCTTTGTACTGAGCATCGCCGCTGGCAGCATACATCATTGCACAGGCCGACAAATAATGACCCAGACAATGCCCCGCAACTCCTTGACTTTCCCAGCCGCCGTAGACTTTGCCCTTCGGCTCCAAACCGGCTTCTTTACGGAACCACGCCAGAAAGCGATCCGGCTCCAGTTTCAGAAGCCATTGAGCGTTACGGTTCATTGCATCCTTAAAAATACCTTCGGTCAGATGGACGTCCGAAAGTCCAAACGCATAAACCGAAGGGGGCGAAACCGGCTGGACGGCATACGGATATGGCAGAGCCAGCGAATCCCCGGAAGCAATTGAGGTCAAAAAGCAGCATACTGCTGCAGCAGTTACCAGAGTTTTCATACTGTGAAATTTCCCTTGTGTTAAAATTGAAGTACAGTTTCGTTCATGTCTTCCGCAACATGATAAAATAATAAGAACTTTGTAGTATCCCTGTTTTTGAGCCAAATGTCAAGGGTTCGACTCTAAGTGTAATCCGCCGGCAATATAGTGCGGTAGGAAATATTTGAGGAATTTAGGCAATGCAGAAGATCCTAAAACTTATATCAAGGAAAATCAGGTCTGTTATAGCATCTTTTGCTTATAAGGTTTATGTGTCGGATGTAAGTATCTGTTTTGATAAGAACATAAGAGCTTAGCCGGCAATGGTGCAAGGGATATTTAATCTTCCGCAAGAGTATGTTTTTTCTTAATTTTCATATTTTTTTGTTTTTTGTTATGAAAGTGAGATAAAATAATAAGTTACTTAGAGAGACTGCTTGCAGACAAAAAGCATCCTTTATACTGCAGCGGCAGTTCGATGAAAAAAGGAGAAAGAGTTTGTTTCATTCGGAAAATCAATTTTCCGGAAATTACCGTCAATTGCTGTCTTTACCCATTGCGCATCGTCAGTACTTTCCCATCCTGATTTGCGGATAAAAACATGCCGGCAGAATGGCTGCAGGCATGTGACAAGATTGATTTGATTTACGGAGGGTTAAACATGAAAACACATCTATTTTCTTATCTTATCTTAGTTATGCTTCTTGTGTTGTGTTGTGCTTCTGTAACTGCCTACGAAGTTTCGGCCGCCGGTGCCTGCAGCAGTCCGAATTCGCATCCCGATGCCAAGGGCTTTTATGACAAAGTACGGAGCTTTTCCGGCTGGACCGGCAATTTTTATGTAGAGGACAACAACAGCAAAGAAATACATTACAAGCGGGTGGATATGGGCGGCCAAAACAACAGCTGGGTAGACAGCAGCGATATCCATTACCATGTCAGTCACGGCGGAACGCGCTGGGATTCCTACTACGGCAAAGATCTAAAGGCTGTGCTGTTTGAAGACGGCACCAGTCTGGTTCCCAGCGAAGCCCGCACCTGCTGGGGCGATTCGGACCTCGAATGGATAGCATTTCGCAACTGCCAGCTGCTCAACGATGTTTCCCGCCCCTACTGGGCCAATGCGATGAACGGGCTGCATCTAATTCTCGGCTTTGTCACCAACAGCTCCAAGCACGACAATTTCGGCAAACTATGGGCAGAGAAAATGAAAAAGACTACGATTTTGTGGTGGACCATCCCCGGTCAGACGATTACACAGGCTTGGTTTAACACGGCAGATGCCACCCAGCCCAGCGGCCGCATTGCTCGCGTGCTGGCCGAAGTGCAGGACAACTACAACGACCACCTGTGGGGCAACGGCTATGTTTCACCTGATCCTCCGGTGGATAATTATTACTGGTATTGGGACCATACCGCCGGTAGTCCGCCCTATCTGAATGTCAATATGCTGGAGATGATGTACATCTACAAGGTTATGCCGCGTACTGTGAATGAAGAGTATGTGCAGCAGATTGGAAATGCCTTTGGCCTGCAGGGTCCGATTGGTCAGAACTGCGAGAGCTATTTTATGGCAGACCTTTCAAATCCGGCCGGTCCCCGTATTCTTGAAATATCCAAGACCACAGGCCATTTCCATTTCCACGATGACGGCAAGCTTTTCGTTCTCGATCCGCAGGGCGGCAAATTCCCGCCGGAACAGGCTCTTGAAGTGGCTCAGGCATTTTTGTCCCGCAACAAACTGTTGCCGCAGGATGCTCGGGCTTATGCGGTAGAATATGATACGCTGACAGAGGAAAATTATGAAAAAGGCACCATCCGACAGAGGCTGACGATGAATACCAATGTTGTCTGGGCACGCCAGATTCCTGCGGATCCGAAGCAGACGTTGGTATCTGTGGCCGGCGCCGGAGCACGGCTGAAAATCTATCTGGACAAAACCGGCGGCATTATGGGCGGTCTGGGCAACTGGCGGCAGATTCAGCCAATAGAATTGCTCGAGGTTAATGACAGCAGAAAAACATGGTCATTTTTCGATGTTTTTGGTTCGAAAATTGTTCTCGAACCCCCGCTGGTCGAATATGATCAGGCCGTTCCCAATTTTGAGACCGCTGTTCAGCTTTATTATGAATTCTCGTATGACATACAGCAGGCCGAGCTGATTCCCTGCTGGCTTTTTAATGTTGATTACTACCTCAAAGGAAAGCTGATGCTGACAGCCGAGACATTCATTCCTGCTTCGACGATGTATATGGCGCCGGTAGTGGAGATTGTCAAACCCGAGGATTCTTCCAAGTTCCCCGCCGGCAGTATGATAGGATTTGACTGCGAGGTTGCTTCCGGCCTTGGTACACCGCCTTACAGCTTCCAGTGGACTTCCAGTGTGGACGGTGTGCTGTCGGACCAGCAGACTTTTCAAACGGATACTTTGACTGTCCGCTGTCCGGATATCTCAATGGACTGCCAGCCGCTGCCGCATACCATCACCGTTACTGTAACGGATGCCAAAGGATTGCAGTCCTCGGATTCGATACAGATTACGATTATTGGCCCATGCGACGAATGCAAAGATCCGGCTGACTTTAATCAGGATAAGATAGTGGATTTGGAAGATTTTGCTTACTGGGCCAGCCGCTTCCTGATGCAGTCAGGAAAGCAGGAATGACGGTAAAGAAAAGGACAGGCATCAGTTGCTTGATGCCTGTCCTTGTGGGTGCTGATAAGAGACAACAATCTGACTCCAGTATAATATAAAGGCCTTAGACATTCAGTTCTGAAGGCGCCTGAATGTCTTCTGTCAGCCATTGTTCGGCCAGAATAGAAAAGTCCTCCAGCGCAACAACGCCGTCGCGATTCAAATCGGCCGAAGGACGGCTGCGGATATACGGGTAGGTTTGATGCTCCCCAAGTTCCCAAATATTCACAAAGTCCCATCCAGCGCTGATGTAGGTTGTGCTTTGCTTCATCTGGGCTGTCGTCTTGCCGATCCCTCCGGCGCTGGTGCTTTCTCCGCTGACCTGCATATCCCAGAAAGAGTCGGCTACAATGGAGCCGTCATTGAGGCCTACCAGACCCCCGACATTCGGAATGCTGATACTGGGACGCTGTACAATTCCGGCTGCATAGCACTTGGCGGCCAGAGAATTACTGCTGAGCATCCAGCCGATCAGGCCGCCTAAGACTTCATTGGGGCCGCCCGTCGTGTCGATGACACCGATTACAGAGGCCTGCGAATAACAGTAATAAAGCGTTCCGCCCCCGAGATATCCAACCAGTCCGCCTACATAGCGGCTGCCGGTAACTGTTCCCATCGACCAGCATCCCAGAAACGCCGATTGCTGGAGGGTACAGCATCCCGCAATTCCCCCGACTAAAGAAACTCCCTTAACGGTTCCATTCCAGCTGCAGGCCATAATAGTTGCCGAGTCCAACCGTCCGACCAGACCGCCTACCCCAAAACGGCCTTCCACGAATGCATTTTCTACATGCAAATCGCAGATTTCTGCTTCCCCCCATATATATCCGAACAATCCCACATTGTCGGATCCCGGCTGACTGATAACCGCATTGCTGATAGTCCAGCCGTCCCCTCGAAACACACCGGTAAACTTTGTTGTACTGTTGCCGATGGGTGTCAATGTGACTCCCGCCAAATCCAGGGGTCCGGTTAGTTTGAAATGCTTGTCCCAATCCTGCGGTGTGGACATTAAAATCTGCCAGTCTGCGGGAGTAGATATCTGATAAGGATTATCTGCCGTCCCGCTGCCCCCGCCGCTGTAGATTCCTGCCGAAGCAAAACTCGCCAGAAACAAAATACCCATCATCATTGTTTTCGTCATCATCGCCTCTTTCTCCATAGAAAATTGCCGAAAAATCAGAGCGCCAACCAGTTGCTGCTCTTGAAAGTTTCTGTACTAAATCCGGGTACTCCTCTTGATACAACCCCAGCCAATAAAACTATCATTATACTGTTTAAATTAGGAAAAATCAAGCATAAAAAGGATTTGCAAAGGGCTTAAACAGTGAAAAAAAGGGACAGCCGCCTGAGAGCAGGGCTGTCCCTATATGGAGTGCCGTCCAAACATTATCTTTATTGTGCCGGCTGTACACTGGTATCCAGCAGCCATTCGGAAGCCAGCTTGACAAAGTCGCCTAAATCCACGATGCAGTCGCCGTCTAAATCATACGCAACAGGAGCCGGACATACTGCCTTGCCGGTGATGTCGGCATACGTTTGGGCAATCGTCGCCGCATCCAAGGGATAATTATAAATCTCAACTTCGTCTAAAACACAGGGAGTAACGCTGGAGCCCTCAAAAATCAGGTTGCCTGAGCTGCCCCGAACACGTCCGGCCAGTGATACCGGCGACAGAGTGGAATTTATGACACCGGCAGCTTCGTCATATTCCTGAATAATGCGGCCGTCATCCCGGCTGTACACACGGCTCAGAACACCGTCAATATAGACTTTTTTAACAGAGCCGTCAAAGGTGCCGACGGCATAATGCCAGCTGTTGTCGTAAACGGTACGGTTGCTGGCAGTCCCATCATCGTTGGCAGTTCCCCGCGTTGTAAAGCAGATTTTATTAAGCGTGTCGCCCCGATGCCGAAGCTGCCAGCCCTGTCCGCTCTCCCCGTTGCGGGCAACCATTGGTCCCCAATTGGCCGCAAACGGCGCCTTTATCCAGCAGGCCACAGTTATGCTGTAATTGCAGATATCAAAGTAGGATGACTGGTCAGGGTCTGTATACAACATATCTTCAGCGCCGGTGTTGTTATCAAACTCCATGCCGCTGCCCACTATGCCGGCTGTAAACACCGGGTCTCCATACAGCAGCGAAACAGGACTGCCGGGCACAGTACTGTTGGGATTGTTTTCTTCAAATGGCCAGTAGGCAATGCGGCGTTTGATAGCCAGCGGGGCTTTGCCGGACACAGCCGGTATGCCGGACTCATTGTTTACGATACAATAATAAAGACCTTCATCTGACATTTTAGCATTCGCAATCGCTAGCGCAGCTTCTGTTACTCCTGAAATATCGCCGCCATCGGAAAGCTGGATGTCGTTTTGGCCGTCAACATACTTAAACCATTGATATGTCGGGGTTGAAATCGAGACAACAGTAACCGTAAATGTCGCTGTTCCGCCGGTTTCAATAATTTGAAAAGCAGGATGGCCGGTAATGATAGGCACTGATTTTTCCGTCTCAAAAATCCAGATATCGCCGGTCCGAACACTGGCTGTGTTGTAAATAGTATCCACACGCCAGTAATAGGTCGTATCACGGCTCAGCGTCGAAGGGGTATAAGAAGCCTGCAGTGTTTCTGCATCCCAGACAAGAATATCCGCCGCAAAAGCGAAATTTGGTTCGGCTGCTGTTTTCATATACAATTTCATACTTACCAAATTCGGATCTGCCTGACCATTGGGATCCTGCGGCACAGTCCAAACAAACGATGCTGTAATGGGCACATCAGTTTCACCTGAGGCCGGCTGGGGATTATGCGGTCGGTCGGAAAGCGAGCCCGGCACGAAGGTTTCTGGGAATGTTGTGGCAATGATAACATCGTCCCATGTCGTCGCGGCTCCGCTGGCAATCCGTACACCGTTGACCCAGTTCCACATATTCAGGTTATTAAAAACAGCATCAGCGCTGGTGTGATTCCACGCGATATCATAATCGCCGGTATCCGGATCAACCCACATTCTGGCGGCATTGTGATTGTAATCCAGCACACCGACAATCCGATACGGCCGCCCGATAACGGCCTGAACGTTCGTCAAAACATATTGGCCGTTGTTCTCATTGTTGACTCCCAGATATCCCAGACCTCCGGTTTGCCAAGGCATCCCGAATTTGACGCGTTCGCCCCATTCCCCGTCCTGAGCGCTGATGCCCAGCCAGCCCTGAGGAGCATTAATCGTTAAAGTCGCCGCAAAGTATACAATGCCGACGTTTTGAAATGCGCCGGTTCCCCATGTATCCGAACCAAATTCCCGCCGGGCGGAAATCCAGCCGGCTCCGCTGTCTTGCAGCGACAGAGTCCCGTTAACCACATTTGTAATGCCGGCCTGATTAAGCCACGAAGTCGGGGAAGGGCCTTGCGGTTTGCCGACTCCTTTCCAGTCCCATCCGTACCCGCCGTTTCTTCCGGCAACCGGACCATCGGGATAATTAAAGAAATCCGACCCGACAATATCCCCATAAACGGGAACCATCAGAAGCAGCATCATTAAAAAAAGTTTTGTCTGTTTCATACGCTCACCCTTTCCTCAAAAATTACATTTGTTATTTGCTGCAGCTCGGTGCTAACCGAACCACCCTATTTCTGTTTTTCAGTACCCAAATCCCCTCGGCGGCTTCCGAAACCTCCCTGCCCAATCTATGGCAGTGACCATCTGGTAAAAGTACTGGAACCGATAATGCTGCTGATAAAAATTTTTTAAGAAGAAAGGATATGGATATGACTACATTGTGCCTGCTGATTACCGATGTGATCCGTGAAAGTTGCCCGGCCATCATTCTTCTCATCATCTGTCCTCTTTATCCTGAATTTATGATTCTAAAATCATAATCCTCAAATAGACAGATAGCAGCACTGCCGCTGCTTCAACAATATTATATATAGCAACCGATTGTTATGTCAATTTCCACTTTTTTATTTTGAGAAGGCAAATCCTGATAAGTTGTTTAATCTGCTGTATCAAAAAAAGTTTATAAAAAAATGCCCCCGGGCAATTGAGGGCATTTGGTGGTTAAGAGGCTGACAAATCCGGTTTGAAAGAACTCTGCTGCTATAATCTGTTTTTATTACTGTCTTTTGCCGCTAATCTTCCTGTTTGGTACGGCTTTGACGGGCCAGCGCAACGGTTCCGGTGCGGACGATATTTTTGATGCCGTAAGGCCGGCACATTTCAATAAAGGCCTCAATTTTGCTTTCGGGTCCGGCTACCTCTACCATCACATATTTAGGGCCGATATCGACGACTTTGCCGGTAAACATTTCAATCAAAGCCAAGATTTCCGGCCGTTTCTCCGGCGTGCAGGCCACACTCAGCAGCATCAGATCGCGGGCAACAACATCCTGACCGACAAAGTCCTGAACTTTAACGACCTCAACAATTTTCAAAAGCTGCTTGCGGACTTGTTCGACAACTTTGTCGTCGCCGATAATCACAATAGTCATCCGACTCAGCGTTGGGTCGTCTGTGCGGCCTACCGCCAAGGAATCGATATTGAACGCACGCGCCGCAAACATCCCTGCCACATGAGCCAAGACGCCCGGCTTATTCAAAACTAAGGCACTCAATATATGCTTCATTGTATTCTCCAGCAAAGGTTTATTGTCGCAATTCTAAACATATATAAACAGTTCCGAAAGCGAACCAACTGCGGCTGTTGTCTGCTGTTGGGAAAGCTTCTGCTTACGCCATTTCAAAGATGTCCAGACCGTCCATTTCGTGCAGCGACTTTCCGGCCGGCACCATCGGCCAGACGTTCTCCTGCCGGTCTACATGGAAATCGACGACGCAGGGACGGGTTTCAGCCAGCATTTGTTCAACAGCACCGGGAACCTGTTCTTTCTTTTCCACAGTAATACCCACACATCCGAAGGCACGCGCCAGATTGGCGAAGTCCGGATTGACCAGAGAGCTTTGCGAATACCGTCCGCCATAGAAAAGCTCCTGCCACTGACGAACCATTCCCATATAGCCGTTGTTAATCAGCGCGACCTTAATAGGCAGATTGTACATTACAGCCGTTGACAGCTCTGTCAGCGTCATATTGAAGCTGCTGTCGCCGTCAATATCGATAACCAGTTTATCAGGACAGGCAATCTTGACGCCGATGGCGGCCGGAAGTCCATAACCCATCGTGCCAAGACCGCCGGAGGTAATCAGCTGGCGGGGCCGGCTGAATTTGTAAAACTGGGCAGTCCACATCTGGTGCTGCCCGACGCCGGTGCAAATTATCGCATCGCCTTTGGTTTGACGATAGATTTCCTCGATGACATACTGCGGTTTGATGACATCGGTTTTACGGTCATAGGTAAACGGGTGCTTGGCTTTCCAGGCGGCAATCTGGGCGAACCATTCCTTTCGCTGTTTATATTCCAGTTCGCCGATCATTTCTTCCAGCACCTGTTTGGCGTCCCCGACGACAGGAATATCCACGTGCAGGTTTTTGCCGATATTAGCCGGATCAACATCAATATGAATGATCTTGGCATGCGGAGCAAAAGTTGCCAGATTGCCGGTCACGCGATCATCAAACCGCGCCCCAACCGAGATAATCAGGTCCGCATTCTGAACCGCATAGTTGGCATAGGCCGAGCCATGCATTCCGAGCATATCCAGCGATTCGGGACGGGTCTGGTCATAGGCACCCAACGCCATCAGTGTCATGGTGACGGGAATATTGGCCTTCTGTGCGACTGCCCGGAGAATTTCCGAAGCGCCCGACAGAATCGCTCCGCCGCCAACGTAAAGTACCGGCTTTTGGGACTGGTTAATAGCTGCCGCGGCCGCACTGATTTGGCGGCTGTGGCCCTTCTGGCGGTTCTTAAAGCCGGGCAGCTCAATTTCCCCCTTCGGCGGGATAGGACACTGAGCAAGCTGCATATCCACCGGTATATCAATCAACACCGGCCCCGGACGCCCTGTTGTGGCGATATAAAAGGCCTCACGAATTGTCTGGGCCAGTGTGTTGGGGTCCTTGACGATCACATTGTGCTTGGTTATCGGTCGGGTAATGCCGGTGGTATCAGCCTCTTGAAAGGCATCGTTGCCAATCAATGAAGTACGAACCTGACCCGTCAGCGCCACAATAGGAACCGAATCCATCATTGCGGTTGCCAAGCCGGTAGTTAAATTGGTCG